>Ga0208299_1000016_pt1 | contig 188329 bp, 276 predicted proteins | sample 15_taG_FD_184089 | JGI IMG/M metagenome (GOLD analysis project Ga0208299, IMG submission 184089) | Marine viral communities from the Subarctic Pacific Ocean - 15_ETSP_OMZ_AT15312 metaG (SPAdes) (version 2) | ecosystem: Environmental > Aquatic > Marine > Oceanic | place: Pacific Ocean... | reverse complement strand
AAAAAACTCATAAACAATTCTTAAAACATATTTTCTACAATGATGAGCCGCCACAAATCGAAGAAGAAGAATATATCTCCAAAAACCCACACAAACAATTCAAAGATTTCCTAACAGAAAAAAAAAACCCACTAATTGGTGATAATGTGTTCGAGGTCATTGTCAAACTTTCTGTTGATAAAAGAAAGACCAACATTCAGGCACTCATTACAAATCTATTAACAGACATTCGCGCAATAACAAGAGTCACTGTTGTCTCCTCACTCAAAACAAAAACAACAGAAACAAAAAAACTTGTAACAGCAAAAATTAAATTCAATACAAAAAATCTATATTACGAAGGCTTTAACAAACCTGAACAATTTGTTAACAAACTTTTAATTCCCACCATTCAAAAACTTGATGAATTCCCCAAAGTCCTATCCATCTCCAAAGTTGAAGACCATATCACAAATAAATAAAAATATTCCTCTCTAAGCCCCTCGCACAACCTTTTTTGACCAACCCCCTTGACATTGCCCTTCGCCTGACTTATATTGCTCATGTGATGCCTCACTGGTGTCTCTGAGAGGGTCTCACTCTTTCATCATAATAAAAAGGTTGCAAGGAAACATGAAATGAAAGGTCAATTGATATTTTTTCCAAACAAAAATCTTTTTGAACTGTGTTTGGATGACAACATAACTTTATCCTTTGGTGGGAACATCCTCGTTTTGCATCCTTGGGTTAATTTAAGTTATTATGTGAAATCGAGTAAATTAGTTTTACAGTATGAGGATGAAGATGATAAAGAAGGGTGAGTTATTTTTACGAAAAAATAGATTTCTAATTAGCCTTTACATCGGAGATTCCAGAATTTTTAATATATCCTATTTTAAAAGGGTTTCAATGGGTTCTTGGACCGACGAAAAAGAGATTTTAAGGTTTTGGTTGGATGGTTCTGGAGTTGGTCAACATTTACAGTATGAAGATGAGGATGAGAATGAAGTTGAAAAATAGAAAAGGAAATTTATATAGATTTGCTGAGGCAATAGAATTAGTAATATCACACAATCCTGATAATAAGAGTTATAATATGCTTAGAATTGGTGATAAATATATTCGTCATTTGTTCATGTATGATGGTGTTTATGTTCATCAGTGTAGAGAAAAGATGTGTATATACAATAACACAGAGGAGAAAGAAGATGTCTGATAAAAACGGTGTTTGTTATATTTGGCAAATGGGTGAAGCCAAGAATCGCGATGAGACCAGATTTCGCTTTGAAGTGTGTGGCTTTGATGGTCGAGTTGTTAGAACAGTGAGGAGAGTTTTGGAAGAAGAAGGTTGGTCAGATTGTGGAGAAACCTATTGTTCAGGTTCAACCGGCGAAGATAAATTTTTATATGAAAAATCTTTTGAAGATGCCAAAGAAGCCAAACATTGGGTGAGAAAGTTTCCTTATAAAACTTTTTATATTGATAGAAACAACAAAGAAGTTCCTTGGAATATGAAAAAGAAAAGAGGGAGACCAAGAAAAAATGTCTAAACTAAAGCGTTCAAAAGGTGACTTAATTAAAATGGATAGGTTTTGTGATTTAATATTGGGCACTAAGGATGGACAATACATCGTTCTTTATGTTTCTAAAAGTTTAACAGGGCTTTCTATAGAATCCCCAGATGTGTATTGTCATCCCTCTATAAAACTCTTAGGAACTTACAATAAAAAAAAGAAAAAATAATTCCCTCCAAGCTCTTGACATTGACTGATTGATGCTTATATTGGTTAATGAAAGCACTCGTAGCTCAGTCAGGATAGAGCATCGGTTTTCTAATTCATTTGTCATAGGTTCAAATCCTATCGGGTGTGTCAAAAAAAACTTTGAAAGGGGTTGACAACAGAACATCGAGTGACCATATTGAGAATACAAGCGAAGAAAACCTTGAAAGGAGGACACTAGAGAATGAAAAATTACATTCACACAAAACAAGTAAAATATGGTGAACTTGTTATTGGAAAAAAACAAAGTTACTTTTGTTACAATGTGAACACAACCCATCACGCACCTCACCAGCACTTTTGTTGAACGTTTTTACTATGCAACTTCAGCAAGAGCGCCATGATAGTTGGTGGCACAATTATGATGTCAAAAGACTCAGAATAAACCTAAGGAGAGAAAAAAAATTGAAAAAAAAATTAGTGATGACCCTTGACAAACAAACCTCTCGTTACTAACTTGTTTCTAGATTGATTCACCGGGCATTTCGCCCATCCCCTGCCACTATGGCAATATTTATTTCATGATAAGGAGCTTATTCATGGATTTTCAAACTTTTCGTATCGTTGCAGCCGGAATCATCGGCCCCAAAATCACCTCCAAAAAGAAAGACCCTGAAGGTTTTCCGGTTTTGATTCGTGGTGCCCACGGCGTCGGCAAATCGGAAGTCGTTTATCAAATCGCCAGAGACCTTGGTCTTCCGGTGGTTGAGCGTCGTGCTTCACAGATGACCGAGGGTGACTTGATTGGTCTGCCTCGAATGAACGAGAAAAAGAAAACCACCTCTTTCAACCCGCCGGATTGGTTTTACGAAGCTTGTTCCAAGCCCGTTGTTCTCTTCATGGATGAATTGGACCGCGCAATCCCTGAGGTTCGTCAAGGTTTCTTCGAACTGGCTGATTCTCGCAAGATTTTCGGTCAAGTCCTTCACCCTGGAACCAAGATTTTCGCTGCTGTGAATGGTGGGAAGAACGCACCCCATTACCAAGTGAGCGAAATGGACCCTGCCGAGAGTGACCGTTGGTGGATTGTGGATGTGGAGCCGTCCGTGGATGATTGGCTTCAATACGCTGCTGGTAAAGTTCACCAAACCGTTTGGGACTTCATTGCGGGGCACTTTGAGCATCTTGAGCACAAGGGCACTTATGACCCGAGCAAAATCTATCCTTCCCGTCGTTCTTGGTTCCGTCTTTCCGAGTGTGCTGACCGTGCTGGTTTCTTCACGAAAGAGACAACCCTCCAGCTTTACAGCTTGGCTGCTGGTTTCGTTGGTGAGGAGGCTGCAATCGCTCTGAGAAATTATGCAGAGACTTTGGAATACGAAGTTAGTCCTGCTCAAGTTCTCGCTGGTGAGCGTCGTGACCGTTATCCGACGATGGAATTGAACGAGCATAACAGCATTCTCAACAAGTTCAAAAATGGCTCTCATCTTGCGAAAGACTTGAGTGATGCTGAAATGGGCAACTTGATGGAGTATTGGGAATACTTGCCCCCCGAAAATGCCATCCTTCTGTTCACTTCTTTGGCCGCGAAAGATACCGGTTACCACAACATCAAACTGTGGCACGGCAAGAAATATCCCAAAGCCAACAAATGGTCTGGTATTTGGATGGCTGACATTGTGAGTGGCTTTGACCAAGATGAACTCACTGAGAAGCTTAAGGAACTTCAAGGCGAAGATGACGAAAGCTAAATAAAGCTTTCGCTCAAAATGAACCCGGAACTATCACATTCCGGGTTCATTTTCTAGTTCATTTTTTATTTACAATATTCTTGGAGAGAGAAAAATGTCTGAAGAGACTTTGGTTCCTGTTAGAAAACCGAGAGTGAATTATGATTTGAATTATGATGTGTTTCAACTTTTGAAAGATGAGCCTTTTTATGCTTGTATTTCAAGGCACATTTCGAAGAAAGCTTCTATGTCGATTCCGACTGCTGGTGTTCGGGTGAACGAAAGAGGTTACTTTGAGCTTATTTACAACCCTAAATTCATATTGTCTTTGAATCCTGACCAAAGGCGTGGTTTGTTGAAACATGAATTCTTGCACATTATTTGGGAGCATGTCACTTCTCGGAAAAAAGAAGAAGACCAACATCATTTTTGGAACCTTGCAACCGACCTTGCCATCAATTCTTGGATTCCTCACGAAGAACTTCCAGAAGGTGGTTGTGTCCCTGGTGAAGGTCCGTTCAGCACTTTCCCCAGAAAGTTAATGTCGGAAGCTTATTTCTTGAGAATTTTGCAAGAAAAAGAGAAGTTCTCGCAAGTTGGAAATATGGGTGACCACTCTCAATGGGGTCAAAATATGGAAAACTTGTCCAACGAAGCAAAAGACATCATGAAAAGAATGGTTGCAAAAAGAGCAAGAGACCTTATGGAAGAAGCTGCAAAGGAAAGTGCAGAACGAGGTTGGGGCTCTGTCCCATCTGAACTTCAGAAGCAGATTTTGGCAGCACTTCAGAACTTTGTTGATTGGAAGGGAGTGTTGCGATATTTCATCAAAACTTCCCAACGTGGTGAAAAGCGTGGAACCATGCGCCGTTTGAACCGAAGGTTCCCCTATCAGCACCCTGGAAAAAAGACTGTTCGCCATGCAAAACTCTTGATTGGTGTTGATATGAGTGGGTCGGTTTCTGACAAACTCCTTCAGATGTTTTTCGCGGAATTGATTGCTCTTTCGAAATTCGCAACTTTCACTGTTGCGCCTTTTGATACGGAAGTTTTGACTGAGCTTGTATATGAGTGGAAACGTGGAACGATTCCAAACTTGGAGCGTGTGAAATGTGGAGGAACTTGTTTCAACTGCATTACGGACTTTGCAAATGAAGGTCATTATGATGGACTTATCATTTTGACTGATATGCAAGCTCCAGCACCGGGTCCGTGCAAAGTTCAGCGTCTTTGGTTGACGGACGAAGAAAACTTTGAACGTCCTTATTTTGCGACAAATGAACAAGTTGTTCCAATCCGATAACAAAATGAAGTATATCACTGGCAATGATTGTCAAGTTAAAGTTGGTGATATGCTTTGTCGTATGTATCCTGACGCTATGGGTCAAGCTCTTTCTGGTATCATTATCAAGTTTGATTTGCACATGGACCATTGTTTTGTTTTTTTTGAGACAAGAGAAATGTTGTGGATTCCCATGAGTTGGATAGGCGTGGTATACAAACCAACAAAAACAAAAAGAGACTGAATATGTCTTGCACGTTTTAATCACAAAAAATATTTAGGTTGGAGAAAAAAAGATGTTGAAAAGACTTTGGTTCTGTGTTATGATGATTTGTATGGTGTTTGTTCCTAAAAACATTTTGGCAAAAAAAAGGAAACCAAAACATGAAACGTTGAAAGTTGTTATTTTACAAAGATGTCAAGTTTCATATAAGGCCAATGGAACCAAACAAAGAGAAAACTTATATTCAATGTACCAACAAAGATGCAAAAGGAGGAAGAATTGGGTTCGATTTAAAGCTAGTTCATTATACAAGAATTTGAAACGAATTTCGAATTGGTATAAGAAGAGTTATAAGTCGGAAATCGGATTGAAATGTGATTATCGGTTTTATGTAGAGAAGTCTAAAGTGCAATATTCGAGCATGAGAGGTAAATTTATCTGGATTCGAATTAAAAAGAATAAATAATTTTTGAAAAACAAAAAAAACTATTTATAGCAAACATGAGGTTAATCAATGCAAGTCGAAATTCCTGAAGAGATATTAAATCAAATTTTTTTACTAGAACAAGGAGAGTTAGAAGACACTCAAATTGTGAACCTTTTTATCAACTTATATAATAAAGGAATTTTGTACAGACTTCAACCTCAATACAATAACTTTTTCAGTAAATTGGTGGATTCTGGGAAAATTAAGTTTCCACCATTAGCGAAACCCGCATGGCAAACACAAGAAACAGGAGAAAATGAAAGTGAACAGTAAAGACAACAAAAAGAAACAAGAACCTTTTGACCAACTATTGGAAGATTTTGAACGAATCTTTGGTCAACTTCCTTCAACAAAAAAAGAAAGAGGTGTTGCAATGATTCCCCCTCGTCCCCTTCCAACAAAACGGTGGAAAGTTCACCCACAAACAACAAAACCCCAAACACCACGTCAACAACTTCAACAACAACTTGAGCCTCTAAATTTGGAACAAGTTCTGAAAGCTATTCGAGCAAAACTAGAGAAAGAAAACAACAAAAATCAAATTACACCAACCCAACCTAAAACCAAAGCACAGCCGAAGGCTCCAAAAAGAATCGGTTTCAATCCTTCTGGAGCAACCAAAAAAGAACTGCAAGCTTTGTTTGAAATTGTTTTAAAAGAACTTAGAACGCCTCAGTATGCAGGTTCCGTTATCATGTGCTATGTTTCTCCTGAAATGAAGGAACAACTTATCAAACATGGCTTGTGGCAAACTTGCAAGTCATATTGTGTTGAGTACCGTCGAGTTGGATGTTGTCATTTTGGTCGAAAATTCACCAAAGATGGTCAAGAATCCTTTCGAGTTTTGAAAAGAGAAGATGTTGAAAGGTATATGGCAGAAAATCAATCTCCTCCCGGAGCAAGTTCACTTCCCAAAGCAAAGGTGATGAAAAAGAAGCCTGTGCTTGATACTGTTCAACCTCCAACTAGAGAACAAGCAAGAATTCGTCTTCTTGAAACAGAAGTTTCCAATCTGCGAAAGAAAGAATCTAACTCTCAGGAGCAAAAAACAAAGCTTGCTAAGACAGTTCTGGAGCTTACTGCTGAATCTGAGACTGCGAAAGAACAACTTCGAAAGTTGAGAATCTCGACAGACAACAGAATTGGCAATTTGAAAGAAAAGCTGGTTATGGAGAGAAAAAAACTTGCTTCGGATATTAAATCAAAGCAGATTGAAGTATCTGAATTCTCTCAGCAACTAGAACAATCCAAAAAATCCATTGTTGACTTGAAGCAAAAACTCAAAGAAAGAATGGAAAGGATTTCAAGGGATAAAAAGGAAAGAAAAATCCTTTCAGAGACATTGAAAGGGACTCAACAGGTTTTAATCCAACATCAAACCAAACTTGAACAAGAGAAAAGAAAGCGTGAAACTGAAGGTCGAGCTTTGATTGATGCAACTCATGTCATCAAAGACCAAGAAGGTCAACTTATCAAGCAATCGTCTGGCATTAAGTCTCTTTATCAACGAATTAGTGACTTTGAAAAACAAGTAAGAAAACTTGATGCTGATAAAAATAATCTTCATTCTGCAAATGATATTCTTTTGACAAAGGCTGAAGATTATGAGCAACAAGTGATTCAACTCCGAAAAACAACAAGAGTGTATTCAACTCTTAAAGACATCATGGAGCATATTGTTTCTCTTGAAGAAGAAGGTGAATTAATCCTTTATGTCAAAATGAAAGTAAGTTTTTACAATCAACTTGTGTCTCTCTCCTTGTTCCGAGAAGGTGATGTTTCTCATTCTCTAATGGGATATGATGTTGAAGTGTGTGAAGACCATAACCTGGATGCTTGCACTGAAATTGTTGTTGCTGAAGAACTGGAAGAAGAGACAAAAGAAATGACGGTTGTGGACCCACGAGAGAAGCCCGCAATTGAATATTCAACAAGCAAGTCAGTTTCTATTCAAAAAATCAAACCACTGTCCATCCTAATGTTTGCAACGGTCCTTCTTGCCATCGGTATGGCAATTAGATATTACGTTTTCCAGTAATCTGGATTATTAGTCTATAACAGATAACAATAAAAGCCCTTGAGACTATACTTTGTGTTGATTTCAAGGGCTTTTATTGTTATGTACTCCCACAAGGGAAAACCCAGAACATGAAGATAAACAAAGGGACTTTAATTCTATGGAGTGATTCTATTGAATTAGCTTTAAAAGGAAACCTTTCCTTAATATTATTAAAAGAAGAGAACATAGAGTTAGCCTTTGAAGATAAGTATGACACAGAAGTTGAAACCTTTATAGAACCAAAATATATTAACTCATATGGAGACAAAGATGAGCAATAACAAGAACGATATTATCCGAGAAAAAGTTGCGTTTCTAAGTTTTGTGGATGTCAAGACCGAAGACGATTTTGACCTTCTTATGAAAGAGCTAAAGAAAGATTGGAAAAGCACTGAAGAGTCTCATAAAGCAAGACTTGTTGAGTTTGTGATGGCTGATACAAATCAAGGTTCAAAAGCCAAATATAACATTTGGGGAACAAGACCAGAAACAGATGAAGAGAAAGGACTTCGGAAAGAAATCGAAAAAGAGCAAAAGGAAAAAAGCAAAAAATATGCTCTTACGTCTATCAAAGCTCTGATTGATTCCTCTCAGATTACAGGTGAAGAACTTCTCGACCTTTTGACTGTTGAAGAAGAACATGAGGTAGTTGTTGAAGTTGATGAAACCTCGTAAACCCTTTAAAAAAATAACCTTAGGAAACAAAGGTGATATACTAGTGAATAAAGACTTTTGTTTCTTAAGATTATATCTCGGTAATGAACATGATTTATTTTTCAACTATAGCAAATCATTTCCTCGATTGGATATAAATCCTAGAATAGGTGTAAATGAAGGACAAGAAGTTTACAAACATATATTATACTTGAGTTATAGTAAACATGAAAATGCATTATTTTGAACCAGGAACAGTAATTTGCTACCCTTATATTCAGGACAAAAGTTATTATATGGAGATAAGGTTAATATTACACAATGGTAAAACTTTAACAATTCATAATAGAGGTGATAAAGATAGGGTTCAATTAATACCAGATTATCGACGTTATCATGAACTTGATTTAATAAAGCTAAGGTACAAAAAGAAAGGAATCACATGAGAATATATTTGGATATGGATGGGGTCATTGTTAATCTTGTTGAGCCTTGGTTATCAAGGTACAATAAAGACTTTGATGACAATGTAACAAGAGAAGAGATAACAACTTTCAACCTTGGAAATCATGTTAAAATTGGAGATGCAATAAGGAATTATTTGCGTGAACCTGGATTTTTTGGACCAAATTTAAAACCATATGAAAATGCAATTGAAATTATCCAACAACTTGATGAAGAACATGAAGTTTATATTGTAACAGCCCCCCACATTGCTGCTGAAACTTGTGAAAGGGATAAAAGAGAATGGTTAAGAGAACATCTTCCATTCATCCCTCAGGAAAATGTTATCTTTTGTTGTAAAAAACATTTGTTGGCAAAACCTGGAGAAATCATTTTAGAAGATAAATCAGAAACTTTAAAAGCATGGAAAGCAAACAAGGGCATTTCAGTTGTTATGAAAAGACCCTGGAACAGAGAAACAGATGGTTCGCATTGTGTTTCCAATTGGCATGAATTTTATTATTATATAAAGGGCTTGCAACAATGATTAAAAAAGGTGACTTGTTATTGTACGATAATAATCTGGAAATTATTTTATCTTGTGAAAAGAATGAAAGAAATCACCTTTCATTTGATTATAGTATTCCTTTATTACGTGGAGTACTTCAAGATTATTCTGTTAATGTCACTTTGTCACATATTGGCTCTAAAGAATGTGAGCATTTAACAAATGATTAAAAAAGGTGACATGTTGTTATATAATAATAGTCTAGAAATTGTATTATCTTGTAACAAACAAGAAGATAGCCACATCTCTTTTGATTTTGATATTTCTTTTGATGCCATATATCTTCAAAACTATTCTATCGAGGTTTCCTTATTGCATATTGAATATAAAGAATGTGAGCATTTAACAAATGATTAAAAAAGGCAGTTTAATCCTCTATAATGAAAGAATTGAGTTGGTTTGTAATACTATCAAATCTACTCGACCAAATACCTACGATAACCATTATTCAATTGAACTTTATGAAAACGAAACTAGAATGGCAAAATATACTGTAGAAGATTCAATGCAAGACATTGACAGGTCTATATGCTCCCACCTTTCATATCCCTTTCACAAAGACCCCTGAAGTAACGGCAAGACAAGCCTGTTACTCCTCCTAACCCCTACCCTTGTTTCCCTTCTTTATATCCCACTAGAAGTGCCCTAGAAGCAATTATTTTTCTTTTCCTCTTGACATGGGTGGTGTGAATGTCTATGATGGTGGTGTTGGTGAAAATTGTAGCAGCAAGGAGAGTTTCATGAGAGAAAAAAAAGAAAAGAGCATGGTTTTGAGACAGTTGATAATCTTGATTATTCTTATGAATGTTATTGATGGAATTTTTACAATATATTGGGTTTGGATGCAAATGGCTGAGGAGGCCAATCCAATCATGAAAATGTTTTTGCAATATTCTCCAATAGTGTTTATGGCTGTGAAGGTATTTTTGGTTAATATTGGTGCATGGATTCTTTGGAAATATCATCATAGAGTTTTGTCAATCATTTGTATTGTTATTGCTTTTTTGTGTTACCTTGCAATCATCCTCTATCATTTGCAATTTATGTTAATCGAGGTTTAAAATGAAGATGGTCAGAAATTTTGAGAAAGGAACATTATTTTTGTTTAAAGACCGAAATGTTCTTTATTTGAGAATTGAGTTGATTTTTGACGCTGGTGACTTAGAGTCTTTGAAAAATGATTATCACATATTGACATATGAGGATGAATAGGATGAAAAATAAAGGAATGTTGCTTTTATACAATGGACATGAAAATGTTATTCATTTGCTTTTAGGAAGGGAAAAGTTGGCTTTTCGTGTGATTTCTCAGAACATTTGTGTGGATATTTTTGATTGGAATGCTTCTTGTCTCCTTCCAAATTTTTTAAAGAGATTAAAACGTAGAGAAGATAAAGCTTATCATGTTATGGGGTATGAGGATGAGTGAAAATTATAAAAAAGGAACATTATTATTGTTAAGAGAAGGTAACTCAATATTTTTGAGGGCTGACATAAGGAGTGACGATGAAGTTATTGAATTAGAAGTTGCAAATAACTATATTAGTATTGTTTTTGATAGTGGGGATGACAAGGAAATATTGGAAAGGAATTATGATACATTAGAATACAAAAATAGAAAGAGGTTCCCATAATATGAAAGGAGCGATTCACACAGGTAATTTATGGCTATCTTTGTTTATTTCAAATAATGTTGTTCTGGAAATAGAAGGAAAAAAGTTAGGATAAAAAGATTGACTTCTTATCAAATTGATAGCATGAAAAATAGAAAATTTCTTTTCTCAAGCCCTTGACAATATCTCTCAGGGTGATTATACTATACCCACAAGACAACAACCTGCCTCCTCATAACGGGTTTGTCTTATCTTGACCTCGTAGTCCAATTGGCAGAGACAAAGGACTTAAAATCCTTCAAGTGTGGGTTCGAATCCCACCGGGGTCACTTTAAATTCATGATTTCAAATAACTTTAGAATGGTTCCATAGCTAAATTGGTTAAAGCATTCGCCTCATAAGCGAACGAATGTGGGTTCGAATCCCACTGGAACCACCAATTTCAACACAATCACTGGAGAAACCATATCATGAAATTTGAAGATATGAAAGGAGCAATTTTCACAATTCCCAAAGAATATACAATAGAGCCATTTCATTTTGTTCTGTTTTTGGGGACTAGTAAAACATCACCAACCTGGGAAAATGGTGACAAAAAATGAGTGTAATTGTTAAAGAAGCTCAATCTGGGAAAGTTGGGATAAACATTAGAAAAGAGAGTGTTGAATTTTTTGATTTGAACAAAAAGAACATATTTTCATATAATTCTGAGGGTTATGTTGAAATCTCCAAAGACTTTCTGAAACAAATGATTCAATTTTTCGAAAATCCTGATAACAAACAATTTTTGGAAAACAAATGATAAAGAAAAGTTATTTCTCCAAATCTTCTCTGTACAAAATGAAAATTCAAAAGGGCGATATTCTGTATAGAAACACAACTCTTCCTACTCTGTGTCTAGTAACATCCTCAGGTGACATTGTTCAAATGATTTTCTTTGAAAAAAACGACCATATAGAAATTTTAACATATCTAAACGACATATCATTCTACAACATCCACACCCAACAATATAAACGCAATAAATAAAATTATTTCCCTCTCATCCTCACCATAACCTCCTCAATCACCCTCTTCCGTATGTCCCCTCAAAAAAAATTCAAAAACCCCTTGACATTCCCCTTTGGCACCTTATATTGCACCTATGGTCATAGCTTTTAACAAAAACATTTGAGGCAAAAATGAAAAGTGACTTTGAAAAGGGAATGATGTTTCTTTCAAATAAGGGTTCTCGCATTGAATTGGTTTTGGAAGTAGAATCAAATCGTTATACATTTCTTGGTATTGGCACCAACCCGGAACATGATGTCGAAGTGGCGATTTCGTTTTACCCTATAAAATCGATGAAAGGAATATTGGAATTTTACACACAACTTGATTACAAAAAGGAGAAACAAGATGAAAAAGGGTGATTTGTATATAAGAAGAAATGACAAGATTTTAGCAAAGATTTATTTGCAATTGGATGGAAAGGTTCTTTTGCTTGAGAATTTTCATTTTCTTTTTATTCAAGACGAAATTGACAGAGACCAAAGTTTTTGTTTCGATGAAGATAACTTTGTGACTGCTCCACATCCAAAAGTTTTACTGAGGTTGGATTATGACAACAAAAGGTAGTTTGCAAATTGAAGAGTATGTTTTTTCTGCACCAGATCTTCAATTAGTATTGTCAAATAAAAATGACCATCTTGAAGCTTTAGTGATTGATTTGGGGACAGGTTGTTGCTATATTAAATTGGAGGATGGCTTTAGAGAGTTTGATTATTCTTTTTTATACGCTAAGAATTACGAAGATGAATCTAGGGGTTTAACTTCTCTTTATGTTGATAGAAAAAAAACAAAAATAGATAAATATTCGATTAATGTTCTTGAAGATGAAACTTTATTAACTTATGAGGAGAAACAATAATGATAAGTGACTTTGAAAAGGGAATGGTGTTTTTATGCGACACCGATGAAAGGCTTGAATTGGTTTTAAAAACAGATTCAGAACGATATTGGTATTTGGGTTTTCAAAAACATTCTGGATTTGTAGGAATTTATTATGATTATATTTCAGAAATGAAATCAATATTGGGTTATTATACTCAACTTGACTATAAAGAGGAGAAGCAAAAATGAAAAAAGGGAATATGAGGCTTTTGCGACATGAGTTTGGAGCTAACTATATTTGTTTATTTTTGGGTCCAAAAGCACTTTTGAATGTTCGTAAATTTGGAAGTGCTACTGTTATCAATAGAGAACTTGAAGAGAATGATGTAGTTTATTTTTCGTTGAATTATGAAGAAAATAAGGAAAAATAAAATAACAAAGCTCTTGACACATCAACCGTCAGTGCTTATGTTTATGTCATAATAAAAACGCCCAAACAATTTTGGGAAAAGGAAAATCAAAGATGGCTACTTTTTCTTGTGATGTCTGTGGAAAGGGAGTAAGTTTAAAATCTGTATCTGAGGGTATTTGTTTTTCATGTTTTGAGCAAGCAATTGCAGGTCATTTATCGCTTTCTATGATTCGGATGATAAAACTTTTGAAGATTGAAGAAAAGTTTTGGGAGTTTTCAGGAGAAAGCAAGAAACAAGGTGACAGAATCTTGTACCAAATCAAAAGAATTTCGGATGATGAACTTGGTGGTTGGATTGAACATGAATATCAATTAGCTCAAGATGGAAGCTGGATTGAAAGGGATGTTGCTGTTTATGGAAACTCTTTTGTTTTTTGTTCCAAAATTGAAGGTGAGTCATCAATTTTCAATTCAATAATTGACAAATCAAAAATTGATAATTCAACAATTGACAACTCTCAAATTTTTCAAGCAACTCTAACCGAAAACAACATGGATGGATGTAAAATATCTGATACCTTGATTCTCGGTTGTGATATTTATGATTCTCACATTTTAAACTCCAGTGTTCTCGATTCTTCTTTGGAAAACACAAGGTTTTTTAATTCTGTTGCGAGAAATTCTGAATTTTCTGAGTCAGCAATTGCCAATGGTTCAACAATCCTTGGTTCTAGAATTGGTGCCTCCAAAATTCAAAACTGTTGGGTTGAATTTGAATCCAAAGACAGCGCACCAACCATCAATATTGTTCCGGTCATCAAGGACTCTCATGTAGAAAGTGAGGTCATTGTTCGCAATATTGATGATTATCAAATCATCATTACAGACAACACTTTCATTCTCAATCAAGTCACGATTCCCAGGAACAATTGGAAATCGAGAATGAAAACAATTTTTGCAAAACTGAAAATCAAAAACAAAACAGCAAAAAAACTCGAAAAATATTTCAAAAACCCTTGACAATCTTTCAACACTGCTTATATTGAACACATCGGACAATGAACCCAAAACAAAAACAAAAAGGAAAGACAGATGAACTCAGATGATATGAGAAAAATCCTTCAACCAAATTCGCGACCAAAATCAAGAAAGCCATCTGAAGGAGTAAACTATTATAATGTAGCCAAAGGAGTGTTGGCTGGTCGTATTCAACCCCAAACAAACGACGTTAAAAATTCTGTTTTGGAGCAATTCAAAAACAGTGATTTGTTGGAAAAAGAACTAACACATGAAGAAATGGAAAATTTGCTCGTTTTTTGGGAAACTTTGAGTAATAAAGATATGATTCTTTTGTTCACTTATCTTGCTTCAAAGGATACCGTTTATCGCAACATCAAACTATGGTATGGTAAAAACATGCCAACTTCTGGTGAAAAAGCAGGAGCTTTTATGGCTAGAATTTGCGAGGAAAATCCAAATCTCACGGAAGAAATTGCCTGGTCGCCAAGTTAATGAAAAAACTATTTTTGATGTTGATTATTGGCTCTTCTTTTTTGTTTGGAAATACAAATGAAGGGTGTATTGTAAAAAACAAAAGATGTAGCAAAATAGTCACAAGATTATCCTGTTTTTATCACAAAGAAACGGACTTGTGTTTTTGCAAGGATTATGGAAAGGAGCTTGCGAATGTTCCTTGCACTTCCAAAGTAAAAAGGTATATAAAGGAACAAAAAACTTGTGAATAAAAAAACGAAAAATAAGTTAACAAGGCTCTTGACACAACAACTCTCAGTGCTTATGTTCATATCACAATAATAAACCGAGGAAACAAAAATGTCAAAAATCGATAAACAAGAGCAAGGCCAAGCAAGTGTCTCAAATTATCTTTTTGCAAAAAAGGTATTGAAAGAAGGTCCAGAAAGACCACTTGCCATGACACCTGAAGCTTATGTCATGGCTGTGTACGACGGCTTCAAAAACTCCAATCTTTTGAACCAACAACTCACCTCTGAGCAAATGGATAACCTTAAAATTTTTTGGGAACAATTGCCTGATTTTCATTTTGTTGGCTTGTTCTCGGCCCTTGTTCCAAAAGATACCGATTATCGCAACCTCAAATTATTGTATGGTAAAAACATGCCAACTTCTAAAAAACCTCCAGGTGTTGCAATTGCTGACATTATAAATAAATACGAAGAAGGGGTTGTAATGAAAGCTCTAGAAAATCTGTAAAATAAAAAACGAAAAACCCTTGACATTCATTCAACACTGCTTATATTGAACACATCGGACAACAAGTCCAAAACAAAAACGCCCAAACAATTTTGGGAAAAGGAAAAACAGATGACTTACAATCAAATTATTGACTTGTTTTTTGACACTGAATCGTTTTACATATCTCGTATGAGAAGACAAGAAAGAGACCAACTCCTCAAATCTTTTTATTATTCTAATTGGCTCCGAAGCAACACTCTAACCAAAAAACAAGCAGAGAATTTGTCAGTATTCTTTTCCACTCTTCCCCCAAACAAAATTCTGTTCCTCTATACTCAATTGTCAGGACAAGCCCTGATTGCTGTTCATGGAACACAAGTGGGTTCTCAATTTTGGGGGCCATGGTTTGTTGATGCAACGGAGGAACTTACACGGGCTGAAGTTGTGGATGTGAACAGATTTTTGAGTGAGAAACGACGAGAGTTGGCTGTGGAAATGGAAATCCCTGTTATCATTGATGAACATGGCATGTATTCTTTTGTCAATATCCATTATAGAACGAACAACCCTGTCAAACTTGATGAACTCCAAACTTTCCTGGAATCATATAAAAAAGAAAAATAATTCACAAAAACTCTTGACAATCACTCTCACAGTTACCATCTTGCAACCACAACAGAGACAACAAGTCTCAGCAACTCAAAAAAACTTGAAAAAAGTTTTGAAAAAGAGTTGACAAACAAAACTTGAATTCTTATCTTGAATTCATCGGGCAATAAAGCCCAACAACAAAGACCATAGGATAGAAAAACCATGAGCAAGAAAAGCCAATTCGACCTGACCCAGACTCAAATCGACACTCTCACCCAAATCATGAACGACGAAGGAAACCACCCGAAAAAACGAACCCGTGCCAAAATCCTCCTCGAACTGGCGGAAGGTCAAAAGGCCCTCGCTGTCGCTTTTCACAACGGTGTTCAGATGAACACGGTCTACAGCCTCAAAAAGAAGTTTGAAGAAGAAGGTTACGCCGCTCTCGAATCCAAACACCGTGGCCGTACCAGCAACTTCTCGGATGAACACAAAGCCTACGTCGCAACCCTCCTGAGCCAAACACCCCCCGTCACCGAAAACGACAAAGGCGAAACCACCGAAAATAAATCCTGGAACATCCCGCTTCTCACCGAAGCTATCAATGAACAATTCCCGCAACAAGAGGATGGGAAAGAAATCAAAGAAAGCGCCGTCCGTACCTATCTCTCTCAACAACAACAAGAGCAAAAGGATGTTCGCATCCAACAACTCAAAAAGAACGCGGAGCGCCGCTACAAAGACATCGAGTTGACCGCTTGGACGGAAGTCTCTTCCAATGTCTGGAAAGCCGAAAACAAAAACAACTCCGATGAATATGTGTGCGTCGCCTGTATCACCGCAACTACTCCTTTCGAGACTTTTGGTACTCTTTACGACAAATAAACAATAACCCCAAAAAAAAACTTCCCAACAACCCCATACCTACAAAGGTACCTTATGAATAACATTAGAGACCAAACCTAATATCCTTTTATCCGCCCCATGAGAAGCTTTGTCTCATGGGGCTTTCTTCGTTTGCATAAACCCTCCAAATAAAACAATTTTTATTCCCTCTCACATCCCCCTCAATCCATTTTCAACACCCAACACAACACCCAACACAACCCCACATATCAAAAACTTTCAAAAACCTCTTGACATCCTTCTTTGACTGCTTATATTGAACACATGGCAGTCACCAATAACAAAACATTGCGAGGCAAACATGCACAAGATGAGATTGAAAGAGCTTTTGATTTTTGCGAAAGAAAATGGGCTGAAACTCCAACATAAGAAGTTGCTGTTTTTTTTGGTTCGAATCATTGGCTTGAAGCCATCCATCTTGTATCCAACGTATATCAATAAGGTCGCTCATATGTTCAGCTTTTGTTATGAGACTGAAACATATTACTTGACACAAATATTTGACTCCTTTCCAGAATAAAAAATAAAAAAACTTCCAAATAAACCTTGACAATCATTCTCACAGTTATCAAGTTGTATTCATCGGACAACAAGTCCATAACAAAAACAAGAGGAAACAAAACATGAGCAAAACTCTGGAAATTCAAAGAATGGTAGAAAGTCACATTGCGGAATACCTGTGTAAGAGTGAAGGCTGGAGCTTTCACTGGAATAAAAGGACGACTGCACTTGGATTAACACATTTTCGAACACGCCAGATTGAATTGTCGATTTTGTTTGCGTCTGTTCTTCCGATGGAAGTCATGGAAAACACTAGCTTACATGAGGTAGCACACGCTCTGGCTGGATTTCACGCGGGTCATGACTTGGAGTGGCAAGAATATGCTCTGTTGGTGGGCGCAAAACCTGAAAGATGCGCAAATGTAGAAGAATACAGACATCTTTTGACACCGGCAACAATGGGTTATAAGTACTCTGCTGTTTGCCAAACATGCAATTATCAATTCCACTTTTCCAGAATGGGCAAACAATGGAAAACAGGCAGAAAAGCTTGTAATCAATGCTGCAATCAATATAATCGTGGCAAGTGGGATGAACGCTTTATACTCCAAATCATCCGACACTACTAATAACAAAAACCTCCACAGCAAAAATAAAAAAACTTCCAAACAAACCTTGACATTCTCTCAATACTGCTTATGTTGGTTATACAAAGCAAGACACCGATAACAAAAACAAGAGGAAACAAAACATGCAATATTGGACGTTCACCGGAGAAACAAAAGAATGGAACGGCTTCACACTCCATCAAATCAAAAGAATATCCGACAACAAAATCGGTGGTTGGATTGATGACACATCGACCCTTTCTCAAGATGGAAGCTGGATTGATGACACATCACACGTTTTCAACAACTCCAATGTCACAAACAACTCCACTGTCACAAACAACTCCAATGTCATAAACTCCAATGTCATAAACAACTCCAATGTCACAAACAACTCCTATGTCATAAACTCCAATGTCATAAACAACTCCAATGTCACAAACAACTCCAATGTCACAAACAACTCCACTGTCACAAACAACTCCAATGTCATAAACTCCAATGTCACAAACAGCTCCTATGTCATAAACTCCAATGTCATAAACTCCTATGTCATAAACAACTCCACTGTCACAAACAACTCCTATGTCACAAAATCCCCACTAACCGCAAAACTCCACAAACACCAAATAACCATCACAGATGACAAGGTTATCATTGGCTGTCAATCCCTAACATGGGATGAATGGGAGAAACAAGGTCAACAAATTGGCCTCGACAACGGTTACTCTCAAACCGACATTGACATCTACACCATTACCATCAAAACCTTGCTTCTCGCACATCAACAACAATAAAACATTTTTATTCCCTCTCACATCCCCCTCAATCCATTTTCAACACCCAACACAACCCCACATATCAAAAACTTTCAAAAACCTCTTGACATCCTTCTTTGACTGCTTATATTGAACACATGGCAGTCACCAATAACAAAACATTGCGAGGCAAACATGCACAAGATGAGATTGAAAGAGCTTTTGATTTTTGCAAAAGAAAATGGGCTGAAACTCCAACATAAGAAATTGTTGTTTTTCTTGGTTAGAGTCATAGGCTTGAAACCATCCATCCTATATCCGACTTACATAAACAATATCGCTCATATGTTCAGCTTTTGTTATAAGACTGAAACGTATTACTTGACGCAAATATTTGACTCCTTCCCAGAATAAAAAATAAAAAAACTTCCAAACAAACCTTGACATTCTCTCAATACTGCTTATGTTGGTTATACGAAACAAGACACCAATAACAAAAACCAAAGAGGAACAAAAAGAATGAAACCAGCAATTGCAGTTCAACAATCCAACAACAGAAAAACTGGTCGTGTCAGCGCGACCTACGCATCCCAAACTTCTTGCCCTAGTTCTTGTCCCTTCTACAACAATGGCTGTTACGCTGAGAAAGGGTTTACTGGATTCACAACTCATAGACTCAACAAATCCATAACAAAAAGCTCCACTGACATCGCACACCGCGAGACCGTAGAGATTGATAACCTTCGTTCCAACGGGCAACACCTTCGCTTGCATGTTGTGGGCGATTGCAAAACTCCCATGGCTGCGATGATGGTTTCCAACGCAGCTTCGCGCTTTATCAAAAGAAGTCCAGAAAAAACCTACGCCTGGACTTATACACATGCCTGGATGGATGTTTCACGCCACTTCTGGAACTCAGCAGTCAATGTTCTCGCTTCCATTCAAAATCCCGAGGAAATCCCACAAGCTCTTGAGCAAGGTTACTCGCCTGCCATTGTCGTTGATGACTTCCCAAATCAAAATAAAGCCTTCACTTTCGAAGAATACCCCCAAATTACCTTCATCCCCTGTCTTGAACAAACGCAAGGCATTGTTTGCGCCGATTGCCAACTATGCCTTAAACCTAACTTTCTTTTCGAACGACAACTCGGAATTGCATTTAAAAAACATTAAATAATTTGTAAAAAACCTTGACAATCATTCTCACAGTTATCAAGCTGTATTCATCGGGCAATGAACCAATTACACCGTTGCTGTCAAAACATTGCTTCTCGCACATCAACAACAATAAATCAAAATAATCCTCTCTCACATTCCCCACAATCCATTTTCAACACCCAACACAACCCCTAACACCAAAAAGATTCAAAAACCTCTTGACAACTCTCTTTGACTGCTTATATTGAACACATGGCAGTCACCAATAACAAAACATTGTGAGCAAACATGACAAAAAAAGCTTTCCTGGTAACTTGTATTAGCACTCTCCTTTTTCAATCCCCACACACAAAACATATTCGAAGAACATCTTTCACCTTTCAATACATGCAAAAACATAAACTATACAAAATAAAAGAACAAATCTTTGTCAAGAATCAACATGGGGTAATATATCGAATCTCTTTCCACACATCCTACATCCTATGCAAAAAAAACTTCTAATCATCCCTTGACATTCCTAACCTCAGTCACCATGTTATAAACATGAGACAAGACACCAATAACAAAAACATGCGAGGAAAAACAATGATTCCCAAATTGGAAAGATGGAAAGCAAAACTCCGAGCAAGTCTGAACAGAAACAAAAGAAGAAAAAACCCTAAGACCATACACACTCAAAACAATCTTTCCCTTTCCTTAACTGATACCCTCTTATTCCAAATTACAAAACATGACTCCAATATCTTTACATCTCACGATAGACATCAAATTGTGGAACTATATTGTAACATGATACTACTCTTACAATAATTCCACAAAACCCCCATAACATCGGTTGTTTCGTTTTCAAATGACTTTTTAAACAAGAAAAAACGAAACAATCCCTTGACATTCCATCCCTCAGTTACTAAGTTATATTCATCGGGCAATCAAGCCCACAAACACAAAAGAAAATCAAACAAATAACAAAAACCAAAGAGGAACAAAATAGAAAGATAATGTGGAATAATGCAAAAATCGATGTGGAGTTTTTGTGTAGGGATGTGGTATAAAGCCCGAATCATCCGAAAAAAACGACAAAAACAAGCAGCCACAACCCACCAAAACAGAACAAAATTCTAACAACAAAAAGGAGCAAAAAAAATCATTCTCCCTATTAGAAGAAAGCTTATAAAAAGCAAGCAAAATAGGGAGTTACAGAAAATCACCTTTTTTTCAAAAACAGTCTTGACAAACAAAACTTGAATTCTTACCTTGAATTCACAGAAGGAAAAAAACAATGAACGAGTTTCAAAACTGGCTTAAGAAAGTAGAAGAAAAACTGAACAACCGAACAGAAGGGACTTTCAATATCGATGACATTGAATTTGATTTTTGGAATTCGTTCATGGATGATATGAATCCAACCCAAACAACAAATCAACTCTTGAGAGAACAACCTGATTTGCAAAAATAAATCATTGTACGCTAAGGCGAGAGGTCATTACTTCTCCCTTATATCCGCAAATTTTATTTTTGCACTTTTTCCAAAAAACCTCTTGACAAACCACTTCTCAGAACCTATATTGAATTCACAGGGCAATCAAGCCCAATAATAGGAGAAAGCAATAATGAAAATCGAGGAAAAACTCAAGAGACTGAACCTGAGAAGCCGAATGTTGAATTGCTGGAAGGATATCGTCAGAGTACCTGTAGAAACAGACGAGAAGCAAGGTTCTCTTAATGCCCTACTCCACAGACAAATGAGAGGGTGCCCCGTGCGATGGGAGGTGAGAGACAACATGGACAATTTACTCTATCGAGGTCAAGACGAAAGCAGAGCAATCGAGGTCTATCTCATGACCCGATAAAATTCTAACTCCCTATTAGAGAAAACGTCATAAAAATGACGTAGAATAGGGAGTTATAGAAAAACAGTCTTTTCTCAAAATAACCCTTGACATTCCATACCTCAGTTACTAGATTATACACATGAGGCAATGATGCCTCCCCTTTGAATAGGTGACACATGAAAATGTTGACAATTGATGAGCTTCAAAGTCAAGAATACTTTTCGGAAAAGGTTTTAAGAGGGTTACACACCCAACTAGAGGAATTGGACAAAGACACACTCACACCAGAGGAACAAAGAACAAGAAAAAAATTGAACAGGTTGTATGATAGAGCCATGGAAACTCACAAGAAAATCGAACTGGCTTTGATACACTTTTGGGACAAGAAAAAAGTTTAACCTTCGCCCTTGACATTCCATCCCTCAGTTACTAAGTTATAAACATCGGGCAATCAAGCCCACTCCCAAAGAGGTGAAAAGATGATTTGCGAATTGACCGGCAAGTGTCCTGAGAACAATCTCTACTACGACATCAACAATCAAGCAAGAGAGTTGATGCACTATCATGGGGGTCAATGGTGTCCCATTTACAGTGTCGGGAGCACTTGGATTTCCGGTGGCGGTATCGACGGTGACACCCTCCGCCTTGCCCTTGACGACTTAGAAAGACACTCCTCTAACATCTATCCCGAAAAAGACGAGGCTCTGGAAATCCTTATCTGCAATTTGGGCTATCAACTCAACCCCTTCTAGACCCCAAAAAAAAATCATTCTCCCTATTAGAAGAAACGTCATAAAAACGTCGCAAAATAGGGAGTTACAGAAAATCACCTTTTTTTCAAAATAACCCTTGACATTCCATACCTCAGTTACTAAGTTATATCTACAGGGCAATCAAGCCCACACACAAGAGGTAAAGAAACATGCCAACGAAAAACGAAGAGTACAATTGGCTTCTGAAAAAATGGGCAGCTCTCACAGGCAACTCCCAACAAGCAGCCTGTGAGAGCTGCGGCTTCCGTTTGGAAGGCAAAGATGTGTATGAAACCAAATACAACTGGGTTTGTCGAAAGTGTTATGACGAATGTGATGATACGGGTGATTACTACATGAGCGATGAGTACCTGCGCCGAATGGAGAGACAACAAATGGGCAGGCATGATTTTTAAACTTTCTCAAAATAACCCTTGACATTCCATCCCTCAGTTACTAAGTTATATCTACAGGGCAATAAAGCCCACAATAGGAGAAAAACCACATGAGCAAAGCCATCGTCACCCGTGCCCTCATTCGCGCCATCGCACAAACAACCCCGTCAGGTTTCCTCAGTGAAGTGCGGGGGAACGTTAACAACTACCTCCGACAGAATCACTCCGAACAGTACAAATCCCTCCGCCGGAAGGTCAAGCCGTCTATGATTCGTACAGCTCTGCTCACTGACAGGACTTTTCAGGTTAGCGGCGAGTTGTACAAGCACAAGCCTCAGTTCCTTATCAAGCGCCGCAACAACAACTCCTAACCAATTTTTCATTCCCCCTATTCTACAGGCTTTTTATAAGCTTTCTTCTAATAGGGGGAATGAAAAATTATTCATCTTTTTTCAAAAACCTCTTGACATTCCACTTCTCAGAACCTATCTTGTATTTACAGGGCAATGATGCCCCACTTGTAACAGGTGAAACCAGATGACTGACAAACAACGTGACTGCTTTTGTGAGAACGACAACAACTGCAAAGGATGGTTGACAACGCTGGCAAAAGTCCAGCGTTGGGTTCCTCGTTCTGCTCAGGGATTCGCAGAATCCCTGCTCACTCATGCCAAATATCGCCCCTTGTCTGCAAAGCAGCTTCCTTGGGTTCGCAAGCTTGCAGAACAGGGGATGGACAAAGCCCCGTCGCATGCTCTTGACGACATTATCTACAACTCCTAAATATGTAAAAAACTTCCCCCTGCCTCTTGACTTTTCTGTCACTCATCCCCATATTATATCTACAGGGCAATCAAGCCCACCATAGGAGAAAAAAACATGAAAGCTCAAGAAATTTTGAAATTGATAGCAGCCGCCCCCCTCACGAGCCTCATCAACTCTATACCCTATACGGAGCTAGCAATGTTTAAACAACAAAAACAACACAAACAAGCCGCTATCAACTATCCTATCATTTTTGACCGGATCTTTCCCCGCTATGCCTTTGACCGGATCTCTAAGGACAACCCCGTCAAAGGCTTTTATTATGATAGCCGCCACGCAATGTGGCCGCTTATGAGCGCCGCCCCCCGCTAACCCTAGCTAGCCCCCTAGCGGGGCTTTGTTGTTGGACTAAGGTAAATGCTCTGCTTTGTTATAGGTTGAGTGACCCCCTATACCCTATAAGGAGAAAAAAACATGAAAGCTCAAGAAATTTTGAAATTGATAGCAGCCGCCCCCCTCACGAACCTCATCAACTCTATACCCTATAAGGAGCTAGCAATGTTTAAACAACAAAAACAACACAAACAAGCCGATATCAACTATCCTATCATTTTTGACCGGATCTTCCCCCGCTATGCCTTTAACGGCAAAAAACCCCTCGCCTACTTCATCCACCAGGCGACCAAGGGCTTTTATTATGATAGCCGCCACGCAATGGGGCCGCTTATGAGCGCCGCCCCCCGCTAACCCTAGCTAGCCCCCTAGCGGGGCTTTGTTGTTGGACTAAGGTAAATGCTCTGCTTTGTTATAGGTTGAGTGACCCCCTATACCCTATAAGGAGAAAAAAACATGAAAGCTCGGCACACCATTTTGACTCTTATTCTCTGCTTGACTATCCTGACCTCTAACACTCTTTGTCCCGGCTCCCTTATCCCCGTTGCTCCTGTTGCTCTCTTTGGCTGTGCGTACTATGTTGTGGGCGCGTTCACCTTCCTTGCCCATAAGCTCGCTCGCCACAAGGAAGGTCTGGCGGCTTGTGCTTGTGCGGTGACTCTCACCTCTGGCTTTGGCTATGCCATGTTCCTGCTGGGAATGTGCTGTATCTAGCACAAGCCGTGCCAAACATCACAGAAAGTTTTCTTGACTTTCTTCCCCCTGCCTCTTGACTTTTCTGTCACTCATCCCCATATTATAAACATGAGGCAATGATGCCTCCCCTCTGAATAGGTGACACATGTTTACGTTTGGCTTGGTAATGTTTGGCACGGGCCTTGCAATCGCGCTTGGAAAAATTTTCTTCTGCGAGATGTTTGGCTATTAAAAACTTGGCACGTTCCTTGGCAAAGCAAGGAACGTGCCACCCCCCCCTCCCCCTATGTGGCATAGGCCGGAATATGAGTCTTTGGTTGGGCTTTTAGGGGGTGGCGGGGGCCAGACCCACAAATAACACACAGCAAAATTTTTCCAAGGTTTTGAAAAGGACAAAAATATAACAGCAAAATTTTTCCAAGGTTTTGAAAAGGACAAAAATATAACAGCAAAATTTTTCCAAGGTTTTGAAAAGGACAAAAATATAACAGCAAAATTTTTCCAAGGTTTTGAAAAGGACAAAAATATAACAGCAAAATTTTTCCAAGGTTTTGAAAAGGACAAAAATATAGCGAGAAAAGGATTTTAAGATATGAAAGTTGAAGGAAAGGGTTCGATGGTTTTGAACAACGTTTTTGTTAACCTTATATTGGGTGAAACGAGTGAGCATTCCAATATGACATTTTATTTAAAGATTGAAGATAATAAGGTTGTTTATACAAAAATATCAAAACGACAACCGAAGAACTGGCCTTGGGTAGATGAGAGTGGGATTTTAAGATATGAAAGCTGAAGGAAAGGGTTCGATGGTGTGTGTATCGGATATATTGTGTGGGATGTTTCTTTATTTGTATAAAAAGAAAGGTTTTATAAATTTTTGAGGTATGAAAGTGGATGAGAAAGTTTTTAAGAAAGGGAGATGTTTGTATTGCGTATGAAGGAATTATTGACCTTTGTTTGTCTGATAATGGGATGTCATTAGAGATTAATTTAGTGAAGTCTTGTATTGGTTTTTATTCATGGAAGAGAGATGAATATTTAAAGAGTTATTATAGAGATACAGAATGTGAACTTTTAAAATATGGAGATAAAGTTGATGAATAGGAAGGGAGAGTTAATTTTTCATGACATTGATTCTATTTTTATATTTTCGTTAATATTGGGTCCATCAGAAAGGGATTGGTTGGTTGATATTATGGATTTTACAAAAGGATTTGAAATAAAAATCAATAACATTCCTGTGGGACAATTATCTCATGAAAACTGAGTGGACTAAAGGAGACCTTTGTATTTTGAATGGATTTGTAAAATTTGATTTGATAATTTCGGAAAAGTTTATGCTTTCTTTTCAAGGTCCCGGTCATGTTATTTTGGAAAAGGCATTATTCTATGAAAACCGTAAAAAGTGGGTTTTGATTGAAAATGATTATGAAATTTTAACATATGAAGGTGAGACATGAAATATCAGATTTTGAAGAAGGGTGATGTTTATTTGGTTGGTGGTTCTAGGCACGTTATATCTTTATTATTAAGCGAAACATCTTTTGTAAAAATATCAAGTAAATGTGTTTATGTATTCGATTCTGTTAAGAGAACATGGGTTGATGAGGATGACCCAAAAGTTTTGACATATGGAGATAAAGATGAGCAATAATAAAAATGATTTTAAGAAGGGAGATTTGGTTATTTTCAAATCAGATGATTATCTTGATTTATTTTTAACTGATAATGCTTCTTCTGTGTTTGTTTATGCTAGTGGGCTTAATATTCTTCGAGTTGAGGATTTGCATTTGTATTATTTTCGAAATGATAAAGAATCTTTTGAGGGATGTAATATTTTGGTGTTATCATATGAGTAATTTCAAAAATGACATTGAGGTTTTGAAGTGTTGGATTGGTAAAAAGGGAATTGATTTATATTCTGACAAGAAGACTGAGGGTGAGTATAATCCTCATCATGGTTATATAAAATATAACACATCATATTCTTTTGAAAACCAATTATATGAGTTATTGCATGAGTGCGGTCATTATTTGATTGACAAGAATTCTATGAAGAAGGGTAATTTTGTTTATCACAAGCAGGTTGAGGCATTGGAGGATTATAGAAAGGAGCGTTCATATGTTTATCGGATGGAGGTGATTAGGGAAGAGTTTGATGCATGGGAGCGTGGATGGAGGTTATCAAAGAGATTAAATCTATCCTCAGCAAACATTAATAATTATAAAAAACAAATGTCCAGGTATATTGGAACTTATTTTGAATGGTTTTGCAACAGAGATTGGTCGGATGGATTGGAGTCAGCAGGATGAAAGACAAAGTTTATAAAAGAAGTAAAGGCAAAATTAAAAAAGGCTCGTTATATTATTCTCTATTTCATAACTTTATAGAATTAAAATTAGAGAATAACAAAATTCTTTATATTTCTCATAATGCATCATATATCCAGAAGTGTCGTTGGGATTTATATTATAGAGAAATTAGTGGAGATATTCTAAAATATGATTAAAAAAAAGATTATGAAAAAAGGAACTGTTCGTATGTGTCCAGCAAAGATTTTAACAATTTTATTTTTGGATGGTGGTTATGAATTGATTATATATCATTCTCTGGGTCATCCAGTAAAAATAAAAAGAGGCGCGTATTGGTCAAGTAAGGGACTTTTAAGATATGAATAAAATGTTTCGTTTGGGATATGGCAACTTATATTGTTCTCCAATTTCTAATTTTATTGCTTTGTCTATGGGAGACTCTTATTTGTATATTGATGTTCATATAAAAAGAAGGATAGGGGTTCAAGGCAGAACATTGGCAGTGCCGAGAGACATGAAAGAGGCATGTTTATTTTATGGAGATAAAAAATGAAACTTTCTAAGGGAGACATGATATTGTATGATGAAGGGAAGCATTCTCATAATAGATATAAATATTGTAGAATAATTTTAAATAACAAAAATAAAAATGCAATGGGAAGTTACCAACGTCAAAGTACATTAACAATATACGATAAACAGGTGATGATAGTAGAACTATTATTTCGGAACAAACAAGAGATAATTGATTCTCATTGTATTATATTGGAGTATAAAAAAGATGATTAAAAAGTATAAAGAAGTGTCGAAACAATTGAAAGACGAGTTGAGAAGAAACAGAAGCCGTCATGTTCTTGTTAATGGTAGGGTTGAGTTATTGGAGACATGCACGAGGTTGTATAACAAGACATGGGTTGGAACAAAACCCAATGAAGTCTTCGAGGTTTTATCAACTTTATTTGAATCGCAGATGCAGGATTTGGTGATTCGTTCTGGTATGTCTGTGGGGCAGGTTTTGGATGAGTTGCAAGATTTGTTTGAGAAAAAGAACAATGATTATGGTGATTCGTTTGTTGCCATGGGCATTCCAGGAATTATGGTTCGTTTATATGACAAATTGAAGAGAATGGAGACATTGGTTGAAAAGAATGAAAAGTTATCAGTTGTGGGTGAGAAGATTGAGGATACGTTAATGGATGGCATTAATTATTGTATTTTGGCATTGATGATGCATAATAAAGGGTATTCATTGACGGATAGGGTTCTTCACAAGGGATTGGAATGGTTTGCTATTGTATGTCCTTTGAAATGGGTTTTAAAAGGAGTGGAATATGTTAAAAAAATTCGTTAGGTCTCACAAAGGATTTATAAGACATTATAATAAGAATTTGCTTCTTTATCTCCGTCCAGGTCAATATATAAGGATTTCTTTGGTTTCTGGTAGAATTCATTCCCAAAATGAGTCGAAAGCTCTTGATTTTATTAATGGAGGCAATAAATTGAGTTATGAAAAATATGACGGATAAAACATTTAAATGTGGTGATGTCGGGTTAAGTAGGAACATAAGAAGGGGCGATTCTTATATGGTTTTGCATTTAACCGAAGATATGTTTATTATTTTGGAAAATACATTAAGGAATGTTCATTCAAGTATTCGGAAATTAAATGTTAAGTTGCCGGTGAGGTTGTTTTTGGAAAGGAAAGGGTACGAAAGAGAGCTTTTAACATACGAGGATGGGAGTCCAAGATGTTTTCGATAGGAGTATCAACAGTAAAAAAAGGTGAAATGTGGTTAAAAGATGAAAACTCGAAAAATGCTTTTCAAAAAAACATTATTGTTTTATATCTTGATTCTAAAACAAAATTTATTTTCTATAAAAATTCAAATACAGTGGAGATTATTAAAAAGTTATCAGATATTCTAGCATATAAACATCATCGACTTGTATATCCAAAGGAGCAATAAAAAAAATGTTAACGACAAAAGAAGTTGAATCAGAAGTAAAAAAGGGTGAATTATTTCTTGGTTCTGGTGTTTGTATTCTTTATCTTGACAACAGAACAAGCATCGAAATATACACCAGAACCAAAGAAATCTTTGTTTTTAAAGAACAAAGCCCTCTATTCTTAACAAGCACAAAAAGACTCACATATTCCAAATAAATAAAATTATTTCCTCCTCAGTCCCTCCTATTCCCCTCCAAGTCCTTCCCATGACCCTTCAGTCGTTAAAAATCTAAAAACCTCTTGTTCTCTCTCTTTGGTGTGTTGCTGAGGGGGGATATTCTATTTTATGTGTAATCTATTTATGAAGTAGAAGACAGATGGAGATGTTTATATTGTTGCGTTTAAGGATTCGTTCGGGTGATATATTGCAGGAGGTTGAGCCTTTTCAGAGGGGTGTTATTGCGAAGCACAAGGGAAGGAAGGTGAAATTGATTGGTTTGGGTGGTAACAAGCATCGTGAGAGTGGTTTGTCGTTGCCATCGTATGAGCGTTCAAAAAGTGCGCCGCCCTTGGGTGAGTCGAGGTATGTTGATTTGGAGTATTTGAGTATTAATGATGAGTTGTATGATAAGTTTTGGTTGAATGATAGGTTATTGGGTGATGTTAGGGAGAGGTTATATGGTATTGCGTTAGATTTTATTAATGATTTGGGATTGGATGTTGAGTTTTTTGATGTGGTGTTGACGGGTTCGTTGGCGAATTACAATTGGACATCATTATCGGACATTGATTTGCATATTATTCTTGATTATTATGATGTTGATGATAATTTTAAGTTGGTTGCGGAATATTTCAATGCGAAGAAGAGTGAGTGGAATTTGAAGCATGATATATTTTTGAATGAGCATGAGGTTGAGATTTATGTTCAGCACAAGACTGAGGTTCATGCATCGACGGGGGTTTATTCAATATTGGATGATGATTGGGTTGTGAAGCCGAAGAAGAAGATATATCAGGTTGATGAGAAGCAAGTGGAGAAAAAGGTTCGTTCAATTGTTGGAAAGATGGATAAGATTTCGGATTGGTTTGAGGATGGCAAGTGGGATTTGGTGAAGAAGAAGACGGATGATTTGTTTCAGAAGTTGAAGAGGTTTCGCAGGGCTGGTTTGGAAGATGGTGGAGAGATGAGTGTGGAGAATTTGGTTTTTAAGGTTTTGAGGGGAATGGGTTATTTGGATGAGATGAATGAGTTGAGAAAGATGTCATATGATTTGAACATGGGAAATCAGGAGCCAGCGAAAAGAGATGAAGATTCAACATGATGAAATTAAAAAGCATCATTAAAGAAGAAATCATGAATATGATGGAGGGTTATGAAGATTATGATTTTCCTGATATTGATAAAGAAGAGATAGAAAGAGAGAAGGAGTGGGGCAATTTATATTACGGAAGGAATGTAATTTGGATTGGACAGGAAGGTCGTATGATTCGTGTGAAGGAGGAGCAGTATTATCCAATATGGGGAAATATTTTTTATCCTCAGAAAATTGAAAATGTTGTTGATAAGATAAATTATTCTCCAGAGAGAGTTTATTTTTATGCACCTTATGGTTTGGTGTCACAAATTGGTCTTGCTGATATAAAGGAGGCTCAACAATCTTCAGAGGAAGATTTGGGTCATCGTCAATGGTCAACTGGTGATGATGAATTGGATGAATATTTAAGGGACAGAAAGGAATTTATAGAGAATAATTATTCTGATGAAGATGAAAAAGAAGCTGAAATGAAATTGAATGAAAGACTAAGAGAAGTTGAAGAATATGAAGAGGGTGATTGTGGAGAGTGGGTTGTTCAGGTTCGAGATGGAAATCACCGAGTAAAAGGTGCTTTTGAGTCTGGGGAATCTTATGTTTATGTGATGGTCGCGAATAATCAATATAAAAGCAACAAAGGCAATCCAAAGTTTATGGAGCAATTGATATAAAATGAAAATTAGAATTATAAAAGAGCAACGAGGATATAACAGACATTATGATGTTCATGGTTCGGAGCAAGAAATAAAAAAAGATATTATGTCTATAAATCGTGGTGAGGACATTGATAAGTCTTTGGATAGTATTGTGTATGAATTAAATAACATGTGTAAATATGCTGAGTTGGGTATACAAGAAATTTGGGTTTATGTTGAGCAAAATCTATCTCCTCAGCATATTGACTATATTAAAAGTAGGTTGATTGGTTGTGATTTGCCTGTTGACATAGGCAAGAAGAAACGAACATTTAAAAAGAAATTTGGTGATATATTTTAATGAAATTGACAATCAAGAATAAGACAGAAAATAACTTTGATGATTTGATAAGTTTGGCAAATAATTTCTTTTCTTTTGCCAAAAATAAGCTTGAATTATCAAAACCTGTTCATCTTCATATCAAATCAGATATATCAAACCATCAAAACCCTTTGGGTCGGACGGCTTATTATTCACCAGATAATAACTTGATTATTTTATTTTCTGATGGTCGTCATATTAAGGACATGCTTCGTTCTTTTGCACATGAGTTGATTCATCATAAGCAAAATTGTGATGGTCATTTTAAAGAGGACCATGAGACATTTGATGGATATGCTCAGGAAGACCCTCATTTGAGAAAATTGGAAAAAGAAGCGTATTTATCAGGGAACATGACATTTCGTGATTGGGAAGATGAGTATAAAAGAACAAACAATCTTCTTCGAGAATGGGTTAATAAAGTTAAACAAAAATCAAAAATGGTGTTATAATATACGGATATGGCAAAACAAAACAATTCAAAAGACGATAAATTTACATTAAGAAATGCGGTTGATGTTTCTTCAGATTGGAATGGTGTTGGTGTTCCATTATTTTTATATTCTTCTTTTCCAATGCATTTAAACAAAAATTATCGTCCATATCTTGTTGCTCAAAGTGATAAATTGGAATTATATTTTAGTGGTTCGTTGGCTGAGAGTGCTTCGGCTCCACCACCTCCAGACCCAATTTACCCTGTTATTTATTATGACGTTGAAAAGTCCTTAAACACAATGACAGATACAAGTTTGTCGGGAAGCAATATTGTCATGAATGTTTATTCAGATTGGTCTAGAGACATTCCTTGGGGCAGTGTCTATCAAAGTCTGAACATGGATGGTTCGAATGAATATGTGGATGTTCCAGAGCATGATGATTTAGAATTTACAGGTTCTAATTTTTCAATCTCTATGTGGATAAAAAGAAACGCTGTAAACACGCAACATTCGATGTTGGAGAAATTTGATTATGTAAATCCAACTGATAATGGTGGTTGGTCCATGAGGATTCGAGGAGACAACAAGTTACAATGGACACCTTTGGACGATGATGATGGAGCGCAAGCTTTGGTTGGTGGAACTAACATCCCTCAGTCTTCTTGGCAACATGTGATTGGAGTTGCTAGTGGTTCTATTTGGAAAATATATTTAAATGGTTCTCACGATGGAGAGAAAAACATAACTGTCAACCCTAAGGCTTCAGTGGGAACAATGAAAATTGGAGCGAGGGGTGTTGATGCTGGAACTCCTTTTAATGGAAAAATAACACAAGTTGCTTTATGGGACACTCCATTAGACTCAGGTTCAATTTCATCACTATACAATAGTGGAAATGGAGAGCCAGCGTCCACGATTTCACCATCAAATCTTGTCGCATATTATGATATGTCTGATGGGATTGACACCACAGTCACGGATGTTCAGGGTTCACATCCAGGAACAACACAAAACATGGAAGTTACATCTTTCGAAGACAACACATTTGTTTCAGGAACAAAAGCTTTGGCAATGGATGGCTCGACTGTTTATGGTCATGTTGTGGCTGGTAGCGAAATTGTTAACTTCGAACATAATATTCCATTTTCGGTTAGTGCATGGTTCAAGACAGCAGCTTCAGACACATCATATATTGTGAGCAAAATGGAATCTGCTGAACCTTATCGTGGTTGGAGAATGGGTTTACAGGGTGGTGATTTAGTGTTCCATTTAGTTAATGATTGGTCTGATAATCAAAGAATTGGAGTAAGAGATTCAGTTGGTTCAAGAAACAACAATGCATGGCATCACTTGGTTGCAACGTATAATGGAAGTGGTTCTGCATCAGACGTAGCATTATATGTAGATGGTGCTGTAATTGGAACAACAACTGAATATGACACATTAGCTTCAAACACGATTGTTACTGGCTCAACTCAATTATCAATTGGTGCTTTAAATGGTGATAGTCCGTTTAAAAGTGGAAGTGTTGATGAAGTGAGCATTTGGGACTTTGAACTATCATCTTATCAAGTCTCTCAGTTATATAATTCTGGTAGCGGCATTGATGCTAATGTAGTATTTAATTAAAAGGTAAATATAGAATGAAAATTAAAATATTAAAAGAAAGTCGTCCTCACATATTAGACACCACTATCAGGAGAAAACCAAGCTTCGAAGATATTGAATCAACAGCAAAAAAGATTTATAAAAGATACAAAGCAAAGAAAATAAACATCACTCGAATGAAAGCCGAACTTTTCTCTCTTGTATTGGCTTTTCTCAAAACAGGTGACGAGTATAGCAAAAAAAGAAATGAAGAAATTGTAAGAATAGTAACAACAAAAATAAAACGTTCGTTAGATGAATTCGAATCGGGACTATATGATTCTATCTTTGGAAAACACTTCCCGGTAGATTAAACAATTTTAATTCAAATTATTAGACCCTCAGAGAGCCATGAACACACCACATGACCATGGGGTCAATAAACTTCTAAAAACCTCTCTCCGTTGCTCTTTGGTGTGCTGCTGTGGCGCGGAGGTGGTTGTGAGATATATAAAAAACATTATGGAGAAAATATAAAATGGGAAAACGATGGAAAAAGGTTTGGTTAAGTAGGGTTAAGGGAAAGCAGGTTAAGGAGGTTGGAAAGCCTCATATTTTGGATGCTGAGTATAAGAAGACGATGAGAAAAGAGAAGTTGATGGAGATTGCTGAGGGATTTGGGGTTGAGGTTGAGGAGGAGATGACCAAACGTGAGATTGTGGATAAGTTGGATAAATTGAAAGAAAAATTTTATGAATAAGGGTTTGTGAATATGAATGTTTTGCAAGAGAGTTATCTAAGGCAAAAGATAAGAAGGACATATAGGAACAAGGTTTTGAAAGAGAGAAAAGAGATTTCATTATTAAAGTCTTATGTTCGAAAGATTATTGTTGAAGAAAAGATAAAGGACAAGCAATATTCAAAATATCTTGGTATTAATGTTTTGAATGATGTTTTGTCTCAAATTAAAGATAAGATTCATGATAGAACTAAAAAGTTAGGTGGTAATGAAAAGTGGGTTGAATATTTTAAAAAATATACGGCTTTATTTTTGGAAGATTTGTTTGAGACTAGTTTGGATATGAGAGATGTTGAAAATGAAGTCTCTCAGATTCAAGGCGCGTTAAATGAATCGGTAAAACTGCATGTAGACCCTGATGATATTGATAGTTCACCGATTGATAGTGAGCTTGCTGATATTCCTGAGGAGGGTGAAGAAGAGGACATAGGTCACTTGGAGCTTCCAACAGCCGATATTGATGATTCTTCCAAAAGAGTTGAAAAACGGCAGCAAATGGAATTGGAGGGTGATTCTGGTCAATCGGATGCAAGGAATCAATCAATTGAGATGATGAATGAGATAGATGATGTAATTTTAAATGCATATCGTTCAATTTCGGATAATTTAAATAAAGAGTTGTTTGTTCGGTATTTATTGATTAATACTTGGCTTCATGCTGATAAAGCTTTTAAAGAAGTTCAAGACATTGATATTAACAGTAAAATTGACATTCCTGGTTATGAGGAAGAGAAGCATAAGGTTGATAACATGTTGGGTCAAGATGGCTTACAAGTTTAAGAAGTACAATGATTTTTCTTTTATTGAGCATTTAATCAAGAAGAAGAAAATATCAAGAAATTTTTTAACGATGTTGAATGGTTTAACTTTGGAGGAGTTAATTTCTTTAAAGTTAGAGTGTACATCGAAGGTGCTGAAGGATAAGTTTTTTTGCTTTGGTATTTGGAAGAATTTGGATTCAATAATTTATGAATCTGTATTAAGGTATGCATTATTAATAACACAGAGTAGAGAAGACCTGCTAAATCTATTGGAGTTGGATGAACAAGGGATGATGGATTTAGCAGGTCAATTTGATTTAGGAGATGACTTTATTGAAAAAGGAATTTCGTAAAGGTTTGTATTTCTTTTAGTGTGGCAGATAACATTGAATTTCGTATACGTATATCATAACCAAGAATAACTCCAATTAATTTATTGTTCTGAGTGATAGCTCCTCCAGAAGAACCTGGATAAATCACTGAGGTATATATTGAGTAATCTCCTTTTGGGGATTTTTTTGTTTTGCTGAAGAAGTATGATTTTTTCTTTCTTTCTCCTAAATAAATTCCTTGAAATGTATAAATAAAATTATCGAAATGGTATCCAAGTGGAACAGAAGCTGTTCTAATTTTTGTGTATTGTTTCGGTTTTCGTTTTGCTATTATCATAGGCTTATAATTTATTTTTTGTTTTGTATATAAAATCATTAAATCATATTTTTTAGATATTTTTTGTATATTAAATTTATGATTTTTTAAGTTATAAGAAATACCATTAATTTTGTATATAAATTTTAATTTATATTTCTTTTTATTGGGATATAATACTTTTCTTATTTTTTTTAGATATTTTATAGATTGATTAATAGAATGAAATACAGTTAAAATATAATATTTCTTATTTTTATGTTTTATATATATACCAGTAGAAGAAGAATTAAAATTTAAAATATTTATAAGTTTATTATTTTTTTTATTTATTATTTTTAGATATACTTTATTTTCTAATTTTAATATACTAGATTGTATATATGTTTTTTTATTATTTATTATATTTTTAGTTTTAATATTATATAAACAAGAAATATTTAACATAAAAATAATAATAAATAATTTATATAAAGTTTTATAAGACATAATGATTTTCCTTTTTATTCTTAGTACTATTCTTTATATAAATAATATTAAGAAAGAAATATTTTATCACCCTTGTACAGCCAATTATCATCTCCTTGCAAAATTATAATACCACAAAAATCTAATTATTGTAAAGTATTTTTTACGATTTTCTGTAAGTTCCCTATTTTACGGAGAAACTTTTTTTCCATTAATTTTTGCAAGTTGGAGTTAAAAAACGTTACATGGCTAAAAAAACCTACTATGTTCTAGACACAAACACCCTCCTTAACGATTCTTCCTGTATTCTTGATTACAAAACAAACAACTTAATTCTCCCATATCAAGTAATTAAAGAACTCGACAACAACAAAACTAACAAAAAGGAGAGTGGCTATCATGCCCGTCAATCCATAAGGTTAATAAAAGAAATCATAGAAAAATCACCCAACAAGAAAAAAGCAAAAATATCCCCTCAGCATGGCTTTCTTATTTTGCAAGAAGATATTTTGGATAATTTATCGGGTGAACTGGACCTAAACAAACCAGATGATAAAATTTTGAACGTTTGTTTGTTTTTTAAGAAAAAAAATAAAAAAGTTGTGTTATTATCAAACGACTTCAACCTCCAGTTGAAAGCAATGTTTTTAGGTATTGATTACGAAGATACTGTCTCCCAAGAAAAAACCCTTGATTATTCCTTGCAAACTACAAAAACACACACTATTTCAGAAGAAGATATGGACTTATTATTTGTTAAAAAACAAATTCACCAAGAAACAAAATATGATTTATTTCCAAATGACTTTGTAATTTTCAAAACAAAAACTAATAAATCTGCTTTGGTAAGACATCGAGAATCAGGCATTTTCCAACTTATCAAAGAATATAATAAAAAATCTTTTAAAAAATATGATTTTGATAATTTTAGTGTTGATTGGGCTGTGCCTCTGAACAAAGAACAGAATTTTTCAATGAACTTGTTATTGGATAAAAATGTTCCGGTTGTTACATTGGTCGGGAAAAGTGGATGTGGAAAGACATTATTAGCTCTCTCTACAGCTTTGTATCAGACTTTAGTCACAGAACAGTACAACAAGGTCATTGTTTCTAGACCAATTCAACCAATGGGGAACGACATTGGCTACCTCCCAGGAAATATGCAAGAAAAATTATCTCCTTGGGTTTCACCTATTAAAGATAATCTTGAGTTTCTATTTGGTGATAAATCTATATTTGAAGAATATATTGTCGAGGGAATAATTGAAGTTGAAGCTCCAACTTATATTCGTGGACGTTCACTAGCAAATTCAATTATCATCATTGATGAAAGTCAAAATCTTCACCCACATGAAATAAAGACTATTTTAACCAGGGTTGGTAAAGGTTCTAAGATTATTTTCACAGGAGATATTGACCAAATTGACAATCACAAGATTAACAAAAGAACGAATGGCTTGACATATCTTGTAGAGAAATTTAAAGAACAAAAATTATCGGGACATGTTCACTTGATTAAAGGTCACAGAAGTGAAGTGGCATCCCTAGCAGCAGAACTTTTATAAAGGAAAATATCATGCTTAAACATCCATTGCTTAAAAAACTTTTAACAACATCGGAAGAAAATATTACTTTGCGAGATTTGATTGTTGAATATACAGGAGAAAAATTAAAACCCGAAGATAACAAAGTTGATGTTGAAATGGTCTTCGACATATTCTCAGAAGAATTTCCTGAGTTTCTTCAGATTTTAGCTGAAGAGAATTTTTTTCGAGGATACAATCAAGCCCTTCAAGATAAAGAAGAAGTAAAAGATGAAGAAGGTAAAAAATAATGATTTTAGAATATATAAAGAAAGCAATTCCTGAAAAAAACAAACAAAGCATTGTTGAAATAACTAATAATTGTCAAATGACGATTGTTCATTCTCTTCCTGAATTCTTTAATATAAATTATATTGTCGATTATGTTAAAAAAAATATCCCGCCGAGATATTTTAATGCGATTGATGGGATTTATGTTGCTCATATTAAAGAATTCGAACAACGAGAAATTAATGCTATCTTCAAAGATAATGCAATTTATGTCACAAATCGACAAGAATCAGAATCAGATTTTTTAGATGATGTTGTTCATGAATTGGGTCATGCTCTAGAAGAAAGATATTACAACCTAATTTATGGTGATAAAACTCTTGAAGGTGAATTTATTGAAAAAAGATATAATCTTTATCAAACCTTGTCAAATAAAGGGCTAAACTTTAATAAACAGTTGTATAACAAGTTCCATTCGCCTGATTATGACGAAGAAATAGATGAGTTGTTTTATCACCACATCGGTTATGATAAATTGGAAGCTTTTACTCAAGATTTGTTCTATTCTCCCTATGCTGCAACATCTCTGAGAGAGTATTTTGCCAATGGGTTTGAGCATTATTATTTAGCCGGTAAAGAGAGACTTGAAGTGGTGTGTCCAAATTTGTTCAATAGAATCAAGGACTTAGAGATGGAGGTAACGGGCCAAAATGTTTAAAGAAAAAAAAATAAAAAAGACTTGCCAAGAGGTGTCCCTACGTGTTATATTAAAAGCACGAGTACTAGCAAGGCACGCGAAATTTGCGTATTCCTGGAAGGACGCAGAAAAAGAATTAACAGACAAAGGCTATAACATTGAGAATTATCTTGGAGAGGTTGATTATGTATGCAATTGGGATGTGAACAAACTAGAAGGGAATTTTAAGTTTTTGTTGAAAGAAAAATTATGTAAAAAGAAGAAAAATGAATCTAAAAAAACCCAAAAGAAAAATATCATACTCAGCGATAAAAACATGGATTGAGTGCCCATACAGATATAAACTCTCATATCGAGAAAAACTTTCTTCGTTCACGGCTAATGAATATACTATTTTTGGAAATGTAATTCATGATATATGTGAGCAAATCGCATTAGAAAACCTAACAGAAAATTTTGATAAGGCTTTTGTTGAACACTATGACAAAAGCCTTGTTTTGTTTCTAGCCTCAAAATTCTTCATCGAGTTCTACAATAACAAGAAACTGACAGAACAAAAACTAAACACTTATCCTGCCACCTTAAAACACTTCAAAGACAATCTTTATAAAACTTTTAATAAAAAACTACTTTCTGAGATGAGACTTCAAGGTCAAGAAATTTCAAACTTGATTCTTCCTTGTTTGAAAGAATACTTTGGTGATTATGAAGTTCTAGGATGTGAAGACAGAATTTATACGCCCCTGAAGCAAAAGGGATATGTTTTCACAGGTTTTGTGGATTTGATTCTAAAAACCAAAAAAGACAATAAAATTCATATTATCGATTTTAAAACAACATCTTGGGGCTGGAACCTTAAGAAAAAAACAGACCCCAAAATAACTTATCAATTGACGTTATACAAGAACTTTCTGTGCAACAAATACAACTGGGATAAAAAGGACGTTGAGACTTATTTTATTCTTCTCAAGAGAACAGCAAAGGAAGAAAAGGTTGAGTTGTTAAGAATCTCTTCGGGCAACAAAAAAACAAGCAACGCTCTCTCCCTCCTCAGCAAAGTTATCAAAAGTGATGAGTTGAATTTGTTCCCAAAGAATCGAGATTCTTGTAAATTCTGTTCATTTTATAAAACTGAATATTGTAGGTGGTAACATGAAGTCACTTTATGATAATGGAACTGTTTTATTGGATAAGGTTTTTAATTCTGTTCATTTAATATTAAAAAATAATAAAAGGTTGTATATTATCCCCACAGGATCGCAAATTATTGAAATGAAATCAAGTGTTCATAACAACCCTTATTTTCACATTTTAACATACGAGGAAGAAAATGAGTAAAGGTGCTTTGTCAATATCAAACTTTGATTATGAATATCTCATAAATCTTAGACTAAACAAAAACGAATTTTTAGTCATATATAAAGACCCAAAATATTTTATAGTTGGTATAGAGAGGTATGAGGATACGAGTATTGTAACGAACAGATGTCTCCATAATCACTATAAATATATTTCTTATGAGGACAAAGATGAAAATAGCTAAAAAAGGTCATTACTTTTACACTTCTAAGGGAAATTTAGCTCTGAGTTTGTATACAAACATGATAATTTTGCGAAAAAGAAAGGAAATGAAATTGAATATAATGTTAATGGCTGCACTGAAGTTTTGTCTTATGAAAAATAATTTTGCAAAAAAATGAGAAAAAAACATAAATGTATGATAATATCCAATTTCAAGTGTATGGTGTTTAATAAATGAGTGGTAAGGTTAAAGAAATGGAAATTGATTGTTGGTTAGGATATTCGGTTATTGTTGACCCAGCAAGTGATGATGGTTCTGATATGTTCAAAGACTTATTAACGTATTATGGTGATTCAATTGGTTATGTTAGCAGCGATTTATTTTATGAACCTAAATACAAAGATGAAATAAAGTTTTGTGTTGTTTATATGGTTGAGGCTCATGCAGAGCTTATTCCTTATTATGTGAAAAGTAGTGATGAATCTATTAAGAAATATTTTACAGTAATTAATTCTACATTTGACCCTGAGGTTCATAATTTTGTTCTATCAGTTATGAATAAAAATAGCTTAGACCGTGGGGGACATCTCTGTATAGAAGAGATAAATTAAAAAGAGGTTTTAGATGAATAAGAAAAAAGTATTGGTTATAAGTGACCATCCCATGAGTCCATCTGGAGTTGGAACTCAAACAAAAATGTTTATTGAAGCATTATTAAAAACAGACCGCTATAAATTTGTTTGTTTGGGTGGTGCAATCAAACATCAATCTTATGAGCCACAAGCAATTGACCCCTGGGGAGAAGACTTTATTGTTTATCCTGTTGATGGATATGGAAATCAAGATGCAATTCGCTCTATTTTGAGAACAGAGCGACCGGATGTTTTGTGGTTTATGACAGACCCAAGATTTTATGAATGGCTGTGGACGATTGAGAACGAAGTTCGCCCGTTGATTCCGATGGTATACTACCATGTGTGGGACAACTATTATGCCCCCAAATACAATGACAAATTTTACAAAAGTAATGACAAGATTGTGTGTATTTCTAAAGTAACGCATGATATTGTGAAAGAAGTCTCTCCCTCAGTGGACTCTGAATATCTTCCTCATACAACAAATCCAGATGTTTTTTGCAGGTTAAATTCGAAAGCAGTGAAAGAAGATATTTTGAAGGAAGACAAAGATAAGTTTGTCTTGTTTTTTAATAGTAGAAATGCACGAAGAAAAATGTCTGGGAATCTTATTGTTTGGTTCAAGGATTTTCTTGATATGGTTGGTCATGACAAGGCAATGTTGTTGATGCATACAAACCCAAAAGACCCTAATGGACCTGATTTGGAACAAATTGTGGTGGATTTTGATTTGATGGATGGACAAGTTAAGTTTTCAACGGCTGCTGTTGTTCCTGAAACTTTATGTCAAATGTATAACGCTGTTGACTTGACAGTTGCAATTTCTGATGCTGAGGGCTTTGGTTTAAGTTGTTTGGAGAGTCTTAATTGTGCAACTCCTGTGTTGGTTACGATGACAGGTGGACTTCAAGAGCAAGTGACAGATGGAAAGAAATGGTTTGGAAGAGGAATTAGGCCATGTTCACAAATGGTCGTCGGCTCTCAGCAGGTTCCTTACATTTATGAAGACAGGATTAACAAAGAAACATTTTTGAAAAAACTCAAAGAACTTTATGATATGTGGAAAAACAAGCCTGAAAAGTATGAAAAGATGGGTTTGAACGGAATGAAGCATATGCATAAAAACTATAATTTTAACAAGTTTGAAGAAAAATGGGTTAAAATTATGGATGATGTTGTTGAAAAACATGGTTCTTGGGAAAATAGAAAAGGATATGAATCATGGGAAGTGAAAGAGCTTTAAAAAGAGGACATGAAATGACAGAAAATTTAAGCAACATTGAAAAAAACTTTATGCGCCCTATTGAAGTTTCAATTATGGATTCAGAAGATAAAATCGCAGAAGAACAATACAAGAGATATTGGTACGGAAAATTTCACCAATATAATATGGAAAGAAAACATTTTAAACAATTTAAATTGTATTTTTATTTGATTCCTGAATTTTTTGTATCTTTGTTTTATACTGTTAAATTTTTGTTGTTTTACCCCTTTAGAAAGAAAACAAGAGAACAGTTGCTGGAGATGAAACCTATATTATCAAGTAACAGATACAACCCACTTCATGAAATTAAGAAGCAAATAAAGGATGAACCTGGATTAGATATTTCCAGACTTGTTCCTTGGTTGGGAGCCGAACATGTAAATAAATTTGAACTAGAGAGAGTGAAAAAAACAAATGGAGAATCATCGAAAGAAAAATACATGGAAGTTAGCGTCCCCAACAACAATGCCTATGTTAGAGGGTTATGATTTATACCCCTCAGTCGTATTTGTAGCAATCAAAGACCCTAACACATCCGATGACAAACCATCTTATAATATTGAGTCTTTTTTTTCTAGTGATATTTTGAAAGAATACATGGGCAAGAAAGATTTTGAAAAAATGAGAAAGAGACTTTTATCTGAACAATCGCGACAAAAACACCATGAAAAGAAATTGGAGAAGTAATGTCAGACTTTCATGATAGTGAGAGATATGTTTTTATTGTTGAAACTAAAGAATATCCTGGTTCATGGCATAGAGAGTTATGCTCGTATGCAACAGGCGTTATGAGTGATTGTGGAGCCGGTGGTGAAGAACTTGTTGATTTTTTAGAAGAATGTCCTTTGTTTGTTAATGAACATGGTGAAAGTATTTTTCTTGATTGGCTTGACATATTAGAATGGAACGGGCATAAAGTTTTTAATTCTAATATTTGCAAGTCAGGAGACAACAAAAAACATTGGTGGTCTTATTGGGTATTTCTGAATGAGTGCCCAAGTGAACAAGAAATCGAATTAATTTTAAAAAGAAGCAAGAAGTTTCTTGAGAAAAATAATGAAACTTTTGTTAAAATGAAAGTTGTAAAAGAAATGACAACTTACGAAAAGAAAATGGAGAAAAAATGAGAAGAAAAATTTTGGTTCGTGGGCCAACCTTAAGTACCAGTGGGTACGGAATTAACGCTCGTTTTGTATTAAGAGCGTTGAGGGAATTTGAACATTTGTTTGACATTTATATTATGAATATTAATTGGGGTCGAACAGGTTATTTATGGGAAGATACTATAGAAAGAAAATGGATTGACCAAAGGATTCAGGAGACATATCATTATGTTCACAATGGTGGTCAATTTGATATGTCAATTCAAGTGACAATTCCTGGAGAGTGGGAAAAACTTGCTCCTGTTAACATTGGAGTGACAGCGGGAACAGAAACAACACATATTTCTCCGCAATGGATGCAGAAATCAAATGAAGTCGTTGACAGAATTGTTGTTGTTTCTGAACATGCAAAATATGCATTTGAAAATACAAAACTTCAAGTTAGAAACGAAAAGGACGAAGTTGTCGGGATGATGAAATGTGGCACACCAATTGAGGTTGTAAATTATCCTGTGGAACCTACACTTCTTGCAAAATCATATGATGACCTTGATTATTCCAAGTTAAAGTTAACAACAGATTTTAATTTTTTGGTTGTGGCTCAATGGTCTCCAAGAAAAAATCTGGAGAACACAATCTGTTGGTGGGTTGAAGAGTTTTTTGATAATGAAAATGTTGGTTTGGTTGTTAAAACTAATTTATCAAACAATTCTAATATTGACAGAACCTATACAGAAGAAAAGTTAAAAGGTCTTCTAAAGCAATATGAAGGGAGAAAGTGCAAAGTTTATTTTCTCCATGGGGACATGAACGATAAAGAGTTATCGGAATTATACACTCACCCTCAGATTAAGTGTTTTGTAAGTCTATCACATGCTGAGGGTTTTGGTCTTCCTGCCTTTGAATCAGCTTCAAACAAACTTCCTGTTTTGGCTGTTGATTGGTCTGGACATTTGGATTTTCTTTATAAAAGGGGTGAAGCTCCTCCTCAGCAATTATTTGCAGCGGTTGATTATGACCTTGCTCCAATTGCTGACCATCATGTGTGGGAAGGGGTTTTGGAAAGAGGTTCACAGTGGTCTTTTCCAAAACCGGGTAGTTATAAAATGACCCTCAGAAAAGTTTATAAAGAATATGAAAAGTATGTTGAGAAAGCTGAAGAACTTGCTGAGTGGGTGAATGTAGAATTTGAACAACAAAAAATGTATCGTAAATTTGTTGAATCTCTTGGTATTTCGGTAGAAGAAAAAACTGAAGATATTGTAGAATTCGATTAATAAAACAAAATAATATTATTGGAGAGAGAAATGAAACACGAAAGAAAGTATGCAGTAAAGACTTTTGACATGAAGTCTTGGAATGAAATGGAAGTTACCAATGTTCTTAATGGTGCAGCCCAACAAGGATATGTTGTTCATCAAGTTAAAGAATGGCAAAAATCTGGTAAACTTGTTTTCATTCTGGAAAAACTTACCAAACAAGACTAAAAAAGGGGTAAAAGATGAGATTTATTTTTATTTCTGATTTCTTTTATCCCAATGTCTTAGGTGGTGCTGAAATGTGTAATCATGTTTTGATTGAAGAACTTCTAGAACAAAAACATGAAGTTATTAAAATGAGTTCACATGAAGCATCACTTGACTTTTTAAAATCACTTCCTGAACATAAAATTATTATCTCTAATTTTATTAATGTTAAACAGGAAGTGATTTTTTATGTTAAAAAGAACAGAGAATACATTATTTATGAGCATGACCACAAATATCTAAAAAACAGAAATCCATCGGCTTTTAAAGATTATCAAGCCCCACACTATGCAATTATTAACGAAGAATTATACAATAATGCTAAAAGTGTGTTTTGTCAATCTGAGTTGCACAAAAAAGTTCTAAACAAAAATCTTCCACAAGTTAAAACTTATAATTGTGCTGGAAATTTATGGTCTAAAGAGCATATCAACCTCCTCAGACACTACGCTAAGAATGTTCAATGTGATGATGTTGTTGCCATCATGGATTCCAACATTACTCATAAAGGAACGCTAAAGGCTGTTGAAACATGTACCAGAAATGGAAAGCCATTCCGACTAATAAAAGGTGATTATGAATCTTTTATCGAACAACTTTCCAACTGCAAAGAATTTCTCTTTCTCCCTCAGACATTAGAGACTTTATCTAGAGTCATTGTGGAAGCAAGGATGCTAGGTGTCAAAGTAAGAACGTCATCTAATGTTGGAGCTATTCATGAAAAATGGTTCTCTGAGTACAAAGGAGAAGATTTAATTGATTATATGGAACAAAAACCACAGGAAATTGTTGCTAAATTGAAAGAAGTCTTTAATGTTCAAAATGTTAAAGTTAATACAATTGTTCAAAGCAATGAAGACATTACAGTTATTTTGAATCTTTATGCTAGACCTCAAAACCTAAAAGAACAAATTTGTTCTGTTTTAAATCAGACTGTAAAACCAAAAGAAATTTGGGTTTGGTGTAACGAACCAGATTATTCAAAAATGCCTGATGGTTTAAAAACAGAACGAGATAAAATTGTTAATTGGTGCAAAAATTATAAAATTCATTCTGATGTTCAATGTTCAATTCCTATAAAAGTTTTTGACAATAATCATAATTGGAAATTTTATGGTCGTTTTGCGGCAGCTTTGTTAACAGATACAAAATATGTTGCGTTGTTTGATGATGATACAATCCCTGGAACTCATTGGTTTGAAAATTGTCTGAAAACAATGAAAACTCACAATGGAATTATGGGAGCAGTTGGATATTATTTGGATAATCGTTTGTCAACATCAAAAATAGATGATAGGGTTGGATGGCCCAATTCTAATGAAAAAGTTCAAGAAGTTGATTATGTTGGGCATGGGTGGTTTTTAAGAAGGGACCATTTGCTTCATTTATGGAAAGAAAAACCTCCTACTTGGGACAATGGAGAAGACATGTTTTTATCATATACTGCTCAAAAATATGGTAATGTTAAGACTTATGTCCCTCCGCATTTTATGAATGACAAGAGATGGTGGGGTAGTGTTAAAGGTAATGAGTTAGGAGTTGATAAAGTTGCGACATCAAACAACACAATAAAATCTTATGAACAATTTTTTTCAGAGAGGGATTTTGTTGTTAAATTTTGTAAAAAAAATAATTGGAATTTGGTAGGAGAAAATAAATGATTTGGAATGAAGTAGTTTGTCTTGGAGATTCTTTAACATATGGAGCCAGGGATGAATTTGGCTTGTCATTTCCGGTAGAGTTATCTAGGAAATTAGAAGAACAAACTGGTGAATTTTATGTTTGTCATAATTATGGCATTAATGGCGACACAAGTTCAGATTTGTGTCGCCGTGCTTGGAATGACATTGGGAGGCACAATGATTCTAAAATACTAACGATTATGGTTGGTACAAATGACACTAAATTACCTATACCAACTAATATTTATAAGAAAAATTTAGAGTATCTTGTTAAAATTGGAAAAATTTTCAAGAAAAATATCTTTATGGCGTTGCTACCGGAACTTGGTTTTTCTCCACATTATTTTAATAATAAAAATTATATTTCCGAATATAATAAAGTTATTGAGAATGTTGCAGAAGAACATGGTTGTTACGTAGTAGATATGACAACTGTGGGTAAGTTTTATGTTGATGGTGTTCATTTTTCAAATGATGGTTATAAAGAGATGGCAAAAAGATGGTGTGAAGCAATATGCGGAAAATAGTTGTTACGGGGGAAACCAAACTCACACAACTTCTTTTGGAAAATATTAAAAAAGAAGTTGTGTGTCTTTTTGCTTTACCTCTTTTTAGAAAAAATAAAAAAACAAACTCTGTTGATTTAAAAGATTTTTGTTTAATAAATGAAATTAAATATATTGATAATGATTGCTGGAAAGATTTATATTCTTTTTGTAAATCAGAACAAATTGATGTGATTTTGTGTGCAGGTGATTCAAGGATAGTTCCTAAGTTTATTATAAGTGAATTTTATGTCATTGGTAATCATGGCGCTTTGTTGCCAGATGTGAAAGGAGGAGCGTCTTTAGTTTGGGGAAAACTATTTTCAGAAGGTGAATGGGGAGTGTCGATTTTTGAACTTAATGAAAAAATCGACAATGGAAATATATTATTAAAAAAGCAAATTTGTTATGATAAAAAGGATTCAATGGAGGATTTTTGTAATTTGTGTGATAAAGTAACCGTAGAATTGTTTTGTAAATTGTTGCAAAATAGGATTGGAATTACAGTAACTCCAAATTCAAATATCGATGTTAAGATTTCTAGACACCTTGATGAATATTTTGTGTATAAAGTTTACAAATTATGTAAAGAATATGGATATACAATTTATTTACCGGGAAGAAATGATAAAGATTCTTATATAAACAATGATTGGCCCCAAGAATTTAAAAATAAATTTAAAAAAGCTCAAAATCACCCTTATCCTATCTGGAAAACAGTTAACAATGTTTGATAACTTAAGTGATTGGTTGAAACATATGTAAGAGACATTCGAGATTCCAAAGAGATTTATTAATAAACCTGTAGAATTGGAGCCAATAGGTGTTGAATGGGATGAAATTGATGATGAAGTTGATAAATGGTTAGAGGAGATTTTTGGTAAATGCTATTAATATCTTTTGGGACGAAAAGAGGATAAACCTAAATGAATTCAAAAAAAAGTTTTATATCGGAATGGAATAAATTTATTTTATCTGAGGAGGGTAATGAGAGACATCTTTATCATGGAACAATAACTGATTATAAAAAATCAATTGAAGATATTGGAGTTATAGGTGATATAGGTGATTGGGTAAAAGACGCCTATGGGTGCTCAATAGATTTTGAAGATGAAGAACTTGGAGGTTGTGGAAAATACGAGTTAATTTTTGCGGCAGACAAGAAAGAGCTAGATAAGTGTGTTGGTGCTATGAGATTTCATATTGGCAAAAAACTTGGTATATATATGAACGATGTTACGGAAGATATGGTAAAAGAATATGGGATGTTAATTATATTTCACGATATTGAAGTTGGTGATTATGATGATTATAGTTCTTGGAGGCGAAATCCTGGATATAAAGATATGGGTTATTATGAGACACACCCAATGACAACTGAACCAGGAGATTATTATTTTGAAGGAAGCACAACACAGGATGTTGTGATGACAGGTAACAAAATGATGAAATTTTTGCGTAGAAATAATGCCCTTTCAGATATGCCTGAAGATAGCCGTCGTTTATTAATAAAACTTGCTGTAAAAAAACATGGACCTGAAAAAAGAAAGGAAATTTTGAGACAAGTAAAAGAATTATCCGCACATGAAGTTAGGAAAATGATGTCGGTTTATAAAAGCGAAATGGTTTAATAAATGTTATTAATATCTTTTGGGACGCGACCCGAGTGGTTGAAAATTAAATCTGTTGTGAACATTTTAGAACAAAAAAGGGACATTCCTTATAAGCTTTTGTTTACTGGTCAACATAAAGATATTGTTGATGAGATTGAATATGATTTTATAACATTGCCAATTGGTAATTTAGATGAATGGAATGAGTCGCATACCAATCGATTAAATGATTTAACATGTTCGATTGTTTCTGAATTTGATTTTCAAAAGGATATTTGGGAAGATGTCACACATGTTTTGGTTCAAGGTGACACTGCATCGGCTTTTTCGATAGCATTGGCAACATTTCACAAGCAAATTCCAATTTTGCATTTGGAAGCCGGAATGAGGACGAACAATAATAAGTCACCCTTCCCAGAAGAATTTTATCGTCGTTCAATATCGGTCATGGCAGATTATCATTTTTGTCCAACAAAGTTTGAAGTGACAAAGCTCCAATTTGAAAAAATTGATGGGAAAAAACATATTGTCGGAAACACTTGCTTGAACAACATAAGAGACGCCAAAACTTCTTGTTACCGAAAAAAAGTGCTAGTGACCTTGCATCGCAGGGAGAATCATGGTATAATGAGGCAGTTGTTCGAGGTTATTGAGGGTTTGGCAGTTTCTTTCCCTGAATATGAGTTTTTATTACCTATGCATCCGAATCCTAATGTTCAAAAGCACAAGGACGTCTTTAAGGAGGTAAATGTATGTGAACCTTTGAATCATGAAGGGTTTATTGAAGAACTTGCTAATTGTATGTGTGTTATAACAGATAGTGGAGGTGTTCAAGAAGAGTCAACGTTTTTAGGAAAAAAAGTATTTTTATGTCGAAAACAAAATGAATCTGAAAGGATTGATGAATTTACAACTTTTATTGAAGACCCACAAGAATTAAAAACAGAATTTGAGAAATCAATAGGAACCTTTGAAAATTATCAGTATATGTCTAGCCCTTATGGGGATGGAGATACGGCTGAGAAAGTTTACGAAATTTTAAAGAAAATCATTTAAAAGAGGAAACAAAAATGAAAGAAACTTTAAGTCAAATTGTACATTGGATGTCAACTCATCAAGCTGATGTTGCCGCTTTAGTAATGTGCGCCACAGCAGTTTTAATGGTGGTCGGTGTTTCATGGTGGTTGTCAAGGCCAACACCTTTGCAAAGAGAAATGGATAAAATCTCTAAAGCTATTAAAGATGGAAGCATGAAAGTTGGTCACAGCAAATGCTCACTTTGTCCAAATGAAGGTCAACCATGTGATTTGGATTGTGAAAAGGTAAGGTTTGATGCATCACAAGTAGACCCTGGTCACATTAAACTTGCTTCTGAAAAATGTGGCCATTGTCCTGTTGGTGCAGGACCATGTTATTTGAACTGTGAGAAGGTTGTGCCAAATTATGAACGAACCCAAAGACCAAAAACCAAAGAATTTAACAAGAAAAAAGAAGAAGTTTTAAATCAATTAAAAACCCTTTCTCAAACTGTTGATAAACTTAAAGAGCGATTGAATCGAAAAAATCAAACAACAAGAACTTGTGATTGTGGTCCTCGCGATGGATGTTCATTTTGTCCAAGGTCTGAAACAAAGACAATTCATAAAGTGGACATCACTCCCCCAGGACAAGCTCAAAAACCTAAGGTTAAAAGTACATTTACAGTTCGTCGTATTAAAGTTGTAAATGGTGATATTGTGGAAGATTATAACAAAACCTGGACCGCATAAAGCAAGAAAATGTCCAAAGATTTTAAAGAAGAATTTAATAAATTCAAGCATAAGTTAGAAACAAAACAACCCTTCGCCTTTTCAAGGTTCTCAGACGGAGAGCTTTTTATTTTGAAGAACGAAAGGGTTGTTTTGGGTTCTAATTTTTTTGTTACAGGTCAACGAGCCGGTGCAAATGTTTATACACCGGAAGAACAAAAACATTTTGACCCTGAACACCACCCCCATGTTCACAATAAATTAAAAGAGTGCTTACAGTATGTCCAAAAGGGATATTTTAAAGGACTCTCAGGTAAAGTGGATGTTGGTGAAGAAGACTTTGATTTGCAGGTTAAGTTATCAAATGAGCAATATGAAGGTAACTTAACTTTTGCCAATCTTTTTATTAACGCAAATTATAAGAAATTTATTGAAGAAATTGTAGCCAAGATTTTTCCTAAATATGATATATTGTATGTGGTTAATGAAAGGGCTGATTTATCTGGTTTACCATTTAATGTTAAAAAGAGATTTAACATCGGTTCAAACTGCATGGTCAACAACTTTGATATAACAGAAGAGATTAAAGATTATATAAGAGACAATAAAATAGAGAACCACTTGATTTTGTGTTCTGCTGCTTCATTGTCAAATTTTGTTATCTATGAGTGTTTTAAGGAGTTTCCAAGCAACACCTATCTTGATATTGGTTCTGCATTGAATCCTTATTTGGGTAGTAAAATGGAAGGCTGGAAACATACAAGAGATTATTTGAGAGCATATTGGTTTGGAGAAAAAAACAGATATGGAGAGCAGATAGATGTCTGGTAAGTATGTGTTAAAATCTTGTACATTTAATGATTGGTCTTTTATCAAGAATTTGAGGTATTGTAAGGAAAATATTGAAAATTTTGTTAACCAAGAGATTCCAACGGACAGAGAGCAAAAAAAATATCTTAAAAAACATATTGATGATTACTGGATTTGCTTTATTAGGAGGAGATGGAGTAACGAAAAAGGTTTTTTAGATTTCCCGGTCGGCTTTATTGGAATTATTGATGGTGATGTAAGGTTGGCTGTTCATCCTGACCACAAAGGAAAAGGTGTTGGTGAATTTATGGTAAAATCTCTTTTGGAGATGGAAGAAAAATTCTCGGCAAAAGTAAAAATCACGAATGAAGCAAGTTTGAAACTGTTTGAGAAATGTGGTTTTAAAACAAAATATTATGTTTTGGAGAAAGATGATGGTAACAAGGATACTTGAAAGATATGAAAATTGGGATGGAAGTTGTTTTTATCTAGTTAAGCATTATTTGTTTGGTATTATTCCCTGGGGATATGAATCAAGGACTACTCTTCTGCCACCTGATGCTATGCCCTCAACACATATTCTCAAGTTTAGTTCTCTTGATGAAGTTCATAAGTATTTTGATAAAAAAGAATCAAAAGAGAAGTATCCTAAATTAACTGGTGTGTATAATTATGATGCTAACATGAGAGCAGTTGAATTAAAGAATCATTTGGAAGAAAGAAATGAAAAAGAAAAATAATCCGTTTAATATTGTAAAGATGTTCGAAGATGCAATGTGTGATTATACCGGAGCAAAATATGCTGTTGCTCTTGATTCTTGCACAAATGCTTTATTTCTTTGTTGTAAATGGCAAAAGAAACAAACTGCACATTTAGAAGTAACCATCCCTCAGCGAACTTATCTATCTGTTCCTCAATCAATCATGAGAGCCGGTTATAGAGTTAATTTTAAAGATTATGAATGGAAAGGTGTGTATCAATTAGACCCCCTTCCAGTGTATGATGCAGCAAAAAGATTAACATCAAATATGTATATTGAAAAATCATTTATGTGTTTGTCTTTTCACATTAAGAAACATCTTTCAATTGGAAAAGGTGGAATGATTCTTTGTGATGATAAAGAGGCTTATGAATGGTTTAAGAAAATGAGATATGAAGGTCGGTCTGAGGTAAAATATCACGACGATGATATTGAACTTATGGGATATAATATGTACATGAGTCCTATTGATGCAGCAAGAGGTTTAATGCTCCTTCAGAATTACCCTGAAGATATGGATGATTTGATTGAAGACCCTCCTTATAGAGATTTAAAAGAATTTAAATTATTTGAAAAGAATGAGGTTGTTAAGTAATGAGTGGTTTAGATTTTCCTGTAGAAATGTTACAGGAATTTACACGTAATGGAGAGATTCCTGTAGAGATTGAAATAAGAGATGATTCTTCGTCGTCTATTCAATACATTATTAATCAAAACTTTACAGAGGAAAACTTTCAAAAAAGTCTGGAAAGAGTTGAACGAAGAGAAACAAATTATTATGGAAAGACAGACACTTGGATGTATCAATCTTTGTTTGACTATCCAATTAAAGATAAAAAAGTCTTGATTGTTGGTTCGACTTATCCTTGGTATGAAGCTATCGCTTTGTATTTTGGAGCAAAAGAAGTGATTGTCTCTGAATATTCTAATAGAGAAAGCTTCAATGATAAAGTAAAATACACTAAACCGTGGGAACTAAAGGAAGATGAATATGATGTATGTTTTTCAATTAGTTCTGTTGAGCATGATGGACTTGGAAGATGTGGAGACCCTATAAACCCCAATGGTGATTTAAAATCAATGAAAGAATTAAAAACATATCTTAAAAAGGATGGCCTCTTATTTTTATCTGTTCCAATTGGGAAGGATATGTTATTTTGGAATGTTCATCGTGTTTATGGTGCAGTTAGATTTCCTTTATTGATTGATGGTTGGGAGAAAGTAAAACAATATGGATTTTCTTCAAATTCGTTCGACAATATGGTTAATAATGCTAAGTCAACAATGTATCAACCTATAACAGTTTTAAGAAATACGGAGCAAGAACTTTAATGGCGAAAAAGAAGAGAAAACCAGAACCTTTTATTGTACCAGTTAGTACAGTAGAGAAACCAGTTTTTGTTTGGGTTTTATTCACTGATTGGCAAACAAATGGAGATTGGAAGATTGATGTGTGGGGAACTTCACCATCTAATAGAGATGCAGTAAGAAGAATCAGACAAAGAATTAGCAAATATGAGTTAGCTGGTTGGGAAGTTATTCATTTCGACAGAAATCAAGGTTGGACAGAAATGCAAGACGCTGATGGCGAAACAAGAACAATTTACTCTGAGAAACATGAAGTTTATTAGCTGAGGAGGAATCATGGAAGTGCGACCGTTTTTTTCATTTCATAGGTTAGGAGAGCTTGGAAGATTAGGGAATCAACTCTTCCAGTATGCTGCTTTAAGAGCTTTATCGCTAAAACATGATTGTGATGTTAGGATTCCTTACTTGAGCCATCAAGAATGGCATGGGCAAAAATGTTTACTGAAAGAAGCTTTTAACACTCAAATAAAGCCACTAACATGGCGAGAATCAATGATGATTAATCATCGTTATAAAGAGCCACATCATATGAAATATGATGATGGCTTTTGGTCGTTAAACCCTTTTTCCAATATTGAAGGTTTCTTTCAAAGTATTTTGTACTTTAAGGGGTTTGAAGATATAATCAAAAGTGAATTAACTCCCAAAAAAGAATACTTGGATAAAGCTCGGGAGATTCTTGACAAAGTAAGACAAGAAAATGAAGGTTACGAGATTGTTTCTTTGCATTTAAGAAGAGGTGATGTTTTGGATAATTCAAATTTATCAAGTTTTTATTATGGTAAAACAAAGTTAACCAAAAATAGTGTATTCTATAAATATCTTCAAAAAGGTAAAAAAGAGTTTTCTGGTAAAAGAGTAAAATATTTGGTTTTTACAGGCGGCTCAAGAGAAAAAAATAATCCAAACAAGAGTGACATTACATGGTGCAAGAAGAATTTGTTAGGCTCTGAATACATTTTTGCACCAAAAAATAATACAATGATTGACTTTTGTATGATAATGTTGTGTGACCATCATATTCTAAGTCATATTAGTTCGTTTGGTTGGTGGGCTGCTTATATTGGAGAAACCCAATCCCCAGATAAAATTATTGTGGCTCCTAAAAATTACCATCTTGATACAAAAGGGTTTACGTATCGAGAGGGCTTCTATCCTGATAATTGGTTTTTAGTGTGATTGTGAATAATAATTCTTTAGATATATAATAGCAATTTTATAATAGGTGATGATGTGGAAAAAATAAGTGTTGTCGGAATTGGAAAATTAGGTTTATGTTTGGCTCTAAATTTAGAAAACTCTGGATTTGATGTTTGTGGAGTTGATATTAATGATGATTATGTTGCAAAAGTTAATGATAAAACTTTAAAGTCCTGTGAACCGGGCGTTGATTCTTTGTTGCAAAACTCGACAAATTTCTTTGCAACAACTTCTTTAGAAGAATCTGTATCTTTTTCAGATACTCTATTTGTGGTTGTTAGTACACCTTCTCTGAAAAATGGAGGTTATGACCATACTCAGGTAGAGTCAATTGTGTCAGGTTTGGAAAAATTACCTCCCAGGAAAAACCCAGGTCATTTTATTGTTTGTTGCACTACAATGCCGGGTTATTGTGAAACTATTGAAGAACGTTTAAGAAAAATAAATTATTATACAGTTTACAATCCAGAGTTTATTGCCCAAGGAGAGATACTTAAGGGGCAAACTGACCCTGATTTTGTTTTAATTGGGAAACAAAAAGAGAATGAAACTGGCTTGGTTGAAGAAATTTACAATAAAATGGTGAAAAATAATGCACCTACTCACACCATGTCCTTAACTGAAGCAGAAATAACAAAAATTTCTTTAAATTGTTTCTTGACGACAAAAATTGCATTTGCAAATATGATTGGTGATTTGGCTACAGAAATGAATTCCAATCCTGATAGGATTTTAAGAGCTATTGGTCAAGACCAACGAGTTGGCCACAAATATCTGGGATATGGTTTTGGTTTTGGAGGCCCTTGTTTCCCAAGAGACAACAGGGCTTTAGGGTTGTGTTGTAAAGAAAATGGCATATATCATGATATTAGCAAGGCATCTGATGATTCAAATTTTTCACATTTGGAATATCAAGTAAGAAATTTTGTAAAGAACAATACAGACAAATCGAAAGAAATTTTAATTTCTGATGTTACGTACAAAAAGAATTCGAATTTAATTGTAGAATCACAACAACTAAAGTTTGCTGTAGGATTGGCGAAAGAAGGTTTCCCCGTTACGATTAAAGAAGGTAGAAATGTAATTGAGAAGGTTCAAAAGCTATATGGAGATTTGTTTAAATATGAAATTGTCTGAAAAGATTAAAAACTTTTGGGATGAGCGTCCGTGTAACATTAGGCATTCTAATAAAGAAGTGGGAAGTAGAGAGTATTTTGATGAAGTAGAAAAAAGAAAATATTTTGTCGAACCTCACATTAAAGATTTTGCTAATTTTGCTAATTGGAAAGGTAAGAGAGTTTTAGAAATCGGGTGTGGTATAGGAACAGACAGTATTAATTTTGCAAGAAACGGTGCTGAATTAGTATGTGTGGAGTTATCTGAAAGTTCTTTGGAGCTATGCAAGAAAAGATTTGAGATTTATGGGCTAAATGCAAAATTTTATTTAGGTAATGCCGAAAACTTATCCTCTTTGTTGGAAGGAGAGGATAAGTTTGATTTAGTATATTCTTTTGGTGTTATTCATCATACAGAATATCCTGAAAAAATTATAAATGAAGTGGTACCTTTTTTAAAAAAAGACGCAGAATTTAGGTTTATGGTTTATTCCAAATATAGTTTTAAATTATTTGATTTTATGCATATTACAAATAATTGGGATTTTTCTAAATCAAATGAAACGATTCAATATTTCGCAGAAGCTCAATTGAACTGTCCAAAAGCATCAACTTACACATCTAGGGAAATACAAGAAATCTTGAAGGAAAATAAGTTAAAATGTGTTCTTATCCAAAAAGAACACATTTTCCCATATAAAATTGAAGAGTATAAAAACTATGAATATGTTGTTAGAGATTGTTTTAAAAATATGAAGAATGATGAATATAAGGAATTATGTCAAGAAATGGGTTGGCATACGTTAGTTGTTGCAAAAAAGAATTTCAAAGGAGATTTAAAGTGAAAAAGGTTTTAGTTTGTGGAGCAGGTGGCTTTATTGGTGGTCATATGGTTAAAAGACTCAAGGAATTGGGGTATTGGGTTAGAGGAGTAGATATTAAAAAACATTTATTTTTGCCTGTAGATGAAACATGTGATGAATTTTGCCTTGGGGATTTAAGAGATTCTGATTTTGTAAAACAAGTTTGTAAAGGCATTGACTATGTTTATCAATTTGCGGCAGATATGGGTGGAGCAGGATTTATTTTTACAGGAAAGAATGATGCAAATATTATGTATAATTCTGCAATGATTAACCTTAATGTCTTAGATGAAAGTCTGAAGAATAATGTAAAAAGAATTTTCTTTTCTTCATCTGCTTGCATATACCCAGAGCATAACCAAATGGACTCCAATAACCCTAATTGTGAAGAATCGAGCGCTTATCCTGCTGCTCCTGATAGTGAATATGGATGGGAAAAACTTTTCAGTGAAAGATTGTACCTAGCACACAAAAAGAACCATAATTTGGATGTTAGGGTTGCTAGGTATCATAATATTTTTGGCCCATATGGTGTTTATGATGGTGGTAGAGAAAAAGCACCTGCTGCTTTTTGTAGAAAAGTCTCAGAAGCGGAAGACAAAACTAGTATTGAAGTTTGGGGAGATGGCTCCCAGACCCGTTCTTTTCTGTTTATTGATGATTGTATTGATGCCACATATCGCTTAATGAATTCTGATTTTGTTGGTCCTGTTAATATAGGTTCGGAAGAAATCATTTCTATTCAAAATCTTGCTAAAAAAGTTATAAAAATCTCCAACAAAAATATCAAAATTAAAAACATTGAAGGTCCATTAGGAGTCATGGGGAGAAATTCTCACAACAAACTCATAAAAGAAAAGTTAGGTTGGGAACCCTCAGTGAGTTTGGATGAGGGCTTAAAGAGGACATTCGCATGGATAGATAAAAACAGACAGGAAAAAAAATGAAAGGGGTTAGATATTTTGAAAGGTTGTGGCGAATTATTATCAAAGAGAGTGGCAGCTTTGCAAATTGAACAGTTTGTAACAGGGTATGAAAACAGTCATAAAGTCGAGGATATTTATCTTTTTTTGAAGAATAAAGGGTTTGTGAAAATTGAAGAACATGGACCCTCTTTGGATGCAATCTACATAAATAAAAATTTTTTACATCTAAAGGATTCTTTAGATTTATCTGTTTTAAAATAAACTGGGGTATAAAAATGAAAATTATAGTAAATCATGATGGGGAATATAATGACGTGGTAAACAGTTATTATTATTTAGAAAATTATTGTGATAATTCTGAAGAGGAAGTGTTGTTTCAAGGTTATAATACTTCTTTAGATCCAATTTTGCGGGAAAGATATAAGGAATACAAGAAAAGAGCTTATTTAAATTTAGAATCCCCTTGTGCTTTTTGTAACACCACTACTTGTGCAAAAGAACAGAGTTATTTTACTCATGTTTTCACTATTTGTCCGTATACAGCAAATTTTTTAAATAAGATTCAAGATACGAAATATATTCCGATTCCTTTCCCTTACAATGAAAACAATTTTAAAAATATTAATGTCAATCATAGGAAAATTTTTGATGTTATATATATGGGAACATTGATGGATAAAAGACATTGTGAACTTATTGATGTTATGAGGAATTTTAAGTATATTCATACTGCGTTGTTTCCAACTTTTTCATTATATAGACCAACACATATTAATATCCCTATAGAACAAAAATGGGATTTGTTGTCAAAATCAAAAATCTCTGTTGTTCTAAATTTATGTCCTACAAATCCAGAACAAATTAAAGAAATAAAAAAAAATGAAGGGTGGGAACAAAACGAAGCTTTTGTAGGGTTGGACACCAATTACTTCCCCCAATTTAAACCTAGAGTCATAGAGTCCATGGTGACAAAAACATTGGTTTTGTGCAAAAGAGACCAATGGAATGTGATAGAAAAATGGTTTGAACCAGGAAAACATTTTCTTTATTGGGATGATTTTTCCGATTTAAAAAGAAAAATTAAAAAAATTATTAACAATTTTGAAGATTATAAATTTATAACAGAAAATGCTCATGAAAAAGTCAAAGAATATGAAATAAAAAAGATTTTTAAAAAAATTGAGAATATAAAGTAAAGCAGAAAAAAACAATCAAAGATATTTTAAATATAATGCTGAGGCAATTTATAATATAATAAAAAAAGGTGAGTCATGTTTGACAACCAGGATGTAAAAAATGAAATATTTTAATAGGATACAAAAAGCAAACGAGAGCATAACAAAACACAAAAGAGTTTTAAACTCGTTGTATAAAAACGGAATCAAGGTTGTGTATGGCTGTAGTCTACCTTTTTTTACGTCACTAGAAAACAATATGTCTTTGTGTGAAAAACAATTGCTAGAGAATGTATTGGGTGAAATATCAAAACAAGGAAAGACTCATATTACTTTGTATGATATAGATACAGTTTTTAAGGAAAAGACAGAGCATTATATCTTACGCTATTCTTATAATATTCCATGTGATGAAATGAAAGTGGTATCTTTGGAATCATATGAAGATTTTAAAAACAAAGTGAGGGAAATATGTCCTACGACAAGATTTTAGAAAAAAAATATAAAGGAAAAAAAGTTCTTATTACAGGTGGCACCGGTTTTCTTGGAAAAAACTTTGTCCCACTTTTAGAGAGTTATGGTGCGAAGGTTATTGCAGTTGGTTCTGAGATTGATTTGACCAGACCATTTTTTGCAGAATCATTGTTTAACAGCAATATAAAGTTTGATTATATTTTTCATGGTGCTGCTGTGCAGGGTGCGGGAGAGTATCCATTAAAATATCCTGCTGAACAGTTTTACAAAAACAATTTGATTCATGTTTACACATTTGAAAACTGGAAAAAATATCAACCTCAGGCTATTATGGTTGGTCTAGGAACAACATGTTTCTTCCCTTCTAAACATATTCTAAAAGAAGAAGATTATTTTTCAGGTCCATTGCACCCATCAGTTGAGACATATGGATTAACAAAATGTAATATGCTGCAAGGAATCAAGGCATATAAGCAGCAATATGGGTTAAAAGGTACTGTTGCAGTTTTAACCACATTATATGGACCACATGATTCTTTTGATTTGGAAAAGGTTCATGTGGTTTCTGCTTTGGTAAAGAAGTTTTGTGATGGAAAGTTAGACAACTCCAAACAAGTTGAGGTTTGGGGTGATGGTTTACAAAGTAGAGAATTAATTTATGTTGAAGACCAAATCAAAGGAATTTTGTTGGTTGCGGATTATGACGGAGATTTGATTAATGTTGGCTCTGGACAGGAAACAACCATTAAGTTTTTAGCAGAGAAAATCAAAGAAACTGTTGGCTATCAAGGTGAAATTTTTTATAATACAGATAGGTTTGTTGGGGCAAGACAGAAAGTATTAGATATTTCCAAAGCAAAAGAAAAATATAGTTGGTCCCCTCAGGTAACTCTTGAACAAGGACTTAAAAAAACAATTGAATGGTATATGCAAAATGAACAATAAAATACAAACTTACAGTAATGATTTTTATTACCTTTTTAAAAATAGCACTATTCTTATAACTGGTGCAAGTGGATTTGTTGGAAGAAATCTTATTCATTATATCAAAGAGAATGTTCCTCACAAGTTTCTTCTACACCCATCCAGCAAAACATTAGACTTAACGAATCAAGAACGAGTTGAACAATATTTCCAGTTTAATAATGTTGATTATGTTATTCATTTAGCTGGAAGGGTTGGAGGGATTCTATTAAACAAGCAATCTCAAGGTCAACAGTTTTATGAAAATTCTCTTATGGGGATTTTTCTATATGAAGCTTGTCGAAAAAACAAAGTAAAAAAGATGGTTTCGTTGGGTGCTGGATGTGGATACCCAAATTCTTTAATTCCTCCATATAAAGAATCAAACTTCTTCTCAGGTATGCCAGAAATAAATTCGTTTGGATATTCTATGGCTAAAAAGAATCTAATCATCCAAGGGTGGTCCTATAAAGAACAATACAATTTCGACTCTACAGTTCTTTTACCAGCAAATCTTTATGGACCTTATGATAATTTTCATATTCATGACAGTCATGTTGTTCCTGCTTTAGTGAGAAAATTTATTGAAGCAAAACAAGAAAATAAAAAAGAAGTTGTTGTGTGGGGTTCTGGTAAAGCAACAAGAGAGTTTCTTTATGTTGAAGACATGGTGAAAGTAATTTTAGAGTCATTTTCTGTTAACCAACTTGGACCTTATAATGTTGGCACAGGTGTTGAAACGTCTATTGTTGATTTAATTAATGAAATTAAAAAACAAGTTGGATATGAAGGTGAGATATTATGGAAATATCCAAAGCTTGATGGGCAGCAACGAAGAGTATATGATTTAACAAAGTTAAAAAAAGATTTTTCAAACATCCCATCAACCACCCTCTCAGATGGATTAAAAGAAACAATTGAGTGGTATAAACAAAATCAGGATAGAGCAAGAAAATGAAATGGTGGAAAGATAAAAAAGTAGTCTTAACAGGTGCAGGTGGATTTATCGGTAAACATATTTTCCGGTCATTGTTTGATGCAGGTTCAGAGATTATAGCAATTGAGTCCAATTCAGAATCACTTCGACCATTAAGATTATATTACGCTGATACATTTGAAGGTTCTTTACACAAAGCACCGACTTTCTGTAATGCAGATTTGTATAGAGACTCACATAAAAGATTTATTAATTTTTTTCACAAAGCCGATGTTGTTATTCATTTGGCTGCATTAGTTGGTGGCTACCATTATTATAAACACAATGATGGTCTTATTGCAGCAAAAAATTCTTATATTGATTCACAAGTTTTAAAACTGTCAATTCTCCAAAAAGTGAAATATTTCTTTTATGCAAGTTCATCTCATGTTTATCCTCCACATTTTGAGTCTCCATTGAAGGAAAAAGACCTTTTGGAGAAACCATATTCTTTAGAGGATTATGATATTTCTTATGGATGGGTAAAGAGAATCATGGAAAAGAAACTTGAAATGAATGTAAATGTATTTCAAGGTATTTCTATTGCAAGGTTGAATGGAATTTATGGTCCTGGACAACCAATGCAAATCCACAAATCATCCCTCATCCCAGTTATGTGCAGAAGGGTTTGTGAACATCCAGTGTTACCTGTCAAACTTATGACAAACGGAAAAGAAGTTCGCTCTTATTGTTACATTGATGATGCATTAGAAGCAATTTTCAAAATGATTGAGTTATCCGCAGAAAAAAAAGAAGTAATTGGTCCTCTTAATATCGGAAACAACAATTATTATAAAATCAAAACGATTGTTGAAAAAATTGTTAAGATTTCACAAAAAGAAAATATCGAGATTGAAACAGAAAAAACACCTGGGAATCTTGAGAGACAATATTGCGATTGTTCGGAGGCTTATGATGTTTTAGATTGGAAGCCAAAGACATCAATTGATGTTGGACTTATGCAATCTTATTTGGACATTCATGAAAGGCTTTACAAATAATGAAAATATTGGTGGTTGGAGATTCTTGTATTGATGAAATTATTTATGGTTCTGTAAATTCATTATCCAACAACGTTCCTGTTCCAATTTTCATTCCTGAAGAAACAAAACAAAATAAAGGAATGGCTGGAAATGTTTACGAAAACTTAAAAGCAATTGTTCCTGGAACAGAATTGTTGTCTAATGAATCTGTTGTAAAAAAGACAAGATTCATTGATAAAAGAACGCATCATATGTTTTTAAGAGTTGATTCGGAAAAAGAAAAAACAGAAAGAATAAAACAAATACCATCCAAAGAATTTATTAGACAATATGACGCAGTGGTCATTGTTGATTATGACAAAGGATTTTTATCCTTAAGAGATATTTGCTCTTTTATTTCTGTCGCTTCAATGCCTTTTGTCTTTACAAAAAAAGTAATTGACATTAATGATGATTGGACCAAAAAACCTTCTTATATCATTATGAGCAGAGAAGAAGTGAAAAATTCTAATGTAAAGAAATACAATACACCATATCTGGATGACAAACTCGTTTTTATAAAAGGTAAAGATGGAACAGATTATAAAAAAACAAACTACCCTGTTCCCGATGTAGAAACAAAAACTAGACTCGGAGTCAAAGATTCCTTTATTGCTTCGTTCGTCTACGGAATTTTAAACTCAAAAGATGTCATCAAATCAATAAAGTTCGCCAATAATTGCTGCACAGAAATTGTACAACAAAAAGGAATCACAACCCTCAGCAAACAAATGATTAAAAAATACCCAATCGGAGAAAATCAATGAAGCTTTTAATAACTGGCGGAGCAGGATACATCGGAACTGTTCTTTTAGAAACACTTCTCAACCCAGATACCCAGGAAGACCCCAAATATCAATTTCAAGAGGATTTGGAGATTGTTGTGATAGATAACCTTCATTATCAACAAACATCCCTTGTGAGTCTTCTGAGGAAGAAAAATATTCAATTTATTTATGGAGATGTGAGGGATAAGGAATTTGTTCATAAATGGGTGAAGTGGTGTGATGTGGTGTTGCCATTGGCTTGTATTGTTGGAATGCCAGCTTGTAACAAAGAGAAATACAATAATTATCAAAAGGTTAATTTTTCTCACATTGTTGATTGTGCTTTGTGGTCTAGAGAGTATAACAAGAAGATGGTTTATTTCTGTACGAATAGTGGTTATGGAGTTGGGGATGTTGTTGATGGGGAGTTAGCTTATTGTACAGAAGAGTCTACTTTGAGTCCGTTAAGTGGATATGGAATTTGGAAAGTTAACGCTGAGGTTTTTTGTTTGGAGCAGGCCCCTGAGAATGTGGTTTGTTTTAGATTGGCGACGGTGTTTGGACTTTCTCCTAGAATGAGATTGGATTTGTTGGTTAATGATTTTGTTTATAAAGCGGTCACAGAAGGCTCAATTACATTGTTTGAACCTCATTTCAAGAGGAATTATGTTCACATTAAAGATGTGGTAAGGTCATTTATTTTCGCGATTAACAATTTTGATAAAATGAAAGGTGAGACATATAACATGGGCCTATCTTCAGCTAACTTGTCAAAGTTTGAATTATGTCAGAAGATAAAAGAGCAAGTTCCTGAGCTTAAGACTTTTCATATAGAGGGCAAAAAAGACATTGACAAGAGGAATTATATTGTTTCCAATGAAAAATTGGAATCTCTGGGCTGGGAACCTAAATATTCGATTGAAGATGGAATTGAAGAATTGATAAAAGGTTATGAAGTGTTAACTCAAGTTCGTTCTCTTTGGGGTAATGTATAATGATAATCACTAGGGCACCATTGAGAGTTAGCTTTTTTGGCGGGTCTGCGGATATTGAAGATTATTATCAGAAGCATGGTTGTTTTATTATTGGAACAACCATTGATAAATATGTTTATACCTCTTTAAGGTACAGACCAGAAATTGTTTCAGACAAGTCAATTATCTCCTATTCAGAACAAGAAGTTGTAATATCCAACAGAGATATTAAACACCCCTTAATAAAGGAAATATTAAAATATAATGGAGAAACTAGGGCTGTAGATTTACATACATTTGCAGATATTCCTTCTAGAACAGGATTGGGAGGTTCTTCTTCTTTTTGTGTTTCTTTGTTATATGCTCTCCGACAACTTCAGGATGAATTTATAACCTGGGATGATTTGGCTCTAGATGCGATTGATATTGAAAGAAATAGATTAAACGAACCTGGAGGAATTCAAGACCAAATTTGGGCAGTGCACGGTGGATTAAACACAATAGAGATTGAACATGATGGTTCGTTTAATGTTAAGCCTTTACCAGTAACAGAAAAATTTAAAAAAAGACTAGAAGAATCAATTATTTTGATTTATACTAATGGGCAGAGAGAGACAAATTCAATAGCAAAATCTCATGAAAATAAAGATAAAAAACAAATTCATGATATTGCTGTTCAAGCGTATGAGGTATTTATTCAAGAAGACATCCCTGAAATTGGTTATCTTTTATCGGAATCATGGAATCACAAAAGACTGTTGTCCCCTTTGATTGCTACTCCAAGGATAGAAGAAATCATAGACACATGTTTAGATAATGGAGCCTATGGAGCAAAATTATTAGGTGCTGGTGGACAGGGTTTTGTTATGGCAATTTGTAGTCAAGAAGTAAAAAAGAAATTAAAAGAGATTTATAGAGATAATATTATGGATTTTAAATTTGAAGACAAAGGTGTTCACAATGTTTTCGTACAGCAATAGTGGATTAGTAGTAGCAGATATTGATGGTTTAATTTTTAAACACCATGGTGATATTACTGAGATTTATAATAATCCAACAATAGTTTTAGATGGTGTTCACAAAAGATTCAACGAATGGATTTCTGATGGCCGTTTTATTCTTATTACAACAGCAAGACCACCATCCATGAAGAAATACACGGAAGAACAACTAGAAAAGTGTGCAATTCCTTATCATCAACTTGTAATGGGTGTTGGTAGAGGCCCAAGGTTTTTAATTAATGACAACAAACCTGGGAAGATGGGCAAAACGGCTTTCGGAATTACGGTGGATAGAGACAAGGGTTTGGGGAATATTGACTTAAAATCACTTTTAGAAGAAAACAAGACCCATGTTTTCGTTGATTAAGTGTTGTTTGTGGTTGAGAGGTAAATATAGACTCTGGAGAAATAAGTGCCCAGAGTGTAATTCGAAAGAATATCATGAATGTGATGTTTGTGAGGGTTATAAAAAATTTTGGTTAAGTCCTGTGCCTGATAAATATTTGAAGTTGGCATGGTGGAATAGATATACAAGGAAATACAAATAATGCTTCATGGTGAATTTTATGAGAAATTTAACTTTCCAACTTCATCCCTCCCGGAAAACTTTGTTCCAAAAGGTTGGGGTTATGAATCTTGGATAACAAATAACGAGAAATATTGTGGAAAGCTATTATTCTTCAAAAAGGGGAAAAAATGCAGTTTTCATTATCACAAATTGAAAGAAGAGCATTTTTATGTTCACAAAGGAAAGTTGTTGTTGACGCTTTCTTGGGAAGATGATATTGATAATGCTTCTATTTTGACATTGAATGAAGGAGAGGTGTATCGCATTCCTATTGGCTTGCGACATCAGATGGAAGCACTAGAGGACACAGAGTTGTTTGAATTTTCAACGCAACATTTTGACGAAGATTCTATTAGAATTGTTAAGGGTGATTAAAATGCAGAATAAAAAATTTATAAAAAACTGGAAAGAGTTTGTTAATGAAGCCATACATCCAGAGGCTTTAAAGAACATTGTTGACCAAATTGCTGTTTTGTTAAAAATGGAAAACAAACCTACGGAAGAAGTAATTGGTGTATTAAAGAAAATTGAACAACTGGTTGTTAAAGAAACTGATGTTTCCTTTGATTATGTTGATGTTGCTGTAGAAATGATTAATTTATCTCGTAGCGAAATGTACGCAATGGATGATTATATTGATTGGGCTGATGCGATTATTGTAAGAGTCCAGGAACAAAGGGAAAGGGAAACAACCGAAAGAGAAGGTTATCCTGATTCTAAGGCATTTGCAAGAACTGTCACGGCTCCAAAATATACTGATCCGACTGTATCATTAAAGAAAAATCGTTAATCCTTGTAAATGAAATACAAAACATCCTATAGAAAACAACTTGGTGATATAGCAGAGAATATGGCTATAGTTCATGCATTAAAAAGAAACTATGGTGTTTCTAAGCCTGTTGGTGATAATTTACCATATGATTTGATATTTGATGTTAAAGGATGTTTGTACAAGATTCAAGTTAAGACTGCCTCAAAAAACAATGAAGAAAAATATGTTGTCAACACAAGAAGAGGCAAAAAGAAAGAAAAATATCAAGAAACAGATTTTGATTTTGCGTTAATTTATGTTGACAATTTGGATATATTTTATATTATGCCAATAAAGACTTTCCTATCATTCTCAGGAAATTTAACAATTGTTGAGGGATTGGGGAGAGGACGGAAACCTGTTTCATGGGGTTATCAAAGAGCTTGGCATTTTTTAGAACAAAAAAATAGAGAAGAAAAATGAAATCAGTTGTTATCACAGGATGTTGTGGATTTATTGGAACATATGTAACAAAGAAGTTTCTGGAAAATGGTTATCGAGTATGTGGAATTGATAAGATGACATATGCTGCAAACAAAGATGAACATTATAAACTTCTGGGAAAATATATAAAAACTTATACTTTTTTAAAAGAGGATATCTGCGATTTAAAAAGATTGCCCGATTGTGATTTTGTTATTAATTTGGCTGCTGAGACTCATGTTGGAAATTCGATAATTGATTGCAAAGATTTTATCAAAACCAATGTTGATGGAGTGAGAAATCTTTTAGAACTTATCTCCAGGAAACCAAAAAACATTAGGGACCAACCTATCTTGGTAAACGTCTCAACCGACGAAGTATACGGTGATATAGAGGTTGGTCACTTTTATGAAAGTAATCCTTTAAACCCTTCAAATCCTTATGCAGCATCAAAAGCTAGTGGGGATTTATTAATTAAATCATGGGCAAGAACATATGGCTTGAAATATAATATTATTAGGCCAACAAACAATTATGGGAATTATCAGTATCCTGAGAAATTGGTTCCATTGTGTGTAAAGTTGTTGCAAGAAGATAAAAAAATAAAATTGCATAATAAAGGAAACCCTGTGAGAAGTTGGTTACATGCTGAAGATACAGCAGAAGCAATTTTAACAGTTGTGGAAAAGGGTAAAAGGAATGAAGTTTATAATGTGGCTGGAAATGAAGAATTAAAGAATATGAGTGTCACATCGATGATTGTGAATTCATTTTTAGATAGAGACATTCATCAAGAACTAACCTCAGAAGAAAAGAAGAAATATTTTGATTTATCTCATGTTAGACCTGGACAGGATGTTAGGTATGCTGTGAATCAAAGTAAATTAATTGAGTTGGGGTATAAACCCAAAAAGTATTTTGAAAAAGAAATTAAAAATATTGTAGAACATTACAAAAACAATTATAGGTGGTAAAATGTTAGAATTAGATAAGAAAAAAGTAAATAAATCCCTTTTAGCGGAATTAACAAAGGGATTAAAAAAAGAAGAGATTCAATCTGGAGACCTTGTTTTATCTGAACAGGCTCTTGCTGCTGTTATGTTTGCCTTGCAAAAGGGTTTAATGGAGCAGGTTGATATTTCGAATATCGTTCAAGAATTTAAGTTTAAGGTTGGTTTTAACGGAAAATTGTATGTAACAAATCCTCCAACGGTTAAGGTTTCTCCTGAGATGGAGGAGCGTGTTAAGGAAAAATTTAAGGCTCGATTGGTGGAGCAAGAAGGAGAGGTGTAAAATGCCTATTTATGACTTTTTTTGTGAAGAATGTGATGATGTTTTTGCAATTCAGAAAGGAATTTCTGATGAAGTGTATCATTGTATTCGATGTAGGTCGGATAAAATCAAGAGAGTTTGGAACTACAAAGGAGTCATAAAATCCCCATCTTCTACTTCTAAAAAAATCAAGCCTGGAAAAGTGGTTAAGGAGTTTATCGAGAACACAAAAAAAGAAATAGAAGATAGAAAATCAACCCTTAAAAAATGGAGCCCAAAGAAATAAATGTGGATATTGGTGAGTTTGTTAATTTTGTCCGTCACATTCTCAGGAGCTTTGTTTTGGTTTAATAGAATTATAATCAGAGAAAAAGTGTTGATTGAGGAAGATATTCAGTTTTTAGAAGAACTCTTAAGTGGGTATGAAAAGCATTTAAAGCGAGTTTATAAGTTAGAGATGTTTTATGGTGATGCAACTTTGGAATCGTTAATGAAGCATACTGCTAAGTTTAGAAAGGAACTTAAGGAGTTTCAAGAAGTATATTTTTTAGAAGAAGAGGATGATGAAGTAAAATATAAATGACAAAAAAAAGAAAGCCGCGAGGCAAACAGTATTTCACAAAGGTTCATGAAGAGAAAATCATCGACTATAACAATACTGATTGCTTAAAAACAAGAACAGAAATTTATAAGGAATATATTCAGCCAGTTTTCAGTGAAATGGTTGACAAAATTGTTTTGACTTTCAAGTTTACAAATCTTCATAATATTGATTTGTTAAGAAGTGAATGCAAGACATGGTTAATGACAATAATTGAAAAGTTTAATCCCGATAAAAATTTTAAGGCGTTTTCTTACTTTAGTGTTATAACCAAAAATTGGTTTATTCATGAAGTAAAGAAAAGAAAGAAGCGTCTGGAAAGAGAAGTCCCATATAGAGATTTAAATACTGTTATTAGTGAAAAAGAATTAACAGTTGAAAACCCATTTTACAAACAAATGGAAAAATATGAATTTTGGCTTAATCTTGTCAAGGAGATTAAAAGCTGGAAAGATTCGGACTTAAAGCCCAATGATGAGTTGGTTTTGAATTCAATTTTGGAAATCTTCGAGAAGAAAGAAAAACTTGAAATTTTTAACAAAAAAGCTATTTATTTGTACCTTAGGGAGTTGACAGGACTTACAACAAAACAAATAGCAACGAGCTTAAAGAAATTCAAAGTTTATTATGCTGTTTTTAAAGAAGATTGGGATGATGGCTATATCTAATAAGAAATACGAAGAAATTGAAAAAGTAATTGAATATGCGACATCAGATAGAAATCTTGTTGGTGCAATGGTTTTAGAGTTAATGGTCAAATTAAAGAGCACTGGTGAGTCCCATAGGGATGTTGGACCAGTATTGTCAAAATATATTGACAACATGCAAAGGTCAAACGAACAAATTCTAAAAGCTGCTTCGATAATTTTAAAAGAAGATAGATTTGATGATGACGAAGATTTTAGCGCTGATGATATGTTTGATGAAATTAAAGAGAATGAACCAAAAAAGGGAACTAACAAATAATGCCTATATTGGGGGAAGAATGGGGTTTAATAAATAAATTTGAAAAGCCTGAGGCGGGTAGACGAGAGTTTGATTTAAGAGAGACAACTGTGTTGGATGGCATGCAACATGCCTCTAATAAGTCTTTTGAGTCAAGTTCTGAAGTGTCTCAAGAATTATATGCCCTCATCCTCAGACAAGAAAACTCCATTAAGATACCCAATTCAAACATTCCTCCTTTATCCAGATTTAGATGTTATGTTTTTTCTGGACCTCACTCTGAAATTCCTTTTAATTTAGAATCCCTTGGAAATCCCAAGTCATCTGACCAATCAATGGATGATTATACAATTGAGATGTTTCCTATTTTTGTTTGTAAAAATAAAGAGATTTCAAATAAGTTGGATAAGTCATCTCCTGGGAAAATAGTTAAAATTTCATATGGGAATCTATCTAATTTTTCCGAGCCATTGATTGTTGATGTGACATCTCATGAGAAAATGCTTCCTGTTGGTACAATAAGCACAGCAAAAAAATTCAAAAGAAACCAAGATAAAGTTGTTCAAGGAAATGTTCCATCTTTAAATCCTGAAGATGTTCGGAAAAAGAAAGAAGAGTTAAGAAAAGAATCTCTTCGAAAAACAAAGAACAGAAGTTTGAAATTAAAATGGCCCCTCCCTCAGCACAGCCCTGGAAGTAATTTTGGACCAAGAATTAGTCCAATAAAACAAAAGCCTGTGTTTCATCGTGGAATTGATATTGGAGCAAGAACTGGTCAAGATATAATTGCTCCAGAAACAGGAGTGGTTAATAATGTTTCTGTCTGGGGTGGTTATGGCAATGTAATTGTCACCAAGCATAAAAAAAATGGAATTTTATTTTATATTTTATTTGCTCACTGTAGTAAGGTGTTAGTCTATAAAGGTAAAAAAATAAAACAAGGTGACGTAATAGGTAAAGTTGGAAGCACAGGTGATAGCACTGGACCACACTTGCACATGGAATTGAGAATTGGCAGCAATAGAAGGGAAAGCGCAATTGACCCTTCTCCACATTTCGAAGACGGCTAAGAGAATGTAACGATAATGTCTGTATTTAAAAAAGCGAATGATATAAAAACTCTTTCGATAAACTATCAAGACACATTAATTCAACTTGATGACATAGAGCAAAACAAATTGAAAGGGTTAGGATGTGGGGAACTGTTAGAATCAGTTCCCCATTTTAATAAATCCCCTTCCGAAAAAGTATTTCAAGGTGACAACAACACTTGGATTGTATTAGGAAGAGACAGAAGCGGTCCAAAGTTTGTTTCGGGAGAGTTTGATAATGGAGAAAATCTAGGTCCATATGGCCCAAAAGGTCACATGAAATGTGGAACCATTGATATTGTGGCTGGAAGATTTAGTTCTTTCGAGTTTGATAATAACGGAAAAATAAAAGTTGTTGACCCCGATTTTTTTCATGATGCATCAAGAATTTATATATCACAAAGAACCGACTTAGACCATAATTTTAAAATTGGTTCTGAAGAGAATCGTGATAAAAATGCAAATAGAGCAGGAATAGGAATTAAATCAGATAATTTACGATTCATTGCAAGAGAAAGTATTAAACTTGTTACAGGGACAGATAGAAAAAACTCTTTAGGTGGAGATGTTCTTGAAGTACAAGGGATTGAGTTGATAGCTGGTAATGATGATACTGATGTCCAACCTTTTTTGAAAGGTGAAAACTCCATTGAATTATTAAAAAAAATGATGAAACATATAAGTGCCATGAATGGAATTGTTGACGCATTTGTTGAATACCAATTAAATTTCAACAAAGCCATATCCAACCATACTCACATCTCACCCTTTTTCGGCTCCCCTACCACTCCCTCAGAGGTTTTAATGATTGAAGGTGGTAGAAACCTTATGAACATGCTAAAGGACGTTAAGCGTAGTTTATATGGAAATAAAATTAATTTATCGAATGTAAAACAGAATTATTTAGAGCCTTATGGTGATGGATATGTAGCAAGTCGTTATAATGGAACAAATTAATGTTGAATAAAGTTACAGAAAAATTTTTAAAAGAATACTCCTCAGATACAATAAAAGAAGAAGTTCAAGAAGAAGTTCAAGAAGAAGCTCAAAAAATTCTTGAAGAACTGTCTAAGAAACTTGATAAACAGAGATACAAATCAATGTTGAATAAAGTTACAGAAGGATTTTTAAAAGAATACTCCTCAGATACAATAAAAGAAGAAGAACATTTAATTGCTCTTGAGGAACAATTATTAGAAGATTCTGAGATTCTTGAAGAACTGTCTAAGAAACTTGATAAACAGAGATACAGAAAGCAAGAAGATTTATCAGTTACATTCAAGGATATTGAAAAAGAACTTAATAAAATCGAAAAAGTCTACAATAAAATTTTAAACAAATATGATTTAAAATCTCTTATTGCAGTTTCTATTGAATGTCTTAATAAAAAACTACCATTTTTTCAAGTACAGAAAGAACTTTGCAAAAACATTTTGAGAAATATGTTAAAAAATTCTGATCTCGATAAGGTTAAAGAATTTATTTCTTTATTCCGTGATATTGAATCTTTTATTCTACAAATTGGTGAATTATTATTGAATCAAACAGAAGAAGTTGCAAATTCTGCAAAAGAAGTTGATGACCTTTTATCTAAGATTGATGAAATAGCAAGTGTTGATTCTTTATGTGAGTTGTTATCTTTGAATTTTGATTCATTTAAAAAAATTCTTAACATTGGAACTGTATTTGAAGAAAAATTTCTTAAATATAAGAATCAATTGCCAAAAGTTCCAACATTTAAGTTACTTGATAACATTCCAACAGTTGATTTCTTATCTTTTATTCAAGAAAATCTGGAAAAGAACATCAAAAGTACAGTGGTAACTTTTTCTATTAGATTTTTAAGTTCATTATTGCAACAAATTATTCATGAAACTTGTATTGTAGACTCTCCGTTGTTAATAAAGAGACCAAATAAAACACAAGAGTTATTGGTTAATAGATTTGGAGATAATGCAAGTGATTTATCATCTTTGGTTGACAAAATGGCAACAACCCTATCCTCAGCAGAATTTTGTGGGTTGTTAAAAGGGAAATTGCCATCTGATGTGTTTATTATTGTTAGCGAGCTTGTAAACACTTTTTATCCTGACTTAAAGAATCTATTAAACGACCGAGAATCAATGATTGACTTCTTTGTTTTGTTGTCTGAAGCTGTGGATTTAGAGATATGTGAAGACATTATTGACTCTGGTGGAAATTTTGGGCCTTGTTTTGATAATGACAGGGATAGCCTGAAGAAATGTTTATTAGGGGGTGTTGGTTTTGATAAAAACCAAGTAGAAGCCCTTTTAGAAAAAATTAAATCAAAACATTTAAATGATTTACAGAATCTTTTTAACATTTTAGAAGAAACAGAAGTAAAAGATTTCAACATAAATAACCTTTGCCGTATATCTGAAGATGATATTTTATTAAAAAGTATCAAGAAGGGTTTGTCTTTAACAACAGAAACAATTTTAGATGGCTTGTTGGATTCAATTGGAATGTCATATGACCATGCTCTCTTATCATATGTCTCTCGTTTGTTAAAAGAAGTTGAAATTAACACTGAGGAAGATGAAACTCTACTAAATTTAACAGAAAAAGTTGTAGATTTGTATCAAGATGAATATAACAAGCAATATAATAAGACATTTTCATCATTAAACGAAGATAATAAGAGATTAAAAGACATAATCGAAGGTTCGTTAGATGGTGATAAGAAAATTAATGATTTTCTAGACATGAAAGGCTTGAAAAACCTCCAAGAAAGCTCTTTTGGGGAAACAAATAAAAGAAAAAAGGTCCAACCTGACCTACTAGAAAGAATAAAAAGGGAAAATACAAAAGAATTCTGTTCTGTTAATACAGGAATCATTGATTTTTCTTTCCCAAGTGACTTACATAAGAAGATAGCAGAAGTTTTTAAAGGGAAACTCTTCGAAAGAAGCTTCCCAAAGCAAGAATCTAATGATTTAAAGTTTTCTTTCGACTCTTCAATTGATGTTGATGGCAATATCAAAGAAGATTTTAACATTCTGTACATTGCCAAACAAAAAATACTATCCCCCTCAGTAAAAACTGAAAAGGATTGCAACACAAATAAGGTCATTGTCTCACCCCCAAAAGAAATAGATGTGGCAGTAGTTCAAAATGAATATAACAGCACGAAACCCATTAAAAACAAGATAAAACCTCAATTTGAAACTGGTTTTGTAAAAGAAAAGAGGTTTTCCACAGAAGAAAGTGAAAAGTGGACAGATAAAAACAATGAGATTTTTAAGAATCAAAAGATAAAGTCATCCAACAAGAAATTTTATGCTTCTGTGTGGTCAAATATGATTATTGACTCTTTAAAGAAGAAGTTTAACGACATCTCCCCTCAGGAAGAACAACAAATCCATTCATTTTATAAAAACAATGGATATGATAACATTCACATAAGTTTTATCAAGAGAATCGGGGAATTTGTTTCTTTATCTCCTTTGTTCAACACTATTGAGACAACGACTGAACAAACAAGAGATTTTTCTATTAAGGATTTGGATAAAGATAGAGGTCTATCAGAGGTAAATCTATTAGAATTTATTAATTTCTCTCCAAAAATTAAATCTGGGGGGCTAGATTGCAACATTGATGTTGATTTGATGAGATTATCGGAAGTTAAGAGAAAAGCACTGGACGATTATACCAACATTGCTGTTTGTTTTGAAGAGAAGGACTCTGATAAGCAATTAAATTTGGTTTTATCAAGTTCGGTTGTGCAAATCTTGATAAGATTGTATGTGGTAGAGTTTGTTTTATCATCCATCTTCTTTTTTTCCAAAATTCATCTTGATGCAAGTGATATTGAAAACTTCTTGTCATTGTTTATATGCTCTAAGATTGAAAAAGAGATAATTTTAGAACAAGAAAAAAGAAGAGATGATAAGTTTCTAGAACAATTCTATGAAATTGTTGGCTCTCTTTACCTCAACAAGATTAAATCAAATGAATCAAATATAGACTGTAAAAAAGCTCTACAATCCCTAGTTTCAGAGCAATTAGTTTTGGTCTCTAATCGATTAAGACAATTATTATACAAGCCAGACGTTATTCAATCTAATAACTTTTCTATCAAGTCATTTCAGGATAAACTCTTTCCTTTTGTAGCTCTTCCTGAATCAGACTTGGATTATAGGAATAAAGGAGGGCGTTTTGTTGAGTTTGAAAACAGAAACTTATCTTCCAAACAAAAAGATTTCATTTCTAGACGTTTTGTTAATATTGAAGACGTTAATAAATTAATAAACAAATATAACACAGAAGAAAACGGGTTTTTCTTTGAAACATATGTGAAACCTTCTTATAAAAAGGAATTCATCCCTCCACAAAACAAAAAGGTATTAAATGGGTTTGTTAATATTGAATCATTTAACGAATATCTTAATTTTATAAAGAAAAAAGATAAAAATAACTTCATAGATTACTTCGATGACCTGAAAGTTGGTGTTCGGTTATTATATCGACCAACACAAAAAGAAAAAGACCTCCTCAGGAAGATTATCACAAAAAGAAGTTCAAAATTGAACTATGAAACGAAAGATTACTTTGAGCCTGGGGATAGCGAAACACCAAACCATTTTCTTGTGCAGCAAACTGTTCGAGGAGTAAGAAAGGCGGGGCTTATAGAAAAGGTAACAATCCAACTTTTTTGGAAAACAAAGACAGAGAAAGATACACAAAAGATAAACAAGATGTTAAGGACCAATAAATGGGACTTAACCTTGTTAACAAGCGAAAATAAAACAAATAATAAGATTAATGTCATCATCAATGGGAGAAAAAACTATTCTTTCGAAGAATATAGCAAATTGTTTAAGTTATATTCTGTAAAGACCAATAAACTTTATACAAATAGTGATATTGTAGAATTTATTGACGATTTTCTCTATACGCAAGCCAGCACAAGGAAGTCAATACAAAGATTTAGGAACGGATTTGTATCATCTCCATTATTACCTCCAACAAAGTATTATTCCAATAAAAAAACGGGCGAATCTGTTATTATTCCAATCTTGTATGAAGAAGAGTCTATAATCAACAAGTCTTTATCCAACATTACAGAGATTTCATCCCTATTCTCAGACAACAAAAAAGGGAAAGATGATTGTGAACCAGAACAGAGCGCAGAGACAAAGAAGAAAACGAAGGAAAGGGTGCTTTTTGATAGGTTTTTTGAAGAATGTCTCAAGGAAAGGCTTGTAAAGAGCCTTGAAGGACAAAATGACTATAAATTAATCTTTGATAACCTCTTTCCAATATCAAAATTATCATCCATGTTTGTTTTATATATGGTTTTGTATAATAGAAGCACGACTTCAATCGATTCAATGTTCAATAATGTTAAAAACAACATCTTTTCGTTGTTAGAAAATATTGAAAACATTGATAACGTGAAATTTAAGGATAATAAAAGGGTTGCGTTTAATGATGATGTGGGAATTTTAGCTTCTGGTAACAATTTGAATTTAGATTCTGAGAATTCTAGGTTTTTTGATATTGATTATATAAGAAATTCAACTCCTTATATAATGTTGAAGGGTTTGGTGGAAACTTTTGACCCAAACATATCATTATCGAAAAAAATTGTAGATGTGGCAAATAGTTATAAGAAGAAAATTTTAAATGAAGCAAAACCCTTATTACAAATCATAAAAAACATTGCAAAAGGTCTAGAAACCCTGCAAGAAGAAAAAGATAAGTTAATATCCTCCCAGTGGGTGATTGACCTTGCCAAAGAATTTGAAAAGGTTCCAGATTTATCAATTCAGGTTCCCTCTATTTTCTTGACTGTAACAGGTCTCATTCCTTCTCCACTTGGATTCGCATATCTCGCATTTGAAAACATTGTCGGAAAAGACCTTTTGGAAAAAATTAAAAATAATTCAATTTTAGAACAAAAAATAGAGTTTGAAACAGGTGTGTCTATGTCAGCAGCCAGAGAATTCTCAAAAACCCTTCAGAATGTCTGCTTGGGGTCGTTAAAGGTGCCATTGGAATTATAATATGTCAGGATTATCAATTAAATTGCCATTAGTTCAGGATGAGCGAGATGGTTTATACAGATTAAACAAGAATATCAAAGAAGTTGTTAGGCAAAATCTAAAAATGTTAGTTTTAACAAATCCTGGGGAGAGGTTATTGATTCCTGATTACGGAGTTGGCATTGAAGGGTTTTTATTTGAGAATGCTGGTTCATCAGACGTCTTGCATTCTGAGATTGTTGCAAGAATTGGTGAACAAGTTGGTTTATATATGCCATATATTGAAATTGCTCATGTAGATTTCAATTATGACAGTGTTGATTCTCCACATCAATTAGAATTAGAGCTTATATATTTTATCAAGCCCATACAAGAGAGTGATTCTTTGAATGTTGGGTTAATATTAGGAAATTACTCATAATGCCAAGAGATAATAAACTGAGAACAGTTTCAATCGATTATACCAATAGAGATATTTCTTCATTAAGAGAAGATTTAGAAAATTACGCTAAAAACTACTATTCAGACATTAACGAAGACTATTCAGAGAATAGTTTTTTGTCTTTGATGATGGATACAGTTTCTTATATCGGAGATAACCTGTCATTTTATTTGGATTACCAAGCAAATGAGGGTAGTTTGGATACTGCGACAGAATTAGAGAATATTATAAACATTGGTAAAATGCATGGGTATAAATATAGAAATTCCTCCTCAGGCTTTGGTGAGCAATCTTTTTATGCAATAATTCCAGCAAAAACAATCGGTGATGGTCCTAATCCTGATTACTTTCCTGTTTTGAAACAAGGAACAGAGATTTCTTCAAACACAGGTGGAATTTATTCTTTAACTGAAGACATTCACTTTCAAAATGATGGGAAAGTTGTTGTTGCGGAGATTGATTCAACAACAGGAAACCCAACTTCTTTTGCTGTAAAAGCTAAAGGACAGGTTATTTCTGGAGAATTGAGATTAAAACAGATTAGTGTTGGCTCTTATGAGAGATTTCTGAAGGTAGAGTTTGAAGATGATGAATTTGTTGATATTGTTTCTGTATTTGATGGAAATGGTAACGAATACTATGAAGTGGAGTCTTTAACACAACAAATTGTGTATAAATCTATTCCGAATAGAACAAAATCAAATGATGAACCGAATTCTTTGTTGATTCCTTTAACTGTGCCAAGGAGATTTGTGTCTGACTTTAATGGAGATGCAATTTCCCTTCAATTTGGCTCTGGAAAGACAGGATTGAATTCTGAGGATAGGTTTTTAGAACCAAATAAAGTATTCCTTCAGAAACATGGAAAGGAGTATATTAGTGATTTAACTTTTGACCCGACAAATCTTGTTTCAACAGGTGATATGGGTATTGTTCCGGTTAACACTACATTATATATCACATATAGAGCTAGCACAGATTCATCAACAAATGCAGCAGTAAAAACAGTTACAAGAGTGTCATCACCTTTAGTTGAGTTTGAAAATAGAGAAGATTTAGATGAGTCTGTGATTTTGGATGTAATAAATTCTCTGGAAACAGAGAATGAAAGTCCAATTGTGGGTGATGTGATAGAAGTTGATGAAGAAGAGATAAGACAAAGAATTTATGGATTTTATTCTGCTCAAAAGAGAGGAGTCACAAAAGAAGATTATGTGACTTTGTGTTATGCAATGCCTGGGAAGTTTGGCGGGATTAAAAGAGCAAACGTCATTACAGACCCGAACAACAAAAAAAGAAACTTGAATTTATATGTGTTATCTGAGGATTCGGAAGGAAATTTAATAACGACAAATAACGTTATCAAGGAAAATTTAAAGACTTGGATTGGTCAATATAAGATGATTAATGACACGATTGACATTTTAAATGCAAAAATCGTTAATTTGGAGATTGAATTCGTTGCTTTGTCTGAATTGGGGTCGAATAAATATGACATTTTGAGAAAAGCAAATGCAATTTTAGAACAAAAATATACAAGAAAACAAAATATTGGAGAGCCATTCTTTATAACAGATGTTTATAAAGAGTTGAGAGAAGTCGATGGTTTGTTAGATGTCGTTGATGTCAATATAAGGGTAAAGAATGGAACATTTTATTCAACGTCGTATGTTGACCTTGATTCGCTCCTATCTTCAGACAAACGTTATTATAATTGTCCAAAAAATGTTGTGTTCGAGATTAAGTTCCCGGATTCAGATATTAAAGGGATTATAAAGTAATATGACCAATATTGATATCGAATATTTTTTTAATGATTTGTACCACGCTTTGGAAGATTATGTTATTCGACCTTATCAGAATAGTATCAAAAACTATGATTGGTACACATCTCCTGCTTTTCAACAAGAATTAGACTATCCAAATTTAGAGGAATTTTGTTGGTCTATTTTGAATTCTGGTATGGAAAGTGTGCTGTCAGAAATAGAGGATTTCATAAAAGAAAGAATTTCAAAGGGATTCAATTACAATTATATTGATGAAAAACTGTATACCTCTTCCTGGACACGTTCTTTCGAGGTTTTACTTCGGCCATTGAGGATGGGGAGCAATGTTATTATGGCGTTGTTAAAGTCCTTTCTTTTTATTGAGGGCATTTCTTACCTTCCTTCTCTTCGAAATCCAAAAGTTCTAAAACTGGGAAGTGAAGAAGCTCACAATATGCAAGAATTTCATGATTGGCATAAACCAATTGAAATTCTTTATGCAAGAATTTTTAGATTTTTAGAAGATTATATCCAGAAAATCTCTCCAGAGGAATTTCAAGCGAACATTTATTTGTTTCTCAATGATGGAATGAGAATTAATCCAAAGTCCAAAAAAATTTCAGAGTTGATGTCTGAGATGGAGTCTGTTTTTTTTCCTTGCGGAGGTGGCGAAGAGTCTCTTTTGGAACGTAAAGATTATCGAGAAATTTCTAGTTTTATTGTACAGAATTTTTCAGGACAGTTTGAATTTGAGCTTGAAAGTGAAAAACAAGTTTTGGAAATAATTTTAAATAACAAAAAGGAATTTCACGAGACCCTTGATATGGTTTATGAATATCATAAAAAAACCTTTTTAAAGTTTGAAGACGTAGGATTTTCTACTCCTCGTGAAATTCGACAAAGTTCCAGAGAAATATTAAACACTTTTGTTAATGATTTATCTGAATTTGTTAAAGAGCCTGATAATTTCGTTATTGACAGTTTTGAATTACCGGAGGAAATCAATTTGGAATTAAAAAGGGCCTTTTCGCGAAAAGAAACCGAGATGGAGAAGAAACTGTACGAGTACACAACATCTACAAACCATCAAATACAATTAGTGTTGCATTTGGTATCTCAATCCGAAGTAAACAAACTTCTTAGAGTGGTTGAGGGCTTTTATAGATTAATGGAAAAAAGACAACTGTCCTCTCGTTCACTTAATTTGATTCAATTTATTCAATTTTCTGGCGGAACAATTCTCAGAAAAAGCGGAAAAGAAGTTGCGGGGATGTACCATGGCCGGGTTTCAAAAAAATCAGGTGGCTTGTCAAAAAGAAATGGAATAGAGTTATTTTCGAAGCATGCAAACCTAAATGACCTTGTTCATGAATTTGGTCACTTGATACATTTCAATTCAAGCCCTACATCCCAAGGGTTCTGGAGGGACTTTATGTTCAAATCAGGAATTGAATATCCCATTTCACCAGAGATGCAAAGAGGCTCAGGCGATGACAAATTTAAGCCTGATAGAGCACTTCCGAGCGAATATGCGAGAACCAACTTAAAAGAGTCTTTTGCAGAAACTTTCATGTTTTATATATTAGAACCTAACAGGTTAACAAAAGACATGATTTATGCAATAAGAAAGTTTTTGTCTTTATCTAATTTTTATGGAGATGAACACATTGGGCATATTTACGAGAAGAAGAATCTAGAACAAATAATCCTGGAACAATTAAGAGATTTTATATAAAATGGCAATCAAAAGATATGTCGCCTCTTCAGACAACACTATAACAAATGCATATAAATCCAACCTCATAAACAGAGGCACAGGTTCAAACATGGGCCTATCAGATATTCTTGAAGTATTTTCTCTATACGCACAAGCTTCATCCTCAGCAGGTTTATCACAAGAACTATCCCGAATTTTATTAAAGTTTCCTATATCTCAGATGATAACAGACAGAACAAATGATAAAATTCCAGCTTCTGGAAGTGTAAGTTTTTATCTGAAAATGTTTAATGCCACTCATGCAGAAACTTTACCCAGAAATGCAATTTACAATATTACTCCAATAACAAAAGATTGGGAAGAAGGCAACGGTCTTGATATGGAAACATATCTTGATGAAACCAGAGATGGAAGTGGCTCCAATTGGATAAATTCGGCAAAAAACACAACTTGGACAACTGTTGGAGGTGATTATGATTTCACTTCTTCAACTTATTATACACAAAGTTTACAAAATGGTTACGAAGATATTGAAATTGATGTTACAGTTTTAGCAGAACAATGGTTAACTCAAACCCGGAGTAATTTTGGCTTAGGAATTCATTTGACCGCTAGTCATGAAGCATATTATTCTTCATCTAATGGTTCCAATACTGGTTCTATTCTCCATAATGTTTTAGGTTCTCAGGAATCATATTATACAAAAAAGTTTTTTGCTAGAGGAAGTGAACATTACTTCAAAAGACCTATTTTAGAAGCAAGATGGAATTCATCTGAACAAGATGATAGAGGAAATGTGTATTTTTCTTCCTCCTTGATGACGGCTGAGGACAATCTCAACACTTTGTATCTTTACAATTATGCAAGAGGAAGATTGAGAGACATCCCAGGAGTAGGAACAGGGAAAATAAATGTTAGTTTGTATTCAGGTTCAACAACACCAACAGGCTCACAACTGTTAAACTCTGTTGGTGGTGGTGTTGTAACAGACCTTGACACTAATATTACAGGTGGATGGGTTTCTACTGGAATTTATACAGCTTCATTTGCTGTGACAGCATCTTCAAGTCCATTATTAACAGTTTTTGATATATGGCATTCAGGTAGTGTGGAATATTATACGGGTTCATTTGAGCCAAAACGATTACCAACAACTCAGTTTAACCCAAATTACACTTATTACTCAACAATTACTAACTTAAAAGATAGGTATTCACCAACAGAAACAGCAAGATTTAGAGTCTACAATAGAGAGAAAAACTGGACACCAACTATCTACGATAAAGCCAATGCTACGCCAGAAAACAACATCATTGTCTCTGGAGCATATGAAATCACAAGAATAAGTGATAACTTAAAGGTTGTTGGGTTTGGAACAGGCTCTTTATTACACACGAAATTTTCCTATGATGTCTCAGGAAATTATTTTGACTTTGACATGGGAATGTTAGAACCTGATTATGCCTATGGAATTAAATTGGCTTATTATAATGATGTCAATCAATCATGGCAGGTTCAAAATAAATTATGGAAATTTAGAGTTGAAGAATAGAATAAAGAAGATTATAAAAGAAGAAACTAAGAGATTATTACTAGAAAACCAAAATTACTCTTTTGTCAAAAGGGGTAAAAATGCAACTTTTATAGATTGTAAGTTTTTTAGGTTAGGTAATCCTGCTGGAATTAATTCATCAATGATTCATGGTTCATATGAAGAAGAGTGGTGGTTGCATGGACCAGATAATTATCGCGCCCACCAACAATATGAAAGTGGCTTGTCGGCTTATCCTATTTTATTTTTCAGTGAAAATAAAATTATAGTTGGCATTCCAATTGAAATGCATATTTTTAAAAGACAAGCAAATAGTTTATTTTTTGATAGAGTTTTTAATGAAGATTTTTGGGTTTTTGATGGAATAGATTCTGGCAAAAGAGGAACAGATAGAGAGCCATTAATAGACCCAAGTTCTGTAAAAAATATTTTTCAAATTTCATCACAGAAGGTGTATGTTTCTTCGATTGGGGGAGATTTTGTAAAACCTGATGAGGGATATGGTTTTGATATATTTGTTCCACACGAAAGAAGTATTACATACTTAGGTGATGTTATTTCGTCAAGAAGCATTTCAAGTAATTATGACGGTCATGTAACTGAAATTTTTGAAGATGATGTGACTAAGGATGGAATAATGAAAGAGAGGGATAGATTATTATCTTATTTCAAAAAACCAGAACAAAAAGAAGCTGTTTCAAAGGAATTTGAAATTATGATAAATGATTGGGAAGTAGAGCAGGAGAAGATAGTGAATGAACATTAAACAAATTATCAAAGAAGAAATACAAAAACTTATTGAAAAAAGAGCTTCTTCATTAAGGCCTGGTGGTTCTTTTTATCATCGTTTAAGAATGATGTCCAATGTTTTTACCAAGTATTTGTTCAAGGTTTTTAAAGTATTGTTTTTATCACAGAAAGAAGAGGCAATGTCGTCAGGAGACCCATATCGTTTATTAACGAATCTTCGTTATAAGAAGGATGACGTATATTATGTTTACGACATCATGACAGCAAAAAAACATAAAACTTCTTCTTCTTCTAACCCTGAAACAATTGACAACCTCTTTAAAGAGATAGAAAGCGATAAAAGGTTTTTTCTTGACCATTTAAGATTTGAAGTTTGGTGGATGTTAGATAGAGATTTTCACGAAAAGACTTTTGCAATTGGTGGTATGGCGTCTAAAGAAAATAAATCTGATAATCGGGGCAAAATTGAAATAACGGTTCGTCTTGATAGAAGATTCTCAGAAAAAGATTTTGCGGATTTTTATAAAACACTTCAGGATATAATGATTCATGAATTTACTCATACTACTCCATTTAGGTCTCAAGATGGAAGTTCCACGTTATTAACTCCTAGCCATTTAAAGGGTCTCGATAGGCAAGAAAACTTTGAAGGCCAGCTTTACAAATATCTATCCTTTCCAGCCGAAAAAGAAAGTTTCGCTAGTGGAATTAGAAGAAGCTATGGTGGTTCAACTTTGGAAGAAAAAATCGACAACTGGATTAAAAGTTATTTAATCCCCTTGTATCTGGGTTATTCTGCTGGCGAGATAAATCCGACAGAAGAGTTTTTAGAGAAAGTAAAAGACATGCAGTTGAATTATTTCGCTCATCGTTACCCTGAATATTACAGACAGATGACATAATATGAAAAATTATCTTGAATTACAAAGTTTAAAAGAATTGGGTGAGCAGGTTGAATCTGGACAACAGATAAAAGCCGTTCTAGAACAAAAGAAACAATACTCTCCAGCAATAGATTATCTCACAGCTTCTAATTTTGTTAGGTTTGGATTGGCAGAAGAATATTACACAAACTCTGTTAAGAGAATTTATAAAACTTATCCTTATGATGGTTCTAAATTTGAAAAACAACAGTGGATTAATGAATCAACTGCTTTAGATAAATATATCTTTAACAATTTCTATCCCAGAACAAATGGCTATGGAACCTTAGGAAACAATTGGGGAACATTAGTTTCTACAGTTGATGGTTATGGTGCACCAGCTTCATCCTCTTATGAATATATTCAAGTTAAAGGTGGACCCAATCTTGGTTTCGATTTAACTGGAGATAGATTATCAAAACAAACTAAACTAAGATTCGAAAATACAAATTTATTTGACAACACAAAGAAAAGACGTTCCAACCTTGAATTTAACACAACTGGTTCTTTTAGTGGTTCCAATAATGGTGTTACTGTAGAATTTTGGTTAAAAAAGAATGGCTATGACCTGGGATTAACATCGAAAGAAGTTCTTTTTGATTTATGGAATGGACATTCAACATCCAACGAATATGGTCGTTTGAAAATTGAGATGAATCTCACAGCTTCAAATACCACCTTCAGGGTTACTTGCAAATCTGGCTCTGACGGAAATGAGAATGTAGAGTTAGGAACAGGAACTTCTACGGCTATTTCAAGCGTAACAAATAATTCTTGGAATCATTATGCTTTTGTTTTTTACAACCAAGATAGTGGCATGTATAGTCGTTTATACATCAACGGTGACTTAAATCAAGAGTTGTTGATGGGAGATGAAATACAAGAGGTTACTGGAACTTTAATTGCTAATATTGGTTCCATTCGAACATCTCCATTCGGAGCATCAGGGGTTGATGAAGGTCATGGAAAATTGGTTTCTTCTTCGCTGGATGATTTCCGTTTTTGGAAAACAAAAAGAACCGCAGAAGAAATCAAAAAATATTATTTTGATACTGTTGGTGGTGGAACAAATACAGATGATAACACAACAAAGCTTGGTTTGTATTATAAGTTTAATGAAGGGATAACACAAACATCAAGTGTTGATTCTCTTGTTCTAGATTATTCTGGAAGGGTTTCTAACGGACAATGGACAGGATACTCTCAGGCATTAACTCCCCGTTCTACCGGCTCTGCTATTATTGAATCCTCAGCATCTTTTTATGAATTTAAAGACCCGATTGTTTATTCATTTCACAATGATGTCAACACATTATTAAACAATCTCATAGATTCAGGCTCAAACCATGATTTAACCAATAATTCTGCCTTATATTACACTTTACCAAAGTGGATATTGAACGAGGATGCTAACTCTGGTGGTGAAATTAAAAAATTAACACAGATTCTAGCATCTTCTCTTGACGATTTATTTCTCAAGACAGAACACATAAACAAATACAAAACCCCTTCATACGACACTGACAAAGTTGAAACGAATACACTAATAAAAGAGTCTCTTAAGAGTTTCAACTTTGTGGTCCCCGAGTTATTCGAAAATGCTTCTGTTCTAGAATATATTGAAAACAGAAGTTTTGATAAGCATTTTGTTAAAAGTGTTGATGAAGTAAAAAACATTATCTATCAGAACATATACAACAGCTTAAATCACCTTTATAAAACAAAAGGAACTGAAGAGTCCTATAGAAATCTCCTAAGGTGCTTTGGTGTTGGTGATGATTTAGTAAAAATCAATTTATATGCAAATGATGAATCTTTTGAACTTAAAAACAGTCACACATTGGGTTCAAAAAGAGATAATTTAATCAACTTCTCCCACCCAGACCATTTTGATGCTACAGTTTATCAATCTACAGCAAGTAACGACCCTACAAATAGCCGTTCTTTTGTTCCCACTTTAGGGGACAATAACCAATATGTTCCGTTTACATTGGAATCTCAAATTGTATTTCCCAAAAAATGGAATCAATCTGATAACAATTTCATTTACACAAACTTCACTTCATCTTCTTTGTTTGGTTGTCATAATGCATTAGGAACAGACAGTTCAAACTTAACATGGCAAACTCCCGAAACAGCTTCCCTTCAGATTTATGCAGTAAGAAGAACAAAACAATCCAAAGATGCAAAATTTGTATTAACTGGGACATTAGATTCAACTTTTCCTGTATTAACATCAAGCTTTTATGAAGATGTCTATGATAACGACAAATGGAATTTTGCAGTTTCAATTAAACCTTCAAAACATCCTTATGTTGATTTAACAACTGGTTCTAGCTCCCCAACATACATTCTTGAACTTTATGGTGTTAACACAATTCAAGATAAAGTCGCTGAAAGAGGAGTGAAAACTAGAGAATTTACTTTAACAGCTTCACTAACAAACACACAAGGAAGAAACTTCCTCCTTTCAGATAAAAGAGTTTATGCTGGAGCGCACAGAACAAACTTTACAGGCTCTTTATTAACATATTCAGATGTACAAGTTAATAATTTAAGGTGTTGGTCCGATTATATTCCAACATCTTCCATTTTATCACATGCCAAAACAGGTGACTTTGGTGTTCAAAATCCTTATCAATATGCTTATCTCAATAATACTGATGTTTCAGATTTTTATATCCCTAAAATCAAAACATTAAATTTTAATTGGGAATTTTCCACTATTTCTTCATCAAATGACTTGGGACAGTTCCATGTTTTCGATGAAACTTCTGGTTCACAGACAGATGCCTCGGCTTCTTATGGTGGTTTTGGTGGTGCGTTTGGATATAGACTTCCTGGCAAGGGTGATTTCTTTTTAACTTCCAGTTCAGAAGTAATTCAAGAAAAATATCTACCAACTGTTGTTCCCAGGATACCGGAAACAGTCAATAGTTCAGATATGATTAATATCTTGAATTCCGACCTTGAAATTCACACAAAAACTTCAAGGCCCGTCAAAAACATTTTGTTTGTTGAAAAAAGTCCATATCAAACAATATCTGAAGATATGATAAAATGGATGGAGACAATTGTTGACTACAACAACTTAATCGGACATCCTGTTGAAAAATATCGAATCAAATATAAGTCTTTAGAGAAACTTCGACAACTATATTTTACAAAAATCCAAAACACACCTGATGTCAACAAGTTTATTGAATATTATAAATGGATTGATAAATCTTTAACAAAAACACTCTCTCAGTTATTTCCTGCATCCTTAAATGTATCTGAAGATGTACTAGATGTTGTCGAAAGTCATATTTTTGAAAGAAACAAATTTCAACACAAATTCCCTCTCCTAGAAACAAAACCTTCCACAACAGGTTCGATGAAAGGCGTTGGAGAATTTGACTATAATTGGGAACATGGTCATGCTCCCTCGCCATTAAACGAAAACTTACATGGCCAATGGTGGAGTGACAAAGCATTTAACGATGATAATGCATGGCCCTCTTTAACAGCAGCACAAATTCAAGATAGAAAACTGTTAGCAGATGTAAAAAATCAATTTTTACAACAAGAAAGCAAAAAAACACAAACTTTAAACACCTCCCAACAAAAAATCATAAAAGGAGGTATCAATTTTTCAAATAATAAAAATATTTCCTTTTATAAGCCATTTGTAGAGCCATTAGGTCCAACTCCAATAGCAGGAATCAATGTTAATCTATTAAGGGCTACAAGTTCCTCTTTGGATGCTGGAAAGCCACGTAACGAATTTAATGAGATTATTGTTGATGGAAAATCAAAACATCATGAAAATTCTGAATTAAAGTTAGGATTTGATGTAATAAGTGGTGATGATGTTTTTGAGGGTAAGGGTGAGTTATATATGCCATTTAATATTGTGTCATCAAGTGTAAATGATGCTCACAATATTACTTTAACGGGTGCAAATGTAGAAAACTTGCATCATGAGTTGTATGGGTTTGATAAAGAAAAGCCTGTGCAAGGTATTTTTACAGATGTTCATGTTGGTGGATATAAACACAGACACATAGAGATTAATCAAGGGACAGATGACAAATCCACAAGACCGGAAAGGTTTAGAATTGTGGAAGAAGGAGGTGATATTCTACTTGTTGGTCCTGATTATAATAGTGCTGCTTTATATCCCAACATGAACACTGTTTTTTCTCGTTGGTCAAGAGATAATCTTGCAAAAAGTCCAATAAACGTCAAAAATATACAGCATACAACAGATAGCAAGGTTTTAGGAAATTATCAACACAACTATGAAGTCGCAACCCTCTCAGGAAGAAAAGAAAACAACTTTTACCTGAGAGAAAACAACGGAATTACAGCTTCTTTCACTGCTTCACAGAATGTCACAGGGCTTTATGATTATGCTGTTCCAAGAAGAGATTTAACTGGTAGTAACTCTGTAATTGTCTCTAAATTTTCCTCTCCTGGTTCTGTAGAAACAACTGCTGAGGGTTATTTGGACTTGGAAGCGGGTGAATATTCTGCTTATAATGCATTACCTTATATAAATCTTGTAATTAGAAATTATTTAGATGAATTATGGGCTACTGCATCCAATCAATTCGGTATTGACAACCCTCTTAGCCCTGTTAGTGCATCATTCCATAAAACAAATAGAAATATCTCTTATGAGATGAGATTAAGTGGAAGTTCCTTTATTACGGCTTCCAAATATGACAATAATTTTGTGTCGAGAGCAATTCCAAGAAGTGATTTACAATATTCTTGGATTAAAAAGTCTGCACTGCAAGTTGATGAATTGATAATAAACAATCAAAACGTCCCTTTTCAATATTCTTCAGGGTCTTTGAGGGATGGAAAGCACAGAAGCATATTGTTTGTTAGCGCAAGTGACTTTGGCTCCTATAGAAACCCTATAGCAGGAAACAATCGATTCTTCGGAACAACTGAGGCGATAGCTTTTGGTTTTAATTTCATTCCTGAAACCACTTTAAACCTAAACATGAACATTTATGAACCAATAACAAGTTCAAATAATACATTGGGTTTTGAAAGTTTGGTTGTATCAAATCCATTTGGTGATTGGACAAGAGTTCAATCAAATTATGTAAATGATGCGTTAGTAAATGGACAAAACGGAGAAGATACGGATGATACTTCAACTTTAGAGGGTGTGTCTTCTATTCTTAACGCATTAAACTTTAAAAGAACAGGTCCAGGTGGATTTACAAGTTGGAAACAAACAAGAAATAGCAACCATCCAATAACAAAATGGTTAAAAAAGAACAATGTTTACTCTATTGTTCCTGAAAATGAAGTAGAAGAGACAAAATACATAGAGCCACCAATTTCTTATAATCTTCCTTTGGAAACAGGCTTTGAATATAACAATAAAAACCTAAAAGTTCAATATGAACACAATAATGCTCTAGAATATTTTGGAAACAAAAACCTAAAAAGAAAGCACAACCCTGAAGGGAAGAATAAGACAGAATATAATAAGATAAAAGAATTTGTTAATGCGAATGACAATCTTTTGTATCATTGTTATAGTGAACAGGTGTTTCCTCAAAGTCAATACACATCTTTGTCTGGAACAAGAGCAAGATTAGGGTATGTTGAGGAAAGCGGCCTTGGTGTTAGTGGATATGATAGAAGAATTGATGAACGAAGAACATTTTGGCAAAAAAACAAATTTAGAAGCTCCATATCCTCCTCAACTCCCTTTAAAAACGCTGTTGAATATAGACATGGCCGTAGTGTTCACCCATTAGACAATGAATATGTTTACCATGCCCGTGAAGATGTTCTAAACTCTCCTCCTTGGTTATTATCGGTTAATAAGATTAATTCTGGTTCTGCTCATGGTGAATTAAACCCATCTGCCTTTATAACAACATCAAGTTTCATCTCATACGTTTCTCCAAACGAAATTGGTATGTATGGTTCTGGACAATCTTATTTGAGTGGAACAGCAACAGATGATGCAATTGATTCAACGTATTATGATAATATTACAGCATCATTGCAGTTTGTTTATATGCCAAATATTGGCAAGTTCACAGAAATGAACTATCCTTATGATGTTCCTGCTCTATCAAGTAAAAGTCCTTGGTTTGACTCGTATGAAGATTATGCCTCAGACATAAAATACAACAAAGAATATTCTGTTTTGTCTGAATTTAATATATCAGATTATATGGATTACTATATTGACGAAAACAAAGGTTTTAATTCAAAAAACAATGCATTTTTGAAAGTTAAAGGTGGGATTTTGAGTGAAAGCTCAGCTTCTCCTGGGGATGGGTATATAAACGATTTCTTCGAAAGACACACAAACTCCGACTTCATGGAGCATTTTGAAACTTTTAGAAGAGATTTTGGGAAAACAAAAAAGATAAAATTAGTCTGTAAAGGAGTGAAGAAGCTTCTTCCTTATAATGGTTTTTATCCTACAACAAGAACAACACAACTCGGAGCAATATTTTCACAATCTTTGGGCCCATACATTTCAGGCTCTTTGTATGATACAAAGCCTGGATTAGGCTTGCAGTCCCTTCTACAACCTTATTTTGCACCTGGAATTGTCTTTAATACAATTAAATCTGGTATTGCTGTTGATTGGCCAATGATAACAGGTTCAGACGATAATGCATCTGGATTTGCTAGTCAATATTTGACAGCAAGTGGTCTTGATTTAACTGGTGTACAAGAAGATTGGCAAGAATATCTGTTGTCGTCATCTTTTGGTAATTTGGGTGGTGAATATCATTTTCGCCTACCATTCGAATCCCTTGTTGACATTAAAAACACCTTACCATCTGGCTCAAGATTGATGCACATTGCTCCAGATAAAATATTGCAACAAAGTGGAAGCGCAAACACTATATTCCCATGGGTTTATTGGAAAGGGGAGAAATCTGATAAGTTCGAAATGTCTATGCACAACTTTTTGTCGGAGGTTCCCAAATTCTTTTTAGAAAATGAAACAATAACTACATTTGCAAGTAAACCTGAAAAGACATTTGCAATAATGAAGGCAGGAAAGACTTATTATATGGATGTTGTCTTGAGAAAAACGGACAATTTTGATATGATAAGAAGTTATTTCTCTGGAAGCGTTCCATCCGGTACTTTGGGGAGCGAGTTCGAAGTATCAAGCTCATATCATGGAAGATATTTTGGCCCACCTGTTAATGCTTGGGGCGATGGACATGTTTTTGGCTCTGATGCGGATTCTAGAGCAATTTTTTATAAAGACCCTGTTTATGCCCCTTATACACCACCATATTTTTATGGTGCAGCAAAAGTAAGACTAGCATTCTCTCCAACTGAAACAAGAAAGTACACAGTAGACGAAATCATCGCATCTTCTGTTGCTAGTTCATCACAACCAACTGACCAGCGTGGTGAGTCTAATTTAGAAATGGCTCAATTAAACTCCATGAGAGTTGAATCTTCTGTGAATCTTTTTGGAAAAGGAAATAGTTTGGACTCTGATGACTCATCCGGTTTTGATTCTTGGGTCATTGCTTCCAAATTTGAATGTCCAACATTAAACTTCAATGGAACGCAGCGCTCACCTCACATCAATGATGTTTATTCTGATGATAGTGGCTTTACATACCAACCTGCATTTCTCAGTTCAGGGATTTGGGGAACCTATGGTTCAATTCCAACGGGTTCTGAGGGGATTTATTTGTCTTTGGAAGAATCATTTCCTCAAAGTGGTTCATATGGTCTTCAAATTGCATCGGGTTCTTTTGGTTTGACAGGTTCCCTAATTCAGGCTTGTGGTTTTGGGGCAAAGCGCAAGAGAATTGGAAAGTTGGCAAGCAAAAAGGTTATCAAAGAGGCAATTGTTGCAATTCCTTATGTTGATAACAAGAGTGAAAAAACTGTTAGTGTTGGTGGTCGGAACTTTATTGGCATTAACAAAGAACATTTTAGACAAACAAAGCAGAACATAGCAAGTAATGTTTCTCAGAAAGAAACTAGCGTTAGCAACATGATAAAGAGGATGGATAAATATTATTTTCCTCCGTTCATGGATTTCTCTAATGATAATAATAATATTAATCCGTTCATAATTTATATTTTCGAATTTTCTTCGGAACTTGACAAACAAGACCTATCAGATATTTGGCAAGGAGTGATGCCAAAAATTGCTTTAAATGCTTCTGAGCAAGAAATCCAGATTGAGCATAAAATGAATGAAGATGAATTCTTTGGGGACATGGAAATTCCCGAAAAGTTAAAATGGTTGGTATTTAAAGTAAAGAGAAAGGCTGGAAAGAATTATTTTGATATAATTCCAGATTATGAAAATATTAAGGTCAAGACTGATAGAATAGAGAAGAGAAAAGTCGATTACAATTACAATTGGCCTTATGATTTTTGTTCTCTTGTTGAGCTAGCAAATTTAAAAGTAAAAATTGATTTTGGAAAATAAAAATGAATAAAGAATGTCTTGGTGAGTTACTGCCAGAAAGAGTTAAACAGATTATAATTGATTCATCATATGAATTATTAAATGAAATATATGATTATCTCCGAAATAGCCGCAGATGGCTGCTTGAAATCCCTGAAAGAGTGAAAAAGGAAATATATTCTGATTTCAAACACGTTGACAATGCCATTGAAACTTTAGAATTTATAGGGACAGATTCCAGTAAATATTGGAGTTGGGATGTTCAGTATGATTGGGTATTTTTTTACTCTATAGGAAAATTAATAGATGCTGCAAGTCAATTTTATTCCGCATTTTCTTCATTGCAAGAGGGTAAAAAAGATGAATACATTTCTAACATTACAGACAAAAGAGATGGGGTTTCTGTTTTATTAATAGAGAGCCTGGATTTTCTTAATCAAGCTCGACAGAATGAAAAGATGTCTGTAATTAAAATTAACCTTCCCCATGATTATTGTAAAAAATTCCTAGATGATAGAAAGCAAAATTTAAATAAACATCATGATAAATACGAAGACGCTTTATTCGACGAAATTCACGAAGCAATCAAAGAAGAAGTACTAAGGAGTTTAAAAAGTAAAAAATGATTGAAAAAGAATTACAAAAATTATATCAACATATAACAACAAATGGAGTGGTCTTGCAAGAGAACTTGACCCATCTATCAAAATTATTATATTGCCATTACAACGGAAGATATTCCGAGGAGATGGATGCTGTTTTAGGTGATTTTGAGAGACATTTAAAGGGTAAAATATCGTTAGCTGATATTTTACAATATGACCTTCGAGGACTTTTGGGTTTAACTGTCCCTGCAATAAATTTACGAAGCAAACTCATGAAAGACCCTGAAACAGGGAAATTGCACGATGTTCCAGGGTTGTTTTCGCCATTTGTCGCGGTGTATAACTATTTTTATTTTTATCTTGAATTTCAAGATGAAGAAGGAAGTTTAAGTGAAAAAATTGAAAAATTTAATACCACTATGTCATATCCTCGTCGATGGCAATCTGAATTTTCAGAATATATTGAGAGAATGTGTAAAAAAAGAGAACAAACTTTATCTACTGCAAGAGATAAATACGAAGACGCTTTATTTGACGAAATTCACGAAGCAGTCAAGCAAGAAATTTTAAAGGTTTTGAAAGATTAATGTTTTTAATTCGAAAACTAATAAAAGAAGAGGTGTTAAAGGAGATTGCACTTGGCAATACAATAACAGCTTTTCATTGTGGGTCAAAAATTCCTGAGGATGATTTTGAAGTTGGGCCGTTTTTGTACTCTGGTGAAGGTTGGTTGGTATTAGGTCCGGGAATTTATTTTGCTGGTGCAGTGAGTGAAGAAGAAGTTGAAATCTCTCAGGCTTGTGCCACAGCGAAAGGATACTGTAAGTATGGCGGTGATAGTCCGTATCTATATAAGGTTAAGATTAACATGACCAGCATATATGACCGGCATAAAGATTATTCTGAACCTTTGGGTCTTAAAATAAAAGAAGTGTATGACTCTATTCCAGACAAATACAAGTGGAAAGGTAGAGTTAAGGGTTGGAGTGTAACAAGACACGGTAATGGGGTGTTAGGTGAAATTAATGCATGGCAAATGTCATCAGGTCAAGGTCGAGAAGGAGCATTACGGATTTTTAAAGAGATTGGGGTCCAAGGTACTTCCGAAATTTTACCTCCTCAAGGTGAATTTGGCAAGAGAGTATTGGAAATTGCAATTTTTGACCCAATCGCTATCGTAGAATCTGAGAGGATTGATATATAATGTCATTTTTTGATAAAAAAGAGGAAGTTCTTGATATTCAATTGACACCCCATGGAAAAGAATTACTCTCTCAGGGAAAATTCGAACCATATTATTATTCTTTTTTTGATAATGATATTTTATATGATTTAAATCACACTGGTATACAAGAAAGCAGCAAAGATATTCATGATAGAATAAAAGACTCAATATACAAGAAACTTCCTTTAAGAAATGTATCTGTTCAAACAGGAAGTTTAATAACACAACAAACGAAGTACATCCTAAACAACCCTGTCGGAACATCTGATGGAAATGATAAATTTCCTGCTTGGAATATTCAATTTGAGGGTTCTGAAATATCATCCTCAGCAACACACTATACAAGTTCTTATGGGGATGTGAATATTCCTCAATTGAACTTACACCCTCTCTATATAAAAACAAGAGAAAAGAAAGAGAATTTAACGGAATCCTTGAAAACTATTGATGATTTGGTTCAAGAGTATTGTGTTGATGATGAGTATGTTCCTGACAAGCATGAAGTATATCAAGAAGACTTCATAGAACTATTTTTGGAAGAAAAAAATAATATTATAAACTCTGATGACCTTGAAATTGAATTATATGAAGTTGAAGGGGATATACTAAAACCATTGCACTTTCATAAGAAAAAAGAATTGGTTGTCAATGGTATTTTAATGGATGAAGAAAGTATATTATCCGATGTAGAACCTTTTGGCCCATTGGATGTAGAATATTACTTTGATATAGAAACAAAAAAGAAGAAAGAGATGGACAGTGTTGATATAAACAACACAATATACAATATACCGATTGCAGAAGACACTGAGGAATGTTAAATTGATCGATATTAACAAAAGACCAAATATTATAGCACAAGAGGCTGTTGGTGAGATTCACAGAGTTATAAATAAGGTAATAGAGGATGAAGAGAAACTACGTGATATTAATTATAAAAAACACCAGGACGACTATGAGGATGCTTTGTTCGATGAAATTCATGAGACAATAAAGCAAGAAGCTCTAAGGATTTTAAAAGGTTAAATAAATTGAGTACAGTTTTTGATTTTTTCTCACAACAAATAAAAGATTCTAAGAAGTTTGATAGCAACCTAACAAACCAAGGAAATGTCGGTCCCCTTAATAATGTTGTTAAAGCGTCGAAGAACAACAATGATAAGCAAGAGATTGTTTTAACAGATATATTTCCAGATATTGTTGTGAATCAAATTAAAACACAACAATTGAACCAAGAAATTCACGCTTCTTTTGACATCAACGTAAATTTCGATGTTGATGTTTCTCTTGTAAAGAACATCATAAACAAATATTTCAAATTAAAAATCGAAAAACTTGAAACCAATAACAAATCAGATGTTGATAATGTTAAGAGAGCAAAGTTATTTTCTTTCGAACAAATTGATAAAAAGAAAATAACAAAGGTTACAAAGATTTTTGAGAATCCAAATATTGGTGAATACAATTTCATTGTTTCTGAGGATGAGTTAAGGGCAAAAGATATAAAGTCAAAGAACTTGTTATATCGAATATCTATCTTTTTTGACTTTGACTTGTTTAATAAGGAGTTCAACACCAAAGAAAAATCATCTTCTAACGGAAAATCTATTCTCATCGGCTTTAAAGAAGATGGAAGTGTTGTTGAAAAGATGTATCAACATAGAAAATTAGTTGATGGGAGTGTATGGCAAGGTTCATATAATGTATCGAATAATGAACTGTTTACATATAGCAAACTTTTGTTTGAATCCCAAAAAATCACCTTCTCAGAAGAGAAATTAGGGAAGAAGTCAGTCAAACCTTTAGATTTGAGTAATTTATTTAACTTTTCTGTTGATTTAACGCCACCTGAACAGAAAATATTAAGTTCTAGGTTCAACATTCATGAATTTGGCGCTGTTTCATCCCCCGTTCAGGTATTTTTTGACTTGGATTGGTTGGGAATTATGAATGATAATTCTGTTTACGTTAATTTAATGAAGAACAAACCTGAATTGTCGTTATTGTCTTACATTGAAGAGTTGAAAGTTTATCGAGCAAGAAAAGACCAAAAAAAATCTCTATTATCATCACTAAGTTTTCAAAATGGTGATAAAATAGACAAAGAAAATAACAAAATCAAGATTCAAGAGTTAAAATTTGATTTAGAAAACGGGAATGAATATATTAAGTCATTTATGTTTCTTGATAAAACCCTAAACAACAAAAAACATGAATCTCTTTATCATTATTCTTTTGAATTTCATATAAAAGATATGACTAGGCAAAAAGTAGAAGATAACAAAACTAAATTATACGAAACAAAAAGAAATTTAACGAACTTTCAATCAAATCCTAACCTTGAAATTGAAAGTTCTGTTCAAAATGCTTTTAATTCAATAGAATTGTTATCTACAGAACAAAAAAGTAAAATACAAAATCAATTTCTTGAGGTAAACAAACATATCAAAGCGGAAAAAGAAGTGCTTCTGAACTTCGAAAACGTTTTGGACAAAACCATAGGTAAATTTGAAAACTTAACAGGGAAAGAACGTTCCTTTGTCTTCACCCTCTCAGTAAATAAGAATTATACCCACTCTCAGTCTTCTGTTTCCTTTTTACCTGAGGAGTTGTCTATTAAGCCAGAACAATCAGTGTTGAATTTCTCTTTAGAGCAACTTGAGACTCAACCAATATTGGACATTCCCTTACAGACTGAGTTTCTATCTCCAGTATTGACACTTGAACCTCCAAATTTAAATTTTAGTGAATTAAAGCCACCTACTTCTTTAAATTTTGTGATTAACAAGATAGATTCTGATTTTTCTTTGTTGTCTTCTGAATCCGAGAACACAGTTGAAGAAAAAGTTGTATTTGAAGAAATAAAAGACCTAGAAACGTTGTTAAAGGAAGAAAAGAAACCCCCATTAGCAAAAATAGTATATTTTGCTGGATATGAAATGTCTGAGGAGGGTCAAGTTCTGCTAAAAAGACCAAAATGGAAAGAAGTTGGAAATATTAACGAATTACAAAGTAAAAATCTGTTAATGAGGTATAATATCCAGAATGATTTCGGAGTTGTACAACCTAAAATCAAAAATAGGTACTTTTTACTAGGAGATGTGAAAATCCCCAATCAAAATCTATCAATCGATGAGTTTATATAAAATATAATGTCTATTTGTAAACAAGAAGCAAAAACAAAGATTGGATGCAAGCAAGAGGATGTGAATGCAAACCCTCCTGTTTTAAAATCAAACAACATCCCAGATAAAAACGGAATCACACACCACAACCCATTGTTATGTGAAGACACTTTTGAGCCAGTTATATCAAAGCTACCAAATAAAAAACAAAAAGCCAACCACAAAATCAAGACTTCTGTTTTATCAGACATTCATGAGTCAAATCTACAAGACAAACTAAGAGAAATAACATCATTTTTTTGGGAAACAAAAAATAACCAATTGCAACATGTTCGGACACAAGCAAAAACCAATAATCCAAACCTAGAACTCAGAGAACAATTCAAAGTCACCATCCAAGACGAAACAAATAAAAATAATTCTGATTTTAAGCCATCTAGAGAAGCGAAAATAAAGATTGTGGGTCTTCCTATTGCAACAAATAGAAAACCTTCCCACTTCTCTAAAGACGATGCAGAAATTGAAGTATTTCAAGGTTCTCCTTATGAAACATTGGATTCTTTTTATGAAACATTGGATTCTTTCAAAAAAAGAGTTTTGAGAAGGATTGATACAAAAAAAGTGTATCAAGATTTTGTTTGGGATGGATTTTTACCTTTTGACGAAGATGACTTTGAAAAGTTTACTTTCTTTGATAATGATAAGTTTGTAGGAAAAGGAAAGTTTGATTATAATTTTTATCATGAAAAGTATGAAAAGTTATTATTGGATTCTAAGTTAGATGAAAAAATCCTTCCTAGTCTTAATATATGGCAGTCTGAGAGAAACAATAGAGTAAGAAATCGTTCAGTTAATGATTTTTATAATTTTATAAATTTGAATGGGTTGTTACAAAAGAAAGATTTTAAGAAAATTTATCCTGATACATCTATTTTTCAAAAACTATCTTCTCAACAGAGGCAATATTTGGATGAGTATGTAGAAAACGTTTTGGATTTGTCTGAGGAAGATAGAGAGTTACTTGGAAAGAAATTTACTAATCAGATGTTAATTGGTGATGATTCTGGTTTAGTAAAAGAAGTGAAAGACATAAAAGCAATCTTTCCATTTGTTGTTGACGTTCAATTTCCTAATGATAGTGCTTTTGTTTTAAGGTCTAATTTATTTTTGAAGGCATTGGTTGATAATAAACTGGATGCATCCTTGTTGAATTTTGTGGTTCAAACAGATAAGCAAAAAGAATTCAAAGAGGAAGAAATGGAGGAGTCTAAAGATTCTGAAATATTGAGTTCGTTCGAAAAGTATGTAAATCGATATACAGGAATCAATGTTCGAAGAGAGTTTGTAGAACAAACACAAGTGAAGACAGAGAGTGGTTTTGTAAACTTTTTGGAAACAAAGAAAAGAAAAACCTGGAACATCACAAAATGGATTGAATTGTTTAATAAATTTGAGGTACAAGAAGAAGTCTTAGAGAACAAGAATGCTCTTGAAATATTTGACACCAAAAAGTTAAATATTGCTTCTTTCTTAGGTTCCCACCCTTCAGATATAGAAAACCTGAATAAAGAGTCCTATGAATATTTTAAGAAATTAATGTTCTTGATGTTTTCCGCAAAAACAAAAGAGATTCAAAAAAGACATTTTAGAACAATTAGTGAAATGTTTGAGTTTGGTGAGAAATGTTATAACGAGCAGTTGTTTTTTAGAATAGAAAAAAAGAAAACAGAAAACCCACCAACAATACAAAACTTTTATATCACAAATTCAACAACAGACTCAATAATGTCTTGGTTAGATTCACAAGTAAAATACAATTCTGATTATCACTATAATGTATATGTTTATACTATTGTCTTGGGAACAGAATATGATTATAAAAATGCTGTTAGTTATGCGAACATAACAACATCCCCTGATGTAACAGACCAAAGAAAAGAAATAGTTTTTCCTGGTGTTTCAATTCCTCAAAAAGAGCAAGACCCATTTGCTAGACCACGAAACACACCAAACATTGAAAAAAAGCAAAAAACTACAGAAAGAGAAGTTTCTAGGCCGATAGACCCGAATGAAAAACTAAGGGCACCTATTTTAGAATTAACAGTCAACTACAAACCTTCTTTTATGTTGGTCGAGCAACCATATTTTTCTGTTTCTGGAGGGATTCTTGATTCCCCTCCTGTTCAACCTGAAATTGAATTTGTTCCTTTTGTTGGAGTAAACAATAAGATACAAATTAATGTTCGTTCTTCATCTGGTGAGTCTTTAGAAATTCCAATTATGATGAATGGTGAAGAGGAATTGTACAAATTTTACGAAAGAGATGAAAAAGGTCAAATCAAATTCAAAAATGATGATTTAGTTTCATCATTTGAAGTGGGAAGGATATTGGACGTTCCAAAGTCTTATAATGATTTCTCAGGAAAGTTGAGGGTGATTAAGTCGAAAGTTAATGCTCCTGCTGTATCATTTTTTGATGATATGAGAACGAATACTAAATACTACTATGTGTTTAGGAGCATTGATAATCATGGTCATAAGTCTAACCCTACCTCTATTTATGAAGTAGAATTAATAAATGATGGTGGTTTTACATATCTTGACGTAAAATTGTTTGAATTTCCTATTTTAAACCAAAAAAGTAAAATAAAAGACGTTGGAAAGTATTTAAAGATAATGCCAACATTTTCTCAAACAATGATAAAAAATGACAACTCATCTGTGCCTGTTGTTGGCTTAGAATCAGAATCAATTTTGGAAAAAAACTTTAAATTAAGAATAACTTCCAAAAAAACAGGCAAAAAAGTTGATATTAACTTCTCTTATAGGCATGAACATGAAACTTAGAATTATAAAAGAATCTAAACAAATTCCTGATGATTTTCTCATGGCAATTTTTGTTTCATCAGAACTACATGATGAATGGAAAATGCTTGAGGCAGACACATATGACCCTGAATATTCCTCTCCAGGTCATGAAGATTTTGCCACTGCTGTATACGAAGAAGAGAAAGATCCTACTGGAAATTATATATTACGTCTTAATAAATCAGCTATACAATATGTGTTAAAAGATAGTGGTGCAATTGATAACACATTGGATATTTATAAAAGCAAGATAGATGCAGATTTTATAGGCTTTGGCTCTGGTGACGAAGAAGACAATGAATTGGAAAAACAAAAGGTTTTAAGGATTCAAGATGAACTTTTAAAATTAGAAAAAGAATTAAGAAAAAAACTAAAATTAGAAAAAAAATTAAGAAAAAAACTAAAATTAAAGCCAAGAAAAAGAAAAAGGGTATAAGTAATGGGTTTACAAGATAATTCAGGTGATATTATCCTGGACGTGGTTCTTTCTGATGAAGGGAGACGAAGATTAGCAAAAGGTGATGGTTCTTTTAAGATTGTCAAATTTGCCTTAGGTGACGATGAAATTGATTATGCAAAATACAACAGAAACCATGCATCCGGTTCAGCATATTATGATTTAGATATTTTGCAAACCCCTGTAATGGAAGCATTAACAAACAATACTTCTGTTATGCATTCTAAATTGATTACAGTATCAAGAGATGACCTACTTTACCTCCCAGTTCTTAAACTATCAGAAACAGCAGACGGAACAAAAACAAAAAGACATGATTCTTTGAACACCTTCATTGTTCTTGTTGATGAAAACTCTGAAGATACAGACTTATCAATTGGTGTTTATGAATCAACCACCAATGGCCTTGTAAAAGGCACTGAGGGTAAGGCAGGAAGTTATATTCGTGTTGACCAAGGATTGGATACAGCGGCAATTTCATATCGAAGACCATTAGATTCAGATTTGCTAGAAACACAATATATTGTTGAAATGGACAATAGACTTGGTTCTTTAATGTCTGCAACTGGTGTGGAACAAATCCCTAATGCAATTGATGATGATGACATTGCATTTTATAATATTACTGATGCTAACGATGACATGATTAAATTCATGGACAATTCAAAAGACTTGGTTGGTTTGGTTGCTGTTGCTGGACCTAGAGGTTCATATTTCAACTTTAGACTTAAATCATCACAAGAATTAAACTCCTCCTCAGACTTATTTGATGAGATTGGAGGTTCAGCTTTAGCCACAACTATTAATGGAAATCACACTGGAGCAAAGACAGCTAAATATATTGATTCTGTTATTAAAGTTCAAGGTGTCACAACTGGTTATCGATTGGATATTCCAGTAAGATATGTAAAAATTATTTAAAGGGGATATATAGATGAAGTGTATTATCAAAAAGGTTTTGAAAGAAAATTCGTATAAGCAAAGGGGACAACAGTGGAGTTCACGCGCACTGTCCCCGCAGGGCCCTGGCGATGACCTCCGGCCCCAACCGATGTCTAGAGGACAATTAATCTCGGCATATAAAGAAATCCAAGGTCTTTGGCTTAATACTGGTGATGTTGGAAATCAAGAAAGTGATGATTATGACAGAGAGGATTTTCAGAGAAACATTGCCAGGATATTTTCACATATTTCCAGAGAAATTTCTTCTTCACTTGACTTGTTTAGATTAATGAATATGATGATAGATGATATAAAACGTCAAAACACGAATTAAAATAAAATTATTGGAAAAATAAATGGCAACAACATTTAAAAATTTATCAGAGAATGACAGGACAAGTTTTAGAACATTATTGCATGAAGCAATTCCTATCACAGGAACAATCATAAATTCTGGAACATATAATAACGAAAACGTTAAAAACTTTTCACATGGTTTATTTCAACAGGTTTATGATTATCCTTATTTATCTTCATCAGCAAATCACATCTTTGATTTGTCTGTAGGGTACTCTAACAACTCTTCTTTATCATCCTCAGCAAATACTCAAAACTCTGCTAAGATTAATATGTATAATCAAATGGCAAAAGTGTTGATGGGTATTGATGTCACTGGTTCAATCAGAGAATTTGACCAAGATGGTGACTTAACTGGTGGAACAAAACTAAAAGAAGTTGTATTTCTTAACTTTGCAAGAATTCTGAACAAAGATGAAATCAAGAAAGGTTCTTTTCAACTTGAACTAGGCATGTCAGCAAGTTATTGGGCACCAAATCATGAAACAGTCCTTGTTAAAGATACAGCAGCAACTTCTTCTTGGAAAACAAACAGTCCAGCCGGTGATTATGGAATTCTTACGGCTTCAAATAACACGGGAACACCATTAACAACTGATGGTTCAATTTGTGGCTTGGTGTTTTACCAAGCTGGTGTGGCTGTTGTGACTGCATCCTTGTTTTCTCCTGCTGTTTCAGGTGGATTGTTGGCGTCAACAAGTCTTGTGGAGTTTAATAGTGGTTCAACATATATTTCAAGTGTGGATGAAGTGTTAACAGGTTCATCAATTTCAGGCGCATGTGATAATATTCGTCAAAGATGGACGAATCACAACATGAACAACACGATTGAATTAAACTCAACAGTTTATTTTGTTCGTATTGGCCACAATGAGTTTAACTATAGTGCCAACCCCACATATCTTTCCGGTAGTAAAATTAGGGTAAAGAATAACAAACAAGACCCTCCAGTGAGTTATGTAACTTCAGTTGGTTTGTATTCACCTGATAATGTTTTAATGGCTCTTGCTAAATTGAGTGAGCCATTAAAAGTGAATAATAGTTCAGATATAACATTAAGAATTCGCAACGATTTCTAATCTTTATTTTTAGAACAAATAAAGAAATCATATGACCTTTTATGGAACTCCTATTTATAGGAAGGAAATAAAAGGTTTTTTTATATGGAAGATAAAAATGAGTTTATATAAATTTGAAAATAATGATGTTTTAAGACATAGAATAAAGACATATCCTGAGAGTAACTTCTTTATCTATGAAGGTTCAATGTATTACAACAACAATCCAATTATTAGCGGAACATTAACAGGAAATATTGGAAATATTCCGCCAGGATATATAAGTTTACATGAACTAAACATTGACAGAAGTCCATTGATGCACACTTACAATGCAGACACACAAACCGGACAAAAACACTTGATTTTTCCTTTTACAGAGAAATCAAACAATGCTTATGACTCTACATTCAAGACAGTATCTTCAGCTTCTTTTTTCTCTAAAAAGCCAACGATTGATTCACAAGGCAATTTTATCCTCCCTCAGATAACTTCAAGTTACCCTATGTCTGCAAGTATTTCTGTGCATCATTATAGTAACAATTCAAATAGAACATCTTCTTATATTGACGCCTTAAAAAATATCACTGATTATTATTCTGTGTTGAGTCCTCACTATCAATACAATTCAACTTTATATTCGAGAGATTTTAATGTTGTTGAGTTATGCTTGGTAGATATTCCCAAGATTTTTTATGGGAATAGGATAAAGAAGGGTTCTGTTCTTTTAAGACAAATTATCACAGGAACATTGGTTTCTGAGTTGCAGGATATTAACAAAAATGGAGAGCTTGTTCAGACATATGGTTCTCAAAACAGTGGAACAATTAATGGAATTGTGTTATATAATGAGGGAACAATAATTTTAAGCGGAACAGAAACCATTAATTCTGCTCACACTGAAGATTATGTTGGAACAGGAGCAACTACCCCGAAATGGGTTTATTTTGGCTCTTCTTTATCTGGGAACTCAACTCAAAACACTTCATATGAATTAAACTTCAAGGGTGAAAATACAATTGAGGTGTTAAATATGATGGCACATGCTAGCAAGAATGAATTAAATCATTCCAACAACTTGACATATATTCGTTCCGGTTCAATTCAAAGTGATATTGTTACGAGAAACCTTTTTCAGGAACAATCAAACAAAAAGATTGTAAATTTGGTATCAAGTTCTTTTGTTTCCCCTACAGGCTCTTTTGAGAAGATTACGTATTTGTCTGAGGTTGGAATTTACGATAAAGATAAAAATTTAATTGGTATTGCTAAACTAGCAACTCCATTAAAAAAGACGAAAAACAACTCATTTTCTTTGCGCCTGAAGCTTGACATTCAGTAGAGTAATGGCTATAATGTTCCCAGGAGAAAACCCTCATGATTCTCGGCCTGGACTTATCCACCTCAATAGCGGGCGTTTGTGTACTAAATTTAAAGGATGAAATTGAATTAGTTGACGCAATTGACCTAAGAAACAAAAACAAATATACGGACATTTTTGAAAAGGAACAATATGTATATGACTATCTATTAAAACTTCGAAAAAACAACAACATAACAAAAATAGTAATAGAAAAAAAGAATCTATCCTTTAAAAAGGGATTCTCCTCAGCAAAAACATTATCCGTGGCATCTTCTTTTAATGGAGTTGTTAGCTGGATGTGTTATCAAATCTTCAATATTAAACCAACTTATATCTTTTCTACTTCTGCAAGAAAAAAAGTTGGAATAAAAATTCCCAAAAAATCTGATTCTAAAAAAGTTGTTCTTCAATATATGATTGATAATAACTTTTTAGATGTTGAACTTACCCATAAAGGTAATCCAAAACCGAAATTTTATGATATGGCTGATGCTATTGTCATAGCGAAATCATATCTTTCCTCCTAACTTAACAAAACTTGGTGATACATGAAAAAAGGAACATTGGAGCTTGGTGAAGGCGAAAATTATCTCTCTATACATTTGGGTGACAAAATATGCTTTCTTCTTTGGACAAAAGAACATGATGTAAAAATAGAGGGTGATAACTTTTGCTCCTATCCTCTCAGAAATACTCGAAGCTATGGAGATAAAAATGAAAATAGGTGATATTGAATATGGATGTATCTCCACAAATGGAGCAAACCTTATTCTTCAATTACAACCTGGATATGAACTTTTTATTTCAAACTATCCTCCAGATAATTTCTTTTTTACGCTTTCAGAAAAACCAGAAAAGTTTGATAAGTTTTTAATATCTCCTAGTCGGGAAGTTTACAAAGAAGGTCTAAAAATACATTGAAATGATTCAGCAATTAGACATATTGAAACAGATAATGAAGTTTGGACAAAAACAGGGTCAAGAGTACTTGTTTTGGTGCGATTTTTGTCCAGATATGCATCATAGACCAAAGTTGTCAATTAACTTCCAAAAAGGAAAGTATAAATGTTGGATATGTGAAGCAAGAGGTAATAATTTATATTATCTTGTGAAAAAGTTTGGAACATTCTCAGTTCAGCAGCAATGGCTGGAGATAACGAATCAAGAAGATATAACAGATTTCGAGGTTATCTTTTTTGGGAAACAAGAGAAGCAAAAGATTGAAACAAAGGTTGAGTTACCAAAAGAGTTTGTTTCGTTATCTAAATTAAAGGGTCCAGAATATGTTCAAGCTCAGCAATATTTGATTGGACGTGGGCTAACAAGGTATGATATAATAAGATGGAGAATTGGATGTTGTTTATCTGGTTATTACAAAGATAGAATCATTTTTCCTTCTTTTGACGAAAATGGAAGCTTAAATTATTTTGTCGCAAGGACATTCAAAAAAAGTGGCTTCCCAACATACAAAAACCCAAAAATATCAAAGAACATTGTTTTCTGTGAATTAGATTTGGATTGGAGAAAGGACGTTTTGTTGGTTGAAGGTGTGTTTGATTTTTGGGACAAAGAAAATTGTGTTCCTTTGTTGGGCTCATCTTTGACACAAAAAAGTGTTTTATTAGATAAGATGGCTGAGAATGGAACTTGTGTTTATGTTGCGTTGGATAAGGATGCGAAACACAAAACATTGAAGATGTTGCAATTGTTTTTGTCTTATGGTTTGTGTGTTTATTTGGTGGATACAAGGGGCTTTAAGGATGTGGGGGAAATTCCCAAAAACATTTTCGATAAAAGAAAAAAACAAGCCGAATTCATAACTCCAGATAATATTGTAACTTTATTTTCAATAATGAACATATAAGGAATAATCTAATGAATTGTTTGCCAGACTCCAAGTTCAGAAAAGGTGATTTAATTCTTTCGGAATGGGGAAGTTGTAGAATTGTTTTGAAAAGAGGCGAAAAACTTGAATATTTATTTGTTGGCCTTTTTATATGCCACTTAAACGAAGCAAGAGAAGAAAAGTTTAATAATTCATGTTACCAAAAATTAACTTATTAAAATGATAGGGAAAGTATGTTAAAAATTGCTCATATTTCTGACACACATATTCGGAATCAAAAATATCATGTTGAATATAAAATTATTTTTGAGAAAATTTATGAAAAGTTAAGACAATCGAATATTGATATTATAATTCATACGGGCGATATTGCTCATACAAAGACTCAATTGTCACCTGAATATTTTTCTTTATGTACAGATTTCTTTAAGAAGTTGTCTGATATTGCACCATTGTACATTCTTCCTGGGAATCATGATGGAATCCTAAGGAACCTTGATAGGCTTGATGCTATTTCTCCTGTTATAGAGGCTCTTGGGAGCAATAAAATTCATTATTCTCGTGATTCTGTTGTTTACAGACATAAAGGCGTCAATATTTTCACTTGGTCCTTGTTTGATACAAACAATTGGCAATATCCTGTTAACACAGATGAAATCAATATTTGTTTGTATCATGGTGCAGTCTGGGGAAGTAAAACAGACAGTAATTATCAAATAAAGCACAGTTCTGACCTGAATGTGGATAGCTTTCAGGGTTTTGATTATGCTCTTTTGGGTGATATTCATAAATCAAATCAAGCGATGGATGTGGATGGCAAAATTAGATATGCTGGTTCGACAATTCAGCAAAACTTTGGAGAAACTGACGATAAAGGTTTTTTGATTTGGACAATTGAAGGCAAAGATGCTTTTAGTGTCGAACAGGTTATCATCCCAAATATAAAGCCATTTGTAACGATAGAACTTAATGATGATGGAACTTTACCAAGTAATTTAAACATCAAATCTAGTTCAAAAATAAGAATCATTTCAAACATCTCCCTATCTCCAGATTATATCAAAAAAATCTCCTCAATTGTTCAGGATAGGTTTTCACCAGAATTTGTATCTTTTGTGAACAAAGGAAACAAGAAACATCAAGAAAAAGATACAAATTATGTTTTAGGTAATATTAGAGATGTCCAAACTCAAAACCAACTTATAAGAGAGTATTTTGAGGGATATAACTTACCTGAAATGGAACTGCAAAAACTATTCAAGCTAAACAATCAATTAAATTCTGATGCAGTTAGCAATAAGACATTTCATGGTGTTACTTGGGAGTTGCTTGAACTTGAATGGGATAATCTATACAATTATGGAGAGTCAAATCAGATTGACTTTTCTAATTTGGAAGGTATTGTTGGTATTCTTGGGAAGAATGGCTTAGGAAAATCATCAATCTTTGGTTCTTTATTGTTTTCCTTGTTTAACTCTGATTCAAAACCCTCAAGAAAGAACGTTCACTATGTAAATCAGAATAAAGATTATGCAGTAAGCTCTATAAAGTTGAGATTGGGAAACAAAATTCTTCATATTAAAAGAGACATTAAAAAGTATTTGAAGAATTTAAAGGGAAATGTGACTGAGGAGGCCAAGATTACGTGTGATTTCTTTATTGAGGATGAAAATGGCAACTTACAGAACCAAACAAAAGAGTCACGCTCCTTAACAGATTTAGAGATTCAAAAATACATTGGTGACTTGGATAGTTTTCTAATGTCATCTATGATGTCACAAGATAATTTTGTTAATTTTATTGATTGTGGGCCAACAAAAAGAAAACAGGCCATTGCAAGGTTTCTTGGGTTGGACGTTTTTGAAAAGAAACATGAAATTGCCAAAGAACAAAAGAAAAAGTTCGAAATCTTAATTGGCGACAAAACAGAAAGCCACTTCTCGGTGAAAATTTTAGAGTTAGAACAACTCCTTCAGGAAAATGAAGATCTTGGAAAACTTCAGAAAACTCATTGTGAGCAATATAAACAGAAAATTGCAATCTTTAAAGAACAACTAGAGAGAATACAGGAAAAGATTGAAACTCTAAAGATTAAGCCTTTGTCTTTATTAAGTTTGAAGTTGGATTTGGAGAACATTAACAATAAAATTCAAAAAAACAGCCAAAGAATAAAAAAACAGGAGTTAACTTTAAGCCAATCTAAAGTTCTTTTGGAATGTCAAGACAAGCAGCTGAAGATTGTTAATGTTTTGGAAAAAGAACAAGAGCATTCTTTATTGGATGATAAAGTTAGAGAATTAGAACAAATTAAGATTGAATATAAACAAAAGAATCTTAATTTCAAGTTAAAACAGAAACAAGTAAAACTTTTAAAGGAAGTTCCATGTGGTGACACATATCCTCAATGTAAGTTTATCAAAGATGCTTGGGAAATCAAAGAAGAAATCAACATCATTCGAGATTTACTTCAGGAACTTAAACTCAAAAAGGAAAGTCTACAACAAACTCCATATAAAGACCTAAGAGAAAAAATTAAAAATGAAATAAAAGAACATCAAACTCTTAAAAACAACAAACTTAAACTAGAATCAACAGTTTATAAATCTGAATTAAAAGTAAACAAATTAAAATCCGAATTTGATTCTCTATTACAAGAACAAGAGTCAATCCAGGAGCAAATTGATTTTTATAATGATAACAAGGAGTTATATGAAAATTCACATCACCATCATGAAATTCACAAAGAAATAAAAAAACAAATTGATGTCATGTCAAAAGAATTTGTTTCTTGTGAGGCAAAGTATATTTCGCTAATAAAGGAAAATGGCTCCTTTCAACAACAACTAGAAACTTTAAAGCAAGAAAAACTAGACTTCTCAGAATATTATTCTCAATTACAGTATTATTCTTTGTTGACAAAGGCTTATCACCCTAATGGAATTCCATCTTATGTAATCAACAAACAAATCCCTCTCATCAATGATGAAATTGCCAAAATTCTACATGAAATTGTAGAATTTTCTATATATCTTGATTCTGAGGGTGGTAAGTTTCAGTGTTATATCAAACACCCAAAATATGATTATCGTCCAATTGAGGGAGCAGGAGGAGCGGAAAAAGCATTTGCTGACCTTGTTATTCGTTTATCTCTTTTGAATGTCTCTCAGAAGCCCAAAAGTAACATTTTTATTTTGGATGAACCAGGAGTTAACTTCGATGAAAAAAACCTAGAAGGGTTTGTTAGAATTTTAGATGTTTTGAAGAGTTATTTCAAAACAATATTTTTGATTAGCCATATGGATGGCTTAAAAGACATTGTTGATGTGATTTTAGAAATTGATAATAATGATGGATATGCAAAGGTGAACATATAATGATTAGAAGAAAAGATATTGAAAGGGGAGACTTGATTATATCGCCCCTAACACAGCTTTATCTTGCTGTTGATAACACAGCAGGTAAAGATGACACCACGAATTTAATTTCTTTGCATTATTATGATGGCAAAATAAAATTGCTAAATTTTGGAAATAATTCTAGTCATCGCTGCTTTGCTTATAGAGATTATGAACTAAAAACATATCGAAACAAAGATAAAAGGGGTTAAACAATGAGTCATGCATCGAAACGACATTCAAATTTCCTCATGTCTGGTGGTAAAAAGGGAGATTTGGTTATTTCGGAAGATTCCAGACATGCTTATATTTTGTTAAATGAAAATAAAAGATACCAGGGTCAATTCTGGTATTTTCAACTTGAAACTTTATCTCTTTGTTTTCATCGCAATACTAGAGAATGTGTGAGGTTTTATTATGATGAATAAAAGAGTTCAACTTGAAGCAATAAATAAAGGTGATGTGATAATAACTGCAATAAATTCAATAATTCTAAATCTTTCTCCTGGTTGCGTCTTCTGGAGATGGAATGGCAAGTGGAATATAGAGTTTCATAGTGAAATTGCTGGAGTTGGCTACAAAGCTTTGTTAAAATATTAAAACAAAATTGAATAGGTGTCTTGAAGGGATTCTGATTAATCAGAATCCCTTTTTTATTGTCTATTTACAATTGTTCACAAAAGGAAAACAATTATGTCCAGAAAAAGACATTTTTTTGATAAATGTGTAGAAAGAGTAATATCCCGTAAATTTCTTGCTTGGGTGGTTGCGACCACTTTGTTGTTGATAAGTGCATTCACAAAATTTCTTATCTTAAAATCTGAGGATTGGGTCATTATCACCGCAATTTATATTGGTGGTCAAGCCGTTGTTGACATTTTTACAGCAATAAAAGGCAACAAATCATCCACGATAACAAATGTCTTGCAAAATGTCTCACCCAACACAAACAAAAACAACAATTCTGAAAACAAAACAGTAAAAGAAATCAAAAAAGACCCAAGCCAAGAAAAAGACACATCAAAAGACAGACCAACATCATTTGGAGGAACAAAATGAAAAAATTATGGATTTGGATAAAGACATATTGGAAGCCAATCCTCACCATCCTCCTCTTGGTGGTTGTTGGCGTCGTCACACTGTCTATTTTTAGAAGGAAGGGTAGACTCCAAGAAATTCTTTCCAAGGCTTCTGAGTCTTATGAGAAGCAAATAAAATCAATTAATGAATCAAATGAGAGAGAAAAGGTTGAAAGGGAAGAAATCAGGAAAAAGTATGATAAGATAAGGAAGGATGTGGAGGAGAAGTATAAAAAGGAGAAGAAAACTTTAAAGGCAAAAGAAAAAAAGAAATTAAAGAAGATGATTAAGAAATATAAAGACAATGAAAAGAAATTGTCTAAAGAAATAGCTAAAGAATTTGGATTAGAACATGTTGAATAAAATTCGTATGTTATGTTTCTGCTTTATTATATGTTTTTCACAAAATGTTTTCGCAAATAAAATTACAGTCCTAAAAAAAGACAAAAAAGCCCCCTTCTCAGGTTATTTGTTAACCGCAGAAGCACTTTTAAAACTAAGACAAGCCAAAATAAACGAAAAAAACAGATGTAACCTGGAAATTCAATATATAAAGAGCAATGTCAAGATTAATAGAAACTTTGCTTTAGAATTGTGTAAAAACAACAAAAAAAATACTGAGAAGCGCTTAAAAGGTCTTTTGAATATCCAAAATAAGGAAATAAAGTTTCTGAGGGAGAAGGCTGTTAAGGGGAGTGGAATTAATTTGGTTCCATTATGGATAACGTTGGGTTTTATTGGTGGAGCGGCAATAACGGTGGCTGTTGTGTATGGATTGGTTCCGGCAGTGCAAAATTTCGTTCAAAAGAACAATAATTTGAGAGTTGAGTTGAAATAATGGACAAAAACAAGAAAGAGCAATTTTTGAAGCAAATGGAGAAGGCAATTTATGACCATTATGGTTTGGATGCTATAAAGGTTCCAGAAGATGATTGGGATAAAGAGAGAGAAGAAGAATTTTTGAAACAATGGAAAAATAAAGTAAAAAAAGACATTGTTTTGGAAAAGTTCCATGAAGTTGTTAATGTTGGTGGTATAAGTATGCCTCAAAAACTAATTAATAGGAAAAATGGAATAAAAAATTGCTCCATTTGTAAAAATAAATGTAAAACAATTGACGATGATGTGATGTACATTAAATATAGTTGTTGTTATAAGTGTTACATTAACCATTTAGAAGGACAAGAAAAAAATAATGTCAAATTTTAATGAAATTTTAAAGAAAATCATTATTGAAGAAATGAATCTTCAGGAAAGGCCAAAAACTCCTCAACAGATGGCTCCTCCTCCAGGATTACCTCATCAGCGACAAACTCAACAAACTAACAATGTTCCAAACATCGGTGAATTAACATTTAGTGCGTTGTTAACAGATAATAAAAACCTAACAATGCAACTGGTTAATATGTTATATAGCAGAGAATACAAAGATTACGAACTCGAGCTTCGCCCTCCTGGTGCGTCGGGGAACTTCTTTTTATCTAGACTTCTAATGAGTTTAAGTAATATTAGGTATTTTCCAAGTGGACAACAGACCCTACTTCTTTTGGAGCAATTTATTGCTGGTATGGCTAAAGTTGCCAAAGAAAGACAGTCAACGCTTAATCAAAATCAATCTTCTGGTGACAGAGGAACAACTTATCAAGAACCACATCGATAAACAAATATTGGAGAAATTAAATATAATGTCAGATTTTACAATCACAAAAAAAAGATTACAACAAATAATCAAGGAAGAAATTGATTATGTTTCCGAAGAACTTGAAGATATTTCTGAGGATACTCTTGAAGAAAGCTTATGGGGCTCGATCAAGAGTAAATTTGGTGGAAAGGATTGGGATGAAGAAAATGAGAAGCTGGATGACAGCCCCTCAGGGGAATTGGAAAATGACGTTCATGGAAAGTTATCAAAGTTAACTAATTCTTTAAAACAATTTCTTCAAACAGGACGTTTAGATGGAAACTTCCAGACTCTTTTGTCTAGACCAGTTAGACACCCCTTCGGAAAAGGCAACCTTATGAGTGACCTACAAGAATCATATGAAGATAAAAATGCTCAACAAATAGCTCGTTTAAAGAGAAAAAAAGAGATGCGTCGGAAAGGAAATCGGATGTCTTCACAAGGGAGAGTGCCAATTTCCGGTATCGAGAAGGGTGTAGATAAAGATTTAGATGGGCAAAGCTCTTTAGATCCATCTAAAGAGTTTGCAGGAAAAAACAAGGGTAAAACAACACAAAGTCAACAATTATTATATCGAATTTATGATGAATTAATGGAGCTACAAAAAGAACTCATCCCGCGACAAACTCGTTCTGCAAGCGCTATAACAGCAACAGGTGGACAAGTCGGTGGCCCAGAACATGGTCGTTTTGGATTTGGAAGTCAACAAAATGAATAAAAAACAAGTAAAGCAAATCATTTTAGAAGAAACAATGAAGGAATTTATGACATCAGACACCAATTCTGCTTATCATGGCAAGGTTATTGGAAAATTTGATGAATTAATTGCGGTAATGAAGGAAGATTTGGGTCCACAGATTATAAAGCTTTTGAAAATGTTGGTCACAGGTCAGCAACCAGGAAAGTCTTTTGCTGGTCAAGAAGCAGAACATGATATTGCACCAATTGTATCAATGGGTGGGAAAAGACCTTCAAACCCATCAGTATCACAACCAACACAACCTTCAAAACAAAAATTTAGAGAATAATAATAATGAATATTTTAGATGTTATTCAAGGAATTTCTAATTGCATCCATAAAACACATGATGGTGCATTAGATAAAGATGGACAACCAGTGAAAATTGGCCTGAAAAGAGAAAAAGGGAATCCTTTAACTGACAAACGAGTTATTGATGGATTTTCAATTCGATTTCAAGGAAAGCATATGGTTGTTGTTTATCAGAGTGAAATTTCTTTGAAAGATATGCATAAAAAGAGTTTTGAAGGTGATATTCAAGATGTTTTTGACGATATTATTTCTTTTATCAAAAAAGAATATAAATCAAATGATTTCAAGAACAAAAAAGGGAAAACCTTAAAACTTAAACAACTTGGAGAGATTGACGTTGATGCAAGAAGTTTAAATATGCATAGAAGTTGGGTCGAGGCTTCAGCAGTTTTTGAAATTGGTGGTTTGTCAAAAGAACAAAAGAAAGATAACCTTAACGAGACAATAAAAAGATTTTTAAACTTTTTGGATGATGAATAATGGCTCGAAGGTTATCTCTAACCAAATCTCAAATAAAAGAAGAAATCATAAGATGTGGTAAAGACCCCGTTTATTTCTTGTGCAATTATGCAAAAATATCTCATCCCAAAAAAGGTGAGATATTGTTTAATACATTCGATTACCAAGAAGACCTTCTCAGAAAATTTAGAGATTATCGTTATAATATCATTCTTAAAGCTAGACAACTTGGTATTTCAACTATTGTTGCTGGTTATATTGCATGGTTAATAAATTTCTATAAATACAAAGAAGTCTTGGTTATCGCAACCAAACAACAAAAAGCTCAAAATATCCTCAGAAAAGTCAGAACCATCCTCACTAAAATGCCTTCTTGGTTAAAATTATCTGATTTTGCAAACGACAATCGAACCCTTATTGAATTAGAAAATGGCTCAAGATGTGCCGCAGAATCTACAGCCGGTGATGCTGGTCGTTCAGATGCACTTTCTTTATTGGTTATTGATGAGGCTGCTCATATTGACAATATGGATGAGATTTGGACTTCAATTTATCCAACTGTAAGTGTTGCAGGTTCAGTGATTGGGTTATCAAGTCCAAAAGGTGTTGGGTCATGGTTTCACAAAACGTGTGTTGAGGCTCAAACAGGAGAGAACGAATTTTTATTAACAGAGTTAATGTGGGATGTTCATCCTGAGAGAGATGAAGCATGGTTCCAGAAAGAAACAAAGAATTTTTCTGAACGGGAAATTGCACAGGAATATATGTGTGCTTTTAACGCTTCTGGACATACAGTTATTGACCCGAAACACATTGAGAAATTAAAAAACAACATCCAACAACCAAAATATAGAACAGGATTTGATAGAAATTATTGGATTTGGAAGGATTACAGTCCAAAGAACACTTATCTTGTTTCCGCTGATGTTGCTAGGGGCGATGGAGAGGATTATTCAACGGCTGTTGTGTTAAATCTAGAAGATATGGAAATTGTTGCTGAGTATAAGGGAAAACCTTCACTAGATGTATTTTCATCATTTTTGGAGAACACTGCCAAGGAATATGGTGGTGCAATGTTGGTTGTTGAGAACAACAATGTTGGTTTTACTGTAGCTAGCACAATAGAAGAGCAAGGATATAGGAATCTATATTACTCAAAAAAAGGGACACATATATATGTTGACCCTATTGTAGCATTGTCTGATTCTACGGTTATTCCTGGTTTTACGACTACAGTGAAAACTAGACCATTAATTATTGCAAAATTAGAAGAATATATTCGATTAAATGTGTTAAAATCTCCTTCTGGAAGGTTCATTCATGAATTGGACACATTTGTTTGGAACAATGGAAAGCCTGAGGCTCAACGAGGTTATAATGATGACTTGGTTATGGCGATGGCTATTGCTTGTTGGGTAAGGGACACAGCAATCATTAACTCTACAAGAGAAGGTGAATACAAAAAGGCTTTATTGAATTCTTTTTCTGTTGGGAGAAAGATTCTTGATACGAGCATTCCTGGTATGCACATTGGTTCAATAAAGGAATCTGGAAGAAGACTAGAAAAGCAGTTTAGAGAACAACACAATCATCAACAGCAATTTCCTTGGTTGTTTGTTGGATAATATATAGAAAACCATTTTTGGAAAACTAATGACAAAAGAAAATACAAGAAATAAAGATAATGCCTTATACAAAGCATTAACAAGATTATTCTCAGGCCCCATTACAAAAAGAAGAAGACAACTTCATTCTCGTGAACGTCGTCAAGACATTGACAAATATAGAAGCCAATTTAATGATGTCGCTGGTCAACCATTTAAGCTACATTCCAGAGACTTCTTCCAACACATGTCCACTCGTTATCTCTCTGAACAACAACGAGCAGAAAGATATGCAGACTTTTCACAAATGCTATTTCTTCCTGAATTGGCTGCCGCCCTCGACCTTTATGCAGAAGAAATCACAACAAAATCTTTATTCCAAGAACTTGTCAAAATTAACTGCCCCAATCAAGAAATCAAATCAATCCTACATGAATTCTTATATAATGTCCTGAATATTGATGCAAACTTGTTCTACTGGACAAGGAACATGTGCAAAGATGGAGATTTCTTTCTTTATCTAGATATTGATGAAAAATTAGGTATCAAAAATGTCATTGCACTTCCAACAAGAGAAGTTGAACGAATAGAAGGGCAAGACTTAACAAATCCAAATTATACACAATATCAATGGAACTCTGCCGGAATGACTTTTGAACCCTGGCAAGTCTCTCACTTTAGAATTCTTGGTGATGATAGATATGCGCCCTATGGTAGTTCAATATTCGAACCTGCTAGACGTATATTTAGGCAGTTGACACTTTTGGAAGATGCAATGATGAGCTATCGAGTTGTCAGGAGTTCGGAGAGGCGTGTATTTTACGTTGATGTTGGAAATATTGCTCCAGATGAAGTCGAGCAATATATGTTGAAGTTTCAAGCAGAGTTAAGAAAGAATCAAATTGTCGATACCACAACAGGTAAGGTGGATTATAGATATAACCCTTTATCACACTATCCCTTCGATACCATCGAGCTTTTGGACGGTTCTAGAAAAACATTTAAACAATTATCTGAGGAGTGGTCAGAGGGTGAAGAGTTTTATACTTGGTCATTAAACGAGGAACATAAGCCCATTCCTGCAAAAATATTGTGGGCAGGACAGACTCAACAGAATGCTCAATTTATAGAAGTTGAATTAGATGATGGTCAAAAAATAAAAACAACTCCTGAGCATAAGTGGATGTTGAGAGATGGTACTTTAATTGAAGCAGAAAATTTAAAAATTGGTGATTCATTGATGCCATATTATTGTTCGAAAAACAATAGGTTAAAGAAATATTCGAACAAAGACAATTTTTACACTCAAATTTACAATCCTTTGTCAAATAAAAGAGAAAGTTGTCACAAACTTGTAATGGAACATATGGAGGGGAAATATAAGTGGCCTTATATTGTTCACCATAGAAATCATGTTAAATTTGATAATAGACCAACAAATTTACAACTAATGACACAAAGTGAACATATGAAGGCCCACAAAGAGTTAGTTGAAAATTTATTAAAATATGCTAAATCCCCAGAAGGAAGGCAAAAATCTAGGGAAACTTTGGCAAAAACTAGAAAAGCGCACAATAATTTTAAAGAGCATGCGACAGAGCTTTGGAAAAATCCAGAAGTTCGAAAGAAGAGAGTTGATAAATTAACACTTAAAACAGATTCTAGTATAATTTATTATATTTTTGAATCATTGAATGAATTAGGCTCGAATGCAAAGAATCATCAAATAATTAATTATTTGAATGAAAATGTTAACTTTATTAAATACTTGAAAGAATTGAATCCTGATTTCAAAAATGGAACAATTGATTCAATTGACAAACAAGCTTTATTAAAGCAATTGAGAAAAAACAATTTTGGTTCTTTGACTAAGGTTAAGGATTTTTATATTTCAATGAGAGTTCCTTGGAATATACTTGTTGAATATTGCGATACTAATCTTGTTAAATCTAGAAAACAGGTATACAAACATTTTAACTTAACAAAGCAAGAATTTAATCGACTTTTAAAAAACCATGATTTTGATAATGAGCGTTTTGATAATAGATTTTTAGGTGGTGGTTATTATCAAGAACTTGAATGGTCTTGTAAACAATGTAATAAAAAATTTATTGGAACAATTAGAGATAAAAACAGAAAATATTGCACTCATGAATGTTATTCAAAGTCTCTTGTTGGGCAACCAAGTAAAAAATTCACTAAAAATCCAATAATTAATCATAAAGTTGTTTCTGTTAAGTTGGTTGAAGAGAGATGTGATGCTTATGGTGTTACAATTGATAGCTCTACAAGAGTATTTCCTACATCTGGTTATAATGTCGAGTTAATTGAAGGCAAAATGGCTAAATCAGGAGTGTTTGTTAGAAATTCCGTTGAAGACGACTATTACATCGCAACCAGGGGGCAAAACAACGCTACAAGAATTGAATCATTAGCTGGTGGAACTTACACAGGTGACATTGATGATGTAAAATATCTTCAGAATAAATTATTTGCAGCCATTAAAATTCCGAAGGCGTATTTGATGGGTGGAGAAGATGGTGGATTTGAAGATAGAAGCACATTAGCTCAAAAAGATGTTCGTTTTGCAAGGACCATTCAAAGATTGCAATTATCTGTTATTAATGAATTGGAGAAAATGAGTATTGTACATCTTTACACATTAGGCTTCAGAGATGATGATTTATTATCTTTTAAATATGACTTAGCAAATCCATCAAAAATTGCAGAATTACAAGAACTAGAACACTGGAGAACAAAATTTGATGTAGCATCGGCTGCAACTGAAGGATTTTTCAGTAAGCGTTGGGTTGCCACAAAAATCTTTGGATTGTCTGAAAATGAGTTTATTCAAAACCAAAGAGAAATCTTTAGTGATAAAAAGTTTGATATGTCTCTTGAATCTGTTTTTGCTGGCGCTCAGATGGAAGATGGAGGTTTTGGTCCTGGCGCAAGTGGATTGATGGGTGGAGAAGAATCATTTGGTGGTGAAGGAGGTGATATGGAAATTCCAATTGAACCTCCAGGTGGTGAAGGTCCAGAAATGGATGTTCCCTCAGGTGAAGAGGATGCTCCATCATTATTAGCACAACCAATGGAACCTGGGAAGAGAAATGATGAATTAAAGCCGGAGCCAAAAAAAGTAAAAATCAATACAAGAGATGGTTCATATACAACTCCAGGTTCAAAAGGTAAGTTTTATAGTCCTGAGAAGTATGATGGAAGGCAAACAGGAGCTAGAAAAAAACAGATGCAATCCTTGTATTCTAAGGAGTCTTCTAAGAATACAAAAAGGGGCAGGTCATCTCAAGTTGGTAAAGATTTGTTTGGTTTAACTTCTTTGGGTAAAGGAATTTTTGAAGAAAACGATAAAACCGAGGGTGATATTGTAGTTATTAACGAAGGATTAAAATCTATTGTTAAAGTTCTAGAAGATAGAGAAGAATTCCTAAAAGAGGAAAAGGGCAATAATGATAAAACATAATAAAAAAAGGAATGTTGCTTTTCTTTTTGAATCTTTGGTCATTGAATTGTCCAAAAGTATTTTTGAGAAAAACCAGAAAAAGAAAAGTAATATTGTTAAAATTTTAAAAACTCATTTTAGCAAAAATAATATTCTTGGAAAAGAATATGAACTATACAAAAACATCTATGAAACTCAAAATATCCTCCTAGAGGATGCTCAAAGAATATTAAAAGAGTCAATCAAGGTTTATAAAACATTTGACAACAAAGTCTTATTTGAAAAACAAAGTGAGTTAATAAAAGATATTAACAAAATCCTTGATAAGAGATTTTATAACAACTTTGTTCCAAATTATAAAAGTCTTGCAACAATCTCTTCTTTGTTCAAAGATGGCCTTAACATCAAAAAGAAGATAATCATGGAAAATTTCCTATTTGAGCAAATGTGTGCAAAAAATCAAGAGAAGGAAAAATTAAAGCCTGTTGATAATCTTGTTATGGGAAGGTTTGTTGAGAGATATAACAAAAAGTATCAAAATTTCACTAAAAAACAAAGTATCTTGATAAAAGAATATATTAACTCTTTCTCAGACAATCAGTTGTCATTAAAATCTTATCTTAATGAAGAGATTCCAAATATAGAGCAAGATATTATAAAAATAAAATCCTATAAATTCATTAAAGAAAATGAATTGTTAAAAAATCAATTAAACACTGTTCATACAACATTAAAAGAGTTTAAAACAGAAGCAATCGATAAAGAGTTGATTCTTAAAATTAGTAATGTTTATGAGTTAATAAAAGAATGTCAAAATGAAGTTAACAATTAAAAGATTCGAGTCAATAAATTATGACTTAAAAATTTATCAAACAATTGATGGTAGAATTTTTGTTCGGGACCATCCTGATATTGATATTGTTATAATTCCTGAAAAGAACAAGATTGTTACATTTCCAAAGAGAGAAATGAATGAATACATTTATGGTTCACAAGACATTCTCTTTGATTTTCTTGTAAAAAGAGGCTTGATTCCTCCTGATACTATTCAAGGTGGTTCAATTTATTATTCTTTAGAAGCGTCCATAGCAATTTCTAAGTCTGATATTAATGCTATAGATATGGTGTTGATGAACATCGCTGAATTTTTAGAACAAGAAAAAGAATATTTTAAAGCAGAAGAAGATTACCACAAAGAAGTTAACCAAAGATACTCTTCTCCAGATGAAGATGAAACTACTGAACTTGGTAAAGTGCCCCATAAAGAATTTAAAGGTGCAATCCCTAGAAAACATCGACCTCACAATTATGGTGGCAGCTTTGGTGCATCTTTTTAACATAAACATCATTAGGTAAGTTTAAAATGGAACTATTATACTTTATATTCTGTTCATATGGTTTAACACAAATCTTATCCAAGGGTAAAATCTTCGATAAAATTAGACCAAAAAAATATTTCTTCACTTGTCCAATGTGTGTTGGTTTTTATGTTGGTATTTTATTATGGTCATTAAACACATACACAACATTATTCACTTTTGATTATAATCCAATTACAGGTCTTTTACTAGGTGGATTAAGTTCTTGCTCAAGTTTTTTACTATGCTCCTTATTTACAAAAGATGGATTTAATTTTTCTTTAAATCTAGAAAACGTTAAATTAAAAAAAATCGGAGAGCATTTCCAAATCATAGACGAAAGAGATATTAAATAATGTCCAATAAAGTATTAATTCGAGAATTCTTTGCATTGTGTCCAAATGGTATTTGCAAAGATAATTTATCAGAACAAGATAAAATCAATGTAAAAGAAAATGATGCTGTTTACCTAACAGGTGTTATTCAAGCTGCTGAGACTGTTAATGGCAACAATAGAGTATATCCAAAAGAAACCCTTGAAAGAGAAATGGAAAAATACCTTCAATTGGTTCAAGAAGCCCGTGCATTAGGGGAATTGGACCACCGGGATGAAGCCGTCGTAAACCTCAAAAATGTTTCTCATTTGGTCGAAAAGGTTTGGTGGGAAGGAAACAATGTCATGGGGAAATTAAGAATTCTTAACACTCCCTCAGGACATATCATTAAAACTCTAATTAATGACGGAGTAAAGTTAGGAATTTCCTCTAGGGGTGTTGGTTCTCTAAGAGAAGAAAACGGGAAAATGCTTGTAGAAGATGATTATCAACTGATTTGTTTTGATATTGTTCAAGAACCTTCCACAACCAATGCTTTCCTTGTTAAAGAATATAAAGAAATCCAAACAACAAAAACTAGTGATAAATTAAGTCGAATTTTTGGACTTATGGAAAAAATTGTAAAATAAAATGAAAAAAAGCGAATTTAAAAAACTTGTAAAGCCAATAATTGAAGAATGCATCAAAGAAGTCCTTTTAGAAGGAAAAATCCTATCAAACATCATCTCAGAAACAATGAAAGGATTAAATCGAAATATTCCCTCCTCAGCCATCCAAGAATCAACGCAAATTCCTTCTTCGACCGAACCTTCACTAAAGAAGCAGAATCTCGCTGAACTCTCTAAAAACATGTATAACGGGGTCAATGTATTTGAAGGGCTGAATGTAAGTAACAAAAATTACGTTCATCCTAATGCAACGGTGGATAAGGTGTCTGAGGGTAGTTCATTGCCGCCTTTAGGAATGGACCCAAATGATGCGGGTATTGACATTAGCATGTTTTTTGGGAAATAAAAAATGAAAAAAAAGACAACCTCCCTTGATTTATCAAATGAAGAAAAAGAAAGTATGGTTGCTTCTTTAATTTCAAACTCTATTTTTGTAGGTGATTCTTCGGTTCGTAGTGGAAAACTTCTTCGCAAAAGAAGAGATAAGTTCCGTTCTTTAATACCTATATTAAAAATGAAGATATTGAATCGAGAAATGTTATCGGAAAATAGAAATATTAGAATCAAATTAATAAAAGGATAGAAAATGTCTGTTAATGCAGAAGTAAAATTGAAAAGGGGTGAGTCTCAAGAGAAGTTACTCAAGAGGTTCAAAAAGAAAGTGTCCAAAGCAGGCGTAATCAAGGAATTTCTGGAAAGGAGATATTTTGTTAAACCTTCTGAGAAGAAAAGAAAACATAAAGAAAAAGTTAGACATTTAAGGAAAAAAGAAAATGCTAAAAATAAGTAATGAAGAGTGGCAGAAAGCTTTAGTAAAAATTCAAGATTATTGTGACGAACATTTGGCTGACAAAACTGAATATTCGACAAGAAGTTTGGATGATGACCATGGATGCCCACAACCAATAACATCATATCAACCTGACAACTCTGAGGATAAAGGCACAGATGTTTTATGGAATGGAAGACGTGTTCTTTGGTGTTATCCGGCTGAACCTGATGAAGGGAAGTCACTGAGGGAAGGTGAAAATATTCCGGTGGCTTGTTTGGGGACGACTTTTTGGTGTATTATTCATGCGTTTAAAGAACTTGGTTTGGAAAAAGAAATAACAAAAAAAGAAATTGGGACTTTAAAGACCGTGTCCTTGTTAAATTCAAATGGAATTGCTCAGGCATTTGTTAAGTTAGGTTGGGCGAAGGGTTTATTTACAGACCCAAATATTGCTCAAGAAGGTGATGTTGGTGTTATTGGGTATGAAGGTGAATTACCACATCATTGGTTCTTGGTTGCTCCCAACCCACATATAGAAATTTATAATAAAAAAGCACTTGATACATGGGCTGCCTCACCATTAGCAGAAGGAGCCGGTTATGATTACTGGTTCAAGAACAAAACAAATAACAAAGGAAAGAAAAGGTATTGGATTCTAGCAAGACCTTTCGCATAAAATGAGCAACGCAAATTTTAGAAAATACCCCATAGGGGAACAAAAATACATACTTTCTAGATTTCTTGATACATCTGGTAGCGGCATTGGAATAAAAAACGCCAACGAAGATTATTCCTCAGCAGTTCAACGTTTTTATATTCAACCTCCTAGTGGCTCAATTTATAGAGTGTCAAGAATTCTAATAAACATTAAAGATTCACCTACTTTTAGAGCAGAAAGATATGGTTCGTTAACCGAGCTAACAAATGGCGTACAAATAAAATATAAAGATGATAATGGAGGAGAAACAGACTTTACTGATGGTGCCTCAATCAAGACAAACACTGATTGGTCTATTTTCTGTACTTTCTTATTCAAGGATATAAAGAAGGCAATGGTATATAATTTAAATAAAATTGGAGTAAAATAATGAGTACACATCATGGAGTAGGCATTGGACATGCTGCATCATATCAAGTTTCAGGGCATCCTTGGTTAACGGGTTCATATATTGATGTTGGAACAGAAGTAAAACTTGAATTTCCTTTTGTAACAAAAAGCATCACAATCCTTAACACAGGAAGCAACACCCTCAGAGTTCATTTTGATACAAAATCAAACACTCTTGTATATGACAATAATCATTACATCACATTAACATCTAATTCAAGTTTTACTTATGATGTTAAATGTAGAGAGATTTATGTATCTAATTCTAGTTCTGGTGGAACTGGTATTGAGGTATATGCAGAATTAACTCGTATTGATAAAAATAGAATGTATCAACTTACAGGTTCAGGAATTAACATTTAATGAGTGGTTATAATTACGGTTCAACATCATCTACAGGTTCTTCCACAACTACTGGCTTTCAAACAGCATATGAAGCGAATTATACATCGGCTGTTTCTCAAAGTTTTATCTCAGGTGATGGAAATAAAACCATTGATGGAAAAACATGGGAAGCTGTTAATACAGCACAAGCCACAACATGGGGTTTGGATGGAAGTACAGGGTTAGAATGGACTCTTCCATCTAATTCTACAAGTTTTGATTATGGAACAAGAACAAGCCCCATTTTAAGAACCCTCATCACAAATTTATTTTCTTCTTTTGATATTTCGAAACATTATCTCAAATTAACAGTTCAATTTGATTTTACTTCAACAACAAACTGGGACACAGTTATGGCGGTTTTTGAAAGAAATGCCGGAACTGGTGGAGAAATGATAATTGGAATGATAAGAGGGAAAACCACAGGTCCAACTGATAGATGGGGCATGTATGGAGGTTCATCTGGAACATATTTCACAGAAGATACAAATAGTATCTCAGGTGATGTTCTGCAAATTGAACTTTTTGATAAAGGTGCTTATTTTAGAACAGGAGTTTATAGTGGTGGTTTCCCTGATGATAAAGATATGATTCAGAGAGGCATTTCCTTTTATGACAATCAAAATGAATTATCAGAAACAGCAGGTTCTAAAGCGAGACCTTTTGAACAGGATAATATGACTATTGCATTAAGTATATTCAATGGCAATAACAGCGCTATTGCCGGTAAAATTCTACGTTTAAAATTAGAGTATAGGGAAAAGTAAATTTTTATAAAGGCTCAAGTCTTTTGAGGGAATTATATCTAGTTAAGGTGGAACGAACAGAGTATGTCGAAGTTACAAATAGGTTCATCAGTTAAGACATATTTCGTTCAGAATTTAGATGAAGTTTATATCTACAATGGCTCTGCCTGGGTTAAACTTCCCACACTTTTTAGCCATAATGACCTTATTAACCAACAAGGTGGTATTGCCGGTCAACGTTATCACCTAACTCAAGCACAACATGATACTCTAACTGATGGTAGCGATGCTTCTTCATATCACAACCATGATTCTCAGTATTATCGGCATCAAGAAGTCGGAAGAATGCATTCAGGTTCCGGTAATTCCGATGGCACTGTTTCCGCTTCAAAAGCAGGTGATTTTTATCTTGACACCGATAACAACAACATGTTCTTTTCTACTGGTTCTGGTGTTACTTCCTGGTATCTAATGTAATCTTAGTTATTAACAATTAATGATACCTTTGAAAGGCCCCTTTTGGGGCCTTTTTTTTTTACTCAACGAACTTTTAAAACAAAAAAAACTATTTATTTGTAAATTTAATAGTTTAAATTATTTTGAATTGAAAAATAACATTGGAAATTATATAAATGTCAAATATGTTAGAACAGGCAATTATTGACGCAGATGAATTAAAAAATTCTGCAAAACAACTTGCTGAACAAACAATTATTGAAAAATATTCTAAAGAATTAAAGAGCACAATTAATGAATTGCTTGAGCAAGAAGATTCACTTGGTTTTGAAGACGAAATGGACCCTGAAATGGCTGGTGCTCCAACTGATTTAGGAATGGAAGAGCCTGAGGGTGAAGTTTCTTCAGAATTGCAGTCTCAAATACCATTGGTCAACACAGATGAATTTAATTCTCTTGAAAGAGATGATGAAGAAATTACAATAAATTTTGATGAATTGAAACAAGAAATCGAAGGGGAGATGATGAATCAACGTCAAGCTCCTCTTGAAGCAGAAGCAACAATCCCAATTAGCATTACAAATGATACTGAATCTGCTCCGATGTCTTCTGCTCCTTTAATGGAAATGGAAGATTTGGATGAAGAGTTAAACTTCCCTTACAACATTGTTTCTCATGGTCATCTTGGTGCGCCAACTAGTAAAGAATTGGAACATGTTGATGAAGTTGCGAAAGCAAAACAAGTCCAAGGTTTAGAAGAAGAAGTAGAAAACCTTGAAGAACAAATTAAAATCCTAAAAGGAAGGCAAAGCCTTTTTAGGAAACAAAATGCAAAATTGAAAGATATTGTACAAAATTTAAAAGAATATGTAAATCAAGTTAACACCACAAATGCTAAGTTGCTTTACACAAACAAAGTCTTGGGAGCATCCTCCTTGAATGAGCGACAGAAAAAGTCAATGATTAAACAAATCACTGAGTCAACATCTGTCGAACAAGCAAAAATTGTATATGAAACTCTTAAACAAACAATGGGCGATTTAAAATCTAACACAAAATCACCAAAATCATTGCTTGAAGCTGTTTCAGGAAAAAACAATTCAGTCTTGACTGCAAATTCTCAAGAAACCGAAGATGCCATCGTTGAAAATAAAAAGCATCGATGGAAGAAATTAGCAGGAATTTTATAAAAGGAGAAAATGAATAAAATGTCCGTATTAGAAAAATTAGGAAAAAATATTCATTTTCGTGACCTCTCTCAAGAAAACTCTGCCCTTGCTGATAAGTGGCAGAAAACTGGTCTTCTAGAAGGTCTCGATAATGAAGTTACACGACAGAATGTATCTGTCTTACTCGAAAACCAAACAAAACAGTTACTAAAAGAAAGTTCACTCATGGCTCGTGCTGGAGGTGGTGATGTAGAAGGTTTTGCTTCTGTTGCATTCCCCATTGTTCGACGTGTTTTTGGTGGTCTTATTGCTAATGACCTTGTGTCTGTTCAACCCATGAGTTTACCCTCAGGACTTATCTTCTTCCTAGATTTTAAGTTTGCATCAGAAACCACTTCTCGTCTATATGCAGACGTTAATAAATCCATTTATGGTGGTGGCGTTGTTGGGTCTCAAATTACCGGTGGTGTTAAACTTACTGGTTCATTTGCTGAGAAAGGATTTTATCACCTTAACCAAGGTTATTCATCCCCCACTGGCTCAGGTAACATTAACCTAACCACTGTTCTTTCTGGAACTTATGGTGGACAAGTTAATGGTGACACTGGTGGAACCTTCTCAGAAGAACTTATGAAACTTTGTAAGTTTGACCCTGAATTTGTCTCTGGAACCACAAACGTTGCTGTTGCAAAAGGAACCCTTTCTGACTTTGATATTTCAGGTTCTTCATTCTTCAGTGATGAAAACCTTATTTCTATCATGGTATCATCCTCAGATGGTCATGGAAAATGGGCTGCAACTGATGACCTTCAAGTTCGAAGACTAACTGATTACTCTGGTTCTGCTAAAACCGAAGTTCTCTTGTTTAATGTCTCTTTTGACGGTTCACGAACACCTACACAACTATCAGGTGCTCAAGGTCCAATGCCAAACTTCACTTTCCCAATTGTTGATAACTTCCAAGCTGGTGGTGCTCTTGGTTCTGTCGCTGGTCAAGATAATTGGGGTCTTGAGGCTGATGCTGGTATTCCCGAAATCGACATCAAGGTTGATTCAATTGCGGTTACTGCTCAGACCAAAAAGCTAAAAGCAAAATGGACTCCCGAATTGGGTCAAGACCTTTCTGCTTATCACAACCTTGATGCTGAAGTCGAACTCACTCAGATTCTTTCCGAAGAAATTGCTCTTGAGATTGACCGCGAAATCATCGTTGACCTCATTAACGGTGCAACTGCTGGAACTTATTACTGGGCACGTTCACCCGGTATGTTCCTCAACCGAGAAACTGGTCTTGAAATTGGTGCAAATACCAAAGCTCCTGACTTCACCGGAAATGTTTCAGAATGGTATGAAACCCTTATTGAAACCGTAAATGACCTTTCAGCCGTCATTCACCGCAAAACCCTTCGAGGTGGAGCAAACTTCCTTGTTCTCGGACCTGAAACTGCTGCCATTCTAGAAATGACAAACGGCTTTAAAGCCACCATTTCTTCTGATGCAGATAAAGGTACTGCTGGTGCCTATAAAGCAGGAAGTATTTCCAAAAAATGGGACATCTGGGTTGACCCCTATTTCCCTCGCAACCTAATCCTTGTTGGACGCAAAGGCTCCTCATTCCTCGAATCAGGATATGTTTATGCTCCTTATGTGCCCCTACAAGTCACACCGGTAATCTTTGGGCCCGAGGATTTCACGCCAAGACGAGGGGTAATGACGAGATATTCTAGAAAAATGGTTAAGCCTGACCATTATGGTTTGGTCGTTGTTCGTGGAATGCTTGGTGAGAGCGGCACTTAATAATAGTGTTATAATTTAATTACATTTTAAAGTAATTGATTAAACCCCACAAGACTTTGTTTTTGTGGGGTTTTTTTTATTTAATATCTCTTGACATCTTGTGAGAATCATGCTATGGTTTATATACCTTGCAATAACGCAAGGACGTGATATTTTGGTATAAAAGAGTTTAAAATGAGTTTTCAATGTGTGATTTGTGATGAGATTTTTGTTAAAGCTAGGGGATTTGCTTCCCATTTACAAATGAAACATGGGTTAAAAACACAAGAGTATACGATAAAACATTTATATAATGGTGAAAGACCTTTGTGTTCTGAGTGTGGTGATGAAACCAGATATGTTTCTTTTACATTTAAAAAGTATTGTAAAAAACATGCAAATTTAGGTTCTGCTGAGGGGCGTAACAAATTTAAACCTGGTGATGTACCCTGGAATAAGGGAAAAACCAAGGAAACAGACGAAAGGTTACAAAAATACTCCGAAATGTACTCTGGTGAAGGGAATCCTTTCTATGGGAAAAAACACACTCAAGATTCCATTCAGAAAATGAAAAGTTATGCATTATTAACGGAAAATGAGTTTAACGAAAGGGTTTCGACCTTGGAAGAGAGTTTTGTTGTTCAAACAACATATGACGATTATTTTTCTAGACAAAAACAAAAATTAGAACTTGTTTGTAAAAAATGTAATAAAGGTAATTTCAAGACTTTAATGGCTTTAGAAAGAGGAAGTCGATGTAGATATTGTTTTCCAATTCCCAAAAACTCTTTACAACAAGAAGAAATCAAGGATTTTCTTTTGGAAAATAATATAGAATTTGAATATAACACTCAAAAAATTATTAATCCAAAAGAACTGGATTTTTATTTTCCCGAAAATAATTTTGCTATTGAATATAATGGTTTATATTGGCACACAGAGGAATATCTTTCTAAATCCGCTCATCGTCAAAAAACAGATTTATGTTCAGAAAAAAATATTCAACTGTTTCATGTATTTTCTGATGAATGGAAAAACAAACAAGAAATAATTAAATCTATGCTGCTTCACAGATTACATAAGTCTCCAAATAAAATTTACGCAAGAAGATGCATCATTAAGGAAGTTTCTGTAGAAGAAAGAAGAAACTTTTTTAACAAAACTCATATTAGTGGAGATACTGGTGCGAGAGTATGCTATGGTTTATATCATGATAATTTATTAGTGGCTTGTTTGTCACTAAGAGTTCCCATGCAAAACAAAAACAACAAAATTGAGATTTCTAGATACGCTTGTGAACTTAATACAAATGTTGTTGGGGGATTGAGCAAGCTTTTAAAAAAGGCAAAAAAGTACTCGAAAGATAATGGGTTTTCTGGTATAATGACATATGTTGACATGAGATTTGGTGTTGGCAAAGGATATGAAGAAACTGGATTTAAATTTAAAAGAGATACGGTCTTAGATTATTGGTACACAGATTGGAAGCAAAGATTTTCTAGAACAAAATTTAAAGCTCAACCAGGAAAATCAGAAAAACAAGTTGCTGAGGATGATGGTGTGTATAAGATTTATGGCTGTGGTTCAAAGGTATATGAGTTAGAATTCAATGAATAAAAAGAAGAACAAAATGAAAGCAGGTGATGTTTTTTTATCACATGATGAAACAAGGACTTATATGGTCCTAGACAATATCAACACAAAAGATAAAAAGAAAAGCAAATGGTTGTATAAGGTCTTTGACTTCAAAACAATGAATGTCATAAGATTTTCATATAACGTTGATTGTTATACTTCCATTTATGAATTCATGAAATACGAAGAGCAAAAAAAATAAGAAAAATTCCTCATAAAGTGTCCCACAAATAGCCTTCCTTTCTCAGTAACTATTTACTTGTAAATTGCTATTGAGGAAACAGTGAATGGCCCTTCCATCTTTAACTCCTGTAACAGTCACAAGTCGAATTGTTTTAACATCTACTGGTTCATATACCGGTGTTACAGAGAGTGTCTTACCTTACGGAACCTACGTCAATTCCTCAGTTCCCCTTGCAGAAAAAAACGAATTCATTTCCGGTGCAGTTGGTCAAGTTGCGTTCACTTACAGAATGTTGGGTGGAGCAGTCTTGGATATTGAATTAACGCCTGAGGATGTATATTCAGCATATGAAGATTCATGTTTGGAATACTCATATATTGTAAACTTGCATCAAGCCAAGTCAGTTCTGCCAACTTTGTTAGGAAAAGAAACAGGTTCATTCGACCATCAAGGACAATATCTTTCTGGTAGTGTATTATCAGGTACATTGTCAGGTTCAAATGTTGCTTTAAAGTTTCCCAAAATGCAATTTGGATATGTTAATAGATATGCAGATGGTGTTGGGACTCAAGTTGGAATTGGAGGAAATGAGACTTTATATTCAGGGTCTATAGCTCTACAAGGTGGCAAACAAAGTTATGATTTGCAAGCATTGCTGTATACATCGTCTTTGTCTTCAGGTGAGCTATATTCAGGAAAAATAAAGAACAAGAAAATAAGAGTGAAAAAAGTATATTATTTATCTCCGAGAGCAGTTTGGAGATTTTATGGTTATTATGGTGGATTATCATCTATTGGCAATTTATCAACATATGGTCAATATGCTGATGACTCAACATGGCAACTTATTCCTGTTTGGCAAAACAAGGCTCAGGCTGCTGCATTTGAAGATGCGATAAGAACAAGAATCTCTCATTATTCTTATAAAATAGAGAATAATAAAATAAGGGTTTTTCCGGTTCCAGATAGAAGTTTCACTAAGTTGTGGGTTGAGTTTATTGTTGATGAGAATCCTTGGGAGGAGAGTGAGGGTTTTTCTCAGGGTGTTGATGGAATAAATAATGTGAATACACTGCCATTTGCTAACATTTCTTATAATAGTATAAATTCGATGGGTAAGCATTGGATTAGGAGATATTGTTTAGCAACTTGTAAAATCATTCTTTCTCAGAATAGAGGAAAGTTCCAAACTTTGCCAATTCCTGGAGAATCTGTGACATTAAATCATGGTGAGTTGGCTTCGCAAGGAAAAGAAGAGCAGCAAAAACTTAAAGAAGAATTGAAAACAATTCTTGATGAATTAACATATGCAAAAATCGCTGAGATTCAGGCACAAGAGGCGGAACATATAAATCAAGCCTTAACAAAAATGCCAATGTATATGACAATGGGATAAGCAATGTGTTTATCAATATGATAACAGGATGAATTATGAAAATAAAAATTAAAAAAACGCTCAACGAAGGCTCAAGGTTTCACTTAAATCCTGTATTCAAAAACCCTTCTTTATATTTTAATTCAGAAGAATTCCGACAAGAGTTGAAAAGAATAATTTCGAATTATCTTAAAAGAAAAGGTCAGCAAATACCAGAAGATGAATCTGTTTTAAACAATATGATTGTAAATGCAAAAAAAGCATTAATAAAAAAAGTCTCTATCTATCTAGATAATGAAGAAAAAATTGAGGCTTTAAATTGGTTTATTAGTAGTCTTTTAGAAGATACATCAATAATAGAAAGATGGGCAATGGGTCTTGACCAACGATACAAAGATATTATAGAGACTATAATAAAAGATAGAAAATTTTATAAATATATTTCCCTTGAAAAAGTTAAATACAAAGATATTCCTCGGATTGGGGAATTATTGATTAAACAATCGGCCAATAGAATTTTACCATCCGAAAAAATGGAATTAGAGCGATATTTTCAATAGGAAATAATTTATGTTTTCAGAAGACTTAAATAAAAAAATTGAAGTTCTTTCAGAAAGAGAAAAAAAAGAAGAACAGCAAAAGTTAAAAGAAGAACTTAAGACAATCTTGGATGAATTAACATATGCAAAAATCGCTGAGATTCAGGCACAAGAGGCGGAACATATAAATCAAGCCTTAACAAAAATGCCAATGCATATGACAATGGGATAAAACATGTTTACAGATGATTTAGATAAAAAAGTAAAATCTCTTTCAGAAGAAGAAAAGCTTATTGCCATAAAAAGGGGTGTTGAGTTAGTTTTACCTAAATTTGAAAGTATGTTAGAACAGGATTTCATTGATGATGTCAAAAATTATTCAGAGATGTCAAAATCAATTAATTATGTGAAGCAATGGTTGTCTCCAGACAGTCTTCCAGAGGAGATAATCAAGACAGAAAAAAGAAAACTTAGAAAAAAAGAAGAAGATTGCACTCTCCCCGATGATTCAGCAATCAAGTTTAAAAACTTCTTCTTTTCTTTATCTGTTTTGTTTGATATTATTGGTCAAATAAGAAAAAAAGGAATGACGCTGTTAACCTTTAAGAACATATTGTTTTGGTTTGACATGATAATGGGAAAAATCCCCGGCCTTGAAAAATATAAAGGTGTGGATATATTAAATGTTTTGCAAGAAAGAAAATCATTCTCTCGGATAAAACAAATTATAAAAGAAGAAATCAAGCTCCTTATTGAATCTCGACGTCGAGGACTGGCTCGACGAAGGCACCAAACAGCGCAAAACCTACGACACAACATCAAATTCTTGAGAAAAAAATCCGCGACAAACAAACAGAGCACCTTCGCAAAATGGTGTTCCGCGATTGGTTTAACTATGTCGGACCTTAATAGAATAAAACCATTGAAAACAAATAGAATAGTGAAAAAAGTTGGTAGAGGGACACATGGTTTTATTTTTCTCTTAGATGACCATACAGTTTTAAAGATTGCTCATTTTTATGGTGATGATTTAGAAGATGCAAAAAAAATCAAATCAGATGCTTTTTCTGGTGAGGGTTCAACTGGTAATCCAAACATTATTGATTATGGGGAGGTTATAAGAGGTGAAGTTTTTTATGTTCGCATGTCATTTCTTCCAGAAATAATGATTGAATATTTTGCAAAACTTCATCATGAACCACGATATTTAGACCATCCCTATAAGGAAGCTACTTTAGCAGATATGCAAAAACGCTTAAAGCCAGATATTAATTTTGCATATCTTATTTCATGGATTGCACATCACAATAATATTGATATAAAGACAGCTATAGAGACACCAGAGGGACAAGATAGCTTGGAAGACTATGAATATACAACTGTTCCTGTTCTAACACGGCCTCAAATATTCACTTTTGCAAACGAACTATTGGAGTTATTTCAAAAAGGATATAATCCACATGACCTTCATGCTTATAACATTGCAGTATATGAAAATGATGATTCTCCAGGAGGTTTAAGTTTTGTCTTTTTTGATAGATAATTTTAAACAAATCATAAAAGAAGAGGTTGAAAAGAGGTTGTTCGGGTTCAAGAAGTCAATTCTTTGCAAAATCTTTTTAATATGTTAGGAGAAGATTTTAAAGAGTTTTATTTTTGCCAACAAGAAAAAGGAAAATAATTCATCCTATGAGCCACGACAATCGTTGGAATAGAGAACCAGCACCCCCACCACCAATGTTTCTTGGAAAGAAAGAGAGAGACCTCGCAAAGCAGTTAAACGATGAGCTTCTGGAGAGGGTCATTGGTCAACAGATATTATATTTTGCAATTGATGATAATATAACGGACTATCATTCTTTATATGGAGAAGCCATACAAAAGAATTTTTTGCCTCCTATTCAGGTTCATGCGATGGTGACATGGGAAGGTCAAAATACTCAAACAGAGAGGTATGGTGTTGATAAGCGTTCATCAATTATTGTCAATTTTCATAAAAGAAGGTTAACAGAAGACCAAAATTTATATGTTAGAGAAGGTGATTTTGTTAAGTATGGTGAGTTTTATTACGAGATTGTTACCTTGAATGAACCGAGACAATTATTCGGACAGGTCGAGCATAAATTTGAAATATCTGCAAAATGCATCAAAGCAAGAAAAGGTTTGTTTAATGTTTAATATTAAACGTCTCATAAAAGAAGAAATTTTGAAAGAGATGGATTGGGGTGATTTAAGTTTTGATTTCGATATAGAAGACGAAGACGAAACTGAGGGAGGGTACCATGCCTCTTTAACACGTCACTCAACAAACCCTCTCCCCTCTTCAGGTGAAAATAAATATTCGCAGAAAAACAAGTTTAAGATTAAACATGCTTACCAGGAACAAGAGCCATCCCCTGCTGAATTTTCTGGTCGAGATTTCTCAAAAGAAAAGAAATATTTTAATTTTGTACCATCAATTAAAATACATTCGGAAGATGATGGTGATTATATTTTGGGGAACATTAAAATAATGTTTCAAGAAAACATTATATCAACAATAACAGCAACCGGGCAAATAGTGACTCCTGTTTCTTATAGAAAAAAAGAAATAAGTAGTTCACAAGATGAATTCTCAATTCATTTTGGCCTTAGAATTAGTGCTTTACAAGAAATGTACAACATCGCTCAACAAAAAGGTTGGGAAAATTTTGGATTCATGACTACACATATGCCAAAAGGTTTAGACGTTTCATTTCGCGGTCAAGGTCTTGCTCAAAAGGCATATGCACGATTTTTACGATATTTAAATACACAAAAAATATTACAGAAAATCTCTTCATCTACGAATATTGAAATAGATGGTATATTCTTAACATCGGGTGGTGTTAATGAAATGTTTGCAACAATAACGCCAGGGGCTAAGAAAGTGTGGCAAAGAGATTGGTCAGGAATTAATAAACAAAACTTTATTGCTTGGATATAAAACACTAACATGTCACACAACACTAAAGAAATTATATTTCAGCCATCTACAATAGAAACAATTGATTATGCCTTCTATCGTTGGCTTGATGAAGAAATGAATCTTCACTGCACAACACACAATGGATGGGAAAAAACCAATGTGTTATGGGTTTCCTCAGAAAGAGTTGCACAAATAAAACAAAACAAGGAAATCCGCGATAAAGAAGGGTCTTTGATTCTTCCTTTAATAACTGTTGAGAGAACATCTATGGACAAAGACCCTTCTTTTAAAGGAATTGTTCAGGCTCATATGCCCAATGTTCCTGATTATAAAGGTGGAACATTTATTGGTGCAAAAATATTAAATCAAGACAAAACGTCCAATTTTGCTAATGCTCAGTCTTATAGAACAAGTGAAGGAAATGTTGGTCAAGGTCAAATCAATTTTAGAACAAAAAAAGAAAAGCCGCCAGTAAATTATTTATATACATTTCCTCTACCAGTATGGTTAAAAATTAATTATCAAATCAATGTAAAGACAGAACACCAACAACAAATAAATGAATTATTGCAACCATTTATCGTTCATGCTGGTCAAATAACAAGCTTCTTTATTAACCATGAAGGTCACAAATATGAATGTTTCTTTGAGCCCTCTTTTGGTCAAGAAAATAATGTTTCTAGTATGGGTGAGGAAGAAAGAAAGTTTGAAAGTGTGATAAACATAAGAACTTTAGGTTATTTGATGGGAAGTAATAAAAATGATAAGTATCCCAAGAAAACATTAAGAGAAAATGCTGTAGAGTTTAAGATTCAAAGAGAAAGAACAATAACCGAAGACTCTCCAGAGCACACAAATCTAATAAAAAAATACAGAATGTAGTATATGACCAATAATATTATCAAACAACTCATAAAAGAAGAAATACAAAGAGTGTTGTTAGAGGCTGTTAGTTTATCTTCAGCATTTGATAAATTAAAAAAAGTAATGGGTAAAAAATTCAAAGGAATTAACTACACCTTACAACAAAACAACCAAGAACCATTAGATGAAAACGAATGGAATAGGCAAATATCAATATTATACAAAATGCTCGAAAATATTGATATTGACTCCCTTAAATCATCCCCTGATGGCACAGAAGAACAGACTAGGGGAGAAACAGAACGCTCCACCTCTGTAATTTGGATGGCAAAACAAATTCAACAATCCTCAGTTCAAGATTTTAGCTGGTATTATCAAAACTTTGATAAATTTGTTGAAAGTATTCGAAGACAACTTGAAAAATATTTTGGTTATCGAGATTTAATGTCTGAAAAGGATTTATCTGCTTTAACATTTGAGACACTAGGGGAAGTTACAAAAGAAGCAGATGATGCCATAATGCTCTTTAGGCGTGAAAGACTAACAGATGTTCATGGTGAAGTAGAAGTTTTCTCGGAAAACCATGAGGGTTGGTTTATTGCTGCATTGCACACTAAAAACGCCGCTTGCTCTTACGGTTTAGAGACAGAATGGTGTACAGCAAATCCTGAAGAAAATCATTTTGAAACGTATTATCGTCCATTTTCACCTTTGTTTTACTTTAAAAATTTAGAAACAGATGAACTTTTTCAAATTTCTTATGGAAACGACAAAGAAGAGCCTCAATTTAAAGATTCTGATGATGATGATTTACCAAAAGAGCAGCAAATCTTGTTGCATAATTTATTGTTACAGTTAGGTGTTGATAAAAAATACTATATTATTTTCTTGTACGAACACATAGGGTATTTTCCATGGACAAAAGAGTTTTTGTTAAAAACAAAGAAAACAATTGATACAAAAGGTATGGTAGCGTTTTTTTGGGAAGCTGCTCAAGATGATAACTATGAGATTAGGCGAGGAATTGCAAGAAACCCTAAAACGCCTGTTAAAATATTAACTTATTTAAGTAACGACACAAATAAAATTGTTCTTCGTTCTCTAGCAAGGAATCCTAATTTACCTATTGAATTGATGTATGAATTTGTTAATTACGAAATTGTTGCAGTCAAACAAGGACTCGCCTCAAACATAGCTACTCCTTCAGACATTTTATTAAAGCTGTACAAAGACGAGTTACATCCAAGAATATTAATGAATCTTGCAAAGAACCCCAACGTTCCAGAAGAAATTTTGGAAAACTTAGCTAGAATGCCAATTGTTGCTAAATATATTGCACAAAATCCTAATTTATCTCATAATTTAATGAGGTATTTAGCTAAAGTTGGCGACACAAGTTTAAAAATACAATTATTGTATCACCAACAATTACCCTTAGATATTTTAGAAATATTTTCCGAAGATGAAGATGAACTTGTTAGACGAGCAACATTATCCGAACAGAATGTATCAGAATATATATTATCAAAACTATCAAATGATGAATCTATTAATATTCGAGCAAAAGTCGCAAGAACAACTATGCAACCAGATCTTCTAGAAAAATTATCTCAAGATAATAATTTAGATGTAAAAACTTGGGTCGCAAGTAATCTTCATACTCCAATAGCAGTTTTGTTAAAATTATTAAAAGAAGATGACTTGAAAGAATATATTTTAGACAATCCAATATATCAAAATTATTATAATTAGTTATTAACATTAGTTTTTAATAATATATCAAGTTTGTTTGAAAATAACATCAACTATTTATGTTTGATTATTATTATATTATTTTATCGTATGGAGATATAGATGAATGCCCACAAGAAAATATAAATTTGTTTCTCCGAGTGTACAGACAAGAGAAGTTGATTTAACAACTAGACCACGTAGTAGAAATGGAATTGGAGCGTTAGTAATTGGTCGTTCCGAGAGGGGTCCAGGTCTTATTCCAGTTCAAGTTGAATCAGTTTCAGACTTCTTTGAAACATTCGGTGAACCCATCGCAGGTGGTGGAACATTAAATAATGACATCTGGAGAGATGGAAATTACTCTGCACCTACTTATGGTGCTTATGCAATGCAAGCCTATCTAAAATCTAAAGGTCCAGCAACATTTGTTCGTTTGCTTGGCGACCAACATGAAAATGCAACTTCTGCTGGTGTTGCAGGTTGGCCTCAAGATGGCAACTTCACGCCAACAACTCTTCTTTCCACAAATGCAGGAGCTTATGGGTTATTTGTTATTAACTCTGGTTCCTATGAAGATTTTGTTTCTAATACTGATTCAGCAATGACAGGTGCATTAGCGGCTATTTTCTACATGAAACAAGGTTCTTCAATTCGTTTATCAGGTGAGACAACTTATGGTTTAAACACTGCAACGGTTGCAACAGGACAAAACCCTGAATTGTCTGGTTCTGGTCAACTTATTGAAAGCACAGATACAGATAAAACTTTTACTGCGATTATTGACGAAGGTGGTTCATCCCTCACAGCTTCATTCAATTTTAATGAAGATTCTAATCGATTCATTAGAAAAGTCTTTAACACAAATCCAATCTTAACAAACAGCACAATCATTGACACTTCCTCACCCAATTATGCAAAATATTGGTTAGGACCGTCATATGAAGATTTTGTTGTTCGGCAAGTCCCCTCAGGTTCAAGTGCTGGTTCTGTTTATGGTGTTATTGTTCCACTTCTTTCTGGTTCTGCCCATGGTGGTGATTTTCAGTTTAAAGGAAAGCGTTCAAAATCAGGTTGGATTTTTGGACAAGATTTATCTTTGACTCCAGCAGCCTATATGCCCCAAAATATGCCTAAATTGTTCCGTTTTAATTCATTAACGGCTGGTGATTGGGAACAAAAAAATCTAAAAGTTTCAATTTCTAATATTAAAGCTTCCAAAAATCAAAGTGACCAATATGGTGTGTTTGATGTTGAGATTCGTAAAGTTGATGATAATGACCAAAGCAAAAAAGTTGTTGAATACTTTGCAAACTGTTCATTAAATCCATTTGCGCCAAATTATATTGGAAAGAAAATTGGTGATAAATATAGAGAGTGGAATTATACCAAAAGAGCATATGTTGAGTATGGTGATTATGACAACAACTCCAAATTCTTTTATGTTGAAATTGCTGAGGATGTGAAGCAAGCTCTTACAGACCCAAGGTTACTTCCTTTTGGTTTCTATGGAACTCCAAGGTTTAAAAAAGTAGGGATGCATAGAAGGGGAACAACAGATTCTACATTTGTATCAAATGCCGGTTTCGTTCGTGGTTCTGGTTCAATGCCACATGCTCCTTCAGGCAGTCATTTTGGTGGAGAAGGCTTAACAATGGGGATTAACGATGCATCCTCAATTCTTCATAGACTTGATGTTGACAATGTAACAGCATCATTTGCTTTCCCCAAACATCCGTTAATTCTTACTGCTTCAGAAGTAAACACAACCAAACCTACAGATGCTTATTTTGGTATCAATGTTTATAGAAATGGTTCTACAAGACTTCTAGCAAAGAACCACATGGATATTGTTAGAGCATTACCAGAAAATTATGATGAAGACTCAACTGGTGTTGAAACATCATATTACTTCTCTTTGGATGATGTTCGTCAATATTCTGCATCAAGCGTTTATTATGCTGATGCAACATATGAGAGTGGTTCTCGTGTCTTGGGACAATCAATCACTGCAATTGGTTCTGTTTCTCCGTTAGCTGCTTCTTCAACATCTTCTTATGAAGTTGTATTAGATTCCGGCTTCAACAAGTTCACATTACCTGTATATGGTGGTTTTGATGGTCTTGATGTGGCTGAGAAGGAACCTTTTAGAAACTCCAAGACCCTAAACGGAACAGAAACAACCAACTATGCTTATCATAGTGTTCAAAGAGCTTTAGATGCAGTTTCAGATAGTGAAGTTGTTGAATATGATGTTGCTGCAATTCCTGGTATTTCGAATGAGTCATTGACTCGTAAATTGCTTGATATTTGTGATAAAAGGTCTGATGCCTTAGCTGTTATTGATTTGGAAGGTGATTATGTCCCTCCAACTGAAAATACAACTGCTGAGAGTGGACGTAGGGGTGATGTTGACACGACAATCACAAACCTTAAGAATCGCGGCATCAATAACAGCTATGGTTGTGCTTTTTATCCTTGGGTAAAAATCCGAGATACTATTAATGATAATATTGTTGATGTGCCTCCTTCAGTTGTTGCTTTGGGAACATTTGCAACGACAGATGCAAAGAGTGAGCCTTGGTTTGCACCTGCTGGTTTTAATCGAGGTGGTTTGTCTTTGGGTGTTGCTGGACTTCCTGTTGTTGGTGTGAAAGAAAAACTGACTAAAGAAGACCGTGATAAACTGTATGAGGCAAATATTAACCCGATTGCACATTTCCCTAATGAAGGTATTGTTATCATGGGTCAAAAGACTCTGCAAGTGACACCATCTGCATTAGACAGAATTAATGTTCGTCGATTAATGATTTTGGCAAAAAAGAGAATTTCAACAATTGCAAAAACCCTATTGTTTGATAATAATGTAAAGTCAACTTGGGTAAGATTTAAAGGTCAAGTGGAGCCTTATCTCAGAAGTATTCAAACTCGTTTTGGATTAAGTGATTTTAAAGTTGTTTTGGACCAATCAACAACAACTGCTGATTTGATTGATAGAAACATTATGTACGCTAAAATCATGCTCAAACCTGCTCGTTCTATTGAATATATTGCTATTGATTTTGTTATTAGCAATACCGGAGCATCATTTGAGGATTAATTTATAACGATTTCGTTAAATAATTCTATTTATTGGGTGAGACCTAAAAAATCTCACCCATTTTTTATTCACATTTTTTTTTATAATATTTAGAGGATTATAAAATGTCATTTTGGACAGACGCAACTCAAAAAGACCCCAAAAGGGCATTTAGGTTTCTGGTAACTGTTGGTGCCCCCGAATTTGGTGGGACCATGTTTTATGCAAAGAAGGTTTCCAGACCCAAATTCACAACTACAGAAGTAAAACATGCTTATCTAAACTATGAATTCTATTTTCCAGGTAGAGTTCAATGGGATACTGTAACAATTACAGTTGTTGACCCAACTGAACCTGATATTGCACAAGCAATTGAAGAGTTGAAGTTAAAAAGTGGTTATCAAATTCCTGTTAACCCCAACAGTCGCGTAACCATCGGCAAAAACCGTGCCCATGCTGCTTTAAACACCGTTCTTATTGAACTTATTGATTCTGATGGGAATGCTGTTGAAGAATGGGAACTTCATAATGCTTGGCTTAAAGACCCCACATTTTCAGAACTTTCATATGAAGATGATAACCTAACCACAGTTGATTTGGTTATTCGTTATGATTGGGCTGATTTATTGCCTACTTCGAGAAATAGCCCTCTCCTCTTAACTTAAACATTTGGTGATTTATGAGAAACAACGAAGATAGATTTAATTTTAAAGAGGGTCATGAAGCTCCTCCACTTATGGTAGAAGAACAAAAAAAGTCTTTTCAATTTGCTGTGCCAACAGAGATTGTTGAGTTACCTTCTGAAGGGAAGTATTATCCCGAAGGTCACATGTTACATGGTTTGGAACAAATTGAACTAAAACATATGACAGCAAAAGAAGAAGATATTTTAACATCAAAGACTCTACTAAAAAAGGGTCTTGCTTTTGATAAATTGCTTCAAAACCTTATTCAAGACAAGAAAATCAATTCACGTTGGTTGTTGGATGCGGATAGGACAGCACTTTTGATTGAGGCAAGAAAATCGGGTTTTGGTGAGTTATATGAGACACAAACAACTTGCCCTTCTTGTGGTGAATTGGTGAATGTTGAAACGGACTTGGAAGAGAACGTTTTTTACAACAAAGAGCAGAAAACACCGGAAGAATTAAATGTTGAGATGACCCCTCAGAAGACTTTTTTGATGAACCTTCCAAGATTAAAATTGCAGGTTGAGTTTAGGTTGTTAACAGGTGAAGATGACAGTCATTTATTCAAAATCTCAGAAAAACAAAAAAAGCACAAGAAAGGTGAAAAACACTTCACGAATCGATTGAAACAAATTATAGTTGCGGTTGAGGGAGATACAGATAAAGGTTTGATTAATCAATTTGTAAATGCTGTGTCTTTGTATGAAGCTAGGTTAATTATGGATGTTTATTCACAGATAAGTCCTTCAGTTGTGATTGAAGGCGAAGTATCATGCAATGAGTGTGATTATGATGGGTTGCTGGAGGTGCCCATCACCAAGGACTTTTTTTGGCCTGAGTAATGAATATATTAAGCAAGTTTATGAACAACTGTTTTTGTTAAAATATCATGGAGGTTGGTCATTTATTGAAGCATATAACCTTCCAATAAAGATTCGAACATGGTTTTTAAAAAGACTTTTGCAAGAAATCGAAAAACAAAACGAAGAAATGAAAAAATAACAAAAATAAAATTGGGCTGGATAACCAGCCTTTTTTTGTATCTGATTAGTTATTATTGAAGAATAACATGAGAACAATTTTATGTCAAAGACAGTAGAAGAAATTGAAGCAGAATTATCAAAAAATAAAGATGCTTTTGAAGCTTTAAGAACATCATATGAAAATCTTAGTAAAGAACAGTTAAAACTTCTAAAGCAAAAAGAAAAAGAACTTATTTTCACTTCAGATATTCTTGACAAAACAAAACTTGCCAAAGAAATAGAAGAACAAAGATTGGTTGTTGCTCAAGCCGCTGCCAAAGCCCTTGAAAACGAAAAAAAATCAAATAACACACTTTTAGAACAAATTGAAGAAAAAATAAAGAAAACTAAAGAAGCTCAAAAACTCTTAGATGATAAATGGTATACAACAGGCGAACTCTCTTATCAGGAAGATGTCAGGTTAAAGACTTTAACAAGTCAAATTCCTTTATTAGAGACACAGAAAGTAAAACTTACTGCTTCCTCTGTTGCTTTACAAGACCAACTTGACATTCATAAAAATATGGTAAAAGAATTAGAAAAAACATTAGACTTATATAAACCTCTCAAAGAATCTCAAGAATTCTTATTAAACAAAGGAAAAGACTTAGCCTCACAATTCCTAAACATTTCCAAAAATTCCTCTAAATTTTTTGATAATCTTAATAAAACTGATATGAAGTTTTTGGAAAAAGCTTCATTTGCTGTCACAAACATCGCAAAAGGTTTTATGTCGATGATTACCATACCAGCAATTTTAGGAAAAATCTACACAGCTTCCAAAAATGTCGTTCTTGAACTAGAATCACAAGCTGCTGCACTTGCTTCTGTCACAGGTCAACAAAGAAAGTATGAAGATGAATTATACGAATCATCAATCTCCAATAGAGAATTTGGATTAGGACTCTCAGAAACAAACGAATCCTTCAAAGCATTATACAAAAATCTAACTAACCTAACCAAAATATCCTCCGAGGGGCGAAAAGAATTAGTTTTATTTGCTTCTAGGATGTCCATGTTGGGCGTTCAAAATGACACCACAGCCTCTACCCTTGACAATCTCTCGTTGGCTCTCCAGATGTCTCTTTCCGGTGCTAAAGGGCAGATGCTTGAGATAACTGCTGTGGCACAAGATTTAAATATTGATGTTGCAAAAGTGCAAACAAGTTTCCAGGAGACATTTCCGGAATTGGCTGTGCATGGCAAGAAAGGGATTGAGGTGTTTAAGAATCTCCAGGCTGTGTTTAAAACTACAGGGGTTGAAGCAAAGACTTTGTTGGGTATTTTTGGTGAATCGATGAACACCTTTGAGCAAAGTGCTGAGGTGGCAGGTAAATTAAATGCTATTCTCGGAAGGGACATGTTTAATTCCATTGATTTATTGAGGGCCAAAGAAGGAGAAAGAATCCAAATGATTGTGAGGGGTTTGCAATTATCTGGTAAAAGATTTGCTGATATGGGGAGGTTTGAGAGGTTAGCAATTGCAAATGCAGCAGGAATCAAAGACATGAATGTTGCCATGAGATTGTTCAATATGAACATGGATGAATTGGCTGTTCATCAGGCAAAAGCAGAAAAAGCAAAAGAAAACCAAGAGAAATTCAATGCAGCAATAAAACATTCAAACACATTTATGCAAAAATGGAAGATATTGTGGCAAAATCTTGCTGTTGCTGTTCAGCCAGTAGTTTGGTTGTTAAATCAGGTTGTTGATTTGGTTTCTAGTTTATTATCTTATTTTAAGGGGTGGACATGGGTCATTGTTTTACTTGCTATAGTCATAACCAAATTAATAATCGCAAAAACTGGTTGGTTTGCAGCAACAACGGCTGCAACTGTTGCAACAATGGCAAGTACAGCGGCGACATCACTTCAAATGATGGCAACAGCAGGTATGACAACGGCAACGGGAGTAGCAATAGTAGCAAAAAAAGGATTAATTGCAACAATGTGGGCTGGGATTCCGGCGGTTTGGGGCTTTGTGGGTCCATTGTTGTTGTTTGCGGGTGTGCTTGCTGCTATTGCTGCCACGATATGGGTTGTGATAAAGGCGTGGAAGGCTTTGTTTGGTGTTAAGAAAAAAAGAAGTTCACCAGCTTTGTGGGAAATGGACAAAGTTCAAGCGGAACATGCGGATATGCATTCAAGGTCTTTGGATAAGTTAACACCAAAGGTTAATAAAACAGCAATAGCCTCAAAGAAACTTCATAAAGCAGGAACAACAAAAGGTTCACCAGCTTTGTGGGAAATGGACAAAGTTCAAGCGGAACATGCGGATATGCATTCAAGGTCTTTGGATAAGTTAACACCAAAGGTTAATAAGGTAGCAATAACCTCAAAGAAACTTCATAAAACAGGAACATCAAAGGTTAATAAAACAGCAATAACCTCAAAGAAACTTCATAAAGCAGGAACAACAAAAGGTTCACCTGCTTTATGGGAAATGGATAAAGTGCAAGCGGAACATGCGGATATGCATTCAAGGTCTTTGGATAAGTTAACACCAAAGGTTAATAAAACAGCAATAACCTCAAAGAAACTTCATAAAGCAGGAACAACAAAAGGTTCACCTGCTTTATGGGAAATTAATGATGTTTTGGCAGAAGGAACAAAAAATTATAGTGCTCAAATTACGAGTATACTTCCTCAGATGGAAAAGATGACCACGACATCAAATAAATTAAATACGGTCACATCAGAGAATAACAAAATAATCAATGGCTTTTCAAAAACGTCCGATGAAGATGTCTTTAACAATTCAAATCAAATTGTAACAGATAAACTTGATGAATTAATTGCTAGAATGGAGAACAAGAAGAAAACTCCGGTTCAAGTAACAGTTGATGTTAATTTTATGGATATTGATGCGACAAAGAGAAGTTTTCGAGATGCTGTTACCAAAGCAATAAACAATGCATATGAATAAGGATTTAATAGATAAATGCCATTTTTAGAGAGAGACCATAATGGGAGATTACGACAAGCTCAGTTCAAAGATGGAAATTGGGCCATTGATAATCTTGGAAACAGGAAAAAGTGGTACATTTCTATTTTAAACTTGTCGGGTGATACGGGGAAAGTGATGTTTCATGGGTTTTTGAAAAACTTCAATGATAACTTTAATTCCAATTGGAATAAGGAGGAAGTTTTTGGTCGAATGGACCCGATTGGAATATTCAAAAACACATCGAGAGAAATAAGTTTAAGTTGGGAGGTTCCGGCAGTCTCGGAAGGTCAAGCAAGGAGCAATGTTGAATCAATAAACAAGTTGATTCAATTTATGTATCCTAAGTATCAAGATTATGTTGGCGATGAAAACTTTAAGAACAAAAAAACAAACAAATCAAACAAATCAAACAAATCAAACAAATCAAACAAATCAAACAAATCAAACAAATCAAACGTAAGAAAAATGACTTCAAATAGAAACAAAGAGGTGTCAAGTATCATGCAATCATCTCCTTTGTTGAAGTTTAAGTTTACAAATTTAATATCCTCAGCAAGAACTTCAACAACATCTGTGGAGACTTCGGGATTGATTGGGTTTATAGATGGTGGTTTAAGTATTGAACCCGACTTGGAAGTTGGAGTATTTGGTTCTAAACCAGGGGAAATTTATCCCAAATTATGGACAATCTCTTGTAATATTGTTGTTTTACATGACCATTTGTTGGGATGGACGAGATATAATGGGGTAGATGCAAAAAAAGAAAATCCGTTAACGTTCTCTGTGAATAGTAAAACTTCTAGACTTGTAGACCAAGGATTTCCATATGGAGTCGGACCAGACATTGATAATGCTCCTTTGCCAACAAATTCTGCAATTCCAATTCCCAAGAAAAAAAGATCAAATAGTGATAATACAATATACAGAAATCTTACAGTTGAACAAGATAAAGAAGAAAAAATAAGGAAAGGTAAATATAAACCTTATAATCCCAAATAATGAGATATAATAACAAAGAAACAAACATTTTGGACAACAAAAACAGTTTTGTAAAAAAAAGAAATCGATTATATATTGAGCACAACAAAATACCAAAGTTTAGGAAATTATCGGAACAAGAAGAGTCTTTAATTTCTTCTAATGTTTATATTTGGCAAGTTGGTGATAAGTTGTATAAGTTGTCACAAAAATATTATGGTAATATTGAAGATTGGTGGTTAATTGCTCTTTATAACAATAAACCAACAGAATATCATTTTAAAGAAGGTGATGAGGTTTTGATACCTTTCCCAAAACATATTTTAAAACAATTATATGGTGTATAACAAATGACAACAAAAGGTAAGAAAAAGCAACAATTTTTTACAGACAAGAAACTTATGGCATCTGAGGAGAGGGCACTTTCTCAGTGTTTTCTGTTAAAGAATCTTGATACCTTACTAAAAAAGAAGAGTAAATTTGCTAATTGCCCTAGTAGTTTTTTGTCTATAAAGGGAGATCCGTCTGTTTTACTTGGTAGAGTTTTGCGTCAATCCAAACAAGAAAGATTTTTAGAAGAAATTCACCCTCATGAGTTATCTGCATTAGTTCCAGAAATACGTTTATTCAAGGTTTATTATAATCCTAAAAACCCCAAAGACACTCATCAAAAAGAATTCTTTTTTGATAGTCACTTAACTAAACAAGATTTGCAGTCTATTTTTCGTCAACAAACAAATCAAAGAATGTCAGGTGTTGGTTTAAAAAGTTGTGATTGGGAGTTTATTGGTTCAACACCAGCCGAATCAAAAAGACTAGTCAAGGTCAATCTTAAGATATTGTTTTCTTCTATTCAAGACTTGAAAAAGAAGCATTCTTCAGGAGTTTCGTTTGTTGAGTTAATAAGTTTACCGCATGGAAATAACAAAACCATCATGCCATTGGTTGATGCTAATCATCATGTTAAGTTACAGGTGGGTTGGTCAGTTCCAGATGGTAAGCATTCTCTTTTTAAAAACAAACCAGAATTATTAGATGCTATCAAAGACATGTCAATGTCCATGTTCCTATCCCTTTCAAAACCAGATTTGAATTTTGAACAAGACGGAAAAATAACGCTCAATTTGGGGTTTTGGGGAAGACTTGAGAGTGTTGTGGGTGTTGATGGAGCTTTTGATGTTTTAGACCCTTCTTCAACAGCATCAAGTGTTAATAAGCATATAATAAATTCTGTAATAACTGCAAAAACAGAGTTACAAGAGCGATTAAAAATGTTAAAATGCGTTAAGAAAAGTGCAGAACGTCGCAACAACAAATATGCTCTGAGGAAAGTGAAAGTAGAAACAAAAGACATAAACAAAAGTTTGCAAAAATTAAGAAAATATCAAGGTGAATATATTGTTTCAGAAAAGAAAGAAAGATATGAAAAGTTATTATTAAGTTTGTTTCAAAGTAATAAAATTTATTTTGAAACAACAAGTGCTGTAGAACTAGGAATTGAAGATGAGAAGGTAAAAAAAAGAAGCTCAGATACAAATTTTGAATTAAACAGATGGAAGTGCTCTAGTGTATCATCTTATCAAGCAAATAGTTTTTTGCAAAAATTTAAAAATAACGTCCCTTTAGCAAGACAAAAAAAGTCTTTAAACGCAAATAAACTAAGAGATTCAAGAATTCCAAAAGTGGACGACTGTTTAATTATTCATTATTTCTTTTTAGGAGACTTATTAGATATAATTTTAGGAGAATTTTATAAAACAAATAAAGAAAAGAGAATAAAATTTCTATTAGGTTCTATAACACACCCCAATAATATAAACAAAAAACTTCTATTGTCAGACATTCCTATTTCTTTACATAAATTCAGTGTTTGGTTTTCAGAAAAAATTATAAAAAAGAATAAAGAAACTTATTTTCTTGGAGAATTTATTAGGGATATGATAACAGGACTAATTCAACCGATCATGAATGACATTTGTCTTCAAACATTCCCAAGTTCCCTTTTTGAAAAAAAATCCGCAACTTCTAGTAAAAATAAAACCGAAATTCGCCCAAGAATCTCGACCTTTACGTTGCCCGGTGCTGCTCCACCCAAAAGAGACCCCTTGACAACGCAGGTTGGAGTGTCTAGATTGCCCAATGCAAGCGCCACAGGTGCCATTTCTCGCATGAATTCAACTTTCGCAACATCCGCAATTGAGGACGCACTTTTTGACTTTGTCGGTGGAGCAGTTGGCGGTGCAGGCGGTGCTGGTGGTGCCGCAAATGATAAATCTCCAATTAGTAGAATGTCCAATGTTGTTAAAGCGACTGAGGTTGAGACTGTGTTGGTTGGACAAAACAACAAAAAGAAAAAAAACACTCAAGATGTTCTTTGGGAATATTACTTTATACATGTTTCAGAAGAAAGAGGGAATCATAGAAAGGTTAATTACATTAAAGACCTTCAAGATGGCGTTTATCACTTTAGAATTGGCTCTTCAACAGGATTAGTGAAGGAAATTAATTTCACAAAAAACCAAATCCCTTATTATCAAGAAGCTGTGATGCAAGGAACTAATTTCGAATGGCTGAGAAGGTTGTTTGATGCAGAAATAAAAATGTATGGTGCTTCATCATTTGTTCCAGGGCAAAAAATATATATTGACCCTTCTAGTATTGATTTGGGACATCCATATGATAACAATTCTTTATCGCATCTTTTAGGTTTAGGAGGTTATTATATAATAACCAATGTCAAAGGTGAAATTGAAAGTGGAAAATTCGATACTGTTCTGACATGTAAATGGGAATCAAGAGGTAACGGAATTGGCTTCAAAGACGACATGAATTCTAACTCCAATGTTAATGGTTGTTTTCAAGATTTTCTTAAACAAGCGAAAAAAAACCCTCTATCGAAATTTGCTTTATATTCAAAAGAGGATTTAAAAAAATATTTTTTTGAACAGCCAGTAATCCCTATATGGGAGGGATTACTCTAAAAGGTTTATAAAATGAACATTGATAAAAATAACCTCTCAGGGTTTTATAACTTACAAATTAAAAACACCAATAAAGGTATTAACCCTTTATATGGAAAAGTAAACTTTGATAATATCCCTGTTTATCCAAAAAAAGAAAAATTTGTTGTTTACAACAATGGAAGAAATGATGTTTTGGTTTTGGATGTTGTGTTGGATATGTTTCTTGGTTTTAAAAAGTATATGCAGTTTTCAAAAATGAGAGGAGTTTTAAATTCAAACAATGAAAAGATAAACAACCCTCAAATATACTCAACACCTTATTTCTTCGAAGATTTATATGAAAACCATTTACAAACACTTAAAAAAACCTTAATAGAGAGAATAAAAAACCAAGAAAACATAAACCAAGAAACAAATATAATCCCTCAGAAAATTTCTTCTTTTGATAATTTCCTTGATTATACTATACAGAACTTTTTACCTCTTGTCAAGAACTTTTTTATTTCTGAGGGAGGGGTTGTGTTAAGTAGTTTGTTTTCTCCGGTTGATACAGGACTTTGTATTTTTCTTGATGATGGGAACATCAACAGTGGTGTTTATAAACAGGAAATGTATTATCAAGATGATTATTTTGATTTCTATCAACGAAGTTTAAACAAATTTGGATTTAGCTTGGATAAAAATACCCCTTGGAAGGTCCATGTAAATTTTTTTTCTACGGGATTTTCCGAGGCATTAGCTAGGGTCTCAAAAAAAGTTCTTGACAGGGGGTTCTGGAATGGCTATTATAATTTTGCCTTATGTAAATCGGATGATAAGCGGTTATTAGTTTTTCTTTTGGATGTTTATAGTAATGTTAGTAATTTATGTTTAGAAAAGAATATAAAGAATATTATTATAAACAATAAAAACATAATATATAAAATAAACTTATTAATATTATTATATGAAAATAATTTATATAATAAAGATTTATATAATAATATTATAGAAAAAAAAGAATATAATAAATTCTATATTAAGGAGATAATAAAAAGAATTAATAATTCCTAAAGTAAACATATATGTTCATACGCGATTTTCCTCCCTTTCTATCTTTCCTTCAAATAATCAAATTAGGGTTTCAAATGCCACTCCTCCCCTCCTCAGATAAAAAAGGTGTTCTTTATTTAAGTAAAAGCATTATCCATATTCCATTGATTTTAAAAACAGGAGAGGAAAAGTATTTATGTTTCAATGGAAGAGGACTGTACATTTCTAATACATCTTTTGGAATTAGGAATAACTTTAACAGACTATCATACGGAGAAAATAATGAAAAAGGGTGATTTGTATTTTTACGAAGGTCCTTATAACATAATTTATCTACTTTTAGACAAAGATTCTTATATTGTGATAACGAATGGAAAATATATTGGAATTGATTCGTACATTGGATACATAATTGAAAATTGTGTAAAACTAGATGCTCCAATTAATTGAAAACAAAGAGAGTTTAATCTATTTTCACCAAAACAAAATACACACCTCCACCAATTCCCCAGACTTTAGCTGTTCTTTTTCTTATCACCCTTTTTTAAAACACAATTCTAACCTTTCTATTGTTGATTTATTATTAGAAGGTCGAGACATTCTTCCTTACATCCCAGAATCAATAAAAAAGGACTTTTTGTATTTAATGAACAAAATTGAATCGTACAAGAAATCCTGGAAACTTTCGGGTGTTGTGTTGGATAATGTTTCTATTTTGGATGTTATTCCTGAGAGGTTTGTTTTTGAGTATTATCACTTGAGGCAAATGGTTGGTGAAAACATTCTTGCAAAAATCCAAAAACCCAAAAATTATGATTTGTTGTTGAAGATAACAAAAGTCATTGAAGATATAAGGCAAAGAGAATTGAATTTGGACTTTTCTAATCTTCCTTGGTTATTGTTGAGACATGACAAAGTAAAAAGATTAAGAAAGCAACCAAGGACTGTTCAATATGATATGTGGAAAGTTAAAACAGGAAGAATGGGTCAAGCTGGTGGTTTCCCAATATTGACTTTGCCAAAGGAATATAGAAGTATCATCAAACCTCATAATTATTGTTTTGTAGAATTTGATTTTAACGCAATTGATGTTAGAACGTTTTTGGGTTTGAGTGGAATGTCACAACCCACAATTGATATTCATGAATACCATAGACAACAAAACACATTTCTAGAGAGAGAAAAGATAAAGCCTCATTTTTTTGCTTGGTTGTATAACAACAACAAAACAGACAAATTCTATGATTCACAATATGATAAAAAAAGAGTTTTAGAACAATACTGTAGAAACAAAATCATCCACACTCCTTTCGATAGATATATTGAAAGTAATGATACAAATTCTTTGAGTTTATTGGTTCAATCAACTTCTAGTGATTTATTTTTCACTCAACTTTATGAACTGTGGCTTAAATTGTTTGATTCTGAGTCGTTTATTTCGTTTTGCATGCATGATTCTGTGGTTATCGATATGACAGAAAGTGATTTTGGAAAAATACAAGAATGGTATAAAATACTCTCCCAGACTTTATTTGGAAACTTTCTTTTAAACGTAAATATTGGCTTTGATTATGGTCATATGAACAAACTGGAGCTATAATGATATACAAAAAAGGTGATGTTGGTGTTTATAGCCATGATAACAGGGTTTATCTTATTTTGGGTATAATAGAAGTCGAAAATAAGATAAAATATAAGTATTTAGAACTTTCCCCGATTGAAGTTATCATTGATTGTTCATCTTCTGCTTTTTACAATGTAGGTACCAAAACCCTAACATATGAGAATGACAATGAAGTATAAGAAAGGTGATATTTCTCTGTATAAAGGTTATACTGTTGTTTTTCTTACTTTAGGTCCAGATTTTGCAAATCATCGATATAACAATCATATAATGGTCTGCCCAAGAAACAAAGAGGTTTCGTTTGGATATGCCACTGAATATGGATTTGAAATAAATTCTGAAGTCTTAACATATGGAGATAAAAAATGATTCCAAAAGGTTCAATTTCTTTAAATCAAAGAGAGCCGGAGGACATCTGGCTATCAATGGGAAAAATGAAAAAAGAGTTAAAATATATAGAATATCTTGTTTTAGTGATGAGTGAAGGGATATTGTCGTTGGAATATAATTTTAAAGAAGACTTTTATGATGATTGTAACGTATTAGAATATGGAGATGAAAATGAAACATAAAAAGGGCAATGTTTTTGTTTGCGAAGATAAAGGTTATTTTGGAATATCTCAACCTATAAATGCTATTATCATAGGGTTGTCAAAAACTGAAATAATATTCTTTGATTTTGATTATCAGATATGTTCAATTCAATATAATAGAAAAATTCAAAATTCAAATTATCGAAAGTTAAAAAAATGAAATTTTACAAATAGCAGGGAATGTAGTTACAATAGAAGAATATAGTGAATACATTCACGAATTAGGAACACACACATTAACATATAGGAAGTAAAATGTACAAAAAAGGTGATATGAGTCTTTATGAAGGTTTTCCTCTTGTTTGGCTTGTAATGGAAGATGTAAAACCAAACACAACTCCTTATTCTGATAATGGAGTTTATATCCTTTCTGTAGAAAACAATTCTTCTCTTAAAGCTCAAGTTCTAGAAACAGATATTGAAGAATTTAATTTGAGCGCAAATATCTTAACATATGGAGATGAAAAATGATTCGAAAAGGTTCAATTTCTTTGTCACGGGGCATAACAGATATATGGTTGTCATTGGGCAAGAAGCAGAATATTGAAACATCTTCTGATCCTGAAGTTCATTTGTTTTTATCTGATCCTGAAGTTCATTTGTTTTTAATGGTTTGTCCCTCAGAAAACTTGATTTTAATGAATTATAGAAATAAAGCCATCTTTCACGACAATTGTGAGGTACTAAAATATGGAGAAAACGAATGAAAAACATTAACACGGTCATTGGTCTTGGAAATGCAGCCTGTCAAGTCACCAAATTATTCGAACCCAATTACAACATTTATTTGTTAGATTCTGACACACATCAACACAAAAATCACATCCACATCCCTCAGCAACCTTCTCATGAATCTTATGAAAACTCAAACATCACCCTCCCAGATAACATCAAAAAGGAAAAAGATTTTTTTTTCATCATAGGAGGCTCAGGAGACATATCAGGGCTATCCCTCAAGGTTTTATCCCAATTAAATTCAAAAACCGCTCATGTTGTCTATTTGGTCCCTTCGTTAACCTCTTTAACTGAGGAGGAGTCTTTAAAGCACAGGGTTGTGTTTGGTGTTTTGCAGGAATATGTGAGAAGTGGGTTATTATCGAATTTTATTATTTTTGGTGAGGATGAGTTGGAGGGTGTTATTTCGGGGTTGACATTATTGAATCGGTATGATAAATATAATGAGCAGATATACAATGTATTGAATGGGATTGTATATTTATCCAATCAAAAGCCTTTAATGGGAAACATTCCACGTTTTACAGATTACTTTAGAATTTGTTCATTAGGTTTGGTTGATTCTTTGAGTGGAGAAGAAGCTTTTTTGTGGAATTTGGATGGAGAGTCGGAGGTTTATTATTTTTATATTGTTCCTGAGAGAGAGATAGAGGAAAATTTTGGTTTGATAAAGGAGGTGAAGGAGTTTTTTGTAAAAAAGAAGAAAAAGGGTAAAAAAATGTCGTATGGTGTGTACTCTACATCCTTTGAAAATCGGTACTGTTATGCGCTGTGCAAGGTCTCTGAGCCGGAATATGAAAAAAAATAAAAAAAGTGCTTGACAAAGAGAGTGGGTGGTGTTATATTGGTATACATCAAGGCGACAACCGCCACTGACAGAGAAGAAATTTTTTTTTGGACAAAAAAAGCAAAGGACGGAAAAAGATGTAGTAAGGTGAATGAGGAGAATCGCAAAAGCCATTTCTTTCAACAACAAACATTTATTTTCATTTGTGTCTAACTTTATACTTTGTAATTTGTAAGAGGTAAAAAAAATGGGTCTATTTAAAAACATTTTCGGTGCTGGAAAAACTTCTAACTCTCACCCCAACAACGGTATTACGGTCTATAAAGGTTCGTTTACCAAGCAAGATGGTTCTCTTCGGACCATGCGTTATGTTCCTTTTGACACTTTGGTCAACCGACAAATCATGTCTCCCCGCGCATCTTCTCGAAACCTGAAAGAAGGTCAAGAGCTTGTGTGGGATGTTGAGAACAGAGAGATTCGAATTTTTAACCGAAGCACCCTTCAAGGTTCGATTTCCACAGAAAGCCCCATTCCTGTTGATGAGTTTAAAACTCGCTACATGGGATAATCATTAAACTTTAATTTTCAATTCCCTTGCAACATTATTCTCCTCGCTCGCCTTATAATGTTGCAAGGGAATTGTTCTTTTATGTGTATTTTTTCTCTGTATAGATTTTTATTGAGGTAATGTGTTATGAATTTTAATGTAGATTCTCTTAAAGAGAAGTTTAACAGTTTTAAGCAAAACAAAACAACAAAAGCCACAGGCGGAGGTGGAAACAAAGATTGGTTTTGGTCATCAAAAGATGAAACCAAGTATTTTCGTTTACTAGCCTTCCCAGACGGTGAATTGTTTAAGGAATATTCGATTCATTATGGCTTGGATGTTGAAGATGATGGTTCTGAAAGAGGTAAAGACAGTCCGTTTCTATGTCCCTGGAGAAATTTTGGCGAAGACAATCCCATTCATAAATGGGCAAATGAACTTTGGAATGATGATGAATCAACTGAAGAACATAAAAATCTAGCCAAAAAACTCTGGCCCACGCAGAGATTCATTTTTGCTGGTCTTGAAAGAGGTCGTGAAAGTGATGGACCTAAACTTTGGTCTGTTAGTAACGATACTTTTAGTGAACTTGTTCAAGATTTTGTTCTAAATGATGAATGGGGTGATTTTGTTGGTGAAAAAGCTCATGATGTAAAAGTCACAGCCGAAATGAAACGAAACCCTAATACAGGACAAAGTTTCAAAATCACCAATGTCGGTGGTCGTCCAACAAAAACAAAGTTATGCCCTCCAGAACTAGAAAAAGATTGTGCTGCACTTCAAGATGCAATCCCCAATCCTGATGATATTTTTCGTCGCGTAACTACTGCTCAATGCAATAGCATTTTGGAAACCTTTATGGCTAAAAAATACTCTCACCTTTTGGAAGAAAAGTCTGACAAAGAAAGTAAAAAATATGGCTCCAGGTCAAAAGAAGAGCTTCAAAAAAAGTTTGACGATGCGAAAGCAAAAGCACCAGATGACGAAGATATTCCTTTTTAATCATTGTTGATTTATGAAAACTTAAATTGTTTATTATTTGCCCACGTTGTTAACTTTTTCCTATGATCTTTAACAACGTGGGCTTTTTTTTGCTGGTATAGCTCAATTGGAAGAGCAATTCCCTTGTAAGGAAAAGGTTGTAGGTTCAAGTCCTATTACCAGCTTTGGCGAAAGTAGTTCAATGGTAGAGCATCAGGTTTCCACCCTGAAAATTAGGGTTCAAATCCCTTCTTTCGCTTTATGTCGGAATGATGAAATGGTATTATGTTTGACTGTTAATCAAGTTTTCTAGGCTCAAGTCCTAGTTCCGACGTTTTTTGTATGTATTATTTTTTTGTATAAAGGTTTTATTTAATGTCTGGAAAAATTAATGTTAAAGATTTAAGTTCACTATTATCAAAGTCTCACAAAGGCTTTAAAGGTTATAATCTAAATGAAAACAATCCAACAGATGTCAAAGATTGGATTCCAACAGGTTCAAGATGGTTAGATGCAAGTATTTGTAAAGGAAGGTTGGCTGGCATTCCTGTTGGAAAAATAACGGAGATTGCTGGTGAAAGTGGTGTTGGCAAGTCTTACATGGCTATGCAAATTGCTATAAACGCCCAAAAAAAGGATTATAATGTAATTTATTTTGATTCTGAAATGGCAATTGATTCTGTTTTCCTTGAAAAAGCTGGATGTGACTTAGATAACTTCCTTTATGTTCCTGCAAAAAGTGTTGAAAATGTTTTAGAAACTATCGAAACAATCATGGCAAACAGCAGCCATAACCTTTTTATCTGGGATTCATTGGCTTTTACTCCATGTGAAACTGATTTAGAAAGTGATTTTAATCCCACTTCTTCAATGGCTTTAAAGCCAAGAATTTTATCAAAGGGTCTATCAAAACTTCTTCTTCCGATTGCTGAATCTCAATCTGCTTTTGTGATTCTAAATCAACTAAAAACAAATATTGCAACTGGTCCCGGTGCTAGAATCAAAATGATGATGGAACCTTGGGTCACACCTGGAGGAAAATCTCTTATTTACGCTTATTCTCTAAGGATTTGGTTAACAGCGAGAAAGTCCAAAGCAGCAAGAATCCAAGGAGACAAAGGTTATGATGTTGGAAATGAAGTAAAAGCAAAACTACAAAAAAGTCGTTTTGGAACACAAAATAGAGTATGCTCGTTTAATATTGTCTGGGGAGATTATGACAACATTGGAATCATGGATGAACAAAGTTGGCTTGAGGCAATAAAAGAGTCTGAACATGTAACTTCAGGTGGTTGGTGGAAGATTCAAGATGTGGTTAAGGAAACGGAATACACCTTTCGCTCAGCAGGATTTAAAGAAAAGATTTTAGAAGAACCTGAATTTAAAGAGGTTGTTTTGAGAATCATGGACGAAGAAGTAATCGAGAAATTCAACCAAGGAGAAGGTGACGTAGAGAGATTCTATAAGTTGGATGAAGATGAAGAAACTGTTTTGAAAACATAAAAAAGAAAATCACCCCTCAGGAGCCCCACATGAAAGAAAAATCTAAGATTGATTGGTCATTTGATACCGTTTTTTGGATTTGGTTTTTAACAGTAATCGCACTTGGTTTGTTTTTAATGTAACTCTCCCAACTCATCGTGAAATGAAAAAAGAATTAGAAGATACAAGCTGAAGAATTGGTAGAATCAATTTCTAATTTGGTTGATAATTTTTATGAAGAAGGTGATGAAGATGAGTCTTAATTTGACATCTTTGGAGAAAATGGTTTTGTTTGAATTTCTTTCGGATGTTACTGATGGGAAGGAAACAACATTAACCGAAAAAGAGGAACAAATTTTAAACGATATTGTTTGTACATTAGAAATTGACGATGATGTTCCTGTATTAGCAGGGGAAAGTTATGCAAAGTTTTATCATGAGTCACTTGATGAGCATTTTAAAAATTGGGAGTTTTAAGATATGGGTTTTCAAACTACTGTTGTTGTTTTGTTAGTGATTATTATGTTGCTCCATTTTGGGCTATCTTTTTCTCTTGAAGCTGACATTATTGCGAAACTTGGGGACAAGATTGATACACTTGGTATTAAGACGGATAATCAAACATTAAAAAACAGATTAAACACAAGAGATGAACTTGTTGATATTAAAGAAGCCATTGACGTGATTTTAGAACTTTTGGAAGAAGGAGAGCAGAATACCAAAGCTGAGGAAGTTTTGTTTGATTTGGAGAAGGTTTTGGAAAGTTATTATGACAAAGAAGGAGAGTAAAAGATGTTTCGTTTGATTATTTGGGTTGTAAAGTTTTTGTTCATTGGAAAGAAAAAACAGGAAAAAATTTACATTCCTTTTGCCAAAATTGAAATCTTTTCTGTGGAAATGAAGAGGTTTCAAAGGCATTTTGAAGAAAAAAAGATGGTTTTGAAAAGTATTGAAAAGTGGATTCATCAACCAGTTCCTGGAACAATGTCTCCAACCATGTTCTCAGCGTTTGTTGTTTTTGAAGAAAAACGATGACAGAAAATTATTGGTTTATCATTGGTTTTGGAATTGCTCTTGTTATAACATGGTTGGTTTTGGAAGTTTGTTTTATCATTGTTACAAACAACAATTCCAACTTTACACATAGAGTTTCTCGTGGACCAAGAACAGGAAAAATTTTAAGAAAATATAGAGAAGAAGGAGAGAGAAAATGAAGTTTTCCCCTGGAAGAATCATAAAGAGAGTTTGGAAAAAAATGAAGCAAATTGCAAAGTGCATTGTTTCTGATGAACCTGCAACTCCAACATATCGAAATCAAAAAGTCAAGGTCATTTTTAATAATTCGAAAACATGGGCAGAGTTTAATAGACAAGTTTGTTCGTTTATTGGAAATCACAATGTTTCTGATATTATGTTTCAAGAAAACAAGGGACAGGTTTATTCGGCAATTCTTTATTACCATGATGAGGTGAAATAATGTTTTATTTTGGAACATATGAAGATACAAAACTTGTAATCTCAATTATTAGTATCTTGTGTGCCTTTTTTATTATTGCCAAAACAATGCAAGGGAAAAACAAATGATATTGAATTTTATATTGATTTTCTGTTTAATCATTTGTTTTTATTACACATATTATTTTTCTTATACTGACCCTCAAACCCTATTCTCAGTCACATTCTCCATTGCCTCAGTCTCTTTCTTAACAATGTTTGTTGGAACATCATTCTTTCCTTCTTCGTGGTTATCACTTGGTTTTCATTTGTTGGCATTGTTTGTTTACCTGGGAATAGGGTTTTATTTGGTTTTTAAACATTATCAATCAGAACTGAAAAAGAGAGTCATTGACGGACAATCAACAAGAGACTTAAATCTTCAAAACACCTACGTCAGGGAAAAGATTTATTTGGCTGTAAGTGCATGGTTGTTGATTGTGATTATTGAGTTTATAAAACCATATCTCTTATCTATTTGGTCATATGTTGTTAATTTTGTGAAAGACATTTTTAGTTCATTTGATAGAGAATATGAAAGAGCCAAAAAACTTTTAAATGGAGAAAGCGAATAATGAAGAGTTTAGTAATCAATACTTTTTACATCATATTTTTGTTTGTGTTTTATATTTTTCTTGGGGGAATTTTAAAGTTCTCTCTTGTGGAAGCATTTGAAATAAACGAAGTTTGGTATTTTTGGGCATATTCTGCATTTGGTGTATTACTTGGTGGGGTTGTCTTTTTTCAACAAATCAATGTTTCAAGTGGAGGTGATAATGGACCGGGTAGTTAAAAAATGTGTCTTGACAAAGCCCTCCAAGTCTGTTAAGATAGAAAAAGTTACTAAAGGGGGCATTTGTACAGGTTTTGTGCAATAATCGCAAGGCAAAAAAAATAACAGAAGGAGAAAATAAGATGTTGGAATTAGCAAAAGCGATGGCAATCAAAGCAGCACCAGTGACACCTTATTTTCTCCTTCTTGCATTTTTAGGGTATTTTTTAATTAAAACAGTTGACAAATTAAGTAACAAATGAAAAGGGAACAAAGAATGAAATTTAATTTTCCGTTGAATGATGAAGTGTCGCTATCAGTTGATAGAGAGTTGTTGATTGACTCTATCGTCGAAACACTTGAAGGTGACAGTGAAGAGTCAATTGAATTTATGACAGAGTTGAATGAAAGTTTTGATTCTTATGAAGCAAGCAGAAGCCACATTAAATCAATGTTTGATTCTCTTTTGGAGGAAGATTTAGATTCAGCTTATGAACTATTTGCAGAACTTCATGGAATGCTGAACATCGCTTTGCATAGTGATGATTCTGTGGGTTTTGATGTTGAAGAAATTTTAGAGGAAAATGAATAATGGCTAGAAAGAAATCAAAAGATGGAAAGACATATTTTTATGTTATTAGGAAAAAGGGTTCGGATGTTTATTATGAATCTGGAGCAAATCCCAAAGAGAAACCAATAGAATCTTGCAAATTATATTCTTCTATTGCAAGAATCAAGGCTCATATTGCTTATAACACTGGAGCGTTGCCATACACAAAAGAGACTCATGAAGTGGTAAAACTCGAACTTATTGAATCTGAGGTTCTCCCAATGGTTGAACTAACAGATGGAGAGATAAGAAGAGGAGAAAGAAGAAGACAACGCTCCGAAGAAAGACACGCTCAGATTAGCAAAGCGCTTGTTCGAAAACATATGGACAAGATTGGAGTTGAACAAACAATTGGTCTTAAGACACCAACAATAACAAAGACAGAATCAGTCTCAACTCGTTTGTCGAAAGGGGCAAAGTTGACGGAAAAAGAGATGGAAGGTGAAGTGAAAGAAGAATTTTATACTGAGGAATGGTAGGAAACTTTCATGGCAAAAAAGAAAAGAAAATTCGAAGTCGGAACCAAAGTTAAAATAAAAAGTGCAATGAGTGATTCGGACAAAATTGAAGAGATTTTCGATATTTTTGAGGAAAGTTAATGGATGATATTGTTCCTTCGTCGAAAAGAATAAGACGGTATATTCGATTAGCAAAACGTGAAGCCCAAAAAAGCATCTTCCCCAAGTTCAGACATGGAGCTTTATTAATAAAAAATGGCAATGTTGTTTCTAGTTCACATAACAAACTTCAACATTGCCATTTTTTATATAAATACCGTCAAACCCCTGGCATACCAACAAAACATGCAGAAATTGGTTGTTTGTTAAACCAGCCTCGTGATTTATCTGGTTGTGTGTTGTTTGTGTTGAGAATAAATGACAAAGGAGAATTAAAAAACTCGAAGCCTTGTGAAATGTGCGTTTCTTTTGCAAAAAAAATGGGGATAAAAAAGATTTTCTATTCCTCCAGTAACCAAATTATAAAAAGGATGGTTTTATAAAATGAAAGGAACATTATCAATTTCGAGAAATTACCCAGCACTTCATCTTCGTCTTGGTCCTTCTAGAATCTTAAGCTTTAAGTTCAAAAAGAAGCTTTTCATTTTTCAACGTTCTATTGATGGTGTGTATGTTTTCGATAATCGTTTTTATCAAAACTTAAAATATGAGGAAAGTGATGAAGGGTGACATGTTTTTGATTAAAGAAGATAATTACCCATTTCATGAAGGTAAGTCTGAAAGGTTGTTGATTTTATTGGACAACGGAATAACTTTTGGGTTTGAAAAAATATATTCTAAAAGAGGTATAGAAGAGAAAGTTTATTCAATAGGTTGGACTGAGTGTAATTTTGGAGAGTTATTAAGATATGATAATGATAATGGACGGAAATAATAGATTTATATCTTCTTATGTTGTTGACCCTTCAATCAACTCAGAAGGAGAGCCAATTGGTGGAATAAAAGGATTTTTAAAGTCTTTACAAAAAGTCTTAAGAGACCTAACACCAGAAAAATCAATTATTGTGTGGGATGGAGCGAGGGGTTCAAGTTATAGAAAATCAATTAACAAACAATATAAATCTGGAAGGAAACCTTTATCTTTAAACAGAAACATTGATTTTTTGGACCAAAGTCAAAAAGACCAGAATAGACTATGGCAGCAAATAAAGTTGATAGAGATTTTAAATCATTTGCCAGTTTATCAGATTGTTATTGATGATTTAGAAGCGGATGACATTATTTCCCTTCTTTGCAAAAAATTACCAAACAAACAAAAAATCATTGTCTCTGCCGATAAAGACTTTTACCAATTAACAAACTCAAAAACAATTATCTATAGACCCACACAAAAAGAATTTGTTAACACAAAAGATGTCATGAAGCAATTCTCCATCCACCCAAACAACTTCGCCCTCGCTAGAGCCATTTTAGGAGACGCTAGTGACAATTTGAGAGGCGTCAAGGGTGTAGGTATCAAGACCTTGAATAAGAAGTTTCCTGAGCTTCTAAAAGAGGATTATTTTTCTTTTTCTGATATGATTGAGAAGTGTGAGTTTTTGTCTGGGGAGAAGGATGGTTTATCTTATAGGAAGGTGTTGGAGTGTCAGGATGATGTTGAGGGTAATTATCACATAATGCAGTTGTATCATCCTAGAGTATCTTTTCAGAATAATCAGAGAGTTGATGAGTTTGTTGAGTGTTTGTCTGGGATTAAGTCTTTTAATCAGATTGAATTTTTAAAAACAATGAAAAATGTGGGGATTAATGAAAATTGGGGAATCTTAAACAATGTAATCAAAAGGTTCGCTTAAATTTTGATAAGGGAGATGTTGTGCTTGGTATGGGAAGAGTTAGATTAATAACAAACAATAAAAAGGAAGCGCTTGATGTTTTGTTTATTGAAAAAGAACTTTTTACTTTAAAAAATTACTGTTCTGATGGAATGAATGCAGTTGTTAATACAACAAAAAAGTATTTAATATACAAAAAGGAAGAGAGAGATGAATTGCCATGAAATTGGCATTTTGATTATTTTTGCAATAATTATCTTTTTGTTTGTTTTTACAGATATTTGGAAATGGCTTGGGGAGTTATTTGAATAATGATTCATGTTTTAAGTTTTGCAGAAATTATTGCTTTATTCTTTGATTTGTTTATGTTAGGTGGTGTATTGTGGGTTTTGTGGTTTGGTTACGAATTTTGTGTAAAAAGAAGTCATGAAAGATAAAGAATTCAAAAAGGGTGACCTTGTAGCTAGAGATAGAGGTTATTATTTAATAATTGAAGACAGTCCTTTGTATTATAAACACAAAAGGGCTTTAAAGATTTGTAAATCGAATAGATGCAGGTTTGTTCACATTCGTACAGATTTTGGTTATATTCATATTTAGTAAAAAGTCGTATTGTGTATTATTGTAAGTATTTGGTGTTTATATGTTTTTTTCCGAAGAAAATGTTAGTTTTTCTACATTTGGGCGTTCCTTTCAGGAACGCCTTGTTCATATCATGTTAAACGATAGAGCTTTTTGTGAGCAAATTTCTGAAGTTTTAACAATTGAGTTTTTTGAATTAAAATATCTTCAAGAGTTTGTGAGGATTATTTTTAAACACAAAGAGCATTATTCAATCCATCCCTCCCATAGCACAATTGAAACAATTTTAAAAACTGAATATTCTGAAGAGTCATCTGTCAACAAGCAAATTCATAAGTTTTTTGAAACAGTGAATGAGACACAAGTTGAAGATTCGGATTTGTTTTATATTAAAGATAAGTCTTTGGATTTTTGCAAAAAACAAAAGATGAAGGAAGCAATGATAAAGTCTTCAAGGCTTTTGCAAAAATCTTCATTTGATGAAATTGCACAAATCATTAATTCGGCTTTAAAACTAGGACAGGATAATAATTTTGGGTATGATTATCTAAAGGATTTCGAAAAAAGGTTTGAATTTCAAAGTCGAGATGTCATTCCAACTCCTTGGGATTCACTAAACAAAGTGATGAATGGAGGTCATGGAAGGGGAGAGTTAGGAGTTATTATTGCTCCAACTGGTGGTTCAAAGTCCATGCAGTTGGTGTGTATGGGTGCTCATGCGTTAAAATTGGGGTTCAATGTTGTTTATTATACTCTTGAATTATCGGATGTTGTTGTTGGGAACAGATTTGATTCAAGATTAACAGGTATTGACATTAATGACTTGAGAAAACACAAAGAACAAGTTTTGGAAAAAATTCAAAACATCCCCGGTCAATTAATAATCAAAGAATATCCCACCAAACAAGCCTCTCCTCAGACATTAAAAAATCACCTTGAAAAACTAAGAGTTTCAGGTTTTGAACCAGACTTGATTCTTGTTGATTATGGTGATATTCTAAAACCAAATCAAAATACAGGCGAAGTTCGTCACAACCTTGGTTCAATTTTTGAAGACCTGAGAGGAATTGCAAAAAACTTTAATTCTGCAATGTGGGTTCCAACACAAACCAACCGCTCAGGTCTTAATGCAGCAATTGTGACAATGGAATCTATTTCTGAAGCATTTAACAAATGTTTTATTGCTGATTTCATTTGTTGCATTTCAAGCACAGTCAAAGATAGAGAAAAAAACGAAGCAAGAATGTTCGTTGCGAAAAATAGAAATGGTTTAGATGGAATTATCTTACCAATGTACATGAGGTTAGCAAATATTGATATTAGAGTGTTTGAACAGACTGAAGAAAGTATCGAAGACATTCTAAAGAAAGCCTCTATGGAAAGTGGTAAGTCGTTAATGGAAAAATATAGTAATTTTAGAAGTTTAAGTGGAAGCAACATTGCGTAAAGGAAAGTTTGTATGAATTTAAAAGAAAACACCTCAATAGAAATAATGTCCGATATTGTGCATCACATGAAATATGCCAAATATCTATCAGAAATACAAAGAAGAGAAACCTGGGAAGAAACAATTGACAGAAACAAAATGATGCACATAAAACGCTATCCGTTTCTTAAAAAAGAAATTGATGCTGCGTTTGAAATGGTGTATCAAAAGAAAGTCTTTCCATCAATGAGGTCCATACAATTTGCCGGTAAACCCATAGAAATTAACAACGCAAGACTCTATAACTGTTGTTTTCTTCCTATTGACGACTATAGAGCCTTCTCAGAAACAATGTTTCTTTTGCTTTCTGGGTGTGGTGTCGGATATTCTGTTCAAAAACAACATGTCGATAAATTACCAGAAATCAATAGACCAAAAGATAGAAAAAGAAAATATGTCATTGGTGATTCTATTGAAGGATGGTCAGATGCTATCAAAGTTTTACTAAAATCTTATTTTTTGGGTAAATCCACTGTTGTCTTCGATTATTCAGATATTAGAGAGAAAGGAGCTAAACTTATTACATCTGGTGGTAAAGCTCCTGGTCCTCAACCTTTACATGATTGCTTACATAACATTAAAAAGATTTTGGAACCAAAGCGAACAGGTGAAAAGTTAACGACTTTAGAGTGTCATGATATTCTTTGTTATATTGCAGATGCAGTATTATCAGGGGGGATTAGAAGATGCCTGGAAGAGAATAGCTTAATTCATACAGAAAATGGTTTAGAAAAGATAAAAGATATAAAACTTGGAACATTAGTGCAAACAAAGTCAGGAATGTCACCTGTAACTGCAAAACAATATACAGGAGAAAAACAATTACTAGAGCTTGATACACAAGTCGGAACATATTTTTCAACACCAGAACATCGTTGGGCCGTTGTGAATTCTTTAGATGGAGATGTGACATGGAAACGTGCTGATGAACTTACAAAAAAAGATGCTTTGTATTTTTCAAGGGAAATACTGGAAGTAAAGAATGAGGTTGAATCATTATCACGGTCTTTTGGCAACAACACCTTAAGAGTTCCTGATTTTGTAATGAAAGGCAAGGAAGAAACTAGAATATCATTTCTTACGGGATTATTAGGCGTTGATGTTCTTTCCAAATTAGAAACAAAAGATAAACAAGGGCCGATAATAAGTTCTGTACATGAGGAGTTTCTAACGGACGTTTCTTTTTTGGTTAAATCTCTGGGTATTCCTTGTAAAGTTGTTTCATCAAAACCAATAAACATGAATGGACAAAATGTTTGTAGTTTATGTTTTGTTGATTCTTTTGTAGAGACTTTGAATGAATTTTATCCGGTATGTATAAACAATATATCAAAAGGTGAAGTCAAAAGAACATACGATATTTCGGTTAAAGATGAAGAAATGTTTGTATATGGTGGCTTGTTGGTTCATAATTCTGCTTGCATTTCTTTGTTTTCTTTTGATGATGAAGACATGATTTCTTCCAAATTTGGAAAATGGTATGAAAAACATCCTCATAGAGCAAGGTCAAATAATTCGGCTGTTATTTTGAGACATAGGATAGAGGAACCAGAGTTTAAAACATTTTGGGAAAAGATAAAAAATAACAACACAGGTGAACCAGGAATATATTTTAGTCATAATCAGGATATGGGTATTAACCCGTGTAAACCTCTTAATTCGCTAATTTTAACCCCAAAAGGGTATATAACTTTTAGAGAAGCAATGAAGCTACCCAACGAGACTTTCAATATTATTGGTGAAAATGGTAAGGTTTTAAAAGCCAAAAAACCCTTTTTAACTGGCAAAAACAAAGGAGTGTGGAGAATTAAATTATCAAACGGCATGTATCTTTATGGTACAAAAAATCATTTACACAAAGATGTAGATGGAAACTGGAAAAGGATTGATGAATTACAAGTTGGTGATTATCTTCGTATAGAAATAAAAGTGCTGTCGATTGAAAAAGATTATTCTTTTGAAGATGTTTATGATATTGAGGTTTTAGATGACTCACATGCATTTATAGATTCTGGTGTTGTATCTCATAATTGCAATGAAAAGAGCCTAAAACCCTTTCAATTTTGCAACCTAACAACATTTGATTCTTCAAAAGCTTACTCTCAACAAGATTTTAATCAAATGTGCAAGGCTGCTGCTTTTATTGGAACGCTTCAAGCATCATATACAGACTTCCACTACCTCAGAGACATATGGAAACGAAACACTGAGAAAGAAGCTTTATTGGGCGTTTCCATGACAGGAATTTGTTCTGGTCAAGTCTTGGCTTTGGATATTGAACAAGGAGCAAACATAGTTTTAGAAGAAAATAGGAGAGTTGCTAAATTATTGGGCATCAACATTTCTGCAAGAAGTTGTGTCATTAAACCTGAAGGAACAGTCTCTCTTATTGCGGGAACATCTTCAGGCATTCACCCTTGGCATTCTCCTTATTATATTAGAAGAGTTCGTGTTGGTAAAAATGAAGCAATCTATGGCTATCTAAAACAAAACCATCCCGAATTAATTGAAGACGATTATTTTAAGCCACACTTACAGGCAGTTATTTCGATTCCCATGAAGTCACCTACAACAGCTATTTTTAGAACAGAGGAGGAAACAAAAGACTTTCTTGAGAGGGTGTTGAAGTTTCATAAAGAATGGGTTAGAATAGGACATAGAAAAGGTCAAAACACAGACAACGTTTCAGCAACAATTTCTGTTAGACCTGAAGAATGGGATATGGTTGGTGATTGGTTATGGGACAATAGAGATGGATTTAATGGTTTATCGGTTCTTCCTTGGGATGGCGGAACTTATATTCAGGCTCCATTAGAGGAATGTTCAGAGGAAATGTACAAAACCCTTTTTGGAAAACTGAAAAACATTGATATAACAAAAATTATCGAAGTAGAAGATAATACAGACTTACAAGGTGAACTAGCATGTGCTGGTGGTTCTTGTGAAGTAATATAAAAGAAATATTTTTTTAAATAACAAATCCTTGACAAACGGCGCTCGAATGGTTATATTAGACCTGAGCGCCGTTTTTGTAATTATTGAAATACGAGGAAAGTGATGAAGGGTAAAGAACTGAAAAAGGGTGATATGGCAATAAAAGAATACGAAAGAGATTCTAATATTTCTGAAAGAAAAAGACTTTTCTATAATGATGATAGAAATGAATTATGGGCGTTTATCTATTAAGGATGTGGAACATTACTATAATTTTAATGAAAACTGGGGGCTTTGGAAAATGGAAAAAGTATTAAAGAGCGAATTATCAAGGGGTGACATGATTTTGTGTGAAAATAATATATTAAACATTTTGTTAAAAAAGGGTGAATTATCTAGTCAGCTTTTGTGCATCAATAATCACTTCAACAACAAACGTCTTTTTTTAACAAAATCATCGAATAATAGTTGTTGGGATAAGTCCAAAGTAATAGTGTGTAAATATAAAAAGGAGAAAAACTAAAATGAAAAACGATACTAAAAAAACAGAAGAAAAAACAAAAAGTAAAGATGAAAGGATGGTTGATTATATTCGTTCTTTAAATGCTGTTGAAGAGGAATTAAAACTTCTTCGGGAACATAAAAAAGACCTGAGAGAAAGTTATGTTTCCAATAATTGGCTGGACAAGGATGAAATCAAAGTGTTAACAAAGGCATGGAGGTTGTTTAAAGATGAGATTGATGTTGACCAACTTCAAAGTGTATATGAAACTGTTTCGGAAGGTTTGAAATGAAAAAGGGTGATATGATTCTTGTGAGAAATTCTTTTGTACTTGTCTTAAAAAGAAACAAAACATGGTATACGAAGTTATACATAAGTTCCAACGGTATTGATATTGGGAAAACTCAATTGGGAAAACAAACGATTGAAAAATGGGAAGAATATAATTGGGCACAATTCTTAATATATGGAGAAAAAGATGAAGTTTGATGAATTGATTTTACAACCAATGAAAAACAATATTCGAGTTAAGATTTTGGAAGAAACAAAGGAGGAGTCATCAACATTATTAAAATTAGAAAAACCACCCTCTCAGTCACCTGAACAATATCTTGTTTGTGAGATTGTAGCTTTCCCAGAGTCTTTATACATCAAGTATCAAGAGGGTGATGTGATTCTTGTTATGTCAAATGGTGTTAATACCTTTAAAAACAACACTTTTGTTTCTGATAATTTTGTTATAGGAAAGTTAACAAAATAATGAATATTTTATTATATGTCCCTCTATTGTCATTTTTTTCACTTTTATTTTCAACAATTGTTATCTGGAGATGGTCTAAGTGAATAAAGATAAACGCTATGGTTCAACTTTGTTGTATAGAAATTCATTGTTATTATATATCGGGCATGATAATAGCTCTTTATCCCCGTATTTTCTCGATATAATGATACATGGAAATGTTTTTGATAGAAGTGAAATTTGGTGTAATGAAGGAGAGAGCATAAGGCATTGGTTCGATTCTGTAAGAGAGAGTCAAATATTGGCTTATAGATAAACAACATGAGAGAAAGATGGAGAAATAGGTGAAGATTGAAAATCATGGAAAATTGTTAATTAATAACAATGGCCGTTCTTTCTGGATATTGATTTATGATAAAAAGCAGCCAGATTTGACGAATTTATTTTGGGTTTCCACTATTACAGGAAATTCTAGAATAATAAGAGTTAGGAATGCCAATTTAAGTGAATTAAGATTATACTCAAAAGGAGTTTTAGAACAAAATGAATAACTTTGACCATAGAGTTTTAAAAGAAGATGACATTTTATTTGATATGGTTCATGAGACTGTTGGAAAGGTCTTGTGTAAACATAATAACAAGTCTATTGTTATTTGGAAAGACATACCAAATTGTGTTGAGATTATAGAAGAAGATACAGTCGAAGTTTTATATATCCCTCAGTCACACCAAGAATGGATGATAAAAAAATGAGCAAAGGTTTAATGGTTCTTTTCCTCACAGAAAGAAAATACGGAACAACAACACAATTTATTTTGTCTCTGCCGAACAAGAAATATCTTCATTTTTTTCATAAAACAGGAGAAGTTACAATTGGTAAGCGAACAAGAAACATTGATGTTCTAAAAGACGCATGGAAAGAAGATGATAGTTTTGCAGGAATATTTGAGTATGAAGAGTGAATCTTACAAAGGTGTTTTGTTTGAACATTTTGATGGAATTGAATTGATATTGAGTGATGACGGTCATAAACAGGTTTCATTGGTTGTCACAAAATTTAGTAAAACAGTGTATATAAATAATCCTGCCTATATCCAACACTTGTTAAATCTTGTATATATATCTAGATTATGGGAATCGGGTGTAAAAAAATATTACATTAACGGAGAAGAACAATGAATGATAATAATGTGGAACTAATTGGGCACTATGGAGGAGACAAGGCACATTGTTTATCTGCATGGTGTTCAACTAGTAGTGAACTAGAGATAGATTTGCCAAAACAAGTGAATGAAAGAGTCGAGAAACTTTTTGAGGAAACTATAAAAACAAAGAAAAACACCCCCGCTCAGTTACTCAAGTATCTTGCATCACACAAACATGAGACACCATTTGAAAAGTCTCTATTACATTTCCAAATTGAAACAGACATTGCCTCTCACATTCATCTACTGAAACATCGTATCGGAATTTCAACTAATAGTTCTAGTGCTCGTTATAAAGAACTCTCAGACGACAAATTTTATGTTCCTTTAGATTGGCCTGAAAAGGAAATTAAAAAACATGTTGAATTTTGTGAGTATTGTTTGGAAGAGTATCATAGATTAACAAAAGAATTAACAAAATATTATATTGATACAGGTCTTAATAAAAAACAAGCAAGACAAAGAGCCAAAGAATCCTCTCGTTATAAGTTACCATATTCAAAGCAATTAATTTGCGATGTTAGTTTCAATTGGAGAAGTTTCATGAATTTTGTGAGATTGCGATATTCAACCCACTCCCAGAAGGAAATTAGAGACATTGCTCATAAGATGCTCAAGTGCGTTATTAACTTAAAAGAATTTGAACATACTGTGACTGCTTATGAATTGATAGATGAACAAGGAAATCTAAGAAAACCTTATGAATGAAAATTTGCAAAACAAAGGTCTTTTGGTTCTAACACCTACAGGACTTCGATTAATTATTGAGGAAAAGGAACAATCTCCTCTTTTTTTAGAAATTACATCATCTTATGTTAGGTGCCATGTAAACAGTTCGTCATTAACTGTTACGAAAAATCACTGGAAGAGGTTTAAGTATGAGATTTTGCAATATGAAAACTGATTTTAAAAAAGATTGCACATATGGCTCTGTGAGTGCGAATGGAAGCCATAGGATTGTTGATTTGTATCTGGGTAGAAAGAAAAGTCCGATTCGAGATTACAATTATCGAATATTTTCTATTTTTGGTAATAAAACTTATATATTATACGCAAACAGAAAAGAAAAGAAACTTCAATATTCTTTTAATGGGAAAGAACATGAATAAAAAATTACAAGATAAGGGTCTCATGGCTTTTGGTAAACATTCTACTTGTGGTGTTTTTATTTTGATGATGGAAGGTGGCTCTTGTCCTCGTTACTTGAAGGTTGTTGATGAAAATATTAGTTTAGGAAGGTTCAGGGGTAATTCTTATAGACAGAATAAGGCGATTTGGCAAAGACAAAAACTGGAAATTTTAAATTATGAGTGAAAAGTTGGATGGTCATGAGTATGAATACGAGAATGTTGTTATAGGAAATAACATTCATTCTCTGATTTATGCCTATACTCATGGCTATCCATTTTTATATCAAAATTTTAATAGACCCCATAATTTCAAACACTTCGATTCTTCTTTTTGCTTAAAGTTTATTGGAGAGCAAAACATTTTAAGCAAGATAGTGACAAACAAAGAAGACTCATTTATCGGAATAAAACAAAATTCAATAATTGAAAAAATATTGTTTCTTATGTCCTGGAAGGGATTATTACCTTTTTTGGACACAATTGATGTCATGCGTATAGAAGAAGATGATGTAATTAAAATACAGCACAACATGAAGCATTTTTCAAGAATTAGGTTTGAAAAGTTGTTTATATTTAATCCAAGATTATTAAAGGGTTTGCAATATAAGATAAAACACACACAGAATATAATTGAAGATTTCTTTATTATTCAACCTGATAGAGAATTAATATGTGATGTGATATATCAACAAACTCAATACCCCAACACAATATATAAAAAAAACAACATAATTTATTGCAAATCCTGGGTTTCAAACCAAAAACTAAAAACACCCTCTTACTCACCAACCCCTCTCCGTATTTTTCTTCAAAACAAATTAAAAGATTATGTTGATGCTTCGTTTAACACACCGAACAAAGAGGTGGAGGAAGATTTAAAACTTATTAACCTTAGGCATCAAGCGAGGGTTGTGGTGCCCTTAGAGTCCTTTAAAATTCAAAATAAAAATGTTTTTTATCTGAGTAGTGATTGGGGTGAGTTGGTATTGGGTGATTCGAGGTTATTTTTAGAAACATTAAAAGAGTTGGATATGTAAAATGGAAAGTCCGAAGACGCTTAGAAAGATGATGAGGAACAGGGATTATAATATTGTTGGTATTATTCCAACTGCAAATCAATTTTCTGATTATGATTTTTTATGGAATGGTGCTTTAATGCCAATTTCAAAAGATTTATATGCGATTGAGAGAAGTGTTGCAGAGTGTGTTATGGCTGGTTGTCGTTCAATTTGGATTGTTGGTTCGAAGAAGAGTTCGGTTGCGATAAAGAGAATAGTGGGGAATTGGGTTGCTGACCCTATAAATGTAATGATTGGTAGGAAACCTTCAAAAAAGGATAATTTCTGGAGGAATTGGTTTTGGTGGAATACGTGGAGAAAGAAGACAAAACAGTCATGTTATAAGATTCCAATTTATTATTTGGACCCTAAAAGAGAGGATATGAAGTTTTGTTGTTTTAAATCTGTGATGTATGGATTTGAGACAGTATTGGATTTCACAAAGAAGCTTTCAAGTAATGTTGTTCCTGATGTTTTTTATATTTCATTTCCTTTTATGGTTTATCCCATTAACCAACTTGCTGTTCATAGAACAAAAATTAGTTGTTTATCTCCTTTTTATGTTGAGTATAAATATAAAGGTATGAAATCAGGAAAGCCTATGGGTTTTACTTTAACCCGTCAGCATTTTGATAGATATTTTACTCAGTACAATAAATTTTTAAACAAAAAAAAAGATGTGACAAAAGAGCCGTTACCTATTGACTTTTTTGAAAAAGTGCTTAATATGTTTACAAAGGTGGAGTATTTCCACCGACCTGCTTGGTGCTACGACATATCCACATGGGCCGGGTATCAAGATTTCCTCTCCTCAGAACACTCAAAGAAAATCAAGAGACCATTTTTCTTTTCACAGCAAAATCAAGATAGCAATCTTATTATTCCCCCATCCACAATAGAAAATAAGGAAACGAAATGAAAGAAAAATATGAAAAAGGTGACGTAACTTGTTATGAAGGTGATGTAGATGAAAATCATTTTTGGCTTGTTATTGGAGAAAAAAATGGTGAAGTAACTGGCTTACTTGTTGATCTTATGGAAATAAATACAAATTATTTTTTGACATTTTATGAAGAAGGTGCTGACAATTATAATAGGGATAAAAAAAGTAGACTTAGAGAAGAAATTCCAAGTTATAACGTCTTGACATATAGCGAAGATAAGGAATGATAATGAAGCATGAGTTTAAGAAACACAGTGGTTATATCAGAGATTTGAAAAAAGGTTCAATTATGACGGCAACATATTATTTTCACCTGATTCTAGAATCAGGTGAGGGGATAACTTTCCGTATCAATACCGATTTAGGAATTTCCTATATTAAAAAATATCCCAAAAATACAATTTTGTATCGGGCAAATGTTGGTGTTTATGAATAGAATTATGGAGGATTCGAAACTTAATCTTCGTAACAAGGAAGTTCAAAAGGGTACAATGTTTTTCTATAATAATTCATTTTATTTAAACATCAGTAAAGATCTTTATTTTTATATGGGTTTTGTAACAAACCGACACTCACTAGTTTCTTTAGGCCCGGATTGGATAATTCCCGTTTGTTTGTGTAGTGTATATCGGTAGTCAATAGCAAGGAGATATAATGAAGCGTAAGTTTAAGACCTTCAGTAAACGTGTTAAGGATTTGAAAAAAGGTACAATATTGCTATCAGCTTCCGCACTTCTTTTGAGTTTGGGGGATTCTCAAGTGTTGAATATTGCTCTTGACAATAACAAAATTTATGTTCAAAAATACGCTCACACTGCAAGAGCATTTCATGTAAAAATCTCTTGTTACGAATAGGGTTGTTAAAGGAAGTTAATGTAATGAAAAGAATTGATTCTAAATTAAAGTTTGTTAATCTTCATGGTCATTCATCTGTTGGTTCACCATATGATGGTTTGGGTGAACCAGGAGACTTTTTGGAATTTGCTTATGAAAATGGGATGGATGCGATTGCGTTAACAGACCATGGAAATATGAATGGATTGTCTTATCAAGTTCTTCATGCAAAGAAGATGGAAAAAGAAGGAAGGAAAATCAAACCACTATATGGTTGCGAGTTTTATTATATTGATGATGTGATTGATTGGAGAGAAGAATACAACAAAGCCTCTGAAGACAAAAAGAGAAAGAAGCAACTAGAAAAGAAGCAAAAGGGCGTTGTTTTTGAGGAAGAAAACAGAGAGCAAATCACAGACAAAGTAACTGGCAATGCTCATTTTCTTGTTATCGCCCAAAATGAAGTTGGTCTGAGGAACTTATTTTATCTTGTTTCGAAGAGTCATGATACAAGAGAAGATTATTTTTTTCGCAAACCAAGAATTGATTGTCAATTATTGAAAGAGAATAGTGAAGGGTTGATTGCAACAACAACTTGTATTTCTGGTGTGTTTGCTAAATTGGTGTGGATGAACCCGGAAGCAACACAAGAAGAACTTCTGAAGATGATGCAACCTTATCTTCAGAAGTTTATTGATATTTTTGGGAAAGATAGATTTTTTGGTGAACTTCAATGGAATGCTATTAAAGAACAGCATGTGTTGAATCAGTGTATTATTGAACTTTGCAAAAGAAATGGCTTGAAGTTGATTTCTACGGTTGATTATCATTATGCTAGACCTGAACTATGGAGAGCAAGAGAGACATATAAGAGATTGGGTTTTTTGGGAAGAGATAAAAAGCCAGAATGGATTTCAAAAGAGATCCCTGAAACCATTGATGGCATGGATTATGAACTGTATCCTAAGAATGGCGACCAGATGTTTGAGGATTACAGGAAATACTCTGAGAGAATGGGTTTTAAATATGATGACGATGTTATTATTCGAAGCATAGAAAACACACATCGTATTGCTCATAATATGGTGGAGTCTTTTTATCCGAATACAGACATCAAGTTACCGACATTTGTTGTGCCTGATGGTGTTGATGCGAATGAAATGTTGAGGGAAAAGTGTTTTGTGAAGTTGGAGGAAAAAGGTTTTGGGCAAAAATATAAAGAAAGATTAGAAGAGGAGTTAGAGGTACTAAAGAATAATAATTTTGCTGAATACTTCTTGACAAAAGATAGAATTGTACAAGAAATAAGAAAGACTCAATTAATGGGTGGAGGAAGAGGAAGTGCTGCTGGTTCTTTAATCGCTTACTTATTGGACATAACAGAAATTGACCCTTTAAAGTGGGGAACAATGTTTTCACGCTTTCTCAGGTCTGATTCTGATTCTATGCCAGATATTGATGTTGACTGTGAAGAACCAGCAAGAATAAAAGAACATCTTGTTGAAGAATGGGGTCAAGAAAGAGTTGCATTAATTTCGAATATGACAACCCTTCAATTGAAATCTATCGTGAAAGATGTTTCAAGACTTCATGAGATTCCATTTTCTGAAGTTAATCCTGTAACAGGAAAAATGATAAGAGAAGCAACAACCAAAGCAAAAAAGAAACATGGAATTAAAGCTGGCGTATATGTTCCAACATGGGAAGAGGTTCTAGAGTATTCTGATTCTCTAAAAAAGTTCCTCAAAAAATATCCCCATGTTCAGACTTATATCAAATCTCTTATTGGACAAAAGAAGGCATCTTCTGTTCATGCTGGTGGTCTATTGGTTTCTGAAAATCTATTTGAAACAATGCCTTTAATTCGTTCAAAAGGAAAAATGCAAACCCCTTGGTGTGAAGGTCAAAACGTAAGACACTTGGAACCTTTTGGTTTTATCAAGTTTGATATTCTTGGGATTGCTTCTTTGAGGATGATTAGAGATTGCATATCCCACATTCTCAGGAGACATTATGATATAGAAAATCCAACGTTTGAAGATGTAAAACATTTTTATGATGAGTTTTTGCATCCTGATGTGATAGACCATAATGACCAAAGAGTTTATGAACATGTTTATCACAAAGGAAATTTTGCTGGAACTTTTCAATTCACAGAAAGTGGAGTACAAAAGTTTTCACAACAAGTAAAACCAATTTCAATTATGGAAGGTTCTGCTGTAACATCTACTTATCGACCTGGACCTATGGATGGCAATGTTCCTGATATGTATCTGGAAGGAAAATACAAAGAATACAAAAGGAAATATTATAACGATATTCATAAGAAAATAACAGAAGACACATATTCGTTCCTTATTTTCCAAGAACAAATTTCATCGTTGGTTAGTGGCCTGAGCAAATACCTCTCAGAAGAAGATGGTCACACTATTCGAAAATTATTCACAAAAAAAGAAAAAGGTGGTGCAAGAATTGATACATCTTCTATCACAGACCCATTCATTAAACAACTGCTGCAACGTGATTTGGGATTAGAAACAGCCAAGAAACTCAAAGAGTACTATGAGAGGTTTGAAAAGGGTTGTTTAGAAAACAACATGAAGATTGATGAAATTAGAGAACTTTGGGAAAACATTGCTGCATTTGCTGGCTATGGATTTTCCAAGAATCATGCTATCCCATATTTCTTTTTGAGTTTTCAATGTGCATGGTTGTATACATATTATCCAGTTGAATGGGTTGCTGCATTTCTTGACAAAGAGCCTGAAGATAAAAAAGAACAAGCCATCAACGTCGCAAAAAGAGCAAACATGGATATTGAAGATGTTGACATTAATCTCTCCAATATGTTTTGGGACATTATTGATGAAAAGACTGTCATTCAACCTTTAACGGGAATTAAAGGTTTGGGTGAGAAAGCTGTTCAAGAAATTTTAAGTCATAGACCTTTTTATACAATTGAAGACCTTTTGTTTAATGAAAGAATCTCATATAGAAGATTAAACAAAAGGTCTTTGGATGTCTTAACTCGTTCTGGAACATTGAATTGCTTGATGGATGCAAGGTTTGAACACATGAGGCATTTTTGGTTATCGGTTGTTGATAATCGTCCTGGAAATCAAGAAGAACTTTTGGAAAACATTGAAAAGTTTAAATATGAAGATGATTTTACCACTCAACAAAAGATTGATTTCAAGGTCGAATTAAGCGGGTTGTTTCCTTTTTCTACTGTAATAACAAAAGATGTGGAGAAGAGATTGTTGAAGTCTAACATTCCTTCATTAACACATTATGATAATGAGCATGGTGTTGTGTGGTGCATTGCAAGAGAAGTAACACCACGAAAAACAGCAAAAGGAAAAACTTATTGGATTGTTAATTGTATCGATTCATATGGTGGACAAGAGGATGTAAAGATTTGGGGTATCCATCCCTCAGACACTCTTGATTTGAATCGCCCTCTTATGATATATTTGGAGTATTGTCCAAAATGGGGTTATTCAACAAGAACATTAAGGTCTAATATGAAATACCTGGATGAATAATTTTGGCAAAAACTTAAAGAGGCAAAATAAAATGAGAAACTTAAAAGTTGGAATGATGACTTTGCTTGGACCTGATTTCGGCGTTGAAATTATTGTTCAAGTTGGTGAAGAAAGAGTGTTAGTGTTTTCATGTGATGAGAAAGCTAGTGGTCTTGATTCCTTTAGAAAAGAGGACATGTTTCACAAAGAATTTACATTTTGTGAGAATGGGAAGGAAATAAAAATATGAGAAAATGTGAAAAGGGTTTGTTATCCACAGAAAAATCATTATATAAAAAAATTGAACTGCTTATAAAACCTTCTTGTGGCGAAAATTCCTTTCTCTTGTTTTATATAAACTTGCATGATTTTCGTGTTGGTTTTTATAATATACAAAAGAGTAAAGTTTTTGCTAATGGAATATCTTTTTACAAAAACGGAGTTGAAATGTGAAGAAAATTGAGAAAGGTATGTTGTCCTTGTATGATAGCGATTTTGGTTTAGAACTTGCACTTCAAGCGAAAAACGGCATTGTAACCACTTTTTCACTTGAGAGAAGAGAACAATATTTCGAGGAAATAAGGGAATCTTCTTTTTTTATTAATAACTTTAGTTTTTTCAAAAATGGAGTTAAAATATGAGCAAAAGAAAAGAAAGGTTTAAAAAGGGTCATGTTATTTTGGGAGATGAACATTTTTATCTGATTTTGGATACTGTTAATGATGATTATGTATATAGCCCCTTTTGTTCGGTTTTGGAATTATATAATTACGGTTCACATCATCCACTAGACACAAAATTCTGGAAGAGATATTTTGCATGTGATTGGAGTATTTTGGAAATAAAAGAATAGGAGAAGATTATGAAGTCTGTTTACAAAGCATTGAAGTTAAAATATGAATCAGAGATTGCACAATCCACTGCCGAGATTGAACATATATTTAATAATCCTGGTTCCATCAAGGACCATAAAGTGTTGTTAACATCTGTTGATGAACTGATTCAGGATATTGCTGAGAATCAAAGCAAGCTAGAGCATTTACAATATATGTTGGGAGACATATATGAACAAAAAAAAGAGGTTGACAATGAGTCAAAATAATGATAAAGTTAAATTCTCATATGGAGATTTAATTTATTGTTCTAAATCTAATAGAGTTCATCTACTTTTGAGTGAAATAGAGAACAATTTTCAAGATTTTCGCGCTTTTAGTTCTTTTACCTTTTATAGTTCAAGAGTCGATTTAAGTTGGAAGTTTAGAGAAATTTTATTCGAATCAGAAAAATTTTTAAAAAGCGGAGAAAAACAATGAGATTAGAAAAATGCAGCAAGTGTAATAAATTTGGTTATCATGAACGTAAAAAAGACCATTGTCAAGGTTGTGAGAATATTCCTAAAGTGTTAATTAACAAGATTCATGATAAAGCGAGAATCCCAACAAAGTCTGATAATTTGGATGCTTGTTTTGATTTATATGCTTGTTTGGATGAGTCTGTTGTTATTGAACCTTCGAGTCGTGTTTTAATTCCTTTGGGGTTGAAGTGTTTTTTACCTGAGGGTTTTGAGGCTCAAATAAGACCAAGAAGTGGGTTGGCAATAAAGAACGGTGTGACAGTTTTGAACACACCGGGAACAATTGATGAAGGTTATGAAGGAGAGTGGAAGGTTATTTTGGTTAATTTGGGGGATGAACCTTTTTGTGTGAATAGTAGTGATAGAATTGCTCAAGTATCGTTCAAAAAGGTTGAACCTGTTGTTTTAGAATTCTCAGAAAATTTTGGCAAAAAAGAAACAAAAAGAGGAGAAGGTGGTTTCGGACACAGCGGTATATAAAAAGTTTCATTGTCAAAAGGGAACACGTGGTGGTCCCAAAGGTGCCGCTGGATTTATATCAAGTGAGCTTTTGCTAAAGAAAACGAATAATGAAGTTTAACAAAGGAGTACTTGGATTATCAAGATCAAAGAGTTTTTTATATCTTAAACTTGATAAAGATAAAACCTTAAGAATTGTTTTGAGGGGAAGAACGAAAACAACTATTGAGGAAGATAGTGGAAAATGGACATTTATTATTAAAGAAGAAAATATTATAAGTTATGGAGAAAAAAATGAAGATCAAAGAAGTGTTATGTTTTGATGATGTGTTGTTACAACCTCATTATAGTGATGTTAGTAGTAGAGAAGAGTTGTTTAATTCTCTGAATGTTGATTTGTATAATGGTTCTGTGGGGATTGGATATAATTTGCCAATTATTGCAGCGCCAATGGATAGAGTCATTAGTGAGAAGATGAATGAACAACTTGTAAAGTATGGTGCCGGTGGTATTATTCACCGTTATAACACAATTGAGGAACAAAAGAGATTGTGGTCTCATACCTCTGATGTTAGAATTGGTTGTGCTATTGGTGTGGTAAAAAACGATAAGAAGAATTATATGGAAAGGGTGGCTGCATTATATTCTGAGGGTTGTATGCTATTTTGTATTGATGTAGCGCATGGTCATCACAACAAGGTACAGAATGCAGTTGAAGAGTTAAAGGCACATTATGGAAACGATATTATGTTGATGGCAGGAAATGTTGCAACATATGAAGCTTATAAGGATTTGGTTTCTTGGGGTGTTGATATTGTAAGGGTTGGAATTGGAGGTTCAGGGGTTTGTACAACAAGAGTTAACACTGGACATGGGATTCCAACATTTCAATCTATTATTGATTGTGCAAGAGCTAAGGATGAAGTTGGTGGTTATCTTTTGGCTGATGGTGGTTTTAAAACTACAGGTGATATTGTAAAGGGTTTGGCTGCTGGTGCGGATATGGTGATGTTGGGTTATATGTTGGCATGTACCGATTGCTCACCAGGAAGAATTTTAACAATTGATGATAAGAAATACAAAGAGTACAGAGGAATGTCAAGTGCTGAATCTCAAATTGATTGGAGAGGTGAAGTAAGAAGTCTTGAGGGGGTTTCTGGTCTTGTAAAGTACGAAGGAAGAACAGAAGATAGATTAGATGACATTGGTAGGCAATTAAGGTCTGGTTTGTCATATTCGGGTGTGAGAACAATCAAAGACCTTCAGGAAAAAGCGGAATGGGTTAAGATTTCATCTGGAGGTTTTCTAGAGAGTGGTGTTAGGGTATAAAAACATCATGTCAAAGAAAAGTGACAAGCAGTTATTGCAGGAAAAAGTCAACAAAACCTTCAAGACAAAAAACAAAAAGATTTTCTTGTCCCTCTCTCAGTATGATTATTTTTTGTTATTAACTGTCTTGCACAGATACAACTTCAGACTTATTGAGTTTTTAGAATATTGTTTAAAGGGTATGTTGGATAAAAACAAGACTTTAATAGAATTTCTGAATGTTCAGATTCCTGAAGAAAAGAAAGAAGACTTCAAGAGGGTTCAAAGAAAGACCTTGGTGGAGGAAGAAGAAATGAATATTGAAACCACAATGTTTTTTGATGATGAGTTAACAGAAGAAGAGAAAGAAGATATTTTTATTTTATTGGATAGGGAATTTTAGGTTTACAAAATGAAAGAATGTGTAAAAGAAATATTAAACAACAAAAAGGTTTGTGGTGAATGTAAATGTAGGTATTGGTTTAAAAGAGACAAAGATTTAAATTGTAGTTTAGTATCTGTTGAATATGATGGAGAGCATAATATGGTTCAAATAGCAGATAAATTAAGCTTATCATTATCAACAGTTTACAAAATACATAATAAAGCATTATCAAAATTAAAGAAAAGAGGGTTTTTATCTGAATTCTGATATGATTTTGTAGTATTTTATTTTATCGTTTCTTTTGTTGAAATTTGTGAACTAATTAATGATAAATTGTGTCGAATTTTTGTTTTTGGCATGTCCAGAGCAAATTTACTATTAATTTCACTTTATTTTACAAAGAAATGATTTAGGAGAAAATACTGTAATGTCAAAGAAGAAACTATTGTTGGGTAGAGAGACCACAGAACGTTGGATGAAATTGTCTGGACAAAAACAACTTTCTGAAAGTTATATGAATCAATTTGTCAGCGAGATGGAAGAAGAAGACGAAGAACTTTCTGACGAAGGATTGGAAGATGCCCCAGTTGATGATATGGGTCCAGGATTGGAAGCTGGTGGTGAAACACCTCCTGAAGGTCTAGAAGGTGAAGTTGGTGCCGAAGGCCCACCTGATTTGGGAATGGACGCAGGAATGGGAGGTGATGTTGAACTTGAACTTCCCGAAGATACTGCACAAACAATTATCGAGCTTGGTAAACAACTAGAACAAGCTATGGGTGGTGCTGGTGATGACCTTGAAGGCGAGATTTTGGATGATGAAGCACTTCAAGAGCATGATATTCAAGGTGCGCCTGGGAATGTCAAGAATGAAGGTTGCAAGAGTGGCTCTAAACATCACAGACTTAAAGAAGAAGAAGATTTGGCTGAGGATGTAGCTGATACTCTTTCTGAGAGTGTGATGCATACCCTGAAGAAAGGTCAAAAAAGAAAAAAACTTCTAGAAAGTCTGGACGTTGATAGATTGGTTAAAAATATCTCCCAGAGAATTGCATCTGAATTTAATCAATAATTTAAGTCGATTAAGGAGAATATAAATATTCTTTTATAAAGCCCATAATGTGTTATAATGCACTATGGGCTTTATTTTTATGAAGGAAGGAATCATGAAGGAACAATTAAAAGAGATAATTTTAGAAGAGTTAAATAAAAAAAAGAAGAAGAGTTTGTTATATCCTGTAACTGGTGAACAAATTAATGAGTCTGTTCAAAGAATACTAAAACAAAAACTAAGGGTGGTTGATAATGACTAAAGACAAATGTCTTGAGACTGAAGAATGTAGTGTTGAAGATAGTATTGAAGAGGATGTTGAATTTGAACTGGAAGAGAATAATAAGTTCGGATTAAATATTTTTGGTGAAATTGAAGAAACATCTTGTGCAGATATTGTTGAGTCGTTATACTCGATTTATTCTGTTATTAAAGAAAATGAGCCAATGGAAACTCCATTGGTGGAAATTATATTATCAACAAATGGTGGTTCATTATATGATGCTTTTGGTATTGTTGATTGTATTGAGTTGTTGAAGACAGTTGCGACAGTAAAAATTATTGCTGTTGGAAAGGTTATGTCTGCTGGTTTGTTAATTTTATCTGCTGGAAGTGAAAGAGAGACAATGAAGAATTGTCGATTTATGATTCATCCTTTGGTAATGATTTCTGAGGCATTGGTGGCAGATTACGACATTATCAAAAATGAAGCAGATGAAACAAGATTTTTGGAAAAGACGTATATTGATATTCTTGAAGAAAACACATCTTTGAATGAAGCAAAACTAAAAAGACTTTTGAAGAAGAGAAAGAATGTTTATTTCAATGCAACAGAAGCTAAGAAATGGGGTTTAGTAGACACCATTCTGTAAGAGTTTAAAACTATGAGATTAAATGATGAAACCTTAAGGTTGTTGATTGAAAGGACTGAAAGTGAATATCAAAAGCATATTTCTTTGGTTTGGTCTGGAACGCCGGACATAAAACTTTCCCAAGTGGCATGGTCACAAGAGGAACACGGCTCAACAATTTTGGAAGAAATAAGAAAAGAATTAGAGCTTTTTGTGGACAATATAAGCTCGGACGTTCCAGGTAGTTTATTGGAAAATAGACTAGCTTCCATCGCTTTATTAATGGATGGAAAATTCTTCAAGAACAAAGAATGGTCACAAAGAGAACAAATATCCACCCTCCTCAGGTTTATGGTTCTCGTAAAATCCCTCACTAGTATCTTTATAAATCTTGACCCTTCAAGCGCTGGAATGTCTTTTGAATCTTTTCTATCCTTAGTGTTAGGTGGTGAAGTTGTTCCAGTTAAAGAGGGTTCAATTATTGATTTTTATGATAAAGAGAGAAAGCCTTATTCTCTTAAGACAGTTGTAAGGGATGAAATTAAAGGTTCTTATCAAAATTTGATAAAAGATTTTAGAGGGATGGACCCGGAGCATTCAATTAATTTTGTTCTAGTAAAAAAAGTAGGCGTTCAGGGTCATGAAAGTACAGATGGTTGGCTACATTTTCACAAACTAGATGTGAACAAAGATTCCTTTTTAAATCTATTTCTAAAGAACCCAACTTATGAAAAACTTGTATTGCTTCCTAAGTCTGTATTTGAATATTATCATCCAGAACAAGAATTGGAAAGTTCTGAAGATGGAGCCAATCAAAGATATATCAAAGTCGGGACTTTTGTAGAATTTTTAGAAAAAAACAAAGAAAATTTATTAACAGATTTTGAAAACAAGTTCTTTGAAAACTACAAAAAAAAGCTTGTAGAATTATATGATTCACAAACTCATAGAATCAAAATGAAATATTTCTTTGATAAACTTGGATTAGACATTTCACCTAATATTCCTGCCAAAAAACAAATTGATGAATTTTTTGACAATAACATATCAAAAACTCTTTTCTCTGATATATTGAATCAATTGTTAGAAGAAAAACTTCCTTATTTAGAGGAATACCAAGAAGCAGAAATCCCCCCAAACATATCATTCTCTATTACAGATTTTTATGAAAAAGATATAAATAATATCTTGACATTATCGATAAGAGGTGATAGTCTTTATAGCAACAAGTCTCAATTGTTAATAAAATATTTTTCAAACCAAGCAACAAAAACAATATCAGAATTATTAAAGAAATACAAAGACCATATAAAAGAACAACAAAAAAAGAAGAAGTCTGTATCTCACTATCTTTCTTTATCAAAGAGTTTGCAAATTCTTAAAGAGTTAAGGGACACCAACCCTGCAAAGTTCTGGCAAGCTCTATCACATTCTTATGGCGTGATAAACAAAAAACAATTTATCTGGAGAAACATCATTGGTGATGTTGATTTGATGGTAAAAGAAATTGGGGTCATAAAGTATGGTCCAAGAAGTTTATCTACTATCGCACATCTTTATAGAAGACATATGGACGATAAGTTGTTTGAGTTATTTGGACAACTAAAGACCTTAACAAATAGTCTAAACAAATTCGCTTTATCAGGTTTGTCTGAGGAGTTGGGAATCAAAGCAATAGAAGATTCGAAAAATATAGAACAACTAATAAGAGACACAATAATAAAAGAAAATTAAGAGAAGATAATGATTGAATATAAGTCTGATTCATCTTTATATGATGAATTTTTAACAGGTATTAACAAACTCATGGATAACGTTGGTTCAACATTAGGACCAAAAGGCAAAAATGTCCTTATAAAGCAAAAAGACAAGTTGCCTTTGATAACGAAAGATGGTGTGACAGTTAGCAAATTTGTTAACAGTGAGAATCTATTTGAGCAAGCTGCTATTGATATTATTAGAGAAGCCTCAGAGAGAACAAATAGTGATGCTGGTGATGGAACCACAACGTCTACACTTATTGCTGGTCAGATATTCAAAGAAGGTTATAAATATCTAATCTCCAATTACAATCCACATGAAATAAAAAAAGGAATAGAAACAACTTTAAAACTCTTAGAAGAGAAAATTAAAAATATTTCGCTCTCAATCAACTCCTTAGAGGAATTAGAAGACATTGCAATGGTTTCCTCTAATGGAGATAAAGCCATTGCCTCCGTTGTTGTAAAGGCCCTTGAGAGTGTTGGTAGGGAAGGAGCTATCTCTGTAGAAGAGTCAAATACTGAAGAAACAAGTTTAGAGATTGTTGAGGGGTTTGTATTTGACTCCGGGATTGTGTCTAATTCTTTTATAACAGATGAAAGAAAAGGAATTATGAAACATGATAATCCTTTAATTTTGGTAACAGACCATAAAATTGAATCTTCTGAGGAGATATGGAATGTTATGGAAATGGTAAGTCGTGCTAATTTACCTCTTGTGATTGTTGCTAGTGGGATTGAAGGTGAAGCAAATGCTTTATTAAATTTAAATGCTGCAAAGGGGACAATTAAGGCGGGTGCGATTAAAATTTCGAGTTATGGTTCGGAGAGAAAAAGTGTTTTAGAAGATTTGTGTATTGCAACCGGAGCTACATTTATCTCAAAAGAGTCTGGAATGTTTCTGAAGGATGTGGAAATCGAGCAATTGGGTCAAGCAAAGTCTGTTGAATCAAGTAAGTATCAAACAGCAGTGGTTGGCTGTAAAGGTGATTTAGAACAAATTGAGACAAAGATTAATTCCCTAAGGGAAGAGATAAAGCAAGAAAGAGACTTTAGTGTTTGTAAGGTATTGCAAGATAGGATTACAAGACTCTCCTCAGCAATTGCTATTATCAAGGTTGGTGGCTTAACAGAGTCAGCCATGACAGAAAAGAAACATAGGGTGGAAGATGCTTTAGAGGCTGTCATTTCTGCTCAAGAAATGGGCTATGTTCCAGGAGGTGGAGTTGTATTAACAAAACTCTCAAAAGAATTAGAAGAAGAAGTTTTGGAAACAGAAGAACAAGAGTTAGGTAAAAAGATTTTACTGAAAGCCATTCAATATCCGTTGAGAAAACTCTGTCAAAATTCTCATCAGTCATTCGATATGATTCGAAACTTTCTTGTATCTGAAGAAGGGTATGAAAAGGGATTTAACTTTTCAAAGCTTGAAAAATGTGTTATGATTGATGATGGCATTATTGAGCCAACAAAGGTATTGTTGTCTGCATTAAAAAATGGTGTTGCAGCAGGAGGATTGCTGTTAACAACTGGAAATTCAATTTGTTTTTGTTAAAGGGAATGCAATATGTCGTATAAAAAAGGTGATTTAATTTATTTACCTCAAAATTTTAAGTTAAGAAATTTTTCTTCAAACTTGAAGAAAAAACAGAAAAATTTATCTATGTTGACACTTGACAAACCGTCCTGGGGTCTTATATTATCTATGAAGGATTCTTTTTGGCAAGTAATGTGTCGAGGTCAGTTCTGGCTGGTCCGACATGATAATTTTGGAAGAATTTTGCAAGATGGATAATTGTATTGTCATAGATATGTTAAGAGAACTGAACAAGAAAGAAGAAGAAACAGTGAAGAATTTCTTCTTTTTGCAATCTGCTTTAAATTGTGCCCCTGTTGGGATTTTTATTCTAGATTTAAAAGGACAAATTCTTTATAAGAATGAAGAATCCATTAGGCTAGGATTTGAAGTTCCAAAGGACTTAACTTTTGATAAATGGGTTGATTATTATCAATTTAAGCATCTGGATGGAGAACTTCTTAAACAAAATGAAATTCCTGGGTTTGTGACTTTAACCACACAGAAAAAGAGCCATGCTACCATTTATTTAGATAAAGATAATGTCGAGGTTGTTTTCGAAGTAAAATCTGCCCCTTTGTTGATAAATGGTGAATTTAAAGGAGCAGTTGTTGTAACATCAAAGAAAAGTCGTACAGAGGAGCATAAACAATGAATGATTTATCTTTCCCTCCTGGAAATCTAGAAGCTATGCCCACAAAACCTGCTAATCTCGGAGAATGGAGAATGTGGGTTCAGATGAATTCTGAACAAACAAACAAAAACCTTCAAAAAATGGTTAAAGAGTTTGAATCTTATCAAGTGTCAATTGAAACTTCTTTAGCAGAAATAAAGAAACTTTTAGATGAGAAATTAAATGGAGACCAAGGAATCTTTCTGAGACTTCAAGCTTTAGAGCTTTGGAAATCTTCAACAACCAAGTTTAATTGGCTTGTTATCACGGCTATTGTTGGGTTAACAATAACCATTGTACAAAAAATGCTTTTTGGATAAAAGGGAAAACAAATGATAGAAATTGTTGAAGTATATAAAAAAAATAACGCTTTCTCCATAAGAGAACGCCTTGTTAACCCTGATTTTGTTGTAGACATAAAACCCTGTAATGCGTCCAAACAAAGACTTATAAAAGAAAACCTTAGAGAAATATTGCACCCTGAACATAACCTATCACAACTAACAATAAACAAGGGAGGTGTGTCTGAAGAAATTATTGTTATTAAATCAATTAGTGTTCTAAGAGAACTATTTCAAAAAACAAATCAAGTCTTATTAGGTTAAACAATGGATTTAAAAAAATGCGTAAAGGAAATCAAAACTCATTATCCACATTGGAAAACACAATCAAGGATTATCGGAGAAGCCGCAGAACTATGGGTCGAAAAAAATCTATCCTGTCCCATTTGTTATCACAAAGGTTGCGACGATTGTGATAACTCCTCTTTAAAAAGAACAAGAATTAATACAAAAAGTGTGGATGTCATTTGTCAGCACTGCTCATCAAAGTTTCAAGTGAAAATAAAAAAAGGCTCCTTCCTCAGGAAATCTGATAACCAACCAAAAAAGATTATTTCCGCAGAATATAACACAACCCTAAAACATATCCAAACAAAACCATCTCACATTCTCATTCTTTCATATGACAAAAATCAAAACATGAAAGAAATTAACTTTATTCATTCTACCAATGTCAAGCCATCCTTTGTGATTCCCAGAAAACCTTTGCCACCAACAGCCAAAAGAGCCGGGTGGCAAGGATGTTATTTGAATTTTCCCAAAGATGTCATTAGAGCACAAAAAGTATCAAAACAAGAAAAACTATTTGAGGAATAATGAAAGAAAACAAACCCAAACTCTCGGTCCATGGAAGCATTTATTTTTTTTACGGTACTTTGCACCTCTGTTTAAAGACGAAAAAGGAGTCTCACAGGTGGTTTGTTTTTAAATCACCTTTTTCGTATATATCTGAGAAATTTTATCACTCTATAGAAAACCCCTTTATTGTTGAAATCGCCGGTGAGTTTGGCGAAAAAGAATTGTGGTTAACTTATAATGGAGAAGAAAATGAATAATTATTATGATATGAAGCACGGAGAAATGGTTATTGCATCTGCTTCTTCTATTCTTTGGATTTGCCTTAAGACTAAAAATAATGGAGATGGCTGGTTAAGGATAGGAACAAGAAGAAAAAAAACAGAGATTCTGTTTAATGATAGAGTTGACCATCAAAATCATCTTCATCTTAACAAAACATATGATATTCACACACAAAATCATCTTCATCTTAACAAAACATATGATATTCACACATATGGTGATAAAAATGAGTAATGATTTTGTTCCTGGAAAAGGTGACATATGTTTGGCTTTAGACGAAGAAAATGTGTTTTGGGTTTTGTTGTCTAGAGAGGATGATAATTTTATATTTGCAAAAATAAATAAAACCAAGATACAATTTGTTTACGAAATGGCATCAGGACGTTATTCTTGTTCTACAAGGGAGTGGTTAAGGTATGAGTAAATTTTTCTATTTTCAGAAAGGTGATGTATCTTTATCTTTAAGCAATAAGAATAGATTTTGGTTAGTTTTACCATTAAAAGATAAAAAGGCTTTATATGTTGGGTCAACCGTTTTTATTCAACATGATAGTGGCCTAGGTAAGCCCATAGACACAGGTAATAATAAAATCAGAGAATTTTTAACTTATGAGTAACCCACCAAAAAAAAAGATTAAAGTTATAATGGCTGGTTCTGGAGCATTGTATCCATTATACGTTGGTGGGTTATTGGCATTAGAAGAAGAAAACTATGATATTGTTTCAATAGCGGGAACAAGTGGTGGAGCAATAGCATCATGTCTATGGTCATTAACAGATATAAAAAGAGAACAAGAAACCTTAATAGAGAAAATAAAACAAACCCTTCCAGTGAACAACAAAGGTGTTGTTAGATATTCTTTGTTACATTTCTTTAGAAGATGGGGATTTGTAAAGGGAGACAATCTTGAAAGTCATTTTGAAAACGTTTTTAAAGAAAGACTGAAAGAAGCTTCCATCCCAACTTACCTTTATGCCTCCAACGTGAAGAGGAATGATGATGTTGTTTTTTCATCTACATTAACACCGGAATTATCAACAGCAAAGGCATTAAGAGCATCATGTTCAATTCCGTTTATTTTTGACCCAACATCAATTGGTGATGAACTTTATGTTGATGGAGGTTGGTCATATTATTTACCTTTTAATGCTTTTGAACATGAAGAAGATGATGTTTCAATTATTGGTATGAGAATTGTAAAAACTGGTTCATCCAAGTTTCAAAGTTCTTTGATTGATTATGTGCAAAGAATTATGTATAATAGGATTGTTTCTAAGTATAAAGTTGAAAAAATACCTGATTCGATTCACATGTTGGACTTTCATAGTAGTTATAATAGAATGAATTTAGCCAAAACTTCTGAAGAAGATGCAATTCAAATTTTTCATGAAGGTTACAAACAAATGAAGGATTTTGTTACAGATGCAAAGAAAAACTCATAAACAATTCTTAAAACATATTTTCTACAATGATGAGCCGCCACAAATCGAAGAAGAAGAATATATCTCCAAAAACCCACACAAACAATTCAAAGATTTCCTAACAGAAAAAAAAAAAC
>Ga0208299_1000014_pt1 | contig 192537 bp, 235 predicted proteins | sample 15_taG_FD_184089 | JGI IMG/M metagenome (GOLD analysis project Ga0208299, IMG submission 184089) | Marine viral communities from the Subarctic Pacific Ocean - 15_ETSP_OMZ_AT15312 metaG (SPAdes) (version 2) | ecosystem: Environmental > Aquatic > Marine > Oceanic | place: Pacific Ocean... | reverse complement strand
GAACGGGCCCAGTTGCTGCTTAAAAGTACCATAGACCCAGTTGCTTGGGCGACCTTGATGTTCGGTTTTGACGATGCGGACCCTACATGGAATTTGCGTTCATATCAGAAAGAACAGCTTCGGTGCACTAGTGAAAAATTAGTCATCAGGGAAGGTCGTCGTAGTGGTAAAACTTTTATTATTGCATTGAAGCTATTGTACCTGGCGTACAATCGAGAGGTACAGCGCGGCACCGATAAAAAGACTGGCGACAAGATTATGACCGGTCCAGAGATTATGGTTGTTACTCCATTTCAGTCTCAGCTGCTTAATATTTTTGACGAGATGGAGAAACTACTTAAGCGCAAAGAAGCTTACGAATTGAGTAAACGAATCAAGACCGCGTCAGGTGGGTCTTATTATGTTAAGACCCCGTACTTTCATATGGATATGGATAATGGGGCTGTAATTAACGGCTTCGTCTCTGGTGTTGCCACCAAAGCCGATGGTTCTGGTGGTGGTACCATGCGTGGGCGTAACGCTAATATTATTTATCTTGATGAAATGGACATGATTCCGGAAGAGACTTTGAATAAAGTTGTCCTTCCTATCCTTCTGACCGATGCGCTCGGTGAAGTTATGCTTATTGCTACCAGCACTCCAATTGGTAAGCGTGCCAAATTTTACGAATGGTGTCTAGAAGATGACTCTTTTAAAGAAGATCATCTTCCTTCAACTGTCCTTCCTCAGTGGGATAAGAATAAAAAGCTTTATGAGAAAGAGGGTTCCAAAGAGGACTTTAATAAAGAGTATATGGCTCTGTTCGTTGATACCAGCTATGGTGTTTTCAAACCATCATATGTCTATGCTGCGATGAAAGATTATGATATAAAACGCTGTATTGACGAAGCATACATGCGAAAGAAACTTGGTGTACTTGATCCCGGCAAGATGTTTAAATGTATTGGAATTGACTGGAACAAAAATGCTGGCACCGAGTTCGTTGTCGTTGGGTATGATCCAATGACCCATCGGTTCATAGCTTTGGACATTGTGAATGTACAGGCAAGTGAATTTAGCAGTATGAAATGGAAAGAAGAGGTTGTTCGTTTAAATTACAAATGGAAACCCGACTACATCTATGCTGATGAAGGTTATGGGCATACGATCATTGAAGATCTCAAAGTCCTTAGCGCTCAGGTAGCTATGCAACCCAAGGTTACTCGCCGTGACGTAGAGACAGCTAAAATTAAAGATAGACTTGTGTCTTTTAACTTTAGTTCTAAAGTTGAGTTGCGCAGTCCCATTGACGGCGCAAAGATTCACAAGACAGGAAAGGAATTTTTGGTTGAGTTTGCTGTGCGCGTTATGGAAGATGGCATCTTTTGGATGCCAAGCACCGAGGACCATTTACGCAAACAGATGCTGAATTATGTTGTTTTGCGAAGGTCTCATATTACCAACAAGCCGGTGTATGGGGCTGAGTCCGATCGGGTTGGCGATCACAGACTAGATGCACTAATGCTTGCACTGGCTGGCATTCAACTTGAAAATGGTCTTTATAGTGGAAGGAACATGGCCCACAGCCGACCGAAGGCTATGAGTAGAGAATATTTAGATGAACGTGCTGCCAAGTCTGAGCGTGGTAAAGATAGTCCTGGTTCTGAAGTTCTGGGTTTAATTAAACGTCAGCAAACTACTTTTCCAGGAGCTATCGAACTCCTTCAGACAATGAGAGAGGGTGAGACTGCTGCTGATGCTGCAAAACGCAACCAGCAGCAAAAAGGTAGAGTACAGCAACGAGGTCGAGACAGAGTGGACAAAAAAGGCTTTTCTGTAGGAGAATGGCTTAAGAATAAGGCGAAGGATTATCGTGGATACGGTGATGACACTGAGCACTTGTACGAGGGAGATTCAAGTGTGAGCTCCCATGTAGTGAGTAGACGCAAAGAAAGACGACGCTCTATTCGGAGAAGGAGAAAGTAATGGCAATTAACCCAATGTTAAAAGCTGCACTTAAAGAAGGTCGCGTCATGCGCGGCATGAGAGGCGCTCAAGCTGCCAGAGGGACAGGTGTTCCTGATTACGGAATGAGAGCAGTTCCCGGAAGAGCGGCTCGTGCACCCTCTCGTCCAAGAGTTACTGGAACTCCACGAGGGATCAGTGCAGTAGCACCTAGGGGGTTGAGTGCTCGTGCGCCTGCAACCCCAAGCATAACATCTGGAGTCAACCCTGCTGCCTCTTGGAGTGCGGGGTATGGTTCTGCCGCTGCTGTCGGTGGCATGCTTGGCGCCATGACTGCTGACCCAGGTCAGCGTCTCAAAGGTGCTGCTTTGGGTGCAGGTGGAGGCATGGTGGCTGGCAAGGCTTTCAGGTCTTTTAGCAGGAAGGGTGCGAACATAAGCAATAGCGTTTATGCTGGTATTGATAGCAAGATCGGGGCTAACGCCCAATGGGGCCCAATGAGTCGAGCTTGGAACAAGCACAAGGGTGTTGTTCATAAGGGGCTTAGGGGCTTTCACAGCACTGAAGGTCGTCACAACATGTTTCGTAGCGGAGCAATGCTTGGTGGTGCTGGCTTCGGTGCCATGTTTGCAAGTAATGGACGCTCGCACAAGCGTGGATTCAATAGCCGTCGCGGCAACAGTTTTTCGAGGTAAGTATGGCATTGCGATTTTTTAACGACGATAAGGAGGCCTATGCCTCTTTAGCAATTGTTGGCACTGAGGCCAACAGGCAAGGTCCACATAGGACCTTTTCCGATGGGCGTTTAGGTGGTGCTCATGAGCAACTTGTGTACCTGCGCAATGACAATCCAAGCACATACTATACTGATCTTACGCTTTCCTATGAGCAGGATATCTACAATGATTCAGGTGAATTCGGTGATACTGGCTGGGGCATCAAGTATCTTTATGGTGAGCGCAGACCCACTGAAGCAGAATGGGATGAGATTAGATCTGGAGAGCCTTTAGTACTTCCTGATATCGGAAGCACCCTGGCTGCAGACACTTATACATTTCACCCTATCTGGATGCGAGTGTATTGTCCTGGAGGTCAGGCAGCTCAGTTACGTGAAAACCAACGTGTACGTCTTAGTTTTTATGAAAAGAAAGTTGGTGCTTGATGAGCAAGAGACTTCCAAAGGAATTAGAGCCTATTTTACAATCACTCTATCGTCCCGATTACGCCCCCGAGGATCTCAAAGTTGCCGAGGCACTTAAGCTTGATGAAGATGATTTGAAAATTGTTGAAGAGCGCATTAAAGAAGTAGAGGAGAGACTCTTTCAATCTGATGCGCCAAAACCTATCACAGCAGAAGAAGCAGCTGTTATAGAACAGAAAGTTGACGAAACCAGAGATGCTATTGCTGCTACACGCAGCAGGATTGCATCTGTTAGAGCCAGGATAGACAAGCAGGCTGCCCCAGATGGGCAGGCTGAGATTGCATTTAAGGTAGACCTGAGAAAAAAACAAGCTTTACGAAGAGCAGTCAAAGCTGTGTTCGGCATCAAGCCAAGCGCACTAACATACTCTATGTACAAGACCTGCTTGGAAGCTAAGCGTCAAATCGAAGACCAAGAAGCCAGCGACTACACGAATGGGAATTGGGGAGATGATTAATGGGGTTCTTAATTCGAGCTGCTCGTGAAGAAGATTCTTCTGATGATGGTGCTCAACTAGAGCAACAGTATCTGAAAATGTTTGCTAAGATTGGTCGTGACTTTGTACATAAAGAGGATTTTATTGCAATTCTTCAGCAAATTATGGATCTTGTGGATCCTGACGGTTTCAATCCTATCAACCTTGAAGACGATAGCGAAGCACGACAGCGAGCCAAAGAGTACAAAGCTTTTTCCGATCAAACTAAAGATGGGTCTAAGGTTTATAAAGACTTGATTAAATTAGAAGAGGATGATGACGACGATGCCTAGCTTACCAGGTCTGCCGCCCATTAACTATGACAACCCCCATCTGTATGAGCATCTAACACTCATTATTGATCAATTCGAAAAGGCTGCACTCAGGTCTACAGATCGTCAAGCAATACTAGCGACCGCACAAAGTCCATTAAATGCTATGGATCAAATCCTTAGCAGTTCTGACAAAGCACTAACCATGGGTAGAACAGCTAACGCTAAGCGTGTTTCTGCTCCTGCGAGCAATCAACGTAGTGCCAGCGGGCAGGGCGGTACCGCAGACGGTTGGGAAGCTCCTGGTTTTCGACTGGAGGGTAGTGGTCTGTCTGATGATTCTAGCGATGAGCAAGAATCATGGAGTGACAGTCACAATGACCTCGCATGGATTGCTAGTGGTGAAGATCGTCCAGATCGTCCTGACACAGAGCAGGGGGAGATTCCTGATATTTCGCAACCTAGTTTTAAAGTTGGAACTGAGGGGAGTGTTGGGTTCGATGCTGACTTTAATGAACTGCTTAATGGGGATCCTGGAAATGCTCAAATAGGCGATTGGCTGAAAGACTGTCTTGGCTGTGACTTGCGCATTAACTTTGACTGGCAATTACAGCCAATTGATTTGCTCAGTCCGCTAGCAGGACTCTTGGGTGACATCAATGCAGCCTTGGATCAGTTTGAGCATTGGTTTAACCCCAATGCTCTTATGGAAAATTTGTGCGATCTCTTGAATGGGCTCAACTTCTTATGCATTCCTGATTTAATGGCCATATTGATGGCCTTGAAGATGCTTCTTAAAAGCTACTTAACTTTTCAATTGAGTATTAGGCTGGATTGGACAGTGCTTTTGGGGCCTCTACTTAAGTTGATTCTTGATGCAATTGTAACCTTACTTCAACAAATTGCCGGTATCATTGTTGCCCCGCTGGACTGCGCGTATGCTGCGTTGATCAGTATCGCCAACCTGCAAGACGAGCTTGCTAAGACAGCCGCTATGGCTGCGGCTGTAGGTGCGCGCACTGCCGATCGAGCAAAAGCAGTCAAGAGTGTAGCAACTGGTGAAGGGTTCCCAGGATTCACTGATGTCAAAACCAATACAAACAGCAGATTTAAAGACGTAAGCGTCACTTCTCTTGAAGTAGATGGTGTTGGGGAGAGTGGTATTGGCAGTGTGACTATTCCAGCACTCGCGACATCAGAGCGTGATGGCAGCGAAGCTCAGGCGGCAGAATCTAGCTTTAGCTTTCCTACTGGTTTCGAGATCACATCAAACACTAAATTGCCGGATGCACTTAAGATGCCAAACTTCCATTTGGCAAATCCATTTAGAAAAATGGCACTTTCTGTTTTGGAAGCCAAGAATTATATTATGGATCTTGTGCGAAAAATTATCATTGCCTTGCGTTCTTTAGAAGGGTTGGTTTCTGGTAGTTTAGGGTTGTCGTTAAGTAATTTGGGTTTAATTTTATTCGTCAAGGATATGATTACTCTTGTAATTATGATTATTAAGCTCTTCACACAGTATGGTGGCTCAGTTGAAGACTGGTGTGAGCATCTTGCAAATAACCCAGAGATTTTAGAAGGACTAGTGCCAGACACAAAAAGTGAATACGATAGTGACAGAGATAAGATCGTTCTTACTCGTGGGCCTGAGGTAGTAGCTGAAATCAACACTTGCGCCACCGGGCGAACAAATGCACAATCAACACTCATGAAAAAATGGATTACAGATCTTAAAAGATCAGGGAATGTTTGATGTACTCACAACTAATTGATGGGCTCCTTGGTCGCATTGACAAGAAGCCTAATGCAAAAGCTATTAGTGATGCGAAAGCAGCTATGACTCCACCTGCTCCTAAGCGTGTGACTGATCGCACCTACTCATATTCTCAGCGACATAGGGGCCAGTGGTTTAGGCCTGAGTATGATTTTGACGAAATTCAAATTGCTCAAGACACTGACTCGTATATGTTTAGGTCAATTCAGAAAAAAGTTCATCGCGTAATGTGTGCTGGCATGAGTTTTGTTGGAGCTAACGAAGATGCTGTTCGCTATATTGAACAGCGTATGCTGTTTCAAAGTATTGCGACCGGCAAACCATATCAACAACTAATTTGGGATACATTTCACGATCTCTTTAGATTTAGTAACTGCATGTGGGTAAAGAAACGTGATCTTAAACGCAGTATGGGCAAGATTAGAATTGATATTAATGGCACTGAAGTTCAACCTGTTGCTGGATACTTTATTCTCCCGTTCGAAACTTTAGAGTTTAGAACCAAGGCAAATGGTGAATTTAAGAAAGTCATGCAGAAAATGCCAGATGGAAACAAAAAGGAATTTCAACCTCGCGACGTAGTTCATTTTTATCACAACAAGAAACCGGGCTTTACTGTTGGTACTCCAGAGTTATTTCCCGCTCTTGATGACATTGCATTGTTGCGCCGCATTGAAGAGAATGTTGAAGATCTAATTGAGGCAAACCTCTTTCCTGTTTTCCACTACAAGGTTGGGAATGACGCATTTCCAGAGCGTTATGGTCCTGATGGCGTTAAAGAATCTGACATCGTGAAACAAACCATTGAATACATGCCTGCAGGTGGTATTTATGTTTCGGACCACAGGCATGAGATTACTGCTGTTGGCTCTGAAGGTCGTGCACTTCGAATTGATTTTTACGTAGGTCACTTTAAGAATCGCGCACTAGCTGCGCTGGGTACCAGTGCTGTAGACATGGGAGAAGGTGGCAGCGCCAATAGAAGCACTGCTAGCACCATGTCTAAAGGTATGATGATGGATGTTGAAGCTATGACCTGCGCAGTTAAGCAATTCCTTGAATTTCATGTTGTTACTGAATTGCTTCTTGAAGGTGGATTTAACCCCCTTGATCTAGACCAGATGGTTCATGTTAAGTTTGGCATTATCGACAAGGAAGAGCGTCGGGCTGATGAAAATCAACAGTTGCAAATGCTTCATGGCAACTTGCGCACTCTTGGTGAGGCGCGCAATGCCTTGGGCGACAGGCCATTTACCGAAGCAGATTACGAAGATACTTTTTACAAAAGGTTTGAAGAGCCTACAGCTTTAGTTAAGGCTATGAGTCCTGGCTCTGCTGCAGGGCAGACTCTCGCAAGTCATCCAGCAAGCAATGTTTCTCCAGAGGCTGTTCGCAAGGAACAGCAATATCAAGAAAAGCAAGCTAAAGAAACTTCTAAAGTTCAAAAAGGTGCGCCAAGCACTAAGTCGAAAAGCAAGAGCGCTAGCAAGGCGAGCGCTAGTAAAAGCAGACCAAGCAATCAGCATGGAACAAGATCAGCTACTAAAACTAACAGAGATGTTTTAATTGAAGATTTGAATGGAGTTGCCTATACTATTGCTTGCGGTTCTGAAGTAGACCCTGCTACAGTTCAGATATGGAAAGACAAAGTCTTGGCTCGTTATGACGAATTGAACAATGACGCAATTAATTTTGGAACATTAGCCCAAACGATGGCATGGCGCTTAACAGGAAAATAATGCATACAAAACTTACTGACATTTATGAAATTCGTCCTGGACAGCAGATTACAGATATGTCTGCTGTCCAAAAAACAGAACTGCTTGATGCTGCCACCTCTACTAAGACCGGCAAGAAAAAGGGGCTGATCATTACATTTGATCTCAGTAGCTCTTATCGTCTTACTAATAATCGTCTTTACAGTATGAAGGGACAAGTGGCTGGGCTTCCTACATGGACTGTCCCTTATCCAAAACCCATTTTGCGCAACCATGACACAAGCAGCGACCCCCTCGGTCGTATCTTTTCTGTCGAATGGGTCAGCAATGACCAAGAAGCTATGAAGTTTTTCGATAGTACTCAGGACTTCATGGCGTTTAAACGCACTCTCGACAGTGGGAATGTGCAAAAGATTTACAAGGAGATGTACAAACGCAATCTCCTTACTAACGATCGTTGGCCCGGCATGGGCAAACTGGTCGCCAAGGCTCGCATTAGTGACAATGATGCTATTGAGAAGTTCTTGGATGGTAGATATTTAACTTTTTCCGCTGGATCTCATACTGATAAATATTGTTGTGGACTTTGCGGTAGCGATTGGGCTACTGGCGATGTTTGCGACCATTTGCCCGGCTCTATTGACGACGAAGGTCGACCGGTTGTAATGTTTACTGGAGTTTTCGCTGGACGCGAAGCCTCTGTCGTAACTACGCCTGGAAATGATTTAAGTCAGTTAACAAATATGGAGTTTGGGGATTGTGTTGAGCTTGCTGCGCCTGTTAAGGACGCAGCACGTTATAGCAAATCACAAGTTACATTCACTGATGCCAGTGTAGATATAGGAGACCTTATGGCAACACAGACTATTGATCTGCAAAAAACCATCGAATCTCTAAAGTCAATGGATGCGCGCGATATTGCGCGCGGCCTTTGGAATAATACCCTTACCGCAGAGCAGAATGATGCGATTGCTGCTAAATCTCATTTTGAGACTACTTGGCTAATTCGCGTTCATGATGCACTTCATAGTGAATACGATTGGAGCATTCGCTATGGTGATGACAGTAAGATTCCAGAAGCTGTTTTTGCTTTTCATGGAGATCTTCACGATCTCTCTACTAGTAAAGGTTTCCGTGACTCTATAGTGAACGGTGCACTAGATGGTTTTGACAAAAAAGGCGAGGCTTCTGAAGAATTCAAAGCCATGCGCAGTCAAGACAACATGGAACCAGATGCTAAAGTTCAAGCACTTACTTCTGCAGAACTTATTCAGCATTTGCTTTCAGATACAGATGCTTTGACAGCTCTTAAAACCGCACTCACAAGTGATGAAGAAGAGGTTGTTGAAGAGGCTGAAGATGCAGATGTCCCAGATCCAGGAACTCAAGACGATTCTGAGGAAGCTGACAGTTTGCAACATTTCGATTGGTATTTGCTTACATTAGCTTTTGCTCATGAACTTGGCGACTTGGCATTAAGTTCTGAGGCAACCGATGCACTTGATGAAAAAGCATTTGTTGGTCCTGATCGAACATTTCCGGTTGCAGATTTAGATCATCTCACGGCAGCACGTCACGTTTTAGAACGTGCACGGCTTACTGAAGATCAAAAAACTGAATTTGAATCTGAACTTGCTAAGCGCATTGACATTTTTAGTATCAGTCAGCAGTCTGCAGAAGACTTGCAAAATGATAAACTTAAATCTGAGCTAACTGCGCTCAAAGCTGATTACTTACAGTCTCTTGAAGTTGCAAGTAATTTGCAAGCTGAAGTAGATTCGCTAAAAGAAAAGCTAACCGCACTTGACACGTCTGAAAAGATAGGTCAAGATAATACTAATAAAGCACCTTCGATAGAAGATATCAAACCTGTGGAAGATGAGAGCGCAAGCAGTTCTCAATCTATTGCAGATTCTGTCAAAACGCTTGGTGCCTACGAAAAGAAGATTGTCGCCTGTTTCAAGAAACTGCGAGACGAAGAAGGTGAACTTGCTGCAATACGCTTCCTTCATGGAAAGATTGCACGAGGACACGTTCCAAGAACCTTCGATATTACCCCACACATTCAGGAGAATGAATAATGACTGTCAATAGACATTCCGCTTCGTTCCGTACCAGAGAGGACGTGTTTGGCAGTATTACGCCAAACAATGTTGTTCAACGAGATGTCAGCGCACCATATGGTGAGTGGAAGCCTGCGGCTTGGCTCCCTATTATTTTTACTAAGACTGATATGCATGCCGGCGAAGATGGTTTTGTCATCAGCTCTGGCAAAGTTGTTGCACTTGATAGCCAGAACAGGGTTGTTCCTGCTGGTCTGCGTGCTGCACTTGTTGATACTTTTGCTTCTGCTACGAACGTATTAACTTACACTTCAACCGATTACGATTATGGTGTTACAGACCTTGTTACTGGTGCACCAGTTGCCAGTAGCGCTGGTGCAGCTTATGAAGCTTCTGAGATTGCCATCGCTCTTTGCGATCGTGGACTTGTGCCTGCTTCTGCCATGGTTACAAGCAGCAATACCTATCCTCAAACTGATGGTGACGTCAGTGAAGTCATTGAGTACTTCATTTCTGAGGCAGTGGGTGTTACTGCATACGATGTATTCGTATGGTCTGGTCGTCCTGAAGATGGCGACCAAGTATTCACTAACTACAGCAAGCAGCATCTCATTCAGTTCCTTACTGAACTTCAGATGAAAGTTCCGCACCGTACTCTTGGCTCTGACACTACTACTTTTGACCTTAGTGCAATCACTGTTGTGACCGCACAGGCAAATGATGGTCTGATGCCGACAGCTGGTCAAGTATGGCATGAGACTGCACTCGACGATGTAACTCGTTGGGCAAGTGCTGTAAACGGTAAGGATGTTTATGCAATTCAGCTTGACAACGACTTTATCGCGAAAAACACTACACGCACTGTAATTAGCTGTGATGTCAGTGGCATTCTAGAAACCGAAAAGTCTAGCATTGGTCTCATTAGTTCTGCTGGTGATTTCTATGTAGATACTCGCACTGGTACTCTTTTCATCCATGGTGATGCTTGGGATACCCAAGATGCTCTTGAAACTGCATCGGCTGGCGCTGGTGACTTTATTGTCACATACTACTACTACGCAGTAGCAGCTTCCGGTGGCGCAGCTTCTGACCGTTACGTCTTCTTAGATGGCGAACCAAACCCAGGCAGTTTCCTCTCCTATGATGAGCATTCCAACTTTGTTGCAATGGCATCTAGCCAGGATGCACTTGGTACTAGTAACACCCGCAGCATTGGTCGTCTTATTGACGTCGATGTGGAACCAAAAGATCTGTTGGCGCAAGTCAAAACCGCATTCCAGCTTACTGGCATGAGTGCAGTTTCTCAGATGCCCGGTTCTGCAACTGCCGGTTATAGCGATGCAATTACTCTTGCAACTTCTGAACAAGTTGCAGATCAGCTCGCGATCATCAATCTCAAGGTCAACTGAAAAAGGAGTCAACGATGAAATTCGAACTCAAAGACGGCCGTAGCATTGATCTTCCTTCTAGCAAGAAGGCTCAGACTCGCTTTGTTGCTGATCTGTTTCGTACTCAAGGTCGCGTAGAAGACGAAGGCGTTGAGATGGAGTGGGAAGATATGTACAAGATGCTTTCACCGCGTCATCAAAATGATGCTGTGGGCACTCCTAATATTCGACCAATACTTCAGTCTTCTATGGAAGTGCTGATTCGCGAGCCTGTTGAGCCGCTTATGGTTATTACCGGGTTATTTACCCGAGTAATGGCCAAAGGCCTTAGCACTCAAGTTCTTGCTGGTGCCGTTGGCGCAATCACCGCTGGTGATATCGCAGAGCACGGTACGTACCCAGAAAATATGTTCCAGCTCGGTGGCGCACTGCAAACTGCATGGATCGGCAAGTCCGGTCTTGCAGCTTCGTTTACTGACGAAGCGCTTCGCTACAGCACCTGGGACATCATGGCGATGAATCTTCGTCTGATGGGTGCTGCACTCGTGCGACACAAAGAACAAAAAGCCATGAGTTTCCTTCGGGAGCTTGGCACCGAACTGTTCAACAACAGTTCGCCTACTACCAGCATGTTTGGTGTTTGTACCGGTCGCGGTCTAGATATGCAACCTAACGGTTCGCTTGCTGTAGATGACCTCTTTAAGGCTCTGGCACACATGGCTGAAGAGGGATTCCAGCCTGACATACTTCTAGTTAACCCACTCTTCTTCTATCAATTCTTACAAGATCCAGTTATGCGCAACATGATGCTTGCGCATGGTGGTGGAAGTTACTTTGAGAAGTTCTCTGGTAATCCTGGCCCACTAGACCCATGGTCTAATGGCTCCATGGGTGCTCAAGGCCCATCTCTTGGCAACAAGATCAATGCTAGTGGAAATGCTGCTGGCGCTACTGCAACCGGTATTTCCGGTCGCGAACATGGTATGACTTCCGCAATGAGTGTTCCAGGGTATTTCCCATGGCCGTTCCGTGTTATCGTCAGCCCACTTGTACCGTTTGATGCAGCTACCCAACTTGGTGATATTTATCTTCTTAGCAGTGGCAACATTGGTTTCCATCTTGTTGATGAAGAACTCACTCAAGTGGAATGGCGTGATGAAAATGTAGATGTTGTGAAGATCAAGCTTCGTGAACGTTATGGCTTTGCTGTTGCTCATGAAGGTCAGGGTGTAGGCGTAATGAAGAACGTCAAACTTGCACGCAACTATTGGGATGGAACCGTATCTGTACATTCTATGGATGTAGATAGCGAGATCTCTCCAACCGCAGACGTACTCTGAGCGACTGCTTAGAGTTCTAAACGACTAAATTTGGGGAGTCCTCTTATGAGGACTCCCCTTCGTTCGTATAGTCGTGTACAATAGACTCAAAGGAGATTTTCTATGAGTTGGTTTAAGGATGTTGTTGAAGATTGGGATATGGTGGGCAGAACCGTTGCGCCTATGCCACCTTCAGCAGAGTGGGCAAATGCAAAAGACGAAGAAGGAGAGGAGCAGGTTGCTGTTTCTTTAGGATATATAGATCTTGCAGCTAGCCGTGATCCAAATGTCATGCAGCTAGAGAAGCTAAAAGCAGAAACTGCACTAATACTGTCTGGAGAGTGATACATGTCTACCCCTTCTATTGTGCGGGTTTATCCTGCTGATGGAGATTCTGGAATTCCTGTTGGTGAAACCCTTGAGGTTTATTTCGACCGGGGTGTTGACCTGAAATCTGTTTCTGATTCTATTGTTCTTTTCGGAAGTGACAGTGACCAAACCAGCGGTCCTGATAACGCTATCTGGATTGATGAGGATACCGGCAATAACAAATATTTTCTTAGTTCTCCAGGCTTCAAAGGCTTGGTGCCCGTCAAGTTTGAATTAGTTTACTGGGATACTACCGACACTGTCACGTATGCAGAAGTTGACGCCGGAACCGTTACATCTGAAACTGACGAAACTTCTGGCAGTTACGGACATAAAGTTAAGATAACTGTTGATCCAAAATTTGCAGCTACTTTAGCTGCTGACACAGAGTACATTCTTTATGTCAATGGAGACCCTGATAGTACTGACACTGGAGTCAGTGCTCGAACGCTTTTCGATGTGGAAGCGGATGTAGGCAATGTCGGCTCTGGTGCTGTTGCACTGTACGGGACCTACGAAGGTGTTTCTGCTGACATTATGGTTGTTGAGATCACTACTGCAGGCAATATTGGCACTGCAGAGTACAAGTGGTATTGGGATAGCGCCGGCTCTGGTAGTGCTGTTACTGGTCGCATTACTAATCGTAGATACAGAACTCTAGATGAAGGCCTTCAGGTTCGGTTTACTGGATCTGATTTCCAGGTTGGTGATAGCTGGACAGTCAATGTAGAGCCTATTGAAAGGATGGCTACCAGCACTTCTGTAACTTTTACTACGAATGATGGTAGCTATACAGAGGCACCGGACAGCCCTAGTACACCAGCCAGTAGCAGCCCTCCCTCTACTGTTCTGCCTAGCGTGAGCACTCCTTTCCAAGTTGATTACATGACACCGCTGGATGGATCGTACAATGTAAATCCAGACAAAAGAGTCATTACAGTTGTTTTTACTGATGATTTGGATCCAGCTACAATAACCGATGATTCTGTTACCATATGGAAGTATCCTGTAGAAGGCTACTACGGCGGCACGTTTGAGCCGCTAGAGCTTGAGAAAAGCCTGACGGTTTCAGGTGATACATTGACTATTAGATACTGAGGTATAGATGTCTTATCAACATAGAGGCGCAGTTGTAGCTGGCAGTCAGATTATTCTGCGCGCCGTTTTTACTGATGATGCAGGGTGCTTGGTTAACCCAGATAGCACTCCTGTAATTTACATCTATGATGAAGATGTGGAATCTTCAGATATTGAAGAAGAAGCTGACGCGCAGGTGTACACAAGCGCTCTAGCTGGGCCTCTAACGGCCACACAGTTGTCCACAGGCTATTACACCTACACTTACACTGTTCCCGACGCTGCAGACGCTGGTAGATGGCATGATCTTTGGGTAGGTGCCATCAACAGTGCTGATGATTATGAAGTTTTTGAATTTGATGTTACTCGAGGATTTAACGCTACTGCTCAGAATTTAAGTAACAACCAGCTTGTTGTTATCCAGCTTGATGACAGTATTACTAATTTGGATGGCGATGAGTATCTTGCTGCCACAACACTAGGGTATGCAACTACGTATGCTCCGCTTTATGCTTCTCCAGATTTGATTCGACTAGAGATGGGGCGATGGATTGATTACATTCCAGATAGTACCTTGGCGCTGATGGCACACATCAGCAGCAAAGAAGCTGATTTTGTTCATGGCGCTGACACTCGCAGTTGGGGCAACATTCAGCTTGCTCGTACTAAGTTTGTGGTCTTTGATACGGTTTGGCGTTGCATCAACATTCCAGGTCACGGATCTCAGGCTGGTGCAACTACTGGAAAGAAAAAAGCTCTTGGTGACCTGAAAATAACTGATGGTAAAAGCAATGATGAAATTCCAGATGGAATTTACGATTATGTTCGAGAAAAAAGAGAAGAGTGGTGGAGGGTCGTAAATGCTGGTGGCAATATTGTCCCTGGACAAGGCTTTGCTCCTACGATGGCTGTAAAGGGCACATATGATCCGGATAGACGAATTACTGGTCGCCTGTGGGAAAATCCCGATTGTTACTCGTATCCACAACCAGGTGCGAATAAGAAAGTCAGAAGCTCTAGTAGGCGACGAGGCCGTTTTGGTTTTCATACAGGTCGACTTCGCGGCCTTGGATATAGGCAGCCATTCAGAGGCAATACATGAGTAGACGACCTTCAATGTTTGGTAACACCAGAAACACTACTGTGCGTTCAGTGCATAGCCTCAGCACTCTTGGTACTGAGGTTGACCTTCGAGAAGAGATGGATGCCATCCTCTATGGGGAGGATGGTGGCCCACGTCATGGGAATCTTTTACTTATTCGCAATATGCGCCGAAATAGCGATGGATATCCAACTCGCTGCAAATGTTCTGACAATCAAACAACTGTTGAAGCTGACCCTGATTGCAGCTACTGTTATGGTGAAGGCTATCTTTGGGATGAAAGCTGGGCTTGGGCCTTCTGGATGTACGCTGGCTCTGATGGAGGATTTGTAAAAAGATTTCTCCGCATGCCGCCAGGTGAGATGAGAACAGATTACAAAATCTTTTTCTTTCGGTATGACACAAACATACAGTATGGAGACAAGATTGTAGAAGTTGTACTTGATACAGAAGGTGAGGTTGAGCTACCATATGTTCGAGAAGCAATTTACAAACCGCAAACGCTTGCTAAGCGTCGATCTGATAATGGTCGCGTAGAGTTTATTGCTGCTTTTTGTAAAGAAGCCGATGCGATCAGAACGGACAACCCACAATGAGCCTTAGTAGCACTACCAGTAGAATCGTAGAAGAAGTGAGTTCTGCTCTTTTGGAAGAGAGTGGGTTCAGTACCGTTGTGTCATTGGATTATGGATCTAGCGATCCTGATGGTTACGAAACTCCCACCAAGCTTGACAACCCGTTTGGCTTTGATGTGCGCAGGTTCCTGCCTAACAACTCTCTAATGGATTTAGATAAATTCATTAGAATTGCCGCAGAACTAATTGAAGACGCACAGCATAGAGAAGGTGTTATATCTACTCAGCAAGTCGCTCTTATCGAAGACTATCCAGCTGAGAGAATAGATAGATTTGGTGAAGAGGTCGTTGCTTGGAAGTTGATTAGTCGAAAACCAGGTTCCATGAATGCTAAGGCTACTGGTCGACAACAGCAAGGTTTTACTCACTACTACCAGATCCGCTCTCCAAAACATCCAAATAAATTTTTAGAAGTAGAGTCACGCCCTCTTGATCATGTTGTTGAATTTCAATGCTGGTCTAAGAGTGCACGGCTTGCAAATCGCAGAGCCATCTGGCTGGAAAGGCTTTTTGTAAACCACAGTTGGGCTTTTTTGGCGCAGGGAACCGACCGTTTCCGCTTTCAAGAACGCATGTCTGACTGGTACACTAACCCGAGTGGACAGCATCTTTATGTTCGACCAATTAGAGTCTTTGTCAGAACTTACGAGTTCAGAGTAAAGGCAGAATCTGTGATTAAACACATTACCCTTAATGCTGGAAGTGTATCTTCCAGCCAATTGAATAACTACTAAACCCTAACAGGAGGTTTTCCAATGCCTTACGAGAGTATTCCTGGCGTCAAGGCGACATACCTCGACGGTGCGTTCAAGATTCCGAATGCATCTTCGCAGCCCAGAATTTTAGTTGTTGGTCCAGCCGAGTCTGGTCTCACCAACGAAGTATTTACTATTACCAATGTAGCTCTTGCAGAAGCAGAATTTGGTACTAGTACTGAAGTTCTGAAGTTTGTACACGAGGCTGTTGCCCAGGGCGCTGACAACCTGGCTATTATTCGCAGTGGTGGACAGCAAGGAGTTTGGGTCTTTACTGATTCCAATTCTGCCACGCTGACCATTACACCTGAATATCGTGATGACGATATTCTTGGTCGCTATAAGCTGTTCATTGAGAATGACAGTTCTAACAATCGATATATGGTTTACGATTCAACTGATGAAGCTTGGGTCTATGACTCTAGCGAAATCCTTGTCCTTGATGAGGGTGTTGTTACTGTTGAAGATTCTGGTATCGATCTATTCACTTTGTTTGACAAGGATGATCTTACAAACGCTAGCACACTTGACTCTGTTGAAACTGCTGATCTTGCCGGCTTAATCACTGATGGTGATCTGTCTGAAGACGGAACTGCCACTGCAAGCACTGCTGTTGCAACTGAAGGCACTGATGGTCAGACCGTTAGTCGCGCTGAACGCTATGCTGCTCTTTCTAGCACTTATCATCTTCTTGATTATCGCGATGGGGATATGATTATTCCTACTGACGTATTCGTTGACGATGATAATATTCGTGATGACACTAACAAAACCTATGCGGGCACTGGTAGTACTGATGCTGAAAAGTATGGTTACTACTGGAAAGGTATTCCCGAGGCAGGATCTGCTGAAGATGCACTTGGTTATGTTTGGCAATTGCGCCACAAAGGCAGCATCTACACCTACATGTCTGATTGTGAAGATTACTTCACTGGTGTTACAGCAACACCAGTTGCGGCAACTTTAACCCTGAATACCGATCTTGTCGTTACTGCTCTTAAGACTGGCAAGGGTGGCAATGGTGTAACTGTTGAGATTGATGCTACTGGTTCGGCTGGGCCGACCGTCACAATTACTGAGACTGACTTTGGAATTGATATTCTTGTTACCGATGATGGTACTGAGTTTACTGATGAAGCAGTCATTCAAATCAATGCAGCGCTAGCACTGAAAACTCTTCGTTCTGGTGTGCTTGCAAGCACACTGCTTTTAGCTTCTGGTGGTGATGCAGCTACTGCGATCGTTACTGTTGCAAAGGCCAATCTTGCTAGTGGCACAGGTGGTGCGATTTTGACTCATGCGGACCTTACTGGTGACAGTATTCCAACTGCAGTTAGCACCGCATTTACCGCAGGTGAAGATTCTGAACTTCGTGAAGATAACTTTGGACATCAGCTTGCAACTTTCTGTCATGTGGCTAGCACCAACTGGGCACAAATCATCAGCGCAATTTCTTTTAAGGAGCCATCAAGTGGCTATTCCCGTGCAAAGATTGCGAACTGGATTGGCGTTCTTCCTGAATTTACTGATGACGGCACAGATGTCTACATTGACAGCCCTTCAGAGAATGGTTCTGGTGTTTTAGGTCATCGCCTAATTTCTGGCGAGAGCGTAACTAGTGATGGTTATCGTTCTGGTCAGGTAGACAATGGCAACACTACTGACGGTTACGCATATGGTGGTTTCATCCTTACTGAAGGCGCGAGCCTTCCGAATGGCAACGACTGGCCATATGGCATCAATGATGCTGATGAGCGCGAAGATAGTGGTGGAGCGGTAGTTGATATCGGTCGTCACCTCTTTGTTACTTACGACTGGCCTATTTTGACTAACGGATATGATGGTGGAACTTCTTACCGTGGTTCTGTCGCAGCTACCTTTTTGGGTAAAGTTGCTGGCATGCCGGAAAACGAAGAGCCAATTGGCTTGAACGGTACGGTTGTAAAAGTTCAGAAACCTACTCGTGTTCACAGCACCCAGATTAATGATCTGGCACAAGTACGTATCATTGGCATTCGTCGTGATACTTCTGGGACTCTGATCTTCACTACTGCGAAGAACGTTGCTCATCCAGACTCTGACTATACTCGTCTTAGTACTATTCGATCTGTAAACCGAATGCTTACTGGCATTCGTGCGCTTGCAAGGCCTTATATTGGCAAGGCATTCAGTGCGCAAAATCTTGCTTCTCTTCAGGCGGCGATTGATGGGTTTATTGTTTCGGAACGTACAGCTGGCATGCATCAAGGTGCTACCAGTAGGATTGAGTACACCAGAGAAGATAGAATTATGGGTCGCTTGACTATCAAGCTGCGCATGGTTCCACCGTTCAGCATCGAATCCATTACCGTAGAGACTTCTCTCGCGGCGGATGAGAGCGAACTCTGATTCCAATTAGGAGACAATAATGGCTACATCACTAGAGCTTAGTCGTACCTACACCAGTTTTTCTGGAGTGGATATCCGTGCAGTTATCGGAGGCGTGTCGATAGGTCAGCTTCAGGCAATTTCTTACGCTGTTCAGCGTGAGAAGGCGCCCATCTACGTGATGGGCCGAGTTGACCCTCTCTCGTTTTCCCGTGGCAAGCGCGGTATCGCAGGTACCATAATCACCCTCATGCTAGACCAACATATTCTTTTTGATACGGATGGACCGTTTTCGGCTATGCGCGTCATTCTAGATAATGATGAGATCTACCCAAGCGTTAGCAACGTCGCCAATGGCGGCGCTTTGAATGACAATATCACTGATTTAAATCTTGACGAACTAGACTCCACTGCGTTTAGCGCAAGTGATGTTTCTGCTTCATACACGGCTAATCAAGCCTGGTATGTTGATCAACTACCTCCATTCGATGTGGTGATTGTGGCAGCAAACGAGTATGGAAATGCTGCTCAAATGCGCATTTATGGCGTTGAGATTCTGAACGAAGGTTCCGGTTTCAGTATTGATGATATGGTAATCGAGAACCAAATGACTTATGTCTGTCGTACTATTCTGCCTTGGCAGAGAATGGGCAGCTGGGACATTGGTTCTGACGGTCACCTTAGTAATGCTTTCTCAAGTGCCGATGGTACTTGATAGCTCAATATAGCACCTACCTGCTATACTGTGGTCAGGTCTCATCGGGGAGGCCTGGCCACTTTCTTTTTAAGGAGATCACTATATGTCCCTTTCTAGTCCATTGCCTAGCTACAATCCTCCAGGACGGAACAGTAAATATCTGTACAGTTACTCTGGTGCAGATGCAGATACGTTTGCTTGGTTCCCTGACGCACCCGAAGAGTTGATTCATCTTCAATCTGTGCACACTGTAAGTGTTTCTGTTCATGAAGCCAAAGGTCAGGTAAGAGCTCTTGGGCACAGAGGCATAAAAGGTCTTGCGCGTGGCGTTCGCACTATTGCTGGAAGTATTATTATGACAGTTATAAACGATCACCCTCTTCGAGAGTTGATGAATGCTTATGCGTCGATATACGGAACTCAAGACCCACTTGGCTGGTCTATTGATCGACATATGGTTGGCACTGGTAGCTTCCTTAACAACTATGATTATACAAATCGTCTTGCCGTTCTTCTTCGGCCTTTTAATTTAGCCATTCAGTATGTTAGTGAGGTATCTCCTTTGTATGATGAGAGCAAAGGGGAAACTCCTGATGGTGCAGGATGGATGCTTCAAGGTGTGGAATTTATTGATGAAGGTCAAGTCACTAGTGTTAATGATATTGTGACTGAAATGACTTTCAGTTTTATCGCTTGTGATTTTAAGCCTTTCAGCTTATATACAAATCGAGGCATTTCTGCAGAGGAGATGGCCTACCTTGACAATCTTCGATCAGAAAGGAAGCTTTATGAAGCTTTAATTCCCAAAGAAGATCGATTTCACGTTCAGGCTGGTGACGCTTGGGTGCCAGCGTCACAAGCGCAAATTAATTCTGGCACTGGGAGAGGATTCTGATGGCAGCATTTGGTTTTGAATATTTTTGTGGAGCAAATGTTATTGTTTCTGTTAATAGTATGCCAATTTTAGAAGCTGCTGGTATTAGCTACGAAGCAAGAGATAGCAAGATGCCAATCTATGGCTACAGCAGTAGGCATTACGATGCTGTAGCTGCTGGTCAGGTAATTGTATCTGGAACCCTTCTGGTTAATTACGTTCATCAAGATTACCTTTTCAGAGCTATTGAATTGAGCACTGGCGGTTCTGCAGCAGATGATGTTGCCTCTGATCCCGTTTCAGGAGTTGGTGCAGATTTAACCGGAATGGTGAGTGACTATGCACAGTCTCAAGCATTCGTAGAGAGTATGAAATCTCAATATTGGAACTCAGGACTTACACAAAATACTTTCAGTCCGATTGTTAATTCACATAATCCATTTGATATTTCAGGTGGTGTAGATTTAACTATTGCTTTTGGTCAGCAAAGCGCAGGGCGTCCTGCGGGTAAAACTGCAGTACTTCTTGTAGATGTGCACTTCACAGGAAGGTCAAAGGCGATTAGAATTGACGAAGATGTTGTCGTAGAAGCTTACGACTTCTTTGCGCGAGATGTATTCTCGCTTAGAAACCGTCCTTCGGGTCTTCCCGTTGACCCCGAGGACCCAAATTCACCAATTAGCTTTTAAGGAGCAAACAATATGGCAGGTAGACGCATTAGGGGAAATCCCCCTTCTCTAGACGCTAGAGCGATTAGTCGCTTAAAGACAGCAGGACCAACTCCAGATCAGATTCTGGCAAACATAGATGACCTTAACGAAGAAATCGTTGAGCAAGCCGAAGCCAAGGGCATTAAGCTTGCAGGCGAGGTTCCTGAAAGAACCGAGATGGAGGAGCAAGAAGTGGAAGACGAAATCGATCGTATTAACAGAGAGATGGATGAGAAACTTGCAATTCAGCGTGCAGCTGCCGCTGAACGTGCTGCTCAAGAAGCTGAGCGTGCTCCTGAACAAGACCCGCCTGCTGAAGAAATAGCTATTGAAGATCATGTTCGGCAAATGCTTTTTGATCAGAAGGGTGCCCCATCTGAAGCTGCTATTGCTCGATGGAAACGAGACTTTGGTCAGGATGGAGTACAAGTTGTGGCTCTGGGTCGTGGTGATGTTTATGTTTTCACCTATCTCCGTCGTGCTGCATTCCAGAAAATCCAACAAGCTATGGCAAAGCAAGCACAGCTAGAGGGCATGAACAAAGATCCTGAAGAATTTATGATGGAGCAGGTGCTCAAACAATGCATACTGTGGCCCAAACTGAAAATTGAATTCTTTTATAATAGTCGCAGTGGTGTGATCCCAACTCTTTACGGTAGTGTCATGTTGCACAGCTATCATCTCACCCCACAACAAGCTATGGTAATTACTGCTCAGCTCTAAGGAGGTTGTATGCTGGACATTGACCTTCTTGTTGACAGCGATGACATGTACATGACGTCCCTTCCAGAGGGACAGTCATTCACGTGGCGTTTACTCACGATGAAAGAATACCGAGTGTTCAGCACGCTTCGCGACCAAGGTGTATGGCATGAGTATCAATTGTGGGACAAGGTGTTTGACCGTTGCTATGTAGGTGATTCTCGTGCCATCAATGGCAATCTTCCTGCAGGTATCTTTATGAGTATTGGTCGTTTGATTATGTACTTGTCAGGAGATTGTTCTGGAGAGGAGCGTGATGAAATCGAGGCAGCTAGGTCGCAATACAATCAGTCAGGGGTTCTTGAGGTTGTTAAACGTGTAGTTCTTATGGCTTTTTCTTACAAGCCTGACGAACTGGAGCGCTGGACACGTAGAAAGCTAATGAGAACCTTTGTAGAGGCTGAAGCTGTCCTTCAAAACAGAGGAGAGTATCAACCTCTTGACACCAGTAAGATTATGAGCGCAGAAGAAGCAGCAGCTCAAACGAAGAAGTCTACTAGTGTGGATGCGATGAAGCGCGAGAATATGGAACTTCGAGATGAATTTGGTGATAGAAAGCATGCGCTAGATATGCATCCCGCAGAGTTGGAAAAGAAGTCTCGTCAAACTAAGAAGTTGAAAGATATTCAATTAAGACAAATTCAGAAAAGTATGGATAGCGAGGCCAAATCAAATAGAAGACCACACAGGCGGCGCTAATGGCCCTTAAGTCTTATGGTGGGGTCACCTGGAATGGTGACTCCACAGAACCTTACAATAGTGCTGGCAGTCAGATGACAAAGCTTGCGGTTGCGGTTGCAGCTGGTGCGGGTGCTATGTATGCAGCTACTAAGCCTATGTCGAATGGCCGGCGTCCAATTGACTACATTGCGGCTCGTTCTCGGCTTAGCGGGAATCTGAGCCCGTTCCAAATTTTAAATACTTTTCGTGTTCCTGAGATCTTAAGTCCATTTACATCCATGGGGTATAAGGTTGGTTCTGGCAGCACGGAAGGCGTTACTGTCTGGGGACGTGAAGCTCTTGAGTCTAGTAGTACTTACAATTGGCTTAAGTACGCCACTGGGCTTGATCGTGCCGGCATGACAGCAGCTGGAATCACTGAAGGCATGCTTGGAGCTTCTCAGCACTTGGCTGACGCCATGGTGTTTGAGCCACGTGGCTCCAGTGGGAACTTGTACAGCGTGCTAGGTGGAAGACTAGACGAAAGTACTGGGCATTGGCTTGGAGGCAATAGAAAATTATTAAGTGACAGCATATCTTTGCAGGCTATGAGTCATGAAGTTGTCAACCCACTCACTAAAGAGCGCGGTGTCAATAGAATTGCTACTGGCATGTTTGCTGCTGCAGATATGTATGCTGATGATGCTTTCAATGAAAAAGAAGTACTTCTCGGCTCAAAGCAAGATGCTGCTGGAAAGTGGGTTAGAAAACAAGCTAGCTTCATGCCAGTTCCTAGTTCGGTTGGAGACCTTAAAGACTTAAGTGATTTGGCTCGACGTACTACGATGATTCGAGGTGTGGCTGCATTTGAAATGGGTAGATTTAATCGTCTTGTCTCAGGTGTGGCAGATCAGTTCCTTGGTGAGTCTGGTGGAAAGGCATTCAAAAGTATTTTGGGTGTATCTCCTGGCGTTCGTCCAGGTCCAGCTTCCTCAATGTTTATGCGTTTTGGAGGCAGGGCTGCACTTGCTGGAAGTACTGTACTTGCGGCAAGCCAAGCAGATTGGGTACGAAGACAATATGGAATGCCTGGGCAAATTCTTGCTAGTGGGGCGGTAAGCGCCGGTGTCGGGTATGCTGTTGGCAAGATGGCCAAGCAGCCGCGCACGGCTATGTTTGCTGCAGCTGCAAGTTTCTTTGGCCAAATGATTCTTCCTGGGTTTGATCAAGGCGTTATGCAAGGGGTTGCAACCGGTGCTGTCAGCATGGATGTCGCTCGTGCCAATGCACTGAACCCTTTCAATTATTTGCGTCGGACCCTTGAGGGTTTCGCTCCTGGAAGTACCGATTGGGAAACTGGTGCGCTGTTAGCAACTGGTGGCATTATGGCCACCAGTGTTAGTTTGCCTGGTCGCAATATGAGTCTAGCCCAGACGATGCTTGAGTCTGCTGGACCTAGGCGCTTGAAATTAGATTTACAGGCAGACAAAGTCCGTCAGGTACAATTGGCAAACAGCAATGTGCGAGATCTCTATTATAAAAATGTTAGCGGTTTGGCTAACAACCTACCTCATGAAGGGTTTCGGCAACGACGCGATTTGATGAAACACTTGCGCACCAGTGTGTATGACAACAAGCGTTTAGAGATGATGCAAGACCTCAATACTGCATTCTACAGGGCTGAAGAGCAGCTGGACACCTACAGGCAAGGCAACCCTATGAACGAAGCGCTAGAGCGTAGGTTGCGCGACATTAGCGCCAAGTATGGAGACACCCCCAACCTGGTTGCTCGCCTTAAGAAGGAAGCCAAAGGTTTTGGTACTCAAGCCTACTATAGTTTCTTTGGTGCAGATGTCGGTGCAGACAAAGCTTTGCGTCGTCGAATTGGCGATATGGGATTCAGTTCAGCAGGCCGGCTGGGCAAGTGGGCAAGTGTCGGAGCTGCTATTTTTGGCACACATCAGCTTCTCACTGGTGGCCTGTTAGGCAGTAAGGAAACTGCAGACGATCTGCGTGACATCTATTCTGGCAGAAAAATGGTTGCCGTTAAATCAAGTAGGTGGTGGGAAGCAGGTGGCACTCCATTCGAGGGTGGTGAAACAGACTATTACAGACCACATCAGTATTCTCTCATGATGAACAGAGTGCGCGAGAAAGGTGTTTGGGGTGCAGATGAGGACAAGATAAGTCCCCTAGGCAAGTGGATTCGTCAAAACTTTACTTATGAATTAGAAACACAGCAGTATTGGGATAGACCTTATCCCATAAGTAATGCTGCGTTTTCAGACGTGCCAATAATTGGCGGTGTGCTCTCAAGTACTATTGGCAGGCTAATCAAGCCTGCAAGAGTTATGCATGCAGGCGAATGGATTCGTCCTGGACAAGATGGTGGGCTTGAGTATGGAAATGTGTACAAAGGGTCGCGCTTTGAGCCAGCCACAGCTTTGGGAGCTCATCACGGTGTGCCGACAAGTCCTTACAGTGCTACCAATCAATTGAGTTTTTTGTCTTACCAATTCAGAGAGCTGGAAGGTATGACTGGCTGGGCTAAGAATGTTATCCAGCAGGGCTTAACTGGAGATGATGTTTGGGCGGCTGACAGCCAACAGCTGGCAGATGCTAGTTTGATGACTAGCAGCCGTGTTCGTTTCTGGGAGATGAACATGGGTGGTGCATTGTTTTCAAATGAATTTTTGCGTCGCGTCTTTCCTAGAATGCGTAGCGAGATAGATCGTCGCAATCCGCTTGCCAACAATATGCCTAGCTGGCTGCCAGACAAGTTCAAATGGGGAGACCCATATCGCTCAATAGAATGGGGAGAAGGACGCTTGCCAGGTGCAGGCTATGCAGGCTTACACCCTGAACTACGAGGGGTAGATCCAGAGGCTTACCCCGCCTTATTTAGATTTGCCATCCTTAGTGACGTAGCGCCACTTTCTCAGGAATACACTCTTTACAAGCAAGCTGTGTACAAGCAGCGCATGGAGGGAGCTTACAATGAGAAGCAAATTGCTTTCATGGAGGCAGTGGATCGCAATCACTCAGAGCAAGTTAGTGGATTTAGTGATGACAGACTACACAAGAATGCTATCAGGCTACCAGGCTCGGGATTAACCCGAGCTGCTTGGGCTGCGGGACAGCGAGCAGCACGTCGGGTAACAGCACCAGGAGAATATCTCGTACCTATGGGCTTTCGTCCCGTGCAAAAACTCATGAGTGACAGAGATGCTATTGAGCAGTATGAGTACGAGCGTCTATATGGTACACCTATGGCTTTTTGGGATAAGCCATGGCGCGATTGGTTTCGACCAGCCATGAACAGCACTTTAAATATGATGGGATGGGAAGGTAAGCCTCTGTGGAGACACAAGGCTGATAGTGCAAACGAGTACTTTGATAAATTAGAATTTCTAAAATGGGCAAGGTTGCGCGAACAGGCAGAACTTTCTGGAGATTCTCGTGCAGCAGCACAGTACCGCTGGGCTCAAGCCAATACTCGTGCTGGTGTGAATCCTCAAGGGAGCTCTCTAAGTATGTACTGGACACTTCCTGATAGTGAAAGAAAATTCTTCAATGCTTTCGCTCATGCTTCTGGTAAAGATCGTCATCGTATTATGGAGATGGTTCCCGCCGACCAACAACACCTTTACAAGGCAATTTGGAGCCGAATGGATTCTGGAGATGAGAATCTTTGGGCTGGTGCTGATAACGCTATTAGCGATTCGCATTTAGCTGCTCAAGAAGCACGTGTTGCTGGATCTCTAGAAGGGCCAATGCCTTCCGAAGATTGGGTGGGTTGGCATGAGGATGTCGACATGAGTGATATTCAGGTTAGATATGTCGACAGGATGGGTGCAGAGCTGTCGGATTACGGCTTATGGGAAAAACAGCTCAAGAAAAGCATGCAACAACCTATGCTAGACGGGAGTACAGATTTCTTACAACAAAACAAACCTGGGGTTCCGATAGGTTCTGCTATGAGTAGAGGACTTACTCAAATGACTGGCACTGCAGGAAGTCGTGGCAGTTGGCATGTAGCACCATGGAAAGGTATGATGAGTACTGTACAAGTTGATTACAATGATAACCGTGCCATTGATATTGGCACAGCAATGGAGAGATACTTAAGTGGCTACTAATGATCGCTTTAACCAGTTTCACGAAGATGCTGACACCACTGTTCAAAGTGGTGTTTCGCTACTTAAGACTGCCGTAGGGTTAAGCCCTGTAGCTGTTGGTATTTGGCATGGGCAAAGACACCTTAAAAGAAACGAGGCGTTAAACAACCCTCTTTCTAAAGCTACGCCTTCTCAGGCTATTGGCAAGGCCAAAGGCCTTGCAGCTCGAAAGTCTCAACAAGCCAGAAGTGAGCGTGCAGCCAAAGTTGTTGATAAAATTAAAAGAGGGCTTGGTGATTCTGATGAGTTACGCAAAATCATTGGCACCGTAGAGCAACACAATGCACTTCTTCAGACACTTTCCGTAACACTTGAAGATCCTGCTAGTGGTCTTAATGCTTCTGCCGTTAGCTCTCTGAAAGGAGAGATTAGCCGTTTGCTTAGTGAGGCTAGTCCAAACTCTGTAGAAGAGTTTGCCGAGAAAGTTACTAGATCTCTTCTTGATAGTGGTTCTGCCGAGACTCTTTTAAAATGGGAAGAGAATTTAAGTGAATTTAGAAACATCAGCGGTCAGCTTCAGTCTCCTAATTTTTCAATCCCAAAAGGCGGTGTTGCTTACAATTCTATTGATGTTGGAACCTTACTTAGCAGGAGGCAAGCTAAAGAAGCTCTCAAACCTTGGGAACGAAGGGCTTTGCGTCTGAATGCCCACCTGTCTCAAGGTGATTACAAAATGCGTGTTGCCTCTTTTACTGAAGGCGGCAGGCAGTTTAGGCAAGCACAAATTTTGAATCGTGGACAATGGGTAGCTAGCGTACCCTTACACGAGCATGGATTGTTTCGCAGTGGTCAGAGTTTCAACACTCTTTACTCGACTCCAAAACATGCCATGAATGTTCAAAACGCACACCAGCTTGTTAGGCAACAAGGACTTGATGCTGCAAACATGACGGTTGGACAGCTTAGGGCTGGCGGAGCATTGACTAGTTTTTCTGATTATCTTATTCAAGACATTGGTTCTCGTGCAGCGAAAGGACGCGTTGACTGGAAGGCGTTTAGGGAAAATATGGGCATGGCTACTCAACACGTTGATCGTGCAGCTATGACTTCTGGGTATATCGGAAGACATATACGTCGACAAATAGCACTTGGTGCGAATGCAGTGTTTGGGCATACTTTTGGAGCAATGGACTCTGGTGAGGCGATGCGTTTTATTGCTCAGCTTGGTTCTGGAGGTGATTTTGAGGGTGGTGCTGTAGGCGCTAAGCGCCTTGTTACTGGCTTTGGGCAGGAGCGTAGATCTGTACTAGGCCTTAGAGCGAAAAGTGGCTTTAGCGCTCTTCAGAGTGCGTATGGCAAGTTTGCTGTCGACAGACACCAGCTTCCTATCACTGCGCGTGAAGCGCAAGTCCTTGGTCGAAGTAGCTACTCTCTTGATTCTCTTCGTACGTTTGGGGGTGCTTACCTAGGTGGTGTTGGGCAGGCTTCTGATGTTTCTTTAGATCGTCTTCGAAATAAGTTTACTCGCCCTGGAGAGAGTAAACTCAGTCCGGGAGTGCTTCGACACCGTGCCATTAGTGAAGTGTCTCAGGGTTGGGGTTCTCATGCGTCTGGTGGTTTAAACAAGATGATGGTTGTTGATTTTTCTAATGCTGGTCATTTAAGTAAGTCTTATGGTGATTCTGGCATGGGGGTCACTGGAGTGTCTCACAGAGTAAGTAAGCCTATTCAATTCTCTGTTCTCAATCCAGAGAAACACGCTTATGCGGCTAGTGAAACATTGACACGCATTCTTGCAGGCAATGGTAAATTCACTCCAGAAGAATTGGCTCAGAATTTGTATGTTGGAGAGACTGGTTCCGGCAGAAAGTACTTACCTCGGGATCCAGCTACTGAAGCTCTTGATATTGCTTTAGATCGTACTGGCATCAGTTACAAGAAAGACATGATTTATTTTCGTGGCCAACAGATTAGAAAGATGGATTTTCTTAAAATGTTTAGCGCTAGCTTTAAAGGCAACATGGAGAATATCGGGCAAGCAGGTATTGACCGTCTGTACAGACAAGACAAAAGGCTGGGTGAGCTTGCTTCAGAACTTTCTGGATTGGGAGACATGAAGTATGGTGCTGCGTACATTAGTAGTGACATGTTTAGCAAAGGTACTTTTGGTTTTACACACCAAATAGCGGGAACCGCAAAAATGTTTGGCGTAAACCACAAAACATTGCGTGCTCGAGCGCAGGCTCTTTCAGATGCTGGTGGAGGTATGCTAGGCAAGCAGGGACATCAGATTTACGCTCAAGCTGCATTTGAATTAATGCAGCAGCGTGGTGTTGGTGCTAAGAATATTGGAATGATGCTTGCTGGCGTATACCATGGGGCAGAGGGCGGAGGTGTTGGTAAAGGCGGAATTGACCAGGCGAAACTTCAGAAGATGGTTCGTGGACTTGGTGCTGGAAGCGCTGATGCTCTTGCGGCGATGAGACGCGGACTTGTTAGTTTTATTGACACGGTTCAAGTTGGCCCATCCGCCGGAGACTGGGGTGCTGCGCGTGTTGGTCTTGAACGCAGATTCGCTCAGACAGCATACGAACGCATGCTTCAGCTAGGTATGAGCAAAGAGCAGTCTGTTGACGCAGTTGCTGGCATCTATACTAATAAAATTGGCTTTGGTCGTCACTATGCTCTCGCTGAGCAAATGATGGGTATGGGGCGCAGTGTCACTGGGCATCGTAATGCTGTAGACGCTTTCACCGAAAGAGGTGCTACGCGCCTCAAGTACAGTCAGTTTGGTGACGCTTTCACTGAGGGTGGCAGGTCAACTGGACAGATGACAGATTGGTTGCGTACTCAGAAGCAAGGAGCCATTTTAGATTTTAGTGACGCTCCTGCGCACATTGGCAGAGCCGTTCAGGATGTTTTTGGATCTAGCAGTATGTATATGCCAGGCATGGAAGCCTATGAGGCTGGCAGTGGGACTAGTGTGCGAATTGCTGGAGGGCAAAGCAAAGAGGTCAGTGCTGCGTATGGTCAGCTTGTGAGTGGTTTGCAAAAGCGTTTGGCCGATCATGCTACTACAGGTGGTGACCCTCTGCGTGAAAGTCTCAAGACTTGGCGCAGTAATGCTTTGGATCTTATGAGTACCAGTATTGCGAACCTTGCTCGTGGCAAGGTTCGGGGCAGTAGTTCTCCTAGAGTTAGTTCTTATAACCTTACTACTGGCGCTGGCTTTACTAGCCGCCAGCAGGGTCGTGTAGCTAACCAACTTTTTAGAAGTACTGGTGGCACTGCTGTATTTGCTGACGCGACCATGATGCTAAGCGAACTTCATGGTCAGAAAGCTGGTGGCACTAGCAGTAAGCAATTGGCTGAGAGTGCTCGCATGTTCTTTACAGGAATGGAACATAAAGCAGGAAACAAAAGGCTTGGCAGCGGTCTTATTCGCGTGAGTGGACGACATCCTCTTATTTCTGCAGGTAATGTTTTTATGTCCCAAGTGTTCCGTGATCTACGAGAAGTTAGTGCTCTTCAAGGTACTGATGCTTTTTTTAATAAAATCAAAGGAGCGCAACTCCAGGTTTTTAGTGGTTTGGATGCTGCTGGCGATCAGCAGTTTAAGCAGATGCGAGGTGAAGAGTTCATGAAAAGTATCTTTCGCAAAGATATTAAAAGCTTCGCCGATATTGCAGCAGCTACTGGTGACAAAGGCAATGATGCTAATCGCAAGTTTTTTCGCACTCTGATTGACAATATTGATCAATTTACCGGTGGGCAGGGTGGTGGTCGCATGATTGTGCCTCGTGTACTTACTGCAGCTGGTGACATTGGACTTGCGCCTCAAGCATTCATGGATATGGATGGTGATACAGCACTTAGCATGATGCTTGATCCCAAGACTAGCGCAATAGTGAGAAGGAGACTTGCTGCACAAGTCGGGGATCCTGCGCGTTTAGCTATGGAGCTTCAAAGTCGTGTGCTTAAAGGCGGTGTGGGTACTGCTATCAAGAAGGGTATGGTTTCTTATGGAGATACTCTTGGTGGGGGCCTAGATGATAAAATTGTGCAAGACATGATGAAGGAGATGGGTATTTCGCAGCAAACTGGTGCGATGGACGTTCGTCTTCGTGGGTTGCACGAGGCTCTTGGCAACTATGGAGCCAATATTGATCAGATTCGTGCGCATCGAGATATCCTTGGTGCCCTTGAGGAGAACGTACTTCTCAAGGCTAAGAAGCTGAAAGTATTTGTACCTCTTGCCGAAGAGGTGGGTGGAGCCGTTGAGCGGCTAATGTCCAGTCCTTCTCAAGATTCTGCTGAGGAGCTTCGCAATGTTCTAAAGAATAAGATTTTTCATAACCAGAACACCAGCTTTAAAGTTGGTGATATTGTAGGGGAGGGCAGGACCGGCCAGTGGGCTGCTGAAATTACGAAGGGTAGGACGCTTAGCGTCAATATTGACAATTTTGTAGATGCGTCTCTGAAGGTGGCCAACTCTGCTGTAGCTGCCGGAACCAATATGCCTGGCACTGCTAAGGCTATGTCGCATGCTTTTTCTGCTGGTCCCAATATGTTTATCCAAGCTCTAGCAGGCTCCAATATGGAAACTGCTGGTATGGCTGCGTTTAGTGATTCTCCTCAACATGGTATGGCTGGTTTTTCTAAAGGGCTTGGGCAAATCACCAACCTCATAGACAAGCTTGACAAAAGGATGGCTGCGCCCATCGCAATGGGTGCAGCTGCAAGTATGTTTGCAATGGGTGCGATTGGCACGCCAGGCTATGCTGCCACTCCTCTTTCAGCACCCGGAGAGTACACCTCTCCTCAAGTTAGCAATGCTATTGCTCAAGGAAGTTTATTTAAAAACAGTGGAGGTCACATAGCGCCAGAAAGTCTTGGCAGGCCGTCAAGTGATTATGGTATGATAGACAGGCCAATCAATAGTGGTGGTGCGTATATGTCGCGCCCAAGCAGTTATCAAATCAAAGGTGTGTTGCCAAACGGATTCGGGCTCAACGGAGCTATGAAGTACGTAGGGGCGATGACTGGAGGTAATGCTGCTGGGTCAGTTAGAATTAATGACACTAGACGTCCAATCACGAGATCTTATACTGATCGACTAATGGGAGAGTATTGATGCCAACCAAGACCATGGACCAATTCGAGCCGACTTACGGATACCGTAAGAATGTTTTTGTTATCAATGACATTGACCTCGTAGTTCCGCCAACGAACATTGATATTCAGATTGAAGATTTGGTTTGGCAGTGGAGAGCACTGCGTCAGCGCGCGACAACCAAAGTTCCAAGCGGACATGGGCAGGTGGCTGTAAGCATCACCATTCCCTTCACAGGTCCTATGGTTTTAGATATGCATAGACTGGTTGTTGAATTTAGACACAGTCCTTTCTGTTATGTTGAAAATCGTTTCCTTAGAGAAACGATTGTGCCACACTGGCCCTACAGCCAGGCCATGGCGTTTACTATGACTGGTTTGAATGTTGCGCCCATGCAGGGCAGCAGCGACACATGGATTATGCAATTAGATCTTACTTGGTTTAATTATTTTCCATATGTTCACAATTGGCTCTATCGTAAAGATTGGCATACGCTTCCAGTTACAGGTGAGACTTCGCATACAAAAGGCAGTGGTATTGAAACCACTATTGGATGGGATGCGAAGGCTGGTCAAAAAAAACAAAAACACACTATTCTGCCGAAGCTTGGTAATTCTGATAATGAGATCCGTTCTTGGAGTGCTGTTCAAGGTCAGTATCAAGATCGTCAAGAATTGACTATTGAACAGATGGAAGAGTTTCACCAAGGGGAGATTTTTGATCTTCTCCCCTTGCCTGACAAAATGGCTCAATCAGAATTTGTTCAACGTCCAGCGCAATCACGCATCTATACTAGGTATATCAACCTGTTGCAACGAGATGCCCTTATGAAAGCTTTCTCTATTGATGTTGAGAAAGAGATTCTAACCAGCACTCTTTGGGGAGCGCTGTTTAGTGCCGTTTTGTATCGCAATGACAGACATACCTTTGGTTTGCATTCTGGACCTCCAGCAAGTACTGAAGAGTTGTATCGCGAATGGAAGCTCCTTAGAAATGGCATTGTTGCAAAGATGAACAGTGTTCATGGTGGTGCACTGTTTCACTTCTTTGCGTACAAGGAAGTTAGGCTTCCAGCGGAGTGGACCGGTATGATTAGTGATGCGCACAAAGAGACGTTACGTGTTGCCAAGGACAAGCTACCGTCCGCAGGTGGTACTGAGGTAGATGGTTGGGAATTGCGTTTTGATCCCACTGACACTTTTCATGTAGACAGAGTTAAAGTACGTAGACGTTTCAGTAGCGCTCTCGGTAAAGATGGCAGTCCTCGTGTGTCACCAGTAGGCTACTCTAACGAAGATGTACCCATGCCTGTTGATGAAGTGCGCGTTACAGATACTGTCCATTGGCGTTCTGCAGCTACTCGATCTCGTTTGGCAGGCCGCCCAACTGGTGGAAGTATGCACTGGGGTACTGACATTGGTGCAGGTGATCGTGATCGAAATAAGCCAGACGTCTTAGTGCCTATTTATGCTGTTGAGGCAGGTACTGTCAGTCATATTCAATTGACGGATTCTTCTAGTGGTGGGAGTTGGAAACTTGCGTACTTGAATGACACAGAGCTTACTTCGTTGCCTTTCGATCAGGAAGATTTTGAAGTCAGCATCAAGGCTATCGTTCCAGAAGTTAATTTTCGAGGAGCGAATGTCACTAGAGAATTTGGGGAAACGTTCCCCGTTGGCTCGTTTGTTAAATCTATCAAGTATCGTAATGCTTGGTATTATGTCGAAGCTCCTAGTGCGGGCAATTATATACAAATGTCTCATGGGAACAACCTGAGTATGTATATGCATCTTGGTGGTGTTTCTGAAGCCGCAATGAATTCACTTAACGCCACAGAGGAGATTCCTGCCGGAACACTCATTGGCTGGATGAGTGGTAGTGGCCCTATGAATGAAGCATTTAAAGCCAATGCTATAGTAGAAGCTAGAAAAGAATATCTGACCTCTGGCTCTAATGGATATCAGTACATATCCAGAACTTCTAATCAGAATTTCTGGGACAATCCAAGTGGAGAGAGAAGTAGTGTTTGGCATTACCAAACTCATCTTCATTTTGAATATTGGGAAAGTGAAGATCTTGGAGTAGGTATTGATCCGCCATGGACTGGTACTCCAGCTTTAAAAGAGGATTGGAAACGTTCTAGTCGCATGGTCCCCGTGGACTTAAGTGGTCCTTTGGAGACCAGTGTTGCTGGAAGTTATGAACTAACTGCCAGCCCTTCTTTCACAACTCCTACTCAAACAACTGTCAAGGAAGACATTGCAGAAGAAGCAAAAGAAGGCAATATCAGCAACGAAGAGCTTCAGTCTGTTGGTCAGATCTTAGACAATCTTTGGAGAGACGGTTGGCTGTATTATGATCGTGACAGCAAGATTACTAATGTGTGGTGGAAGCACCACAAGCTTTTAGTTGGGCCTGGAAACGAAGAACAACTTGAAAAAGGCTTTTATTCTGACCCTACTGTTCTCACTGCTGTTGCTGGCGGTCTTCGTCACATAGTGGCAAATATTCCTATTCTTGGGTATGAGTTTCCTACCCAACAGCATTTGGGTAGCATTGAGCCGTTTTACAGTTTCGAATTTTGCTCTGTGGATTTCGAGGGTAGTGGCACACAAAGACTTGCAGGTGTCAGCAAGCAGACTGAAGTGCTGCTTGCGATGCGAGGGTTGCTGCATGCGAATGCACGTAACTTTCGTGGCATTACGGATAGTTGGTGTGTCGCTGTGGATAGTTTTGTTACTAGGCTCTTGGGTACTTTCTCTCCTGATGACATTCAGATTGCTACGTACAACAACGTCACGGAAGCTGGTGAAGAGCCAGTAATTGCAGATATCGAAGTCCTTAGGCGTGCTATGGTTACTCGTAGTAACAGTATGACTGTGCAAGGACATCCTGGCATGAGTTGTCATACTATTGAACTGTCTGAAACTAACCCTTACGTTGGTGAGGCTATTAATGGTACAGCTCCTGCAGTAGAGGATTTAGAAGTTGCATATTCTAAAGTTTTAAATGCAGTTTACAAATTAGCTTTCAAAGATGAGGCAGCTGAGTTACTTCAGCAAGTACTCATTGCTCAGCTTGCTGGTGCTAACACATATCGCCAAGAGTCGGATGAATTTGGTCAGTTCGAATTGTCGTACGTCACATCGCCACTCTTGGTAGAAGATGATAATGTGGCTCTTTACAGAGACAAGAGTGATAATGACTGGATTATTTTTGGCGATGACTTCAGTTCTTTGGCTAATGGCCCAGACAGTATTGGCAATATTGTTGGTGCTGGCACATCTTTGCCAGAATCCTCTATCTTTTCTAATTTGAACGCAGTTCCCTTAGACCAGGTGTTTGGTGGTGTTCCGCAAAGCGGTGGTGCCGGTGGGCATCAAGGCGATGCTTGGAGAGCAGCTTACGCCCAAGTGGCCAAGGAGGGCAGACCTGTAGCTGCCCCTACAGCTTCTTCAGTTCCGGATGAAAACATTACCCCTAAGGAATTTGACATTAGTGCTCTTCTTCAGGCAAGCCAAGATACGCAAGTTCTTGGTAAAGTTCCGATGGAGAAGATTCTTGACTATTGGACAATGATTCATAAGACAATTCAGACTGCTAGTGCTATTCTTGCTGAGTCTGACGACCAACTTGCTTATGGCACAGTGCAGGCAGGCGGGAATACTATTGATTTTGTGCAGGACGAACTCTACGAGCTACCTGTGCAGCCAAATCTTTTCAAGGGCTATCAGCTCTACTTAGCTACTGTTGCTGCTGTTAATCCATATCCTGGACCCAGTTCTTCTAATCAAACAAAACCTCTAGAAGAGTCGCTTGCGACTGGTGCTGTTGTAGAACACTTGGTAGAAAATCAAAATTGGCTACAGTGGCATCCGCAGAACGGTTTGACATCTGTTGATTTGAAAAAACTACAGACAGGTTTTGGAGCAGGCTATGCTGGTGGTTTGGTTGGCTGGGGTGCTCTTGGCACTATTGTCGAGCGCCCTGTAAGTTTTATATGGGCAACTGTTGTCAATGGTGGTGACAAGGCGTTAAAAACTAAGTTTGGCCAATGGAATGATAGTGATCGTGGTATCTACGCTGATTTTTGGGCTGAGATGCATGATGACGTTCTAACTGATATTGCTAACAATTATATGTGGCAATTGCCAGTTAGAGATCTTGTAGAAGAGCGTTTCAAGTCCTATGTGAGTAGCACTATCTTTGGCGATATACTTGGTACTGTTGCTGGAGAGGGTGGCTCTCCAGTCTTTGCAAGTACGACTGAGCAGCTTAAGAAAACAGCTGCAAGTTGTGGTGATTTTCAGTTTGATAGATTTTTCGATATGCCAAAGTACGTTATGACTGAGCGTGGTACTACAAGCGACAATATTCGTGAGGCTAGTAAGGAAAACCAAGATATCGGTATTGCTCAGCCATCTGACATTCCCAAAGGGCAGATTGCTGTTCCTATCTTACTACCAGATGGAGCGTCTTGGGATTGGTTCTTTTTTAATAAGCAGGAGGGCATTTGGCCTCCTGGAGGACCATTTATTTGGCACGCAGAAGCCAGTTTAGAAAGTAAAAAGATTGAATATTTCAAAAGCTTGTTTGCACGCTACGCTTGTGATTTGCTTAATGATTATGACGTCCTGAAGGCGTTTGGCCTTCAGGGGCTCAGTCGTGTGAACAAGCGAGCGCGCATTCAGGGCTCTCCCGCATTACCTGATATGGACTTACCGCATCATCCGTATTACGGAGATATTGCTGCTTGCCCTCCTGATTTTTATATGTGGAACATGTATGAAGATGGAGATGCGCACAACAGAACTGTAATTACTGCTATTCAAGATGTTATGGGTGATATTGTTAGCAATTGCTACAACTCCATGAAGAAGATTGAGAGCGGTGGTTCCTATGAGCCTAGTGGTGACAGGTACGTACAGGAGCCAGCTACGGACGATCGCATTAGTTTACCTCAGTATTACAATGCTGAGGCTACGGACACTGGAAAAAAAGGCGCAACAGGGTTTCCGTTTTATCCCAATCCTGAAAGTACCGAAGCGATTTCAGAGCATATTGGCAATATCACTAATGCTGTTGATGCATTGCAGAGTGAAGCTGAAGAAGCACGCATGGGGACTGAGAAGGATTCAACCAAACCAGAATTGTCAATCTCAATAGAAGAAGCCAAAGCTCTGTCCAGTGTCCATGTAGAAGATGTACGTTTAAGTAATTTTGAAGGTGCTTTTGGTCAGGGTGGCGGGGTACAGTATCCGCGTCGTGTTACTGCGGCTCAATATAATGAGCTTCAGGATGCAGTAGCATCTGTAGATCAGATGTTTGGTAGTCGTAGTGGCTATCTTGACCAGAAAGAAATTCCTGAGAATTTAGCAGACAGGTTAAGGGGTACACTTGTTGAGCGAGAATCCGACCCTTCTCATAGGTTCAATAAAGAGTCGCTAAACAAGCTGGCTTTGAATAGTGCTAATGATATTTTCGGTCGCAAGCGCAGAATGTCTCGGGCTTATCCTACCTTTAAGCTTTTCTTTGTTGAAGAAGATGAGTTTGAGAGTCGGCTTCTCAACTTTGATGATTTCTTCAGCTATAATGGCGTAACTAGTTTTACTGTTGAGCAGAATAGAAAAAGTCCTGCTGATCATGCTGTCGTTAGTTTACTAAACGTAGCTGGCACTCTGGATGGCACCAAGCGTGATGCTGTTGTAGATTTGGACTATTTTTCAGATTCCAGCAAAATTAATATTCCAGGGGAAGCTAGTAAGCTTAGTGGAGATTCTGTCAATGAGGGAAGTGCTCTTGACCAACCTTTTGGCGCTTTGGTTCTTCGACCAGGACTAAATGTACAGCTAAGAGTTGGCTATAGCAATGATCCTGATCTGCTAGAAGTTTTGATTAACGGCCGTGTCGTAGACGTCACTTGGAATCAGGGTGGAGATAGAGCAGAAATTCTTGTTCAAAGCTTTGGTACCGAATTGCAGCAAGCCATAAAGGGAACCAGTGCGGCTAACGACAGTCGTGCATTTGCGACTACTCACCAGCTCCTAGGAGCCATGATGTTGGAGCCAGAACTTCAGCATTTTGGGCGATGGGAGTTTGGCCAACTGTATCAAGTTGGTGAGGGTCAGGATGCTCGATTGGATTTCGTTGATTACAGTCGCAAAGGTTTCTTAGGCGCATTCAAAGCGACGAACAGGGTCACTGACTGGATGTTAAACAATCCGATCATCACGGCGACTCTTGCTATTGGTGGTGCTGCAGTTCTTGGTAGGATTCCAGGTGTTGGTCGCCTTCTGCGTCCTGCTGCAGGTCTGGCAAGAACTGGAGCTGTTGCTACCAGAGGTGTGAAAAATTTCAGCTGGGTATCCAAGTGGCTTGGTACGCTTGGGGTCAATGGGCCTGGCACTGCGTTTTATCGCAGTGCCCTTACCAATATTGTTGGCAAGCGTATTGGTGTTGCTACTACTGTTGCAAACAAAGTTGTGCAAGCAGACATTAGGGCTGTTAGTCGACTTGTTAAGAACCAGCAGGCTTTACGCGGAATGGCTTTGCGTGATGCTGGTGGCACTGCCGGTCGAGCGCTAGTTAGAGAGAGTCAGCGAATTCAGGCAAATGCGATTCGAAGAGCTGCAGTAGGTTCTATTGACGATGCAGCTCGTGCTCTTGCTAAAGCAGATGCTGAAATAGCGAACTTAGTACTTAAAGGTCAGTGGATGAGTCACCCAATGCAACAAATTGCTGGCCAAAGCGTTGGATTGTTGCGTTCTGTTGGTATCAAACCTATCTCTAGAGTCTGGGGTGGTATTTGGTATCGCGCGCCTTTGCTGGTTGGTGGCGTTTCTATTTCAGCCCTGCCTCTTGCTGGTCTTGATTGGGCATTTAGTGAGCTTTACGATGCCTCTGTTGGTAGGATTAAAGCTTATTTTCGACAAAAGCAAGTTTCGCTATTTCTCAGTCCTCAAGATGACAATCTGTTTCCCCCACACCCAAAAGACTATATGGAAATTTATGATAAGTCTTGGACAAAAGTCTGGGAAGATATGAAGATGTGGGTGGTAAAAACTGGTGTTAGTGCATTTGTCACAGATGACGAACTTGGCTACCAAGCTGCACGTTGGTTTGGCAACAAACCTGCACTGGATAAGCGAGTTGCGCCAGCTTCCTGTAGTTTTCGATTGATTAGTACAACCATTTGGGACGTTTTTCATGAAATGAGCTTACGGCACCCAGGCTGGATTTACGCTGCAAGACCTTATGGTCATGCGTTTAGGTATACGATGTTCTTTGGAGTTCCAAGTCAGCGCTACTGGAGTCAGCCAGGAGATAATGAGTTTGTTCGCAGAGCAAATGATTTAAATGAGGTTCTTGGAAATAGCTCTGTTGACATGAATGAATATCGCAGACTGTATGGTGATGTTGTTGACGATGGTTATACAAGTCTGCTTCTTGAAGATTTTGATGCGAACCTAGATGAAGAGGCTATTGTTGCTGCTAGTGTTGATCGCAACAGCGCTAATGATATGGTAACAAATACCGTTTATGTAAATGATCCTGCCACACAGCAGTCTGTTCCCGTTGAAATCACAACGGGAACAGTTTACGAGACAGATCCTGTTGATGTTGACAAAATAAAAAGCAGCTTGTCTCAGCTGACATATACACCTAGAGCGATGAAGGAGTATCTAAGAGCATTGAACCTGCGTTTCAAACCTTTTAGACGCTACCATAGCGTAACTAGTGAGCATGATATTGTTTGGAATGGCTTAATGAGTAGCGAAAATGCTGTGCATAATGCTGTTGATGTCACTTACTTTGAAGAAAACGCAAAGTTTGGAGATTCGCCGGCGTCTAGCGCCATGTTTAAAGCACATGCTTTCATACCGGAGCATGACTTAAGGGTCCTTCCATTACAGCCAAGCTACAATGTGCGAGGATACCAAATGGCTATGCGTTATGGTGTTGGTTCCTTGCTTCACACCATGCGAGAAATGTATCGAGGTGAGATTGTAATTCTTGGTAATCCAAGAATTCGTCCTTGGGATGTTGGAATCTTGTCTGATAGTTACAATGACATGGTAGGACCTTTCGAAGTCGAACAGATTGTACATCAGTTCAGTCATGAGACTGGTTTTATCAGTGAGATAAAACCATCTGCAATGGTAATAGCTAATGAAACTAGTTCGTGGCCAGTTCTAGAAGCCATCAAGGTTGCTGCACTGGCTGTTAGAGATGTTGAGGATCAGTATGAAGGTCTTGGTGCTACAGATCCAGGTGCACGCTTTCGGTTCTTGGACTGGGTTCTTGGATTTGGTGCTGGAAACGATTCAAGTAGCTTGCAAGGAGCCTTAGATTTAGGAACCCCACATGCAGCTACAGAATATCGCAAATATCTGGAAGAAAGAGCTGCTGAATTGCGACCATTTGATCCATTTGCTAATCCGAAGACTGGAAAAAGTGATTTAGAAGAGATTCGGGAGATTGAGGATGAGCTTGGAAGTGTCAAAAGGGGCTTGACCCAGTTTACTGGCGGCGCTCTCGGTGTTGCTACAGGTGCTCTTGCTCTCAAGGGTATTCCTTGGGTATTTGGAGCTGCTGGGAAAACTGTTCCTAAGTTCTTGCGCATGCAAAGTGGCACAGCCATGGGGGTCATGGGTATATTGGGTGCCGGTGGAGCTGTTTTCGCTGGAAACAGGCTTACTCCATCACTCACTTGGCTTTTAGGCAGTCCAATTCTCTTCTTGCAGGCTCTTCGTGGTGACTCCATTATGCTTGTCCCTCTTATGAAGAATGGGAACCCAATTGTTAGTGGTGTGAATTTAACTGACCCTAGTATGATTTGGAATAACTTCAAGGGCGATCTTGGTCGCTGGGTTGAAGATACTTTAGACGGCACTAGAGATCTTACAGATATTTGGAGACTCTACGGCAAGCACGCTTGGCGCAGAAACGAACATTTGAAAAGAACTTTTGATGCAAACAGTGATGTCTGGAATCAAAACAAACAGCTTTATGCTGAATTAACAGGGGAGAGCTAATGTCAGTTATTCCAGGGAATGCCTTACAGGAGCGAATTCGACAAAACAGATTGCTATCCAAGCGCCCTCAAGCACTTGGGCGTACTGTTATTGAGGTAGTGGTACTGCAGGTTTATGATGCAGATGCACTTGATAAGGATGGAGTTCCTGCAGAAATTGCACATCTTGTCAAAAGAGAGCCTGGCACTATGGTGGCTAAGGTCCAAGCTTTAAGATCTAAAAGGAAATTCTATGTCCCCTTTATGGCTAGTGAAGCTGAGATTTTAAAGACTCATGGAAATGCTGTTCTTTTAGAAGGTGTTCGAGGTACAATCATGTATAATGGACTTCGACCGGAAGAGGGACGCCTTGTGCTGTTAGGTGAGCCTACTAAGCCGCTGCGAAATAGCAGTGGTACTGGTGTCTTTGACGTAGTGAGTTTTATATGAGTACGAGACCGCAAAAAACATGGCGCATGAGTTATTGGAGCGAAACTGGGGATGTGGAAGCTCACATCAGTTTGCTTGGGGACCCTGGTGAAGTGCGCATTGGTGTAGGTGGTAAAAGCTTTATTGGAGTTAAGGAAGATAGCTTAACCCTGTCTGGCGGCACTCCTTCTAGAATAAATATTCAAGGCTTAAGTCACAATATGAAATACGCCGGCATGATTCAAGACCTTCCTTGGCCTCTGACTATGATTCCAAGCACTGTGGCTACACCATTTCCAAATCAAATCATTGTCCCTCCGCTCCTTGAGCAGCTCCCTACCATTCAGCAGGTAGCCGCTATTGCTACCAGCATGGCAGGTTTCTAATGAGTACTAAACTACGGCGTATGAATGATTTTCGCTGGATTGATTCTGGTGATTTTATGCTTGATTCTCGTGACACAGATCTTAAAGATACTTCTGAAGAGAATTTGCAGTCTGCCTTGCAGAAGATTGAAGCCAAATTACAAAGCACGAAAGGCGATTGGAAAAATAATTCTCAGTTAGGGGCAGATTTAAAACAATTTGCTGGACGTCCAAACACTCCTGAAGTTGGAGCTGAAATGGAGACTGTTATTATTAACGAGCTCGTCCGAGGAGGGTTGTTTTCTCCTAACGAGCTTACAGTTCAAGTGTTTCCAATTAGCAAAACGCAACTTGCGGCATTTGTACAAGTCCAACCCACGGGTACTAGAGAGGCAACTCAACTGGTTATCAGTTACAGCCTTACAGACAACAAAGTGAGTTTGAGAAACTGATGGCAATATTACCTGAGAGAACCAACAGCTTAGTGCTGGCTAGAGATTTCCGAGACAAGCTTACTCGTCGTACTGGCATTACTGATTTTGATGCTGACAGCAAAACAGATACGCTTATTAGCGTATTTGTTGATCAAGTTCTTGCTGCACGGAATGATGCAAACAAAGCTTTTTATGCTAATCAGATCAGTACTGCAAAAGGCCAGCAACTTGATCAGCTTGGACAAGATATGGGGTTGCCTAGATTTGCAGAAACCTATTCTTTTTCGGAGAAAAGAGATCAGAATGTAGCTTTCTACGTTAGTAGTGGTGATTTTGGCAGTGTGAACGCTAGTGCTGATATTTCGATTCCTGCTGGTACCGAAATCTTTTCCAATGAGAATGAAAATGACCTTGGTGCTTCTATCAGATACAGAACCACTGCAGATGTTACCCTCTTTGCTAGCAGGTCTGTAGGCTTTGTACCTGTGCGAGCCGTTGCTTCTGGTAACAATAGCAATCTTGGTGGTGGCATGCTAATCAACCATAGCTTTTCTAGCTATAGTGCTGGCACTGGCCTTTTGGTGACCAATTTTTATTCTATCTTGAATGGACGCCCAAGAGAGCATGACAGAAATTATCGTTTTAGACTAAGCCGAAGATATGATACTTTGGCTAGTTCTAACAATTCTAAACTACATTTACAAAGTTTACGTGTACCAGGGGTGCTGGATACAAGAATTATAAATGGTTATTTTGGTGTTGGCACTGTAGGTGTTGTTGTTGTTGGTCCTGAGAATCAAAGTAACAACAATACGATTAGAGGTGTGCAGGCTCGTTTGAATGAGATTCAAGGTCCAGGTGCACTGCTTCGTGCAGTTGCACCAACTAGTGTATTTTTAGATATCGAGATGGAAGTCGCGACCACTAGTTCTCTTACTACTTCTCAAAAACGTCAGTTTGAGCTCAGCGTACGTCGTGGTCTTAGAAACCATTTTCGCAGTCAAGGTATTGGCGGAACTATAGATTTGAAAGCTGCCACTCGTGAACTCAGTGTTTATGCTGGTGGAACCATTAGGTTTACTAATCTTGGCAAGCCTGAGCAGGTTTTTGAAACTGTTTATATTCGAAAAGGTCCTAGCAGTGGGCTTACTACAGAGAGAGATATCTTAGAGAATTCGTATTACTCAATGGATGAAGATGAGTATGCTGATTTAGGAACTCTTAGTATTCGTTATACGTGAGGTTTAAGTGAGTGGTTTTAGAACACAGCAAATTGCCAATAGCTTTCCTCTCTGGACTAAGGCTAGACGAGACCCCAGTAGCGTAGCTCAAAGGTTTTTTGGTACTTTCTCAGAGATGCTTGAAGAGCAAACCATTACCAGTGTTAATGTTTCTCAAGACTTTAGACTCCTTAAGAAATATCTGGGTGTAGGTAGAATTTGGGCTTTTGGTTTGAGTGATGAAGATTTATATCCGAAAACCAGCACAAGTCCTGGCGTGTCTAAATATTCGTATCCAACTGTAGTTGGGACCGATAGTAATGTTGATTATACTTGTAGTCGAGTTGCAGAAGTTGTTGAATTTCTGCATGCGCCACCAGATCGTCTTCTTGAGGTGACAGATTTCTCTTACTCAACTTTTCAAGTTTGGAACAGCAATTCTCCGCACGTCACAACTGATCCACCAAAGCCAGAAAGGCTTTGCATTGTAGTAGAAAACAGTACTTTTTATAGCCGATCTAATGCTACTCAAGACAGAGAGTACACTGGCAGGCATGTTGTACAGGTTGCTGGCACTGACGAAAACGACAGGAAGTGCAGAGAGTACATTCGGATACTTGATGATGGCGTGTTTTATACACGTAATATTTTTAAAACTGTTACCGAGATTGTTCTTGAAGGTTTCGATGGTGACACTATAGTTAGTTGGTTTGCTCAGCAAAACGCTTTTGAAACAGATCCTTACAGATCTGCTGTTTTTGATGATTTTGAGGGTCAGCTCAGACTGTCACTATCTACTCAGGTAGTTGATAGCATTACGTATTCTTACGTCGAATATAGTTCAGAGCGGTTGAAGCTTGGCGAAGAATACCGTCGGCCGTCGATTGTAGCTCCGGACAACACTGAGATCCTGGCTGAAGTAGTCCTTTTGGACTCTTCTGGAGACCCGTACACAGCAATTGATTTGGCGATCAATCATGAGACATCCAAGCTGTATGTCTTGGATGCCCAGGGGAGGTTGCACGTTTATGATCATGAGCTCTCGACGTTTGACTATGTAGAGAGCGCTGATGTTGAAACGCCGAGAACCCATTTGGAGCTGGTACCTCTTCGTCATCGAGTAAAGTTCGGAGATGCTGAATTCGTTTATACTGATTTTGTTCGCAATAGGAATGGTATTGTCAAGATCCAGATCAAGCGTCTAGCACCTGACGCAACGATTGAATACTTGCAGACAGATAAGACCACTTGGGGCACAACTGCAGCCTGGATCGTTGCACCCAACCCAGACGCTCAGCGTGCTGAGAATACCTGGAATGATTTTAGATTTAGTACTGAGTACGATCAGGTGGGTCAATGGGAGTACAGTTGCACAACCGTCACTTCCAGAGACACTACTACAAGTACGACTGCCGTACTGGCTAGTCGTTTGGTTGCTCAAAGAACAATTGATACGACTGTGTTGAACCCAATAGGTATGTCTTTCAGTAAAGAAGGATATGTTGCAGTAGCTGACGCAACCAAGGTATATTTATTTGAAGAAGTGGCAGATGTCTGGCTTGCAGATGTACGGCTTGGTCAAGTGCTGTTGCGTTCTCAGTATAGCCAAGTGGAGGTTAGTTACTGATGGGTACATATACACCTGAAGAGACTTTGATGCCTGTGGGTCTTGATGAGCTGGGCCTCAGGCATGGTTTGGAGAGGTTCCCCGAGGAACTTTTGTCTGATTATAGACGACGCTTGTTGCTTGAGGCGCGAGACCCCTCTGATCCTTCTGGGCAGAGCTTAATTAGACATACGAACAGAAAGGCAGGAGAGTTTGAACTTCCTGTTTTTGATATCGAACTTGTGCTTGATTCAGAAGACTTACCCGTGGCTCTAGATCCGCATGTGGAGGTTACTAGCACCTGGCTGCGAGCCTATCATGATCATGAGAGCGAAGCGCTTGATTTCGAGGTCTCTCTTTTAGAAAACAAGTGGCTTGAGGATATAGTGGCTGCCTTTACTGGCAGCCTGTATTTTAGTTTAACTTTGCTTGATGACTATGATGAATATTTGAAATCGAATCATCTTAGAATTGGAAACACAACTAAAATGCATAGCGCGAGGCAGCTTTTTGGTAGCTTTCAAAACGCTATGCCTGATAAACACATTAAGGAGATGTGGTTTAGTAACCTTTCTGTATTCCAAGATTTGAAGGATACTAAAGGTCAGGTTACTGAATCTGGTGACTATTGGATTGACTATGACGAAGGCGTTGTCATTAGCTACGATGTTCAAGCTGGCACTGCATATTATCGTTATGGTGAGTTTCCGCATAGAGTTTATTGGCAACCAATACGTGTGCAGTTTGCTAATGATGTTGATTTGGATTACGAAACCAAAAACTTTTTAGTTTCTGATGAAACTGGCGAGCTCGAGCCTTTGCTGCTAAATAGCAATGGGGGGTTGCTGTGGAATCAAGTTCTTGCTGCACACCCGCTTGGCTGGGGTGAGTAATGGATTATCAAGAGATTGTGCTTGAGGTTGACAACTATGTGTCTACTTCTGACAAAGCAGTCCCTCTGACTGGCATTCAGTCAGAAAATATTGAAGGCTGGGTATGGAACAGAAGAACAAGTTCATCTAGCACTCGCAACAACACCAGATACTTGACGCACGTAGGAGGTCACGCAGTTGGTCTTCTTGATGGTACTAAATTGACGCATTGGCAAAGCGGCGTGCTTGATGGCATTCAGTATGACAGCATTGTTCATATGCCTCTAGGCGACGATCTTAGCTGGACGCCTCGATATTCGGTTGGTGGTTTTAGTGTCTATTGGGATTATCGAAATCTCTATTCAGACTACTCCTATTCAGAATCAGCAGATTGGGACGTGAATGGTAGAACTGCATTGCGCTTGCGCACTGACGCTGTGCACAACAGCGTCAGTGCAGCACTTTACAAGCGCTTAGATACTTATGAAATCTCTAGTATTAGAGAAGCCAGACTTGTGTCTGCTTTTACCGGTGCTCTTACCAATGGTGCCCGACTTGAATTAAATGACGGCTTGCCTGCTGATTGGAGTCAGGTCGAAATACGTAAACGAGAGATGCTTGTTGAAGATGGAGTCTTGTATTTTAACCAAGACATGAGCATTCAGGTGGGGGCAGAATATAGTACCGTGGATGATATTTTGGAAAGCTGGGAGCATCAATATGATGGTCTTCGTGAGGGTCGTCCGCTTTTTCTTCAGTATTTCCCTTTATCTCAAGGCTCTGTTGAATTGGTTTCTATCGATTCGTCTGGAAACATAACCACATGGGAAGAGCAGCCTTCTTTGAACTTTAGCTCTCCTGTTGATAAGCATTTTAGCGTCAACTATGATTTAGGTACTATAAACACCGGAGGATACCAAGCTCCTTCGCTTGTGCTTGCGGAAACGGTAGAAGCTTATGATGTTGAAATTCGAATTACCATTAGTGAAAATTTAGACAGTTACCCCGAGCAGGGTGTTGTTGTTATTGGTAGTGAAGAAATTTATTACCTTGGCAAAACACGCGATGCTTTTACTAATTGTGTGCGTGGGTTCAATAACACAATTGCTCAAGACCACACCAAGGGTACTATTGTTAGTGACAGACAGCATGGTCTGCACACTACTGATGCCTGGTATGTAAAATACAAAGCAGTCCCCCGTGTTGACTACGAGGTCACCGACTATAATTTGCGCACAGCTAATCATAGCACTTGGCTTGATGTTCGTGCTCTACGCAATACTAAAGCCAATAATATCGTACAGATAGTTAGTCAAGATTCGAATTTAGCTGAAGTTATTCTTACCAGTGATAGTCCGCTTATTGGCGCAAATCTATTTGGACCTGTTTATTATGGAACAGATGTTAGCAAACTGACTGCCACTGGTTTCGATGCTGCTGGAAACCCTGTAGAAGATGTTGATTTGACTATTTACATCAAGAGTGGGACTGGACAGCTGAATGGAAGCTTAAGCAGCTATACTGCCGAAAGTAATACTGCTGGACAAGTTAGTTGTTTTTACAATGCTCCATATAGCAATGATGACGCCATTATGGAAGTTACGAAAACAGAACATGTCGGTGCAGACACGCATATGACTGTGAACTTTACTACTACTGTTGTGCCAAGCGAAGTGTGGGTGTTTCAAATTCTGAAGCATGATCCTGTGCTGGGAACTGTTGGCAATAGGGTTGATGTGGTTGCGCTTGGAAGCGCAACAGAACCTCATGGCTTGGGTTATGCTGATGTGTACATGAAGCATACTGATGACTACAATAAAGGGACTTTGCTTTTGCAGGATTCTTCTGGAGTTCGTAGAAGCCTTCCTGTCAGGTGGGCAGAACTACAGTACGATGGCAATAGTGAACCTTACGTGCGTTTCTTTCTTGAGGTTAACCCTAGTGCTAGTTGGATTTCTGGCACTCAACCTGCTTGGTTGTTTCAACAAGAAGCCGTAGAGTGGGATAGTGCTCTTAAGAGAGGTGCTCGTGTAATTCTTTATGAATATACACTTGATGCTCAGCATCCTATTACTGGTAATGCTGGAGCTTATATGCCTGTGCGGCCCACTGCTGTGCAAGGCAACACCCTTGTTTTTGAAAACAGGCTGTTGGGAGTTCCAGATCCAGCGGATGATGAAACAAATCTAGGTGCTTATGTTATCATTGCACCAAGCGAGGTACGTTGTGGTGCTTACGGTCGTGATCCATATACGGGTAGACTCATCACGTCAAATGATGTGCGTTTGCGTTTGCAATTACCAAACACTCTGACTGGCGTAGACAGCAGTGGTGCTTTGCCAATTCCGTATGGATGGACTTTTATTACTGAAGATTTCAATATAGGTGCTGGGCTTGATGGTGCAAATTTCATTACAATTAATCCCGCAGCATCTGGAATTAACCAGTTTAGCTTACAAGGAGCCGTTTGATGGCTGACAAATTACAGCAAGGGGTCAACGTATTTACGACCTTCGTTGAAGGTGAAACTCCTTCAGCAGCAAAACTAAATAGTATTGTTGCTCAATTAAAGAATGCAAGCCAACAGCTTGAAAGAGCTGTTGGCGATATTCATGGTCAATCCTATCCTTACAGCAGTGCAACAAGTGCACGGCTGTCTATGGCGTACGGTCGTTCTGGTGGCAGTGTTCTCAGCAATGCTGAAACGCGCTCTCTAGATATTGTGAATTTAGCAAGGCTTGTTGGACCTGCTAGTGCGCTTAACCCAATGATTGTTGGTAATGATTTGGAAATTACCGAACCGGTACCTTCAAATGTTACTGAATTTTCTCTTAGATACCCTCCGAGGAGCACTGCAAGTGTGAGCTTTACTAAAAGCGGTACTGGAGAAGCCTTTGAGAACCTCAAGGCTGTTGGCGCTATGATTACTGTGGGTGACTATTACGTAGATGGTCTTGGGCGTGTTTACACTACTCAAGCTACTGATACTATTGATCCTGGCACTGTCACATATGCCATTAGTCGCGACAGCTGGTTTGGTGGGCCAAATTACGAAGGGGGGCGTTTTAATGTCATTCCTGGTCCCAATCAGCTATCTGCTGGTGGGACTGGCTGTACCATAAGTTCTCCGCCAGATGCTCAAGGTCGAAGAACTATCAGTCTTCCTACAGTTACTCATGCGCAGTTTGATGTTGATATGAGTTCTACATCTTTGAGTGACGCAGACCCTAATTATGGTGAACAGCTTACACTTCCTCAAGTAATCACTACAACTTATACTTCTGGAGAGCTCATCCCGGAAGGGTTTGTTCTTCTGAAGAATTGGACTACTGGTGAGGTTTATGACAGTGCAGAATACATTTATGATAGTCCGACAAGTTTAACTATCGGTAGTGTTGATATCACTACCGAAGTTGATCGCGGTGATATCTTTTGTATTATTACTGTAGGTACTGACATCACAACCGCTATTGACGATCTTCGCAGAAAGAGTCGTCATGCACATGATAGGAACTTTGGAGAACCAATGGTTCCTGCAACTAGTATTACTGACTGGACTGTTGGCCCTTGGGGAAGTCAGGGCGGTTTTACCAAATCTAACATCGAAGGCAACTATGCTCCTCAGTATCTGCACAGGTATGGTTATCATGCTAGTGAAAACGACTGGAATGATGAGAACGTCTTACGAGGTCATTTGGTAATTGGCAAGTCTGGCGCTAGTCCAGGTGGATATTATGACAGTAGTGGGCTTAGCTATAGTCTTTATTTTGGTGATTTGCTTGGTCCAAGACTCTACAACCAAAGTACTGCCGGATACCTCAAGGCTCCCGGTTCGCTAAACCTCGAGTCTACTGGAGGTTCTGTTAACATTGTCGCTGCTGATGACATTGTCTTGGACGCAGATGGTGGAGATGTAACCATTCGTGGCGGCTTACTTGTTGAGTATAGTACTGGTGATCCACATGCTGCTGGCACTGGGGTTATTAATAAGCCGGCTGTGTCGATTGAGGCTCTTGCTGGACATGTTGATGCTATTAATAGTGCTATTGCTCAAGACAGTGTCATAGCTGGCCCTCTTGCGAGTGCCTATAGCACTGATCAGCTTCCAATTTGGTCTATTGAAGAGAATGGTTCTCATCAAAATGGCGATACTGATGGTAGTCATTCTTATGCTTATGCTACAACTACTTCAACCGGATCTGTTGATAACGATGCTTGGGTTTGTCCAAATGTTCAGTTCCTGTACTTTTCACAACAAGACGTGACCTTTGAGGCTACTGCTGATGCAGCAATGTCTCAAATTGACGATGTGCAACATTGGCAACAAAACATTGATATTCCTTCTTATTTAGTCAATCAGTACGTTGACGAGAAAGGAGTGAATGCAATTCTAGGCTATACGATTCAGGTTAAAAGCAGTCATGCTAGTTTTCTTAACAAGTGGTATACTTGCGGCGCCGGGCGCTTTGGTACTGAAGATGGCGGAGGTGAGAAAATTATAGCTTACCTGCAAAGAGATGACGGAACTACTAGTGGCAATCAGATTCATATTTGTATTTCTGCAGAAGGCAATGCATCACAAGCGTTCCATTGGGAAAGGTTCTTTACTAGTGGTGACCCTGTCGACAGCATAGCTGTTGATGTCAAGATCTTGCTTATTGTGGCTTCGGCTGGCACTGCTGGATATGATATTAATCCTTAAGGAGTTTTAAATGGCTGAGATTACACTTGAGTTGATTGCAAGTGGCGGTTCTTACGATCAGGCTCAGACCATTGTTCTTGAATTGGTTAGCCATGTCCACCAGCGTGTCGAACGTTTCCGGTACTTGGATGACATCAAGCCAGTGGCAGTTGCTCTTGACTATCTTGAGAATCCTGAATTAGATAGTTGGCGGCACTTGCAGGTCGCCAACCGCACCTATGGCATTGTCGCAAACAGTGACAAGAACGCTGAGGTTCGAAAAGAGTGGGCTGCCACGACAGCTACGGCTGTGGCCAGCGAATACTCTGAGATTCTTATTACTAATAAGCTTGGTGTTGATGTTCGAGGAAAAAAGCGACCATTGTTTTGGCGGCATATATTACCTGCAGGTGTTGTTAGCTGTCAGGTAGAAGTCGTTAGTCGTGGCAACTTGCAAAAAGTTGATAGTGGGTATTTGTTAGATTTAGAAAGTGGTAATTTGTATACCAATTTTAGGAATTTCTTTGACCCTGATACTGGAGCGTACACATTGTTTTTCATCACCTGTACTGACAGTGATGGCAACAGTAGTCATAATTTACTTGGACCCGTTGTGGTAACCAAAGAGGCCGACTGGCAAGATATTGATCTTGACACTGGTCGCCTTACTCTTGACTATCCTGTGTATAGCAAAGAGAGAAACACCAGCGGCTACACTTTCTATTTGAATAGCGGTAGTACTTGGTATAGCCGCCCAACTGAACATTCGTTGATTCAGCCTCGTCTGCCTAGCGGCCGAGACCCTGAAGATCCATGGTATTTAAGATTTAGTGCAGGTGACATTACTACTGTCACCAATGGCGCGGTACGAAGATACTATGTGCCTGAGTATGACCAACAGAACTATGCTCCTTATAAGCCATATATATACAGTCCTTACGAAAGGATGCTTTGGGTAAATGAACGTGTGCTTTCGAGTACGCGTCGAGGTCTTGCAATTGACCCTGACACTGGACTGCATCTTGTGTTGTTTATTAGTGACTTTGAAAACAATTTGCTGCGCGTGCTTACTACTGACAGTGCTCTTGGTGGCACACGCTATAGTGACACTGATGTATTTTATGAATCAGACCAGATTCGAAGCTGGGATAATGAGGGTGGATTTGTAGCCCTATCTACAAAAATGCACCCAAGCTATCAGCTTGCTGCTCAATACTATTACAAAGCAGACGATTACGAATACGTTGGGTACAATCTCAATCCTCTCTTTAATAAGAGTGTGTTAGGCAAGATGATCGTTTTCTATATGGTTCCCGATGTCGATCCAGACGATCAGGCAATTCATCATCTTGTAGTAGATCAGAACGGTGTGATTTTAGAATGCAGTCAAGCCCTAGGGTTTGGTCATGAAAATTTACAACTTTTAGATGCTGATGGTAATTATAATGCAAATAGTATAATTGGTTCTAAATATATTTCTGATGTTGAAACTGAGACATTTGTGGATAATTATGTTGCTGGCTACAGCAATAGCAAAGCATATGGAATCTTGGCTGAAGTAGTTCTTTTGAATCTAGACGATAAGGAAGACATGACCCTCTATGACGTAAGAGCTAAAGGTGGTTCTTTGCGCCCAGACACACTTAAAGAAGCTTTACTGGCGAACCCGCGCATTTTACAAAGCGCAGTCATGTACGGAGAGGAAGGGCAAGAGGTTCCAAAAAACAAAGTCGTTGTGCTGAAGGCTCCCCTGAGCCTTCGAAATGACTACGGAGGAGTATTGCCAAAATCAAAAGCAGAAAAACTACTTGTCCAACACTTAGACAGTAGTTGTCTTCCTGTCATTGAGTGGCAGTGTCCTAAAGTGGACCTGAGTGGGTGGAGTACGGTAACGCAACGCGTAGACCTTGAGTGGACCTGGGAAGGAAGGAACCTCACCTACAGGCTTTACAAACGCACCAATCCTGTAGGTGAGTGGGTGGAGGTCTACAGCGTAGCTGGCTCTTCAACGCCAGCTACCATGAGCTACGCTGATCAAGACATTGTTGCTGGTGAAGTGGTATACTACACCGTACGAGTTGAAGAACAAGTTCGAGGTCAAACTATCCTGTACCCTCGAACTCACAGTATTGCAGTAAAGGTGGCATCATGAGTGCTCAAGATTTGATTTTCGTTCGCACCTCTGATGGTGAAACTATTTATGATCCAGAGGTTCTAAATGGAACTGTGGTCCAGATCACTGTCACTAATCTAGGCGACAGTGATCTCACTGGTCTTGGGATGTATATTGTTCCGGCAACTAGTGTTGGAGATGTAGATAATCCTGCAGATTATCCACCTCATACTGATTATCAAGATCTTATGACTTGGGGTAGTAAAACTGATCTGGGTCTTGTTGCTCAGGGTGGGCTAAAATTAACTCTTCCCCAAAACGATAGTACCTTTATTGGATATGTTACTAGAAGCGCTGGTGGTACTTACAGAACCAAGATTCCATTTATTGATCTTAATGCTGGTGATAGTGCTACGTTTACTGTGGAGTTCGAGACTCCACCCGGTGCGCTTGCTCGTAGGTTTTTTATTGATCTTAAATTGGAGTAAGTATGCCCATCCAAGTAAAAGAAGCATTTGATTCTGGTAAGTATGTACGTGCTGCGGCTGAACGCCGCGCTCTTGATGAGCAACATGTTCAATTTAGCCAAGCTGAAGCTCAGCGTCGCACTAAAGCGGTGCTGGCTTTGCGTGGACTTGAGCCTGCTTTCCCGCCTGTTAACCCTGGCTCTCCTCTTGATGCTAGAATTTGGGCGGATTACATTCGTGATACAAAAATGCAGATTAGTGCTGCGGCTAGTACTGGTGAAGGACTTGAAGCAGAGATCAAGCTCAGCAGTAGAAAGAATTTTGCTATTCTAGATGATTTGCAACGCGAGGCACTGGCGCTTGACGCCTACACAACAGAAGAGGAAGTTAAGATTAATGGTAGGTACAGTCAGGTTCATTACAATTCATTTGTGCGTGTTCAAGACGCTGGTTTGGCATATGACAATCAAGACTGGCTTGTTGATTACAAAACCGGCTTGCCATTTCAGGCAGATAACATTGCAGATGTAATTTCTGGCACTGGTGTAACTCTGCCATTAAGAACTGAGGTTCAGGTTCCAATTATTAATGTTGTTCTCGTTGGAGAAGAAACTGATGTGGGTGACACCACAAAACCTGTTGTTAGTAACTCTCCAAACAATCTTCTTCGAGAAGACAGGGTTTTTCGTCATGTGGTTGTGAGGACTGATTATGATAAGACTAGTCGTAAATACAATCACACTTCTAGCTACTGCACTTTGTTGTTAGAATTTGCAAGCATGCAGCTTGTTAATATGCTGAATGTACGTCCGCTGGGACACAGCACTGTGTACATTCAGGCTATTACTTACCTTAACGAAGCCGGCGAAGAAGTTGAGCTCACTGAAGTTGAGCTTGCTAATGAAGTTGAGCTTACTGTGCTGTTTGAGCCTATTCGAACTAAATATATGAAGGTGAAGTTTACGCAGTATGCCCCTGTGACACGAACCCACTACGATACTGGCGACCTTCGTGTTCGTGAGTTAAATAAGATTTTACGTGGTGCCGGATGGAGTCAGTTACTAACTGAAAACAATTCTGAAATTCAAGGCAGAGTATATGACTTTTCTTTGGAGAGTGTGCGTTGCGCTTTGCGCCAGTATGAGAATCTTGGAGTTTTTCGCAGTCAGCCTGTCAAAACTACAGGACCTGTTGGCTGTAGTTTTAGTGATCAGGTTGAAACTATTCAGATTTCTAATGAGCGCAAAACCTATGGTACTACTTTCTTCTTAAATGAGGGAGAGGTTTTGTTGGAACGATACCTTGGTATTAATTTAACAACCCCTGAAGGTGGCCGGGCGCTTTATGATTTGATTCCCATTCCTGACGCCAGACGAACACAAAGAGAGTTTTTACCTCTCTTTGACAATGAAGCCAAAGTTAAACTGTTTCCGGATTTGCGATGGAATGTCAAGAACAAAACCAACTGGACAGCAGGAAACTGGATTGGTTATTGGCATTTTATGTATTTTGAAGACGGTCATGGGTTTGACGACAGAGGTGTGGCCGTCAAGAATACTGATAGGATTGTTAGCATTGCTGGTCCAGGCAAGGACGGGATGCTTAATAGCTTTTCTTCAGAAGAGTGGTATGTCGCTGACAGTCAGAATTTGATTCTTAAGCCTTTGGATGTAGATGGCTATTCGCTTCTACACTCTAATGATTTTAAGGTTGCCCCATATGTGTACTTAGAGGCAGAACAGGATGCGCCTCTCAGTGTCTACAAAGAATCTGACTTACTTACCCTTGGTATTGATTATGAAGTTTCTCTTAATCGTGGTGCGACTTGGCTAACAGAGTGGCCGCGTGATCGACAATGGAATACATTGTATACTAAGGCCAAAGCTGGTCTCTTTAAGATTCGCTTTACGAATCTTGATAGTACAAAAATCTACTATGTAGACTACAGGGTGTTAAGGAATCAGCAACTCAGCAGAAGGCCTGGGGTGAATTTGAAGCGTGGCAGAGTAGTGTTTGGCAGAAGGCTTAAGGCTGCTTCTGGTACGATTCAGACAGTGATTGTTAGCCGTGCAGACAGTGTAAATCCGTATCTGACACCCGTTCTGCTGTCTTACTTCCTAAAGGTTCGTGAACATGTCAATTAATTCAACTGTCAGTCAAAGCTATCTTGCCGAAGTGGAGGCTTTGAAAGATTTTCTTGGCGAGTTTATCGTTCTGAGAAGAGCAGCACAAACTCACGAAGACAAACTTCTTATTGAGGCTAGGGCAGTTGTATTGCTTGAGCGTCTTCTTGATCTTGATTACAAACTTCAAGAACTGCGTCCTGGAGATTATCCAGAATATGATAACTATGACGAGTTTTACAGTCAGTACGTTTACCAGATGAAGGTGTCGCTTTCTAAACTTCGAAAACTTACTCAGCTTTTTGTTGATCATTACAATAGCGAACAATACGTTTTGACGGATTTGCTAGGGAAAATGAAACGCATTAGACAGAAGCGAGCAACTCTCGCTCTCTGGAATGGAGAGGAAGCTAGGTTTGTTTTGAGCGAGCACTTCTTGAATTTAGATAATTTAGACACTAAATTCACCAGCACTGATAGTTGCTATGCTGACACTGCTCAGGGGGTGCTAACTCTGCCTGTCTCGAGCAGGCAGAGTCTGTCTGTAAAAAGCATTGCTATCGGCAGTGGGTCCAATGGTCAGTCAGGCAATTCTGACGAGGCTGTGACTACGAACAACATTTCTCCTGAGTATGCAATAAATGGCGATGTTAACAATTGGTTTGAATACGAAAGATTAGATAGTGGTCCGCTTGAATTGAGTCTTGTTCTTGAGTTGAGCAAGGTTGATGTTGTGAACAACATCACATTGACTCCTCTGAATATTGGACAGTCCTACAGCTTTGCTGTTGAGGACATTATCTTTACAAGTGCGGGTAGTACTGTTGGCATTAGAGATCTTGCTGGTAGTTTGGACCCTGATCGTTTGGCAGTTAAGTCTGCAGGAAACGATAGCGAATGGAGTTTGAGTTTTCTTCCTGTTCAGACAAAAACTATTACTATTAAACTTAAGCAAAGTTACAACTACTTGATTAAAGTTGCTAGCAACAATGGTAGTGCTACTAGTCGTCGCAGGTATGCTGTGGGGTTAGAGAACATTGCAGTTAATAAGTTTAAATATAGCAGTCAGGGTGGCATCAATTCTGTTGAGCGCGATATTCGCAATGGCCTGTATGCAGCGATTCCTGTTGTCAGTGTTTGGCCGCCGGCTCCTGAACTTTTTGATGCGCTTGTAGAAATGAGTTTTGATGGTGGTGAGAGTTGGGTACAATTAGAAAATGTTGATGACGGGATTGGTCAAAGTGTCCTTATGGAGGGAACTGAGACTACTGCGTTGTGGCGTCTTGCGCTTTCTAGGGATGACGACGCATTAGCAAATGCTGCTAGCTTTCTTCCCGTTGCTAGTGGCTTGAGAGAAGTGAATCATTTCATGAGACCTGCTAGTCGCTTTAAGAGTCCTGCTACATTTGCTTTACCTGAAACGCCTGCTCGTGGCGATGTCTTTGTTATGCAGCCACGCATTGCGAGGCGTGGTGGTAAATTACGTAGAGTTCTTCTTGGTACTGGTACAGGTACAACTAGTCGAATTGAGTTGCCTTTCCCTGTGGTTGAAAGTGGTTTGAGACCAAACCAAATGTTTGTGTATGTCAATCGAGTTGAATACACTTACCAAGAGGACGACAGTGTTGTTGGCGCTAATGAGTGGAGCTTTTCTGATGATTTTACTGAATTGATTTTCAGCAGCGATCTTGCTGATGGCGCTCGGGTTGCAGCTGTTTTCGAAGAAGAGCGTATGTTGTTTGAGGAGAGGGCTGATGGTTTTTACCATCGGATGGAATTGCTGTTTGATCCTGACAAGGACAATATTGATATTACCTACCACCCTCGGTCTAGTGGGCGTATAACTAAACTACTACCCAGGGACAAAAAGGTTATTGACCTTGGCGTAACAAATATTGAGGACGATTCCTTTAGTTTGACAAGTTCTAATGGAGTGACTTACGTTGAAGTGACTAGCAGAACGGACTTGCTTATTACTTCTAATGGCTACATGTTAGATAGCGTGAATGGCATTTTGTGGTTAAATAGCGAATTTGATTCCGATACTGTGCGTGCAACCTTTCCACATCAGGCGGGCCAGGAATTATCTCAGGATAATTTTGATATTGTTTATTCTGAAGAAAGCGTACGTCCATGGGGGCTTCGTATATCTTCATCGGCTTTTCAAGCCAAAGAAGCTACCGACACTGTGGGTGGCAGTTTATCTAAGCGGATAAATCCGCTGACTGGCGTATTCGAAACTCGCAACGCGAGTATTGGTACCGCTTCTGATGCATTAACTTTGTCTTATGATTACGTTGTCAAGGGCAGTTTGCTTGTGTCTGACAGTATGTTTGATGCTGATGGAGATCCTGAGGAAGTTGTTTTCCAAGATGGGAAAACTGAGTTTCTTGGTCTAGTCACTATGGATAAGGAAGTTACGGCTTTAACCGAGGACACTGCTGGCATTGTTACTTTCAAGCTTGCGGCAGGTGCTCTCTGGTATGAAGGGTTTGAAGTACTGTTTAGTGATACTGCATTCTTTTCCAATAAGAAGTCTTTGGCCAGTGCTGTTGTTAGTACCGGCGACTATCATGTCGATTCAGATGGTAGTGTAACTGTCTGGGTAGGTGTTGGTGGCGTTCTTGATGGAGGTATTAGTATCTATTACTATTATCAAGATCCCGAATTTGAACCTCAAAACAAATATTCTGTAGACTATCGCAATGGAGTTTTTTATGGTGGTAGTGATCTTCAGTCAAACGCGACAGTGCAATACAAAGCAAGCTCTCATAAAGTGGCGTATAATATAGGTCGTGAAATCAAAAGATATTCATATGATCGCTCGACTAATTCTGTGGAAGTCCGAACAGAGGGCTTAAAGCAGATCAATAGATTAGTAAAAGTCATTTGGGCAAAACAAGATGGTGAAACCAGTTTGCAAAGCCTTCGAGATTATTTTACTCCCCTGTTCAACCTTTTTGCTTTTAGGTTTACTTGATGCCAATTTCAGAATCTTACAGCAAGACGCTTAGGCGTCGTGCAGTACAGCGCTTTATAAGCGAAAACCAACGCAGCCCCACTGACGCTGAGCTTAACCAGCTTTTCTTTAAGGAAAAGCAAGCTTACCCAACTGTAGACATTGTTGGCGTAAGTGGGTTTGATTTAGAAAGACCCAGGTTTAAAGGCATAAGCAGTGCTGGTGTTGAGAACACCAATAGAATTGCTATGTGGGATGACGCCACAACTCTTAGTGAGCGTCTTGATAATCTCATTCAGCAGCTTGAAGATTCGCATAAGGGTTTTTACGGCACTGCTCGTCGGGTTGGTCGATTGCTTGATCAAACAGAGTCGAGACTTGATAACCTTTTGCTTTTGAATGGTGCTGCTGATGCTTTCACAGTTGGCGTTGAGGAGACTTTCGATACTCAAGTTTATGTCAATCATAGTCTAAGCAATGCTACGGTTGAGGCTGGGTACACTACATTAGGTCGAACAGGCTACACTCCTGTAGATTTGGACAAATTGAAACTGAATGCTACTAGTGCTGGTACTGCCAATATAGTTGGCGTGCGAGCGAGCAGCCCAATCAGCTCTCTCAAGAAAGACGATGGTACTCTTTGGGAGTACATCGTTTATACTAAGGAACAGCAGGCACGCGTAACGTTGGTAATAACGCTCGAACTGCCTGAACCCACCTATGTGGGTGATTTAAGAATTAATGGCTTGCCAGTGTCTGTCAATAAGAAAATGACTAGTAGCTGTTTTTATAGTCTTGATGGTAGTAGCTGGTCAGCTCTTGAGCCTGTTGAACAACAGGCTACTTCTGAGATGTCGTACCAAATTGGACTTGATGGTGTTAGGAAAATTCAGTTGACTTTTTCTAAGGATGCTGCCGATAGTACAAGTCCTAACAAGAACAGCTACATGTATATCTTTTCATTAGATTCTATCAAGATGTATGCTGATGGTTTTAAACCTAGTCGTCGCAGCACTCTTGTTTGCGGTCCTTATGATGTCATTGATGATACAGGCAATCCGGTATTTTTCACTAAGGCAACTATGAGTGCGTGTGTAGCGGAACCTGATAACACTTCTGTAAGTTTTTACCTTTCTCAAGATGGTGAAGATTGGGTAGGCGTTTCGCATGATGCCGATTCTGGTAATTTTATTTCTTTTGGTGACGGAACATCTGACCAAAGTTTAAGCTTTATAGACGATTCTATTGCTAGCGGAGCTATTCTTGAAGCAGTAGATGGTATGGAGGATGTAGATTTTCAAACGGAAGCAGTGCTCAATACCTATGTATTAGCTGACTGGACCAACTATGTCCCTGTTAACAGCTTTGTAATTAAGCGCAACGTACCTGTCGATCGGTACGCAGAGGTTCTTGGTGTTGCGGCTGGCTGGGTCTTTGAAGAGAGCACTCAGCAGTACAGCACAACTTTATATGTTGACGATCCTGATGGCAGGTACTTGGATCTTGGTGACACCAGTGCGCATATTAATGGCTCCCTCGTGAGTGGGCTTGTGTTTTTGCCGTCTGGCTATACGGTTTTTGCTACTTCAGATAGCAACTGGGCAGAGGTGAGCGCAGGTCTCACCTCTGTTGATGCCTTAGAGCGAGCTGACCCACTTTATCCATACAATCACAGATATCTTGTTGAAGGCTATGTGTATCCTGATAGCTTCTCTGGTGAGGAAATATACCAAGGGGCAGATCAGTATTTTGGCAAATTGATGGTTTACAGATCTCCTGAGGAATTTGCTTATTCGGAGCCAGGTGACTCTTTGTATTACGGAATGTTCACTGTTGAAGATGGAGACGAGAACTGGTACATTAAAGTTAAGGTTGACAAAACCGATGCTTCTTGGTTGGATGAGCAATATAGTCCAAGTTGGACTGTGCAGTCTAGTGAAACCAATCAGCTATACGTGAAGGCCCTGCTTAGTACAAGTGATGAGGGACAGACTCCACGAATCGATTCTTTTAAAGTGAGAGTAATTTAATGGCCGGTAAACTAACTGACGAACTCCAATCTCTTGTTCAACGCAGTGGTACAAACACTGGGCGCATGCGTACTGAAGTTGAGCGAGCAGCCTTTGCAGACAATGTGAGAAAAGATATTGCTGCGATTGTATATCAGCTCAATACAGTCTACAAGGAATTAGTCCAGGTTTTAAGCAGCGAGCAAGACCTTAATGCGCTTGATTACGGTTTGTCTGGCAATGTTATCTATACAAGCATTCATGCGACAGCAGCAGATGCTGAAGCATATTGGACAGAAGATCAGGCGCGCGCTCGCACGGTCAAGGAGACTATTGATGTCCTCCTTGCTGAGATTGCCAGGTTGGAGAATGAAATCCAACAAGCATTAGATTCTGATGAATATGATGATACTGAACTTCGGTCTTTAATTCAGAGCAATGTTTTAGATTTGAAGCAGATTGCGTATGACACTATGGGGCCCAACTACACTCTTGATGGCGATGGGTTACCCAACCTATCTTATTCAGTAAGTCAGGCCCTGGATGCTGTTGGGGCATTCTTTAGTGGCTTCCCTAGCACAGGCAACACATATGCCAATTCGTACCCTGCTTTATCTTTGATTGTCGCTCTTAGTGAGATTACTATTGACACTACACTTGACCAGACTGTTGTTGATGGCCTGCCTGCCGATCTGACAGCTATTCAAACCTTCACTGGTATGGATAGCTCAGTTGACAGTAGTCCAGATTACAGTGCTTATGGTGGTACTCTCGCAGATATTGCAGATAGCGATTCCTTAGAAGAGGCTATCTGGAAGCTTGATCAACGCACTTTGGTTGATACGCTTCAGGATGGCTATGACGGTGGCGCTGTTGGCACTGCCGGGAACTTACAACTTACAAATTCGTTTGGTGCCATTCGAGTTAAAGATGATACCAGCACTCCTCTAGGCACTTTGCTTGAGTGGATTGATAGCACCTCGACGGTTGCTGGACAACTGACTTCTACTGGAGCTTCTCTTGCAGCTGATACTTGGCTTGAGATGGCAGTTAGTACTGTTGGTCCTGCTGCGTCTGCTGGTGTAGGGCGTCTTAACACTCGTCCAGATGGCACTAGTGCAGATGTGGAGCTGTATTATCAGAATAGTGATGGCTCTGATGGCAATGCTCAAATCACTAGAGATGGTATTGTTAAAGAACTTGAGGTTGGGCATACTACTGTTCGAGCTGCTGAATTTTTAAAGTTTGCAGCTGATAGCGGACCTTCTCTTGATACATATGAGATGAGCGATTATGTTGTGCAGATGCGCAACTTTGACAATCAGGTGCAAGAGAACGCGTATACAACCGTACCCATCCCGCTGGACGAGAACAACGACACGCCACGGCGTGTTAAAATTATTGCTTCTTTTCTTTTAGGCCCCAATGGCGGTGCATACCCAGGCGGGGCTGGGGTTGCCATAAATGTTCAAGTGGGCACTGGCACTGGCACTCCCTCTACTATTGCTCATAAACAACTCATTGATCCAGGTTGGGATGCTGCCCTGGTCCAGACCGCAACACTTCTCAACATAGCTCATATTGATAATATAATTGTGCTCGAATGGCCAGTAATTGTTTTGACTGGTAGTTCGCTAGGTCTTCTTAATATTAAAGTTAGCAGAGATGTAGCTCATGCTGATGATGATTGGGCTGATGACGTTGGGCTTGTTGCACTTCAAGTTGTTTGGTATCGCTGATGCGTTCCATTGCTCGACGATCACTGTTGAGTAAAAGGACTGCCAGGCCTACACCTCGGGCCCAAGGTCCTGGAGGCAAGATTCGTCTTGCTCAGTTCTTGCTTAAGAAACCTAATGCAAAAGTTTGTATTGTTAGGAAGGTTGGAGGGATTGGTGACGTATTGATGTTGACTCCCGTCCTGCGTGAGATCAAAAAATCTTTTCCGAAGGTGAGTTTAACTTTTGCAATTGATATGCATACGACTGGTGGTGGTGTTTACCACCAGCTAGTAAGAAATGCACCCTTTGTTGACAGTATCGTTGACGCTAGATATGTTCAGCGCGGCAGCTATGATTTTGTTCTTAATGTTAGTTCTGTATGTCTAAGATATGAGCATTCTGGATTGCCCGAGTTGAACAGAATTGATTTATTTGCCAGGGCTGCTGGTTTCTCAAGCCTCAAGTCCAAGCGTCCGTTCTACCAGGTAGAATCTAGCGAAGCAGTTCCTCACAATGGGGTCTTTTATGTACTTCTTCACACAGCATCCAACGAAGAGAAACGATGTTGGCCTATAGCTAAATATTTGGAGCTTGTTGAGCAATTGTCTGATCTTCCTATTAAATTTTTGATTGCTGATTTTAATCAAAAATATCAGAGATGGAACAGATTTGACAGTTGTAAAGATATCAGTTGCTGTTCGATTCGAGAGCTTGGTGCTTGGATTCAGCGTGCAGATATATTTGTTGGTCCGGATAGCGGACCTATGCATATTGCTGGTGCCCTGGGCACCAAGAGTGTAGTGCTGTTTGGCAGCATTCCTCCTGGTTCGCGTATCAACTACTACCCTTCTCATAAGGCTATTACTTCTGGAGCAGCTTGTGCACCTTGTTGGTATAGTAAGTGTCCCTACGATATTAAGTGCATGAAGAATATTGAAGTTCAGTCAGTTGCTGCAGAGATCAGGAGGGCTTATGAGACGCGCATTGCTTAAGAAGCAGAAGGTAAGGAAGGGTAGAGACATCAAGGCTGTTTCTGTTCCTAAACGCACTCCACACTTGTGGGCTTATTTACGTAAGCATCCAGAAGGACGGATATGCGTTGTCCAGGAACTTTGCGGTCTGGGGGATCAGATTATGATTTTGCCGTCTCTGCGACAGATCAAAGAGACTTTCCCCAACTGTCATTTAGCTTTAGCTTACTATCGAAAAGGCAAGGGTAAATCTGGTGACATCTATTATGATATTGTTAGGCATTGTCCTTGGATCGATGAGCATGTGAATATCAGTCAGTTGACTGAGAGCAGATATGATTACGTTGGCAATGCCAACAAAAACATCATGAATGTTGAAGTGCATGGCACCCAGGGACGTATCGACTGGTTTAAGCAACGTCTAGGTATCCCCTACTTGCAGCACCCAGTACCTTGCTATCACGAAGTGGCTGCTGAAGCTACTTGGGCTGGTGCGGTTCGTGCAGGGCATGCAGGCCCTGTCGTAGCTTTACATGTAGACAGTGAAGAACACAGGAGGTCTTGGCCTCCTGAAAAGTATATTGAGCTTGTGCAGATGGCTGCTGAAAAACAGCAGCAAACCATCTTCTGGGTTTTTGATTTCAATCAGCGAATCAAAACCTGGAAGGATCATCCAAATGTAGTCAACTATAGTAAAACGACAGTAAGGCAGATGGCTTCTTTGATTAGGCAAGCCAATGTGTATGTTGGTCCGGATAGCGGGCCTATGCATGTGGCTGCTGCCGTAGGTGCGAAGAGTGTTATTATCTTTGGACCTATTCCACACCAGGCGCGCACACAACATTACCCAACACACGTACCTATTCAGAGTCTACATTTAGACTGTTGTCCTTGCTGGTATAGAGTTTGCCCTTTTGGGCTCAAATGCTTAAAGGACATCAGGGTAGACGATATTTTTAATCAGTACACGAGACTATTATGACCCAATACAACTTTCATTTTAATCGGGAACCGCACGAAACTACAAAAGCTCATGCACGTAGAGAGCGCGAAGGCTTCTTTAAGAGCTATTGCCAAGGCTTGGGCATTGATATTGGCTGTGGCTTTGACCCTGTTGATTCTGGTGGTGAAGTATATATGTTTGATATGATTCATGGTCAGGGCGACGCAACTCTCATGAGAAATGTTGCTGATGAGCAGTTTGACTACGTGCATGCAAGTCATCTTCTTGAGCATATTGAAGATGCTGAAACAGCAATGAAAAATTGGTGGCGCATTCTTAAGCCAGGTGGTTACATGATTATTATGGTACCTGAGCGAGATTTGTATGAAAAGAAGCGGGCATTACCAAGTCGTTGGAATGGTGACCATAAGCGGTTTTATTTGTTAGATTTTTATGAGCTACCTCATACGATAGGGCTGGTCCATTGGCTTGGACAGCAGCTCGCCCCCCTTGCTCCAGGCATGAACTACAAGGTTCTGAGTGCTAGAACCTTGCAAGAGAGGCCAGACAGCCCACCTCACGTTCATAGTGGCGGAGAGTATTCTATCGAAGTGGTGGTAAGGAAACTAAAATGATCGTTAGTCATAAATATAAGTTTGTATATGTGGCTTCCCCTAGGACAGCCACTACTAGTATTGAATTTGCAGTGAGCCCCTTACTTGGGCAAGGAGACTTTTGCAATCGAATGCAGGGGGTAGATCTAAGTAAGCATAGCTCGTATCGTGAAGCATTACTTACTTACCCACAGGCTAGTGATTATTGGGCCGTTGGCTTTTTAAGGAATCCATGGGATCAGGTAGCAAGTTATTATCACTGGTGGCACACACACCTTTTTCCTTATCGTGGAATCATGCCGTTTGGAGAATGGGTACAAGATGTTGATAATTTAATGGTGGTCAAGAGCGCGCATATTGTTCGTGGTGTAGACAAGATCTATCGATACGAAGATTTTAAGACTGCATGGCCTGAAATTTTTGAACGTGTTGGACTTCCAATAGAAATAAAATCTGTGCTAAAAACCAATTCGGAGAGACCGGGACGCGGGTACAAGGAGCTGTACAACCCTGCAAGCTGGGGTCTTGTTGCTTCTGCTTATAGAGAAGAGATTGAGCTTGGTGGGTATGGGAGAATTCGACTGTGAGAATTTGTTTTGATTTAGACGGTACGCTATGTGATGGCGATGTGCCTGGCCCTGCGGGTACAGATTACACCAGGTGTCAGCCGCTTCCTGGAGCGGCCAACATACTAAGCAGTATGCGAAAGCAAGGACATACTGTTATTATCCAAACGGCTCGCGGCATGGGTAGTGCTCATGGTAATGTGGGTGCAGCGCAAGCCAAGGTGGCTGCAATTACATTTGAGCAGCTTGGGGCTTGGGGCTTTGAGTTCGATGAAATTTATTTTGGGAAACCTAGCGCTGAGCTTTATGTAGATGACAAAGGGATGTCTGCTTTAGCGTTTTGGGAACAACACTGGGAGGAGCAACAATGGCAGTAAGTAGCGAACAATACAATCGGCTTTTAGCTAGGCTGACCAAGATTGAAGAAACAATTAATGATATGCTGGTAGCAGCTGAGCACTATTTGACTATGAGTCAAATGCATCAATTGACAACAATTCAACAAACTGAGATGGCAGATGTCAGGAGTACAGTTAGCTCACTGGAGTCTAGGGTGGAGTCTATTGAGGAAGAACCCTTAACTTAAAAGACCTCCGTAAAGGAGGTCTTTTTAAACTTATCGTGCTATTGCGTATTCACTAATGCGTGCTGGGAGCATTTCATAGAAAGGTTCCCATTGCTCAGTGCCGGGACCAAATTTGGTTTCGGCTTTTTCAGTTGCTACGTATAGGCCGTCATATCGGGCTTCGATATATACGAGTTTTTGAGATACTAGGATCTTTGCGAGTTGTTCAGCAAGCCATCTCTTGCCTTGAGCTGGCAATTCCCAAATGGCGTACTTGCCGTCATAAGGGAAACTTTGGATTTTCTCAACCTGTAGATCTAATTCTTTTGGGTCCTTAGCAAAAGAAAGTTTAAAGTTTTCAAAGTAACGATGACGTCGCAAATAGGTTAACAATGCGCGCTCAAGCATGCTTTGGCTGATTTCATCTAGGATGTTTTGCCCACCTGGAATAATTGTTTTGGTAGGTTTAGGTTTGTTGTTTCCGAGCAGGCGTTTCACTAGCGCTTGTTGGTTACTTACGCTTCCTGCCATCTGTGTTTTAGTTTGAGCCATATTTGATTTTCCTCTTTGGCAAAAGTTTTTCTAGGCAGTCTTGTTAGCACACTGATTTCCATTGTGTTCATGCCCAGCTTCAATAATTCAAGCACATAGCTTTCCCAGGCATCTAATCCTAAAGTTTTTAGAAGTAGGTAATCTGGATGTGTGTCTTCAACTCTTAACGAGTTGAATGTAAGCTCAGGGTTGGGAATGTCAATGGGGTGCCTAACACTACTGACGATTCTATCTTTTAGATAGTTGCGAAAGTCCATTGCGATGACGTATTCGGCCATTTTTGGACTTGCGAGTTTTGGATAATATTTAAGGTTACGAAGCCTTTCAAAGAATAGAAAAACAAGTTCTTCTTTTACAGAACTTGTTCTGTTTGCCCAATTAATATAATAATGTAGCAATTCTGTCGGGTCTTCGCTTTTGTAGCATAGTCTGCGACATAGGGCGATGTAGTTAAGATCTTTTGGGTACGCTGGCTCTACCAGCATGCGTACCCAGTGGTCAAAAAATGGCATAACTAATGCATGTAGTTTGTTTGTTGATTGTTTTGGATTCAATCTACAAGCAAGGTATTCCATTGCGAAATCTCTAGATGTACAGTCCAGTGGCATAGCTCTAGAATCAGTAGGTAGAATCCTGTACAACATTACGTTTCTCGTTTTTGGTTCTGCAACCAGGCGTTGAACATTGGTAAGAAATCTTGAAACTTCATTGTTACAAGCGTTTCCTTGCGATCGTCTTTTGTTACCACTATGGGGACTTTGGTAAATTCGCCGATATCAGCGACGGCCTGTTTCATTGCCCCCTTGATACTACATAGTTTTTGTCTTTTGCATTCGATATGAATGAGATCAGCGAGTACGCCACAAGCCGGAAGCACATCGGGCACATCAGCCCCACCCCCTCTTGTTTGACCAAGTCCTCGTTTGAATTCTTCTCCTGTTGTATCGGAGAAGGCTTTAGCAATGTCTCTTTCAAATTGGAAGCCCTTTGTTCGGGCTCCTCTTCCTCTACTAGCCATTCTTCACTCCTTCTCGAGGGTGACCTTCTTTTTAATTTCTATAAGTTGGTCATGAATAATGCCCATTTCTAAAGCAAACTTAGTACCAAAATGGAAGCTGGTTTTGCCTGCAAAGTGTTTCTTCCATGAAGTTTTGTTGATTTTCTTGCATCTGGTCATCAAGATATCTTTCATGGTTTCTTGACACCAGGTATAGTTTTGGGATGCTTCTTCAAGTTCAGCACTAGAAGCTACCCCCATGCCTCCAACTACTTCATGGTAGAAGAAACGACAGCGAGGAGTGCTGAATCGCAAGTCAGCTCCCATAAAGATGGGTAGTCCTGCAGAGCTGCAGCGCCCATATGCAATTCCGACAATTGGCGTACTTAAGCAACGCATCCAGTCATACAGAGCGAAGCCACTGGCCGCGTCGCCTCCGACAGTGTTGACATATACCCTAATAGGGGCTTCTGGATCTTCTGCTTGTAGTTGTTGCAGTTGGGCGATGACACTATTGGCTACTACTTCGTTGATTTCTCCAGCGATTAGCACTGCGCGATTTTCTACGCCATAGAATGATGGAACGCCTGGCCAGAAACCAGGAGATGTGCTGCCGAACAGGGCTGACAGAACATCTCCATCTTCCATTTCTTCTGGTGTATCGTTCGATAGAATTGATGTGAGCTTCATGCTGTTACCTCGAATAGCAACTCTTTGAATCTGGTTGCATTTATTTTTGCGTACTCCTTATAGGAGACTTCTACGTATTTAAGACCTGCTGCTAATGCAGCAGCCTTTTTCTTTTTGTCACGTGATTGGATACCACGAAAGTCTTGTTGAGCTTGCTCGTACGAGACATTGCCACGATTAACTACTTTATAATGTTGAGCTCCGTGGAGCTCAACTACGGTGCCCAGTTCTTCAATATACCAATCAAAGTAATGGTTGTCGGGGTAGTTTTCACAGAGATCCTTTACGGGGATTTCTTGGTAGCAACTGAAGCCTCGAAGAAGAGTGTCTGCTTGCAGGATGGCGCGTACCTTTTCGTGAAATTTGGATTGATTGGTTAGAGTCTTGAATTGGTTTGTCCATCTGCTTTTAATTGCCATACTTTTTTGGACCTCCCATATTGAAGATTCCTGATGCTGTCAGAAACGCCACAAGATCCTTGTATTCTTCATCGTCTTCAATGGCTTGAAGCACGAAGGTAGCTCTGTTGCGTTCAACTTTGTTTAGGTATAGTTTTTCAGATGTTGCTGAAGCCAGAACTACATATTCTTGGAACCCACGCTTAATTGTAGCATGGTGAATGACTCGTTCAGGTGGGTTGCCTATAGCCAGGCCTGGGACTGGTTGGACAATATCGGATATGATAATAAATTTAGTACCAAAGGTATTCACTTGTTTTCTCCTGGGTAGCACTTGCTTTTGAAGGCGCATTGGTAAGGGCAGGGAAGCAAAGGTATGTAGTCTCCTTGTTCTGCTTGTTTTATTTTTCTTGTGATTGCATCTGCATAGTCTGGGTTTATTGATTTGCTAGTAATAAAATCATGACCAAGTGTTCCATTTCTTTGCACCCATAACATATGCACTGTTGTTCGTGGGCGCGATGGGTGGTTCTTTACAAAGTTCTGCAGTGCTTGTGTTTTGAGATGTAGAATTGGATCATTTACTTGTGACTGCCTGTCGCTAAACGGACTGAAGGAAATTACATGGAGCGTTTGATTCTTTGTTGTTCTGAAGATGCCGCTGATTTTTAGATCAATAGTTGTTCGACTTATTGTTTTTCGCCAAGGCAGAGGTCCTGTTACTGGATAGTAGATGTTTGCTTTAAATAGCTTCAAGAATTCATCAAGCCACAGGGTTGTACGGTTAACCAGTTGTTGCTGTTGGCCAACCAGATATTTGGTGTCTAAGTTGCAGAGTTTGGCTGCATGCAAAATAGCTTTACTTACCAGGTAGGCTCTGTCACGTTGTGGGCTTCTGAGCTTGCTGCTCATGTAATATTCCACAGCGATCTGAGCCATTTTGTTTGGCAAGTTAGGTTCTGCTGTGCCTCCGAAGTAAAATAGCTGAGAGCATTTAAAGTATGCTCTCAGCCGCTCTTCAGATAAGGCTTGTCCGCCTGTCGCCATCATTACTCTTCCTCGTAACAGATCCCACAGTCGCAGTAGTTGCGGTAGCCCCAGACGCTTTCAGTCTGTGCAGGGGGCCAAGCAGTCTTTTCTGGGAGCGGAGTAGCTTTCTCAGGACGTGGAAGACTGACATGAAGGCTTAGGTCAACTTGCATGTTGGGACTCCTCAGGAACTCAATAGCAGCTGGTGAGCCCAACATGTGAATTGGCTTGACTTCGGTGCTTTGGCTCATGTTGGTCATGGTGCATGGACGTGGTTCTTCGTCGTCTTGCTGGTAGGTGCCTGCTCCCTTGTCGTCGATTTCAATTATGATCTTCATTCATCCTCCAAATACCCACTGGTTCGCGGGTGCCGTACTTGATCTCTTGCAACACCCCGACTACCTTTCCGTCCATGATAGCTTTGATGTCGACGCTGCTGAAGCTAACGTACTCAGAGTTTGGCACCGAAACTGAGGGTTCCGCTAAGTTGCCCGCTGGTGTCAATGGTGGCTCCTCCGCCGAGCCAGCAGTTGGTGAGGACAGGCAGGCTGTCACCGATGTTGTAGAGTACTGGGTCGAGCCCGATAGAAAATCTAGACTCACTCCCAGTTGTGCTATTTGTTCGCTCGCCGGTAGATCCAAGCCGGATTTGCACCAGATCGAGTCCCCTTCTAGCATGCAGGAGAGACAGACCGACATGAGGTGCCAGTCCAATCGTTCCTGTGCCTGCCGAGATGCTTCCTCCCAGCAGGACATGGGGGTCGAAGAGCTTTTGTTCTTTGATGTGTTTGACATTTAGTTCATCCACTGGCACCTCATATTGGGTGCCTGGTTCTAGGTCGCTGGTGATTCGTAGGCTAAGTGCGCTATCGTGCTCAGCAATGACGAAGTCAGCTTCGATTTTGAGGTCAGCGGTGTCGAACACGTACTCCGGCTGATCGTTTTCACCTTCAACTGAAAACTCAGCTACGGCAAGACCGATATCGGTGCGGAACGTGTGTGATTCTGGCAACTCTGTGGTGACGAACGTGGGTTCGCCCACTATGATTGTTTCTACCTTGGTGATGTATCTGATTTCAGTAGGCTTGCTTTTCAGACTAGCGATTTCATCAAGCAATACAGCACGATTAGCACCAGCAACCTCTAGTTCTTCAATTAATGTACTGTTACGTGTGTGGACCACTTTGATTTTTTGCAATTCGATCTCGTGGTTCTTCAGCAGACTCTCTATGTTGGAGTCTGCTGATATGCCTCGCAAGAGCCAACCTGAGCTAAAGATCAAAATAAGCAAGATGAGTCCACCAAGGTACTTAAGTCTTTGGTTTAGGTTCATTTGTTGTTGTTCTGGACACCCAAGTAGGTGCAGTTAAATTAAGCGATACCTTGTCAGAGAGGAGGGCAAGCTCCTCTCTCCTTTCGCTTAACAGTTGGACAATTTGTTTTTTTCGCTCCGTTATTACAAGTAGCTCTTGCTCTAGGTCTTCGATAGCAAATAGTGTGCATCGTCCTGCTGCCTCAAGTGCTCGAATCTGTCGTTTGTTCATGATTAGCCCCACGGATTCTTGGTTGGTTTCTTGCCACCTTGAGCCATCTCAACTTGTGCTTTGATATGTGAGCTAAAGTAGATTGCTTCTGCCTTGTATCCGCGCTCCTCAGCTTCTGCCCAGCTCATTCTTACTACAGGCTCTTCGTGGAGTTTAGTCCCCTCTATGTCCCACGCCAAGAGCCCTCGACTAACTAGGGTGTTCTTGATGCGATCAAGAGGATTTCTGATGCTGTGTACTCCTGATTCAAAATAATAGAATACTTTATTCTTGCGACACCAGAGGCCTTGCACCTCACTGTGTTTCTTTTTGTAGATCATTCTCTCTCCTTCATTTGATTATGTTGATGACAATACGTTCTTTCGAAAAGGTTATGCGATTCTTACACTGTCGTCATCATGGTCTTTTGTTGAGGCTTCAATTATATCCACCGCACCTTCTGCAGCAATAAGCCTGTGTATAAATCCTGGTGGCGTGACTAGGGCCGACCCAGGCCCTAGTCTCCTGAAGACACTTTGTTTGTTGTGTATGGTTTCTACTGTAAGGACTCCGCTTACGACCAAAAGAGTTTCATGTTTGCCTACATGAAAATGCATGCTGGTGCAGCCACCATGCTCGAAGTGTAGTAGTTTCATACAATACAAATCGTCGTTACGAAAGTGTAGCTCGTACCCCCACCACTTATCTACTTTTTTTGGTATAGCGAGTCCGGCACACAAGCCGTTTATAATTGCCTCTGTGGCTACATGTGGATCTTTGTCTGTATGCAGTACAATTGCTTCTTTGGGTGCCAGTGGGCTTCTGACATCAAGCCAATAGTTTTTCCATCCGCTAGTTTCTGGTGTCATTGTCACTCCTTTTTGACCAGTTTTCTGTTTGTGTTACCGAATTACGAAGGTATTCGCCAACCCACATGACGTTTCGTTCTAAGAAGAGATCGTCGACAGAGGTCTGAGAATTCATTTGTGTAACTTTTTCTATTCTAAAGGCAGCAATAACAGAGTAGTCACCATATTCATTGACACCAAAAACTGTTAAATATTTCTCTTCAATGTCAGGTGGTAAGCTTCCAAAATTAATACTTTTGACAACACCATTGGCCATTGCGTCGTTGGGGCCAATATTCCACCTTATAGATTGTGCTGTGCTGTAGGTTTCGTATGTGGTGTACTTCGTTAAGTCGAATGGCGCATCACTAATATACAGTCTGATGTCTGTGCCTGCAAAACTAGCATGGCGTGAAGCAGAGCGTAGTAGTGATTGTTTTTCACTATAAGAGTCACTGAAGCTTGTTGCTGTTTGTTTAATGCCGTCTGCGATTAATTCTTCGACTGTTGGGCCAGTTGGCTTATTAACAATCGAGTTTAGTTTTGCGATGGCTTTCTTAAGTAGTTCTTTCATGGTTCCTCAATTGAATTTATAGGTGACTGTAGCTGTTATTTGAACAGCTGGAGTCTTGACCTTGTCAATCAGGTTGAATTTCTTTGCCTGCTTGGCTGTTAGGTACAGGTCAGCATTTTCGTTGTTTTTCATAAGAGCTTCAAAGAAACCCTGTTTTTGTCCGCAACGTCGATCTAATCTGCTCCATAACTTAGTGCTAAGCACACGTCCGTGTGCAGTGCTGCTTTCAATATCAGCTAGTTTGCCCATGGCTCCAAGAGCAATACTATGAATCATAATAGTACTATTCGGAGTAGAGTAACGCTGATCGCCAAAAGCTAGAAGAAAGCTACCGCAACTCATAGCCACACCTTGTGCGATCGTATAGATGGGAAGTTTGCAAGCCTCCATAGTATCTATCATGGACATAAGCGCATGGACTTGACCACCATAGCTGTTAACAACTACCGGGATGAAGGTTTGACCTGTTTCGCATGCTCTCGCGATGGCTTCTGCAAATTCTTTAGCACTGTCTTGAGTAAAACTCTTTACATGAACTACTTCGAATTTATTGATCATTGTGCTTGTGATTTGTGGAACAAATCCGCTTCCAATGCTGTGTTGTACAATCATTTTTGCTCCTGGAGTATGGCTACCATGGCTTGCTGAGCATAAAACCTATTCACAAGTTCGATCTGAGCAAGACAATCTGCTAGAGGGTCGTGCACGTTATTGTTGTTTGGTTTTGTTTGGTTGAATAGGAAGTTCCTAATGGTTCTGACGTCACGCCAGGTCCAGAATTTCCAAGGAACTCGTTCATCAGCGTCACGGAGCAACGAGCTCATGATAACTTCATCGAATGCTGGACTGTTAGCCCACCAAGTTACTTTGCTATGGGTTTCGCAAAACTGCACGAATTGTTCGAGGGTATTGTATTCTTTTACATTCATCCAGTGAGCTCTGGCTTCTGGGCTTTGGTTAATCCACCATGTGACGGTGGTGAAATCAATGACTCGAGTAGTTTGCAAAGTTACATTGAATATGAATTTTGCCTGTTCGAATGTCTTTTCTGTTTCTGGGTCAAAGAAGACAACTGCTGCGCTAAGCACAGGGGCGTCTGGACCAGTACCCAGTGTCTCAATATCTAGCATTGCGTGCATTGTTCTTGAATCCTTAGTGTGTGATAGATCTGGAGGGCCAACTCGTTGTCTGGTCCCTCCAGTTTTATGGGGTTGAAGAAGTTCCCGAAGTATGTGGCTTGTTCTTGGTCAATAGCGATAGCATCAGCCTCGTTTTCGTACCTGCCATTTGGGTTGTATTCTTTCTTTCTTGGTACTTGGAAGTACACGTGCTTAATATCTGCGCGTTCAGCTTCTCGTAGGAATTCCAGCATCAGTACGCTCATGGCTGGTGTACCAAGATACTTTTGAGCATAGAATCCACTCAGAGCCATAGGGCAGTCGGTGATGATGTACTTCACTTTCCAATACAGGCTGGACTCTCGTTGAGCTTGCTTGGCAAGGATGTATGTTTGTTTCATCAGGGTGTCGATGTGCTTGTCTTGGTATGCCCAGTCTTTTGCGTACTCTCGTACGAGCTCAACTGATAGGCCCTGGCGTTTCATCAGCACGTACAACTCGGAGGCTAGGGTGCTTTTGCCAGCACCCGGACCTCCAAATAGATTAATTACAATGGTTTTCATTTTCTCACTTGTTTATCTTTTCAACATTCTTCTGGCTTTTGGCTCTACTACAGAGTTTGGCAAACACCATTCCTTTTCACAGATGTACTCATGATCATACGTATTCCATTTATAATAGAATCTATAGCTTCTATTGATGTTGTTAGGGAAGTCATACTGTTTGCGACTAGTGCTGTCAGAGGTAGTGAATCCCTGATATATGCCAAAAAACAAAACACCACTGTTTTTTCTAGTACAGACAATGTTGTCTCCTACTTGAATTAACTGCCCGTCAGCACCACTAATAGGAGTTAGAATGAGTGTTTTTTTAGTCATTACTGTCTCTCTAGTCGTAGATGAGGGTAGGTTCCGTGCTCTGGAATGTGGCTCATCAAGTTTTCCAGTGCTTCTTCAGTTAGAGTTAGAGCAGCTCCACGCTTGTAGCCGTTCCCGTTCTTACTTGCACCTCGTTGCTTGAAGTATATTTTAATCAAGTCAGGGTCTCGCTTTTGCTCGCTGTTAATCTCAATAGGACCCCACTGAACGGGTTCCTTAGTAGCTGTGATTTTGTACCCAGTGATAGATTTTTGGAAAGTCTTTGCTTCTGGTTGCTGGAGTAAGCTGGCTTTGCGACATTCTGCTGACTCAAGTCTGTTTTTGGTTTCGCTTAAAACCACACTTGGTGATTCAGATAAGAATCTTCTGTTTTCCAGTAAACGTTTTAGGTATTTGATTTCTCTCTCAATTTTTTTTAATTCGTTGTCGATTTGTTTGCTATCCATTGTTTTTCCTATTCGTGAGTCCGCACAGGGTTTACCATCAGTTCAAAGCTAGCCTTGTCGACTCCATGGAACCTAGGCCAGATGAAGGCTAGGCTACAGCCTTGCTTGATAAATCTCTGGTGCAGTGTCGCGTACTCGCAATACATTTGATTGAGTAAGTGCTCGGTCTTTGATTGTCCTGAATACCTGGAGGCTAATGCAGAAGCTTCTCGGCAGTAGGTGCTCCAGGCTTCATTAAAGTCCTCGAGTGTCACGTGATCTTTCTCCAGAAGTCAAGGCGTTCTCTCTTGTTCTTGATAGACCCGGAGAGGCTGTTGGCTCTGGTGCTTGGATTGTCCTTAAGCACTTCAACCATTGGGCTGAGGGCATCACGAATCCACTCCATTTCCTGCGCAGACATTTTTACTCCACACAGCTGGTAGTCAGCAAAAGCTTCCATAGTGACGGGGAACAGGTCTTTGAACATTTTGAAGATAGCCTCGGCGAATAACCCGATTTCTAACTGAGCATGGGAACTCAGTCTTGCTTTCAGGAACAGTAGCCAATCACCCAGATTGGCTGTGACGTATGCTTCTGTGTACTGACCCATGGGAAGTACGGTTCGCGCTTGTTCTCGACACACTCCATCTTTAAGAAGTGTCTTATAGGCTAGCCTGCCCACATGGTAGGCATTTGAGATGTCTAGCTGGGCTTTGTTTTGTTCATCCCAGCTCATCTTACCGTTTCCAACCTGCTTATTACCTTTGCCTTGCCCGCGTATGTCTTTTACTCCAGGCTGCCAACTCTTAGTAGGCATTTCAGAGTATCTGGCGCTCATTACATTCCAATGGAACCTGTCGTGTCTGACAAATTGCGCATGCACAAAGATAGGCAAGCGTACGTGCAGCTTCACCTGACACATGGCGAACGGACTAAAGTGTTCGTTACGCATCAGGAATCGTAGTAGCTGAGTGTCTTCTCGAACAGTCTTGGTGCCAGCTCCGTAACTAACTCGTGCAGCATCTGTGATAGCTGTATCGTTGCCCATGTAGTCTACAAGGCGTACGAAGCCGTCCCTGTCTACTGTTTGGGGCTTGCCCCATTGCTCAAGTGCCATTTCTTTATTCATATTCATTTTTCATCCTTCTTCTTGGATTGCCGTTACTACGCAGTTGGCTGCATAACGACATTGGTCGAGTGTTAGCCAGTCCAGTTCGGAGTTGATGGCTTTTGCAATAGTCTCTTTGTCCAGACCCAAGGGTCTGTCTTCAAGTTTTTTATAAAGGTAACTGACAGTAGCTGCCAGGCGGTTAATTACGAGAGATTCTTCAGTGAGGGTGCCGCCCCAACACAAGTTGGCTTCTGCTGCTTGGCTTGCCGTTAGGACCAGGTTACTCACACTCACTCTCCTTTGTGATTGCATGAATGATTCGCCTGTTTTCCTCTAGCATGCTTTTATACAGGTAGGTAAAGGCCCACCCGCGAGCAGGGTCCTCAGCGTAAATGCTTTTGCCTGGATGCTTGTCTGGAAGATCGACGATGTCGATAATTGTATATCCCTGCAGCAACCTTATAGTTCCCACGAATTTGACTTGCTCTTCAAGTCCGTGAGGAATTGCTTCGTGAATTTTCATCTTTACTCTCCTTGAGTAACGCAATTAGTTTTTGAGTAACAGGATGGCCAACAACTCCAGTAGCTCCTGTCACAACCAGGAGCTTGCCTGGTGTCTTGCTAGTGCTCTTAGGAACCCAGTCGTCTTTCTTCTGTGGTAGAGGGGCAGCGAAGACCCGCACTCTCTTAGGAGTCTGGCGTTCAACTACACCCACCATGTGACTGGCGCCGTGGTACCCGTCCTTGAGGAACAGAACTACATCACCATTAGCGATTACCTTACCTAGCATGTCATGCATTCAACACTCCTGTACTTTCTAACTTTTCTACCAATTCTTTAATTTGGTAGCCACTTTCTAGCAGGAAGTCGACTATATCGTTTATGCAACTGTTGTTAATACTGCTTGCTTGAGCTAACATTTCGTCAACAACCATATCATCAGTTGTTGCCCTGATGAGTTCTTGATCAGTTTCTTCAAGTCGTGTTTTTAATTCGCTTAGTGTCATTTGTTTCCAATATATTTAATCAACCTGTCGACAGTGCTTGTAATGCTTTTGACAATGAACTCTCTTTCCCAAGCTGGGTCGATGCTCATGGTAATGCTATCTTGTATGCTTTTGTGAGGCGCGTGATGAACAACTTGCAGCTTGATGAACTTTCCAGAGTACTCTGTGCTCACTCTTAGCCAGCAAGGACTTTCCGCACACGCTTCCCGCGCGATCTTAAATACGTCTTCTTTAAGCATGAGGCACCGTGAGGGCACTGCCGTATAGCATCCTGGTCTTGAAGCGACCCGTGATAAATAAGCGCCCATTGGGCGCGGTGCCAAAGCTGTAGTTCTTTCTCTTGCCCTCAAAGAGGGTTTCAAGTCTGCTGTTCATGGCGCGGCATCGCATGCCTGGGGCGACGTTTGGATTGTCACTGTTGACTACAAGCCAACTACTCCTGTTGTTGTACATGCCGCCGTCGAATTCGAGGACGCCGGTAAAGGTCTCGCCTAGTGGTGTGGTTTTCATCTAAATGGTCTCCATTCTCTGCCCCATGCATTCTGTGCGCAGAATGTCTTTAGCTTGCCTACGAAGTAGACGTGTCCTGGCTGGATATCGCACTTGACGTGCGGGTGGTTGCCGGCGAATGCTGCAGACCACACATGGCCTGGGCAAACGAAAGAGCTCCCCGGAGGGAGCTCTGGGGAGTCGCTGCCGATCACTGTGAACGACAGCTTCCTCCCCAGTCCGGTCAGCTCCACCACAGCGTGATTAACGACTGATGCTGGTGTGCTGGCCATTGGACTACTTCAGTGTGTAACGAACGTTACGAAGCACTAGCTCCTTGATGGTCCTGTGGTCCACGAGACGAAGCCTGTGCTTATCTGTGGCGATCTCAAGATCAACTACGGTACTGCGACCCATCTTTGGCTCAGTGCTTGCTAGATAGCCGACAAGGCGCCGTTCTGTACCTGCTAGTAGGGTTTTGGCCAACTTGTTGATGTCTCGCTTGCTCATAGTCTGAAAGCCTTCTTCGTCTGCTTGAAGGTCAGTGATTTCTTGAGCGATGGATTTCTGACTAACCTTTTTGTCAAACACGACGGTGAAGACACTGTCACCAGCGCTTTCAAGGGCCTCAACCATTTCAGTACGAGATACCTCGCGTTCCTTAGTGAATTGAGTTGCGCTGAAGGCTTCGTTTTGAAGGATAGAGCCAGCGACGGTCCAGGTCATACCTTCTTCGTTCTCAACAGAGAAGTTGTTACCCCTCTTGCCAAGAATCTTCATGTAGCTGACTCGACTGAGTCGATCTCCAACCTTAAGGTCACTTGGTATACTTCTGGTTTCTAATGTGTTGCTCATTTGTTTCTCCTGTCGGATCTACCGACTGTTTTTGTTTTGCTGTTTCAGTGAGGGCGTTGGGGTTTGGTACACTACCCTTGTTTTGAAACTGCTTGAGTCTGCGCTTATTGGTTTCTTCATCGAAGTCCAGCCAAGTTGTTCTGGCTGGGAATGCTTTGATGAAGTTGTTTTGCTCGTCGTAGGACATGATGATACTCCACCCGAAGGTGTGTAGGATCCTGTTGATCCACCAAAGCATGCCTTCGTTTCGGAAGGCATCCCACCCTGCGTCTTCTAGTTTGCTCAATTGCTCACCGCGTCAGGGTGCTTGTCAAGCATTTCGATACGTTGACGCGGTACTGTCGCTGGCTGCTTGACTAGTTCTCCCCAGCTAATGGTATCGATGTTGTCCCGTTGGATTGCTCCATCGGAGAACAGGAAGATGTTGCATGGCTTCTGATGGTAGCCGTTATTGAGATTGTTTGGAAGGCCATCTTGGAACATTGTGCTGTTCGTTTTGGCTGTGCCTTCTCCATCAATTAACCAATCCTTGAATGACTGGAATACGTATTCGCTGACGTTGTGAATGGCTGTGTTGCCACTCTTGGTCAAGATTGTAATTGTGTACATTACCAGGTGACCTCTATGTATCTTGTTGTTTCGTTGCGTCCACTATGTGCGTGGTACTTGCAGGTGAACCCTAGGTTCTGTAGTTTGATTGTGGTTTGTTTTACGATTCTGGCTACGGCCCTGGAGTCGATGCTGGCAACATCGATGCTAATGCTGTCGTAGCCTTGAGCAGCTTTTTTCTTGATTTCGGACAGGATGCTATCCATGTCGAGCTGCTGGCTCATAAAGAAAGCATCTTGGAGTCTTCTTGCTTCGGTTGCGTTCATGAGTTCCTCAGTGTTTGGTGAAGACTACGTTCATTTTCTTGCCTCCTGCGGGCTTAAAACAGTACGTGCACTTAGCACACGTAATGGTTTTATTTTTTAGATTAGGACACTGGACGTAGGTGCTGTCTACTTCTTTCCAGCTATCGACAACGTCCGCAGTGCGGAGCCACTTCGGAGGGACTTTAGAAACCTTTTGAGTTCTAGCTGCTGTGCTCTTCTCTGTTTTCTGTTGGCGCCCTGATTCTTCGTCAATGCTGGCGAAGAGTTCAATGTTGGGGAGCTCTCCGAGCTCCTTGAGTCCTGGGACAAGTTTGGGGACTCTCCAGCTTCTGGTGTAAGCCCAGAAGCTGGTATTGGGGTTGTCTGTAACGATTTTAATCCACTTGTTGATATATTCAACGCTATAGAAGTCACCAGCGGGGTGAATGCGCACCGCTTTAATGCTTCGTCTCCTGCTAATTTCACTGCTGATGATAGTGGCAAATCCATCATCCCCAGCAGCCTTAAGAGACCTCTGTAGTGACGTACGTACGTTCCTAAAACGGAAAAATCCGCTTGTTGCATAACAAATTCCTTCACACAATGCTGTGCGTCCTGGACAAGTTGATATCGCGGGCAGCGAAAAGCCCGCGATACCCTTGCCTAATTTTGTGTTGGTTCCGATTTTTAGTAAGTTCATTATTTTTCTTTTGTTTTTCTTTTGTTGATTGGTTTACCAGTCTGCTTCTACGATCACACCATCTTGTACGGTGATTTCACCGTTTTCTTTTTTCTCGAAGAATTCTTCAGATTCTTCTCTGGCTCTATTCGTATCGTATTCGCGAAGACAAACAGTGACTGGGTCAAGATCCATCATGAGTTTGTCTTTGTATTTGCTGATTTTGTTTTTAGACACTACTAACATGAGTCGAGGTAGTCGCTCACCTCGTTGGTGATCGCTTTCCCAGAAAATTTCTGCATCATCCATGCGGTCATTCAAGTCATTGTAGACGTGAATGATAGCGTTGGGACGGTACTTCAATGCTCTTGCGTCTGCAAGGTCATCGTTGGTTGGTAGCTTCATCTTACTGGAGTCGCTGGCTGCGTTCTTGCGATATTCTGCAGTTGCGAAGATAGCGCAATGGTACTTGCCGGTAAGCATCTTTTGAGTATTAGAAATCCTAGTCATACGAGTAGGTTGGTCCAGCTGAAGGTAGTCCATGTAGTTGTGAGTGTTGTCACAAACTACAAATAGCTTTCTTTCTGGATGCTTACGTCGGATGTGCCGAAGGTTTTTTTCCAACGTACTGAGAGTGCTGCCGTCTTCCATATCTAGGATGATTAGTTTTTCATCTGCAATCAGTTGTCTGAATTTTTCATCTGCAGCAAAGTAACATGCTCTTTCTTCAGGTGTTTCGCATCTGACAGGGTTGTTAGTCATACCAATAGTAAGGGTTGGGTCCCCAGGGTTTTTGATCATTAAGCCAATATTTGCTTTAAGTCGTGGCTCGACCTGTGCAAACGAATCGTCAGTAAAGTGCATCAATACGATGGCGTCAGAATCGTTAATCGCAATGTCCATAGCCAGCCCAATAACGGTAGCGGTTTTGCCGCTATTTTCTCGCCCACCAAAGTACACGAGTACACCATCAGTCCAGGTGGCACCTCCTGAGAAAGCTTCTTTGAACTGAGTGTAGTGAGCCATAGTGAATTCACCAACGATACCAGCCTCTGCTTCTCTTGCGCGTTTTTCTTGAAGTGCTTCGTACTTGCTGAGTTGATAGTTAACGCCAATCGTGTTCTTTCCGAATTCTTTTTCAATATACTCTATATTGGATTCATATTCGGCTAGAAGTGATTGTGCGTTACCAGGTTCATCACGCAGTGCGCGGATATATTGTTCTCCAGCAGCTAGGTGCCTATCGTTTCTTTCTTTGGTTTTTCCGTCACGAATGTTCCGAACATCTTGATCAATGGCTTGATGACTGATGCCAGTTTGGCGCGCAAGACTGGCGACGAACATTTCTCGACGTACAGCGGTTTCCTCACTTGCGATGATTGGAACCATCTCTTCACACAGGTCTTCAGGTGTGCTGTTTTCACCGATTCTATCTATGACCCAGTCAAAAGCAGGAATCTTTTTTAAGGTGCTCCACGCTACTTCAGCTTCATCAATATTGAGACTGTTGATGAAGTCGCATGGATCTTTTTCTCCTGTTTTTGGAGCTGCCACTACATAGCAACTCACACCTGGGGCAAACCGAAGTTCTTCCTTTAAGATTCTGTGGACAGCCTTGTAGCCACTCTCTTCCCAATCCAGTGCAAAGTACACTCTCCTGATACCTAGCATTTTGAGTAGCTGTAGATGGTCAGCTGTAAAGCTACTGCCGCATAGAGCTGCTGCGTTTTCAATACCGGCACGATGAAGTGACGCCAAGTCACCAGGTCCTTCGACGATGTAGAGTCCTTGATGGCGTGCTAGCTTAAGTGCGGTATTAAGACCGAGAAGAGTTTTTCTCTTCTCGTAGATAAGAGTTTCTGGAGTGTTGATGTATTTGGGCTTGCCTTCTATTCTTCTGCTTTGAAATCCGATAGGACGCCCACGGTAGTCTTCAATGACTACCGTCATAGACATGTCTTCTCCAAAATATGGCTGTCGACTGCTTTCGATCATCAGGCTGGTGTCCAAGTCGGAGTGACTCCAGCCCATTTCTATTAGTTGACTTTTTAAGTCTTCAATTGGAATGTTGCCAAATTTCAAATACTTGTCAGACCAGCCCCGTTCCTGTAGGTACTTGATATGAGATGTGGTACCACTTAAAACTTTGGTAATGTCTGAGCATAGTTTATATAATTTGCCTTTAGCTCGATCGGTGGGGCTTGCTTCTCCGAGGCGTACTTCTACACCTAGCTTTTCCGCCAAGTGGGGTAGCGTTTGTGTAATCCAGTCAGATCCACGCGCAGGCAGTCCCTCTAGCTCCTCACATGCGTCAAAGATGTCATGACTTACACCACAACCAAAACAATGAACGGTGGTGAAGCCGGTCTTTGGGTTGTATGCCATGCTGGGTGTGTTTTCTTGATGTACATAGCAGCAAAACTGCTTTTTTTGTGCTTCGGCGCCTAGCATCATTGTAAGATATTCACGAAGGCGTGGCTTTAATTCGTCTACTAATTCTTCTTTGTTCGTAATGTACATTTATTTCTCCAATCGTACGTCTGTTTTTGCTGTGAATTTTTTTGCACATGCATTCTGCGCAGCTGCAACTGCGAAGCGAGTAGCATTAACCAAGGTTTCGAATTCAACTACCCCAGCATTTGTCAGATGTGCAGCCAGTGCAGCAGTGAACGTATCGCCAGCGCCTACTGGGTCTACAATATCTAGTTCAGGCACATCGATCTGTGCTGATAAGTTGCCAATGGTGTCTTGTTCGTTGGGCTGGAACACTGTGATTCTCTCAGCGTGGTTCGTGTGAACCACCCAGTCGAAATGCTCAGCCCACCTTTCATTGTATTCTGTACCTGTGCAGCGCCAGATACTTGTTTGGGTCAAATGCTTTAGTTCCTTGATCGGTGCCGTCTTGTACCTACTATCCACAACAAGCAGGTCGAATACCGCTGCGTTTGTTACATCACATTTACTAAACCCTTTGTTGTATTCACTAACTACTAGGGTATTGAATTCCCTGGCACCATGAAAGCTGGGGTCTTTCTTGTTTAAGATTTCCCATGGGTCTGTGACACCACCTTGGTAGTCCCAGTACTCGAAAATGGTTTTGTCGTCTTGAATCCAACGACGTAAGACCTTTGGTTGGGAGTAGCCTGTGGCTTGGCATTTGATCGCAGAATTTCTGCAGATTGCCCGTGCATTCGCCAGTGTGTTGGCGGCTCCTCCAGGTCTGGTTACTGTTTCATCAATTAGAAACCGGGGCCCTTCGCCCCGGTACCTACCGATGTTGAATTCGTCGTAGAAGAAGTCTCCTGCGACCCAAATGCTTTTCACGTTTTATCTCCTAGTATACATCTGTGGTTTCGAAATTGTCTGCAGAGCAGTCGTCAATGCAAAGGTAGTTGATTACTTGACGCAAGGTCATATCCCGCATCAGATTGTCTGCCTTCTTCATTGCGTCTGCATCAGCTGTTTCTTCGTCCAGCTCGTCATCTACTTCCACTTCTACCTCTGTTGAAAAAGTAAAAGTCCATGCAATATCTACCGTTTTGATCATTGTGGTTTTCCTTCCAAGATTGCACTGTTGGTGACCTGCACCATTTCTACAGTTTCAGGACCAAGTTCTTCAATGCTAGTAAGGCCAAGCAAACTTATGCCACCGGCTATACCAGCTTCAAAACTTTTAACTGTATGTTTTAACTTGTCACCTTCCCAGGTGATAGTTTTCTCTATGCCTTCAGGACATGCGTGAGTTTTTCCATGTTCGCGCATGAATGATGCGCTTGCTTGCCCTCGAAAGTTCTTTTGATAGATGGGTTCTGGGCTTGGCATAGGGAAAGATATTGTGCCGTCTGTAGGCGGTTGCTCCCACCCAACAAACTCCCACCCAGTAGCTTCTACTGTTTTTGACAAAAGACCGCCTAGCATAACTCCGTTGGCTCCAGCTGCAAGATATTTGACTGCGTCGCCAGAGTTTCTGATTCCTCCATCAGCAATGATTTGGGCACGTGGCCCCAGCTTGGCAATTTGATAGATTGCACTAAGCTGAGGATATCCACAACCTGTCATTAATCGTGTGCTGCATACACTGCCTGGACCGACACCAACTCGCAGGTGAGTGCAGCCATTCATTGTAGCTCGTATTGCAGCTGAAGGAGTGCAGATACTACCGCTCATAATAAAGCGGCAAATGCCCAGTTCTGAAAGATAGGCAGCCAGTTCGTGAGCTTGCTTCATATCTCCATGAGCAATGTCAATTGCCAAGTTAATTGGCTTGTCAATTTCCATCTCTATCAGTGTATCTATTAGGTTTTTTAATTGATTTCGGTCTAGACCGATCGCAAAGAAGACCTGTGGGTGACCTGCGAATTCTCTTAAGGTTCGCAACCATTCATCTCGTTTTAAAGCTCTACTAACCACGGGGAAGTGACCCAGCTCAACAAGCTCTTTGGTTAAGGTGTAGCCTGTTACCGTGTCCATAGGGGCGCTGTAGATAAACGGCGCTATCTTCGCATCAGACCTGCTGGGCAGGATTCCCATGGCTGGTACGCATAGCACATCGTCGGCTGCTAATGTTTTGTTGTCTAATATATGTGTCATCTAGATTCTGTTACTACCATGTTTTCACTAACTGTAAGTTTACTTCTTGTATTAAGTTTGACCCACTTGCCTTGAGTCAAGTGGCGTTCTTCAATTGTCATTGTATATCGATTTGGAATTGAACCCATTCCTATAATGAGTTTTGGGATATGGTCTAGAAGGCGAGTTGCGTCTTCAAATTGAACAAAGGGTCCGAAGCTCCAGCTTCGGCGCCCTTGTGTTTTTCCTAGTCTTACCTTAACGAAGAAGAATGTATTCATTTATTTTTCCTCAGAATTTTCATCAAAGTAGCAAGTTGGTGAAAACTTGCAGAACCTGCACTGCCAATCACCCTTTTCAATAGGCATCAGTTCTTTTTTAGGTTTGACAGCTCGAAGCATTTTAACAAGTTTTGCTTTATCTTTGTTGTAACTTGCCCCCATGTCTTCATGTGCACGAAACTTAGCCAGTTGCTTGGTGACTGGTGCCAGCAAGATATCTGGACGTTCTTCTGCTGCGGTGATCATATGGTCATCTTCGTCAAGGTTTTGCATCTCGGCAATCCAGGCGTTCTCAGCCTTGCGTGCCTCGATTTTTACATACTTGTCTGCTTCACCTTTACTTAGTTTTCCAGCTTTGAAGGTTTGATCTAAGCGTTCTTTACTCCACGATATGTCAAAGTCCCTTGGTGGAATTCGCCCACTATCAACAGCTAACTGGATGGCTTCATAGCTATCTAGTAAATGATTGATGGTGAATGCTACTCGTGTCCATGCTCCCTTGTTTGGGTGCCAGGGTCTATATTCAATGTGAATTGTACCGTCTTCATCGATGGTACGTACTAGATATTCTGCATACCTACCTGTATCTCTTGCGATGTACACTAGACGACTCTCTTCATAGGCGGCATCCAAACTGGCGGACCACCAATGATAGAGAGCAATCTGCATCAGGTTGCTTTCTCTTGGTTCACCCATGAATCCTCGCCTTCTTTGGGATTCAGTTCCGAGTACTGTGTTAGCTCCAAAGCCGTAGACGCTCTTGGCCTCTACGATACTTAGCTTACTTGTCTCTGGGTTGTGAACTTCAATGTCTTTCTTACCTGATACTCTGTGGGACTTGATATACACTGGGACTTGTTCGTCTACGTAGATGCCGCTTTTCTTTGCTTGTTCAATTAGGAAGTCTTCAGCTTGGTTGCCGGCTGCCCAGATCCATAGCATGTAGCGGTCTACAGGTTTTGACTCCTTCTTAAGTTTCTCAACTAGAGGTCGCCAGATTTTGTACTTTTCAAAGAATTTATAACTGTCAATAAGATACCTGAAGAATATTGCTCTTCGGCATTTCCCAACAGTTATTTCTTTCCCTTCATCATTTACGTAGGTTGCACTGGCCTCTGAAGGCCAGAAGGTTGGTCCTTTTGAATCACCTGAGCGTCCTCGCATGAGCTGCTTGGTGGCATGCTCTACGAAAGCCCAGTCACCCATTAGGTTTAATATCTCCGTCATCAATTTCGTCTAGATCCAAGTCTGGAAAATCTGCTTGGTTCTGAGCCTGCTCTGCAACGGCTTTGGCTCGAGCTTCTTCAATTGCTTTTGCTTCGTTTTGCATTTCTTCAAATCTGCGTTTACGAAACTCTGCAAATTCTTCTGGGTCAAGATCGAAATTTGGTAACAGAGTACCTAGTTGTTCAACCAGATATTCTACCATGATTCCCATATGTACAGACTGGGCTGCTAGTGCGTTAAGTCGTCCATCATGGTCTCCTAGATGATGTATAATTACTTCATCTGGAATTTGTCGTTGAGGCCTGACAGGCTGTCCATCAGGTCCTAGAATTCTACTCATTTTCACTCCTATAGTGCTTCTTTTTTTGGCGGTAGGCTTTCGCCCATGTAGACAGGGCCGCTGAGATTGAAATCTGTGTTTCCATCAGCGTCCTGGTAAATGACTGCATAGCCATTTTGGTAGTTGAAGCGGGAGTCGCTCTTGGGGCTGTGCAAGTAAGCTAGAATGCCAGCAAGGAATCCCTGTTCGATGTATAGCTTGCCATTGATGATGCCCTTGTAGATTTTGTGCGTGTGACCGCATACTACCGAATCAACTTCGTTGTCTTCGTATCGTCTCATGAGCTTATCGCCATGATTCGTTACGGTGTGGCCTGGCTTGCTGCCGCCACGTCCATGAGGGTGGACGAAGAGGGTCTTTCCGACCTTTACAAACCAGCTCTCACGGGGTTCGTAGATAACATTACTGAAATCCAACTTTTCAAGGAGAAGTCCACTCTTATCGAGCAGTTCGCCATTGGCAAGGCGTGCCATCAGATTTGGACGTAGAATCTGACTTGCGTCCTTGTCGAATCCTGCAGACTTAAGAGCTCTACCGGCTCTGATGTCGTGATTTCCGTCTACAAGAATGACCTTGGGGAAACGTTCACTCAGCATCTTGATGAACAGGAATGCTGCACGGTATTCATCTAGTGCTGCAATACTTCTATTCTTTGCAAAGGTGCTGAAGATGTAACCCTCCATGAGGTCACCGTTGACTACGACTACATCTGCATCTGCATGCGTTCTGACGATCTGCGCAAGGAGATCTTCACGTGCAAGCGGGAAGTGGATGTCACTAAGAGACAGGATCTTGGTAGTGATCTTGTCTTCACCGATTACTCCTCGCAGCTTCTCTGTGCCCTGGGCCTTGTACTGCTCTTGGATCTCTCGGAGCTGGTCCCAGCGCTTGTCATGTGGGTCTGCTTCACTGAAGCCTGTGCAGGACTGTGGAGTCCAGCTTTCGCGGATACACTTCTTCCTTACTGCTTCGTCTGTGCGTTCACATGGGAATCCGGTGATTCCTTTGTCGTGCCTACGGTTGATCTGCTCAGAGATTTCCCTGTAGCTATTCGTAGGCAGGAGCGTCTGAAGGAGACGCTCTTCTTGCGGACGCCATCTGTATGTACTCATTTTCTCTCCTATTTGGACTGGTAGACTTCGATATCTTTAACGATGACTTTAATTTCACCATTTTCTTCGCTATCTTCGTTTCCAGCTGTTTCTACTTCACATCTAACCCGAACAATATCTCTTGGCTCTGGTAGTTTACCACTGGCTTTGAGTCTTTTGTACACATATGGAAAGATTATTAGTTCTGCGAGACCAGTACCGTCGCCCATCTGGGCGAAAGCCATGTCATCTCCCTTTCTGGTTTTGATTTGCTTCCAGTTGGTAATTTGCCCTGCCATGCCTAGGTAGTCACCTTGTTGTGCGTTGGCAATGCGGGTAGTATCTGGATACAAGACGGGAGCTGGATGGTCATGAAGATAGCATCCAATGAAATCTGCTTGTTCCATTAATTCTGCGACGCTTATCTTTACAGCTCTAACTCTAGTAAGCTCTGGCTGAATTGGTTTGTCTTTCAACTTGAGTTCTGGTTTTTTTCGAAGAGTCAAAGATTCGTTATACTCTTGTAGGTCTTTTCCTGACAATGTTTCTTCTGGCTTTAACCCGGTTGCACGAATCTGTTGTCTTACGTTTCTTAATCTTTTGTCATAGTCGGCAGCATGTTGTAGAAATGCAGGCACATTCAGCTTTTCTTTTTTCATTTGCTTGATAAGTGTTTTAGCATTCTTGATTTCTTTTTGAATTTCTGTACGGCGTGCATCTTTTTTTTGATTTTCAGCTGCTCTAATTTTATGATTTTGGATTCTTTCTTCATATTCAATGTTGTTGTTGAAGAATGAATAGATGTCTTTAGTCTTTTCGAGTAGTTCTGACCGTAGGTAACCCATGCGGTCGAACGCACCCGCTCTTACCAGGGCCTCAAAGGTTCTGGTGGTAACTTTCTGTCTGTTGACTCGAGCTAAAAAGTCCCAGATGTCTTTAAAGTTTCCCCGCTTTCTTGCAGCAATAATGCTTCGGCAAGCTGTTACTCCTACTTGCTTAATGGCATTGAGACCAAAGTAGATTTCATCGTCTTCAATGGTGAAGCCAAGTTTGGACTTCTGGATGTAGGGTGCGTGAACACGTACTCCCATCTTCTTGGCCTCGCTAACGAACTGGGGCGCTTTCTGCGCCCATAGTTTTGGTTGCATCACCTGAGATCGGATAGTCATCAACGAGGTGAAGAACTCAGTAGGGTAGTGTGCTTTGAAAAAAGCGCAAAGGTAGGTGATGACGCTGTATGCCAGACTGTGGGACTTGTTAAAGCAATAGTTAGCAAAACCAAGTAGAGTGTCGTCCCAAAGAGTTTCTGCATATTGCTTATTGATATTGTGGTCTACACAGCCTTTAATGAAGGGGTCTCTGTACTTCTCCAGCACGGAGACTTTCTTTTTCAGTGTTGTTATCGCTCAGGCTCTTTATCCTGAGCTTCTACGCTTTCTTTTTAGGCTATTGGCGTAGCTCAGACTATATCTTCATCCGCTTGGGATGTTCCGCGCTCGTGGTGATTCATAATCCGTTCTGGATTGTATTCACTAGTCGTTGCACCTTCTGTAGATTCCTCTACAGCTTGGCTCAGGGTTACCCACCTCTGGGCTTTCTCTGAATTCACGGAATGGTTATTCTGACTGGTTGCCCAGCCAGCGGGCTTTTCTTTGCATAGCGACAGAAGCATCTTGGTAGAGGTGCTTCATCACAGATTGTCTTTCCAGCTTTCTGTTGATAGAAAGAGCCCAGGCTCTTTCTCCTGTTTTGTAGATTCTAATGGCTTTTGGATTCAGGCTTAAGGTGCTGATCAGATGGTCACGCACTTGGTTTAGAATCACTGTGTTGCCTGCTGTCAGTACGAGTCTGTACTTGGCAATACTTCCATCGCCATCGTACAGTCCTCTAAGAGCATGTCTCATCAGGCTTGCGTCTATTGTGGGTAGTTCAGTCCAAGGGGCTTTGTCTGCAACCACTCCGTATTTTGCTAGGCTTTTAGCTAGTTGGTTTGAGGTAATTGAGACTTTGCTTGTAGCTGATCTGCCTGTTCGCTGGTAAGTTTTAATCCTGGACAGAGGGTATTGGAGTTCTTGGCAGAGTTGGGCAATGAGCTTGTTGTCTTGCTCAAGGAGTTCCAACTGGAAAATTTTTTGACCGCCCCTGGAGGGCTGACATACGCTTCCGTCTGCGATGATTAAGCCTAGGAAGTAGGCTTTTTCCTCTGTGTTGATCTGGTCAAAGTAAGTATCTTTGAAGTTTGGTGGCTGATGGCCACCAGTTCTCCTAGGAGTCTCAAGCAGTTTCAGAGCTCTGTAAACTATGGTAGTCGAGCAGCCGTAGTTGTTTGCAATCTCTATTGTACTTTGACCCTGCTGGTAAGCTAGAGCAATTTCTAGCTTCTTTTCATCTGTGATTTTGGTTTGCATAAGTACTCCTTGTATGAAGTACCATAGCGCTATGCTAAAGTGTTGTCAACCCATTGCTCGTCTAACGTCATCTGCCTCTTGAAGCGTGAATCCTGCCAGTTCGGATACCAGTCGCATGATTTGCTCTTGATACACCAGAGTCCAATAGGTTCCTTTTAGAATTTCTGCAAGAGCAGGAGGCATGTCCTTGGGAGCGTAGCCATTGGTCTTGTTTACTACATAGGCTTCGTCTAGACCTGCTTCCATTGGTCCAGGTCGATTCAATGCGTTAATGTCGCTAAGTTCTTCTAAGTTGGTAGGCTTGATGCGTTGGATCAGTTTTTTGGCTGATCCACTGGTCTCCATTTGAAAGACGCCGGTTAGCAGTCCTTGAGCCATGAGTTCGTAAGCCTTTTCATCTCCGTCAGGCACATTATAAATATCGTATTCGATGTTGTGTCTTAGTTTAATAAGTCGTACGCATTCTTTCAGGATGTCTAGATTGTTGATTACCAGGAAGTCAAACTTGATGCTTCCTAGTTCTTCAACTTCGTGCATGTCGTATTGGGTAATGAATTCGCTCTTGCTGTTTTTCCAGCAGGGAATGGTGTCTGGGATGGGGAAGTCGCTGATAACGATTCCAGCTGCGTGGATGCCAAAGTTAGCAACCATTCCTTCCAGTTTCTTGGTGAATTCATACCATTCCTTGTACTTGTGAGCAGTAGCTAGTTCTGGATGGGCTACATAGCCCTTGTCTTTGTTACCTTCAATGATTTCTTTTAACTTTGGTTCTTTGCCAAAGTGTGGGGGCGGGATCATTCGAAGGATTTCTCTCATGACTTCTTGGTCTCCCTCAGTGATCTTGAAAAATCTTCTTGTAAGACTCTTGGGCTTAAAGGTGCCTTGGGTCATAATGTTTGCAACATGATTTCGCCCCCACTCTTCAACCACCCAATCGACCGCCTTGTCTCTACCAAGGGCTTCAAAGTCGATGTCAATGTCAGGGGGAGAGCCACCTCTCGTGTCAGCTCTAGCTTTCTCATTGTCGAACTGGTCAGTAAGACCAGTTAGGTACAAGATGATGCTATTGGTTGGGTTTTCTACAAATTTGAGATTATGTGTTAGGGCTAGTTCTACTAGCTCTAGATCTTGATTTGTGCTAAGATCTTCTTCAAAGGATAGAAAATCTTGATCGACAAGTGCCAATCGGTTTTGGTTATAGTGGGTTTTGATTTTGTTAATTAGTTTTTTCATAGATTTGCTCGGTCTCCCGGTTGGTGATGTGGGTAATATTAAATATAATTTGGAGTTTCGATGCCTGTTGACTATATGACAGGAATTACTATTGACGGAAACACTATTGGTGAGCTTCGTTTTAGTATGACTGCCCTTGCCTATCAGCCTGGGGTTGAATGGTTTAACGATCCTGTTGATAAAGATTCGGTCCTTGGGCAACCAAATACTTTTAGCTGGGCTGCTGCTGCGAATTATGGCCGTGTTGGAGTCGATAGTGCTCTTCGTATGTCTAGCATTCACTTTCATTTAATGAGCGATGGCAGTGGTGGGCAGTATGATCTTGAAATATATCGCTTTCGCAATGCTGCATTTGTTCGTATTGCTACCTGTACTCTTGCAGGTGGTGCTGGCGATGGCGGTTTTGCCAATTTTTCATTTACAAGTGAAGATGCGCGGCTTACTGAAGCTGGCGATTATTTCTTTTTGCAAGCAACAGCGAAAATGACTGGGACTCCAGTTGGTTTTGTTGATGTGCATTATGATTCCGCACCACTAATCATTAACAATCCTTAAGGAGTTTTACGATGGCAACTTATACGCCTGTTTCCAAATCTATTCCAAGCTCTCAGCGAAGTGCTGAGATTACTGCAGTTGCTGCTGGTGATCAAATTGATTTCACCAATGTTCTTGGACGCCCAGCAAGGCGTCTACAATTCATCATGACAGATGCTGCCGACACAATTGACTACACGCTGAACAATCTCCAACGCATTCATAAGAAGCGTCGAGCTGATGAAGCTTTTAGCAAGACTGATCAAATGTATGGGATCTACAACAACCCTATTATTGAGATTTGGGCTGGTGGCTTTCCTAGTTATCAAAGCACTGGGAGTACTGTTCTTGAGACTGCAGAAGGTTTAAATGTTGCTAGTTTGCAAATTGATGCCTTAAGTCTGAGTTCTGGCAGTACGATCACTATCGTTTGTTGGTGATGCATGTCGGGTCCAACCAATAGTAAGGTACAAGTTACAGTAACTGGTGGAGGGCCTCTCTCAGGAGAGGCTCTTAATGATACTACTGCTTCTGGCGGGGGTGGAAGCCCAGCGGCCACTCTTTCAAACAGAGATCTTGTTGGCAACACTATCACCGATACCCAAGGGGCACTTGATAGTAGCAGTCTCGGTACTTCGAATACCCTGACCACAAACGCTACAGCACACTCAGTTCTTTCAAGTCAAAGTTTAGCCGTGCAGCTTGACCCAGGTGTTGACGGCACTTGGGATGCTGATCAGTTTATGTACATCACTAGATTGAATTTAAGTGATATTACTGGGACATGGTCTAATGCCGCCATTGGGATAGGTTTAAAGTTTAGCACGACCTGGGTTAACGCTTGGGCTTTCAAACACAGTGGAGGTGACTGGGAAGCCTCGATTACCAGTGGTGTCGGTAATGTTGGCTCCGGTGGGGATGACGAACAAAGCACGGAGCCTTCTGCATTGCTAGTCTACTGGTATGTAGATTCTGCAGCAGAAGTTTCCGTGATGGCATGCCTTCTTGATTCCGATGAGAATATATTAAGCCAGGAGACAATGAGCTTAAGCATCGGAAGCATAACTGCTCCCAATGATGCAAGAGTTATGTTTCATGACAATTCAGGCTATGTAAAGAGTGTCACTTTCACTGTACGAGATGGCTGGGTTGCCATACCTACTTAATGACTATGAGAGCATGGCGCTTTTACAGGTGTCATGCTCTTGATTTGCTGCACCATGTGTTGGTCAAATAAAATTGGCTGAGCAGCACGACCGTAGTTAAGCCAACGTTCAAATACAAGTCCGTATTTGATTGGATCCACTTGGGTGATACCCAGTGCGTAGCTGACTAGACTTCCGGCAGCACTACCTCGACCTGGACCAATAAAGACATCTTCTTTCCGAGCCCCTTCTAAAAATTGATGAACAATAAGCAAATAGTCAGAGAACCCCATTTTTTTAATGATTCCAAGTTCATGATCCATGCGATTTCGATAGACTTCTGGTACTTGACCGTTCATTTTTTTCCAAAGAAGTTCTTTTGCTAAGTACTCTAAAGCGTTCCAGCTAGTTTCCCCAGTGTCAACATGCTGATAGCGGGGATATCTGTTACGAATATCCATGAAGTATTGATCATCACGGATACTGTCTGCCACTGCAGCAGTGTTACTAATTGCTTCATAGGGAATTCCTTGAGCTTGTGCATGTTTCCACATCCAGTCATGGTGTGCTACATGTACATCGATGGGCCCGAAACTAAATCGGGTCTTTCCAGTAAGACCCTTGGCTTTGCGTTCAGGGTCCCATGGTGGATCACTCATTTTGGCATTAGTACTCATGCATAGTGCCTTTTCGTGCAGCAGTTTGTCTTGCTCGTGAGTGTAGTGGCAGTCGTTTGTAAGGATGAGCGGCAGACTGTGCCTCTTCGCAATGTCTAACAACACTTGGTTGACTAGCTGTTGCTCACCCATGGGGTGTAACTGTACTTCGATGAAGAAGCTGTCTTTAAATATCGCATTGTGGTGCAGTAGCATTTTTTCTGCTTCGACCTTACGGTCGTTTAGAATCAGCTGACTGATCCTACTTCCCAGGCATGCGCTTGTAGCAATGATGCCTTCTGAGTGATCAGCAATGATGCGATCGTCCAATCGTGGCTTCGCGTAGAAGCCCTGAGTAAACGCCTTGGTGCTTAGCCATCGGAGGTTCTTCAAGCCTACTCCGTTCTTGGCCAGGAGCACCATGTGATAGTACCTCTTTCCCAGATCGTCTAGTTCGCGCACTGCTGCGTCATGTGGAGTGTAATAGGCTTCTAGGCCAATGATAGGCTTGATGCCCTTGGCTCTACAGCTCTTGGCAAATTTGTAGCTGCCGCTGATGTTGCCGTGGTCTGTGATAGCCACGGCTTTCTGACCCAAGCTTATGATGTGGTCGGGCAGAGTTTCAATCCTGTTGATGCCATCGAGTGTGCTGTATTCGGTGTGCATGTGCAAGTGTACGAAGTTGCTCAAAATTTAAAACCTCCAAACAGATCCGAAAAATGCAGGGTGCTTTTATCGAGATTGGCGTCTTGCTCTTTGCCTAGTTTGGTTTTGAGTTCTTTGTTTTCTGCTTGTAATTTCTTAACTTTGGCTTGCAGTTCTAGGTACTTGGATCTGTTTCGTTCGTGCAGTCTTTCTAGTCGGACAAGTTCGGCTTGCAGTTCGTCTTTGGTTGAGTCGTTGTTCCAGTTACTCATTGTGGCTGCCCTCTAGTATAATTTGTTCTGCCAGCTCTTTGTAAAGTTCTGTTACTACCTGTGTAAGGTGGTTTACATATGCTTGAATTCTGTTGCTGTGTTCTGCTCTGATTCTCATGCGTGACGATTGGTCTGTGACCATGTAGATAGTGTCTTTGTGTCTAGCACAAACAGCTACAGCTAGCATTTGGTCGCCAAGGTCAAATGCGACAGTGTAATTCATGTCAGGAAGAGAGGAAGTTAGCGTACGAATGATGATATCAATTTGCTCTTCAGTCATGCTTCTCCTTGCGTTTACTGCCCGCCGGCGATTATTCTCCCAGATTTTGTAAGATCTGGGATGTTCGTAGATCAGTAATAGCTTTGCGAATGCGAGCTACTGTTTCTCGAATGTAATTGTAACGAGTGTTCCCTCGTCGTTGTTCTATTTTGTATCGTGACACTGTTTCTGAGAAGTGGTACATAGTACTTCCTTCGAAACCAGTCACCTCAACTCTAAACCCATCAAGCAAAGGCTCGTTAGCAACTACGACTCCAAAGCCATCGGGTCCCAGCGTAATCCATGCTGTATCTGCTACAATTTGCAATTCATCAAGCGTCATGTCGTTTGTATCCTTCTGGCCAGCTGGATTCTTCGCCCAGACTATCCCAGCCAGGCATCTCCTGTTCACAGATGTAGTAACAGCAGTGTAGAATGTCCAGCCAGTGTTGAGCTTCTGCGAAGCCGCAGTAATGAGTGGTGTCTTTGTATTTAAAGTTGCTGCAGCCATCCCACTTGATACTGCCTTTGATGACTGTCTTCCAAGTGTCGTTGGTTGTTTCTTGGATGTCGAATTTGATGTAGTGACTGTGGATTTCGTAAACGATTTTGCATTTGGAATAGTTTTTAGTCTTAATATACATGCTATGTGTCATTTAGATTCCTGATGGCTGAATGGGTTCAGAGTGTTGCTCCATTTGATTTCTTAATTAGAAAAGGCCGGGTCCCGTAGGACCCGACCCTTGTTTTTAGGGTTGTGAATCAACCCTCGTAGGGCTCATTTAAGCTAGCTAGATCTGTTTCTAGACGCTGAAGGATGCCTTCAACATCCGTCATGGCGTTCAGCAGACCGTTTAGTACTGTCTGCCCTACCTCAGCGTCTTCTGCAGCTTCTAGCGCTGTCTGCAGGCGCTCTAGCTGGTCTTCGGACTCTTCCATCTCTGCTTGGATACTGGCAATGCGAGTGTCTGTAGGAGAGTTCTCGAACACACCATCGTCATAGTCAGGTTGGTTTGGACTCCAGAAAGTATCTGGAAGAGGGCCAACGTATTCTTGTACAACTGTGTAGCTACTGCAACGCAGTTTTTGGTGCGCGCAGTCATGCGGGACACTAACTACGTTTTCAGGTGAGATACGACAGATAAGCAACTTGCTGCCGCCGCCGCCGAAGCCACTAGCATAGGCAAGGGATCCAACGTGAAAGCCATAAGAGCAACCACGAGTAGGGTCGTCGTCGACTTCATTTCTAGGCATGGTGGGTGTCATGCCGATCTTGTTGAGTTGTCTTTCGCCAGTGCGTCTGTCAGCTCCGTAGCTCATCCAGTCTTGTCGGACAGCTTTGTATGCGTAGAAGCACCCGTCTTCTCCGATTGGAATAGACTCATGCTCAAGAAACTTGTAGAGTTGCTGGACAGACCTGCGGCTTGGGTTCTTGATTAGCTTGCGGTAAAAAGTCAACAGGTGGCTAAAGTCAACTTTGCTTTCTACGAAAGCCAAAATGCGTTTTTCAAGTTCTGATGGAACCGGAGTTCCATTGTATAGAACCTGGTCGTCATTGATTTCAAATTCATTGTCAGACCAGACTTTAATAGCTTCACTTACGTTTGTTAGTGTGCGAACTTGATTCCAATCCTGTGCCAAGGCTGCTTCTCTGATTTGATCAAATGCTGGATGCTGAGCATTGGCTGAGATAATGTCACCTTCTAGGTGGATGGTGACTGTTGTGTTAGTGATAATTCTTGGGATCATTATTTTTCCTTACTTTTGTCTACAAGTTGTATATATTCTGCAACTTTTGTTGCTTCGTCTTTTGGCATGGCGCCAGCTGTGGCTGGGTTGGACTTGTAATATCCGTCTCCCCAATACCCGATTTGAAACACTTGTGAATGTTGAAGCATCGGGTAAAGTTCTACAATTGCAGTTCGTTTTTCATACAAATTATAGCTTGATTTTGGTCGTTTGTCATCTGGCAATGCACTAATCGCATTGTAGATAATTTTCTGTCTCTTTTGTTCATTTATGTCAGCTTGTCCACTTGCGTCTAGGGTTTCCCAGACTTCATTGAAAAACTTAACTAGCGTATGGGTCTTTGGCAATCCGCCAATATTGACAAGACTGTTTGCGCGATTTCTGTAATTGTACCTTGCTCTTTCATTGACAGACTGTTTGACAGCTTGAAGTTTCAGAAGCTTGTCGATATCGGGGCTGTTTTTAACAAATTGACTAAGCTTGCTCTCGTACCAGTCTTCAAACAGAGTCCATTTTTTGCCAACTTTTTCTTTCTCTTTTGTTTTTACAGCAATGATATCTGTTTTAGACAAATCGATACCGATGGCACGCAAGTTGCTCAACTGTTCTTTTAGAATCGCATTAGTGCTAAGCACTGGACGAAATGTGTAGATTTCCATCCATATCCCGCTACCGTTTTTCAAGTCTGCGGTGTATGTTTCATAGTTGTCACTTGGTGCGCTAACATGAGAAACAAAGGTGTCGGCTTTCAGTTTGAAAACTTTCTTTACGGTTTTTTTATTTCTTGTCTTTGGTGAAGCTGCAGGGCCTCTTATGGATTTGCCTTCGTAGTCGCTTAGCTTGAAAGTAGGTGTGCCTTCAAGCTCACATTCTTGAAGCCATTTATTGTATGCTGCCGAGCTAACTTTTATGTCATCGTCGAGCAGTTTTACAATTAGAATATGATAATTGATAGCTTTTTTGGACAGCAATTCTTCACGAAGATTATCTGTGCGACCAACCCATTGGCTTTTTACATCACACAGGGCGATAATAATATTCTGACCATGATCAAAGGTTGTGCCTCTGGAAGTAAGACCTATCGTTTGATAGGCTCCTGGCATTAGTGCACGAACTTGTAAGTTTTTATTATTACGGAGAGGCGAGAAAACACTATTGCTTAAGTCGTATGCGATTCCGGTGGTTGGTGATCTCCACATTTTGTGTGCCATAGCGACAATCCAAGATAAGTTTTGTTGTCGTCCATTTCTGTTGGTCCAGGAATATTTTTTACCTGCTGTTTTAACAAAAGTACTTCTTGCTTCGTGTAATGTTTTTGCTTTACTTAGAGATTCTTTTACATTTACCTCTAGCTCACGCAAACACATTTCTAGGGTGGTTCTGATTGCGTTCAGAGTTTTGTCTGTGTACTCTAAATCTTCTCTGCTGGCTGCAATACTTACGGCACCTATAGGGAACAGCATGTCAATGTTAACATTGAGCAAGGACTTTAGATTTTCTGGCAGCTTGTCTAAGCGCTGGGGTTTGATCGGGTAGCCAATGTTACCCATAATCGCAATTGGACCAGAATCTGTATCGTTGTTGTTCTTGCTGCGAAGCGCCCACCCAGTACCTGTGTTAGTGTATTCTCGAATGGGTAGTATGCAGTTGATTTCTGGTCTTGGGTTGAAATACTTGAATAGACTTCTAGCTTTGTTACGAAATGCGTCAACATCATTGGCTTGGGTTTGGATCTGAATCTCAACACCAGTTTCGCTGCCACATTCTGTTTCGGCAAGCTTGGTCATTTTGCCAAGGTTTGTTGGGTCAATAAATGCGACATAGGTTTTCTTCATGCCAGCATGGTAACTGACAATAGTAAATGTATCAGAATATGCAAAGCCGGACTTACATCCAATACCGAGCATACCTACTGCAGTATTTGTTTCACGTTTAGTACTGTTGCCATACTGGCAATACACATCGAAGATGTTTTTCTCTGGAATACCGGGACCAAAGTCTCTAATACGTAGAGTTGGCAAGAACCTGCTTGGCAAGGTGATTTTGATAGGCTTGTTTTTAAGACCTGCTTCGACGTGTGCATCCCACGCATTAGTGCCGTACTCACGAAGTACGGCCATGATTTTATCAGAGTATAGTCGGTTTCTTAGAATGCCAATAACGTGAGCTTGATCAGATATGCTAATTCCGAAATGGGCGCTACTAAGCTCTCCGTGGGACTCTTCTGTTCTGGTTTGTAGTTGTTCTCTCATGGTGGATCTACCTCCTTGAGTAGTTGATCCTATTGTTCTGCAGGCTTCGGATAAGATGCCTCGGTAGCTGACGGTAGTCGTTTGTCCAGAAGTTCAGCATATGCTTGCACAACTATTTCTTGGACAGTTTGGGTTGGTATAAATGAAGCAAGTTCACGAGCCAAGTTCCGAATGAACAAGGCTCGGAAAGATTGCATATCTTGTAGGTGCTCAAGCTTCTGTTGAGGTGTCATCAAGTTCCTCCACCAAGGCTTCTGCCTTGGTGATGATTTCCTGCTGTGCTTCTGTTAGTATTGGGGGTCCTATTGCTAGGACTTCTTTTGGGGAAAGTGCACAGTCTGCATTTGCATGCAAGAAGCACGCTTGGCGTAGACGTTCGAGCAGCCACGGAGTGTTGATTAGGGCTTGCTGACCTGCACTTTTTCCTTTCTCAATGTCGAGAAGGAGTGGTTCGAACTCTGCATCTGGTACCCACTGGACCTTGCTTTGACCTGCGCTGTGACGTAATATCTTTAATTCTTTGGCTACTGCTTCGATATCAAGAGCTTTAGCAAAACCTTTTCCAAAAACGAATGGAACTTCAATAATTTCATTGAAATCTCCTCCCATTTTTGTTTTTACAATCCGCATGCGCATAGTGGTAGCGTTTGGAATAGCTGGACAGGCTTTACGACTCATGCATTTGATTCGTAGACTCGCGTAGAAACGTAGTGCAGAGCCACCTGGGGTGGTTTCTGGGGAGCCAAACATTACACCTGGATTCATTTTGATTTGATTAATGAACAGATAGGTAGTACTATATTGAACAGCTAGCTTGCTGATCTGTCTCATGGCATTTGCCATGTCTTTGGAAATGCCTCCAACATCATTCTCGCCAATCTGACGACGCTGTTGTTTTTCATTCTGCATAGCATCAACAGAGTCGATGAGTACGCAGTCGATTTCACCTGATTTTACGTAGTCGATACTGACCTGTAATGCTTCCTCTGCAGAGCCTGGCTGCAAGATGATGCACTGGTCAAGATCGATACCGAAACCTTCAATAAAAGGGTCGGTCAGTGAGTGCTCGATGTCTAGGATGAGGTCGCGTTTATGAATTCCTGCTGCGATTCGAGCTTGTTGTTTCCGAGCGAGTGCAGCGAGACATAGGCTGGTTTTCAGGGTAGACTCTTGTCCGAAGACTTCAATGACTCGTCCTTCTGGCATGCCTCCGATCTTAAGTCCAAGATCAAGCTGCATGCTGCCAGTGCTAAACGGTTTTATGCTTCCGAGTCGGATGCCGCTAAGGTCTACTCCTCGTTTCTTACTGGTTGTCTTAATGATAGCATCTAGTGCTGCTAGTCCGGTCTTGTTCTCAATCTCTATTTTTGTTGCCATGGTAGTTCTTCTCTCGCTGTTTCAATTGCATCTGTGATAATTTTCCAGCAGTCTTCATCACTGAGCTTAGCTACACTATCAAAGCATTCAAGCTCTGTTTCTGTAGGTGTCAGTTTGGTGTTCCGTTCAGCAATGTATGCTGCTGGATGTTCCAGACGTTTCATCTCTACAACAAGAGCAAGCAAGTCAAGTTCTCGGACTGCCTTCTTGCTAAGAGATAAGTCTAGTGGCATTTCAATTTGCTCATGTGTATGCACTTCCCAGGCGTTCTCGATTTCTCGAAAGCCTGTTAGGTATTTTTTCATTCCGGAGACTACGTCACCTACAATGCATTCGTGTAGGTCGTGAGCAGCGTAATAGCCCGCAATGTTGCGGGCGAAATGACCTGTGCCAAATCGAACTCGGCACAACAGAACCCCAAGTGCAAGATGACGAATTAGATGCCAGCGAATACTGCCGTTGTACCTGCAGATGTTTTTTAGTGGGGTTTGAAAATCTTCTAACCCCAACGGTGTTCGCTCTGGATGCATGTACCACACTGGCTTTCCTTTGTCAGGATAGTTTGATGTGGCAAGTGTCATGTCACGAGGTTCCAGTGTCATCATTCTTCTTCCTTGTTCTGCGTCGTGGTTTGCGTGCTTCAGCTAGTTCCTCTTCTAGTTCAGCGATACGTAGCGTTAGGTCCGTGTTCTCAGCCTTGATGGCTTTTAGCTGACTGCTATGCAATTGGGGAGCTTCAAGCTCCTTGATTATAGTTTTTTGCAGGTGCAAAGCAGGTCCTACTAGCAATTGGTTTTGACTCATTGCTGCTCTTACGAGTGTGGCTAATGCTTTTTTTGGCGTCATGTGTTCTCCTGAATGTATTTGCGTGCTTCTGTAATTCTAGAAGCATTAATAGGTTTGTCTATTCGTACATAAGATGTTCTTCTTGATTTTACAGAAACGGTTAGTGGGTTTGACAGTTCGTTGATTCTGATTGGAATAGAACCAACATAAATACTTTTCGGCATATTGCTCTTGGTGATGCCGCAGACAACATGTAGGGTTTCTCCTATAGAAAACCTGCCTCTTCCAGCAAAGTGAATGATGATGTCTCCGCTACAAATTTCTTGTCCGACTACGTCCTTGATGTTGAGAAACGTACCTAATGGCTTCATGTATGCTCTTTGATGTAGTTGCGAAGTTGCTGCACCCACAACTGGGTGTCGTGTTCGCGAAGCAGGTAGAAGCCACCTGCATGAAGTGCAAAGCTTGCGTTTGCACCACTCCAGTCTTCAATACTTTTGGTGTTTAGGGGTTTGTTGCCTGTGATGATTTCTCCACTGACTCTCAGCACTCGAGTGTGGCGGAGAGTTTCCCCACAGATCATTCCGATACCGGCAACATTGGTTCGCACATGGTTCGGGATACAGACGACCACATCACCAACGTGTAGGTTTTTTTTCAAGATGTCTTTCTTTTTTATTTTTGTCCTTAGTGGACTCATTCTCTTGTCTTTCGGCATTTGATTTCCTAGTCGGTGGGCAGCTGTTGTGAGGGCGGTTGTCACCCTCTTTGTGTGTGTACTCAAACTGCTGTAGCATCTGTAGGTTGCAGGCGGCATGAGCCAGGTGGCTCATGCCAGACTCTTTGTCGAAGTCTTCTCCTGAGAACCATGCTTGTAGGTGTCGCTGTAAACTAGCGTAGGGGCCCGACCAGTCGAAACCTTGCTCCCAATTTCTGTCACCGTATTTATTTGCACCAAAGGTCCAGATCAACGCGGTGTCTCGCATAGGTGCGACAGGCATGAGGTCCCAGCGGATCTTGTCTCCGTTGGCACGTTTAGCTCCGCTAGTGTGGGTGACTACTTGGTCTCCCCATTCGGTGAGTTCGCAGGGTCCGTCTTCTGTCTCGTTGTGTGGATGCTTTTCCTCAGGCTCTAGGTTCTTGCCAGGATTGGCTTTTCCTGGTTCTTGCATGTCGTATAAATCTGAACGTCTTGGTGACTCGTCAGGAAAGTCTTCAATGTCTTTGACTGTATAAGTCGGCTCTTTGATGAGCTTACGTCTAATTGCTGCCATAACTAAGTACGGGTCAACGGATTTGACGAAAGTGTCTGGATGACAGAAACTTGCTATTCCTGACTCCATGTAGGCACGACCGCAAATGCGACATTCATAAAAGGTGTCTGCTGTAATTGATTTCATTTTGTATTTGTTTTGAGTGGTAGCTTTAATTGTGCTGATTCCAGACTAGGTGGCCAGCATCGTAGCTGGCCCTTGTCTGTGTTGTATGTTGCAAAGCGCACCCTGCCGTTCACAACGGCATCTCGAATACGTCGTTGCACGGTATTAAGTTGACTGTTGCCGGTTTTGATGTCCAGCAAGACAACTTCCTCAACATTTGCTTGTGCTCCTGCCTGGTGAACTAAGCTCATGCCAGGTATCACCAGGTAGTCGATAGGGTCCCCCATGTGCCTGAAATCTTTGGGGTTCCAGTCATGGTGATTGAAAAGAGGAGCGAAGTTTTCGGAAACAAATCCGTGAGTTATGCTTTTGCTTCGCTTGAGTGCGTCTTGTCTGCCTTTTTTATCGCCACGTTTGTAAGCTTCTGACTGCAAGATTTTGTTTGCTTGCTGTTGCTCTTCGAAATGCAGGTTAAGGTTTTTGATTTTGTTTTGCAAGTCTGCTTCTATTATTTGAGCTTCTGTGACTTGTGTTGTCATTGCTTTAATCTTGGCATTGTAATGAGTGTGTATGTGCTCTATTTCTATGAATATTACGGCTGAGAGAATAGCGCATATCACACCTAGTGTTATAAATGCACAGAACATGGGTGTTTCCTATTGTTTTTGTGTGTTAGACTTAATATGCAAGTCTAGCGAGTTGCTGACCTAAGGTCTTTGATTCATAGCGCTTCATGGAGATAATACTATGCCTCAAGAAATCGAAAAGCTACATGCCTCACATGTGTTAGTTACAGGAACTTTTAATGTTATGCATGCCGGACATGTTGAGCTGTTTGAGTTTGCTAGTAGGTTTGGACGGGTAACCGTAGGTATTAATGCAGATTCTTATTTACATAAGAAATATGGCAAAGACAAAACTGTTCCTCTTATTAACCGTGCTTATGTACTCAATAGCTGTCGATTTGTAGATGAGGTCGTTGTTTTTACTGAAGCTGACCCTTCTGCACTTATTTTGCAACTTCGACCACAGGTGTTTATTCGCGGACCAGATTATGTTGATGCGAAACTTGTAGAGCAAGATGCGCTTGACCAAGTTGGTGCAGAATTAATCATTCACCAAACGAAGAAAATTCATAACGCTAGTTCTTTGATAGAGTCTGTGCCCAACTCCACATTTGTTTCTATGGCAGGTCGAGTTGCTAAGACCTGGAAGGATTACTGAGCTTTCTAATCTCCGGTAAAACAATCATTCATGCGAAGCAGTTCGTAGACTGCTTCGCTAAGCTCACGTCTTGCTTTTGCGCTTGTGCGAATTTCTCTGTGATGACAACTAAGCTCAATTACAAGTTGCATAAATTGTTTTTCCGCAGCAGGATTCTTCTTGTCTAGTTGAATGGTTTTTGCATCAAAATCAATGTGCGGGCTATCAGCTTGTTCAACCATATAGGCATGACCTTCAATGACAACGTCTTCTGGGATACTTATTGTTTTCACGTGTTTTTCTTTCCAGTATTTAATAGACTCGTTAACAAGATGGGAATGTAAATTGTTTAGATTTACATTCCCTCTACCTGAAGCTGCTAGTGCTAAAGTTTGAAGTGTGACCGGAGTCCCTTCTTCACTTATGATGTTTAGCTCATGGTTTTTGTTCCAGAACAGGTCACGAGCACTCCAGAATGCTTCTTTTTCGTATTTCCGTCGTCGACAGCGTGGGTGTTGCATTTTTACATAGTCATCCATTGCTTGATGTAGGATGGCTAGCATTAGTCTTTTGTGGTCCTCGTGACTTTTCATTAGTATTCGTCCTGAAGTTCTGACTCTTCAAGAACAGTATCAAACCATTCAATTAGCTCATCATAGCAGTCCAAGCTAAACACTGCACACAGTAAGTTTGTCACTTGATTTTGATTGCTTTCAATTGCTTCTGATAAGATTTCTGTTAACCAAGCAAGGTTTCCTTCAGTTGCGTCCTCAGACATTCTTGTAAGAATGGCTTCGGCTAAACGTTGGTTTTGTTCTACTGTTGTGTCTTTAAACATTGTTTAATTCCGATTGGCGTGGAGGTATTTCATCTCTGTATGGATACTGATGCTCACTTGTTCTAAGCATTTTCGTATTTCAATCAGCGCATCTTTTCTTTCGCGCCAGAAATCTTTCACAATTTTGGCAGCAATGCGAGTGTGCACAGTTGCATTCATGTAAGAGTCAGCCATTCGTTCAATAATGGTGGCAGCAGGTCTTTTTCTCTTAGTGGTTGAGAATTGATCTACGAGTGATTTTACAAGATCGCTTTTCTTGATATTTCCACCATCCACCAATCCGCCATGGATTGCGCTAGCCATTGTATAGAAATTGCTGGCTCGTTGAATTTTATAAGCTACATCCAGATACAGTCTTTGAAGATCTTCAGGATGAATTTCTTTTGGAATAGCCACAGCCATTTCGTCTAGCCAGTGGCTAAGTGTATTTCCGTAGAACACGAATGAGTCCATAAAGATTTCTGTAGCAGCTGAATGCGCTTGGGCTCCAGACACGACTTCTTCCATAATGTCTTCGATAGATGTGGTAGGTACTGCATCGGTATTAGTGTTGTTTGACATTGGTTACCTCAGACAATAAAACCGGGAGCTTGGGGCTCCCGGTTTGTTTACTTACCAGCGAACGGCTCGAGTTTTTGGACGCTCGTTGGTAGGCTCTGGGCGACCAGTGCTGCCAGAAGTACCGCTTTGCACATTGTATGCGTCAAGAATTGTTTGGAATGCTTGTTCTGCCACAGGGCCGCGCCACTGGTCTTCTTTGGTTTCTTCTACGAATCTAACTTCATCGTAGTAAACATCCTTTCCGGTTTCTGGGTCTGGCTTGTTGCCCTTTTTCTGAGGTGCGGAAACAAAAGTTCCTTTAGAACCTTCTAGGATCCGAAAGCCATTGATGTGAATTACATCGTTCACGATCAGTGTTGCGAATGCGCGGAGTGAGCCGCGTGGGTTTTTTAAGATAGTAATTTTTGTGTTGAATTGTAGGCTCATAGCTGTTTTCCTTTTTGTTTCTTTTCTTCTATGATTTTTTTTGCAATGCTGTAAGCCATTCTATCGATGGCGCGGTCAATTGTTTTTGCAAGACCACCTTCTGCTAACTCTACTGCAAGCCGTACTGCTGCTGCTTTGACTACAGGGTGATTAGCTATTTCCATCAGAATGACGTTCATTTGCATTTAATTGTTCCTGAATTTTTACTTCGTTCTTTCTAAAGAACGTATTTAGATAGTATCCAACTCCGATTCCAAGGGCAAGAAGCTGCCTGGGTGTACTGTCTCCGAGGAGACCTTGTGCTTCCATGCTTTTTGCCATTGCTTCTGCGAGTGATGGTATTGTCTGTTGTGTGCGGTCTGAAACTTTTGGATTGATACTTCTAGCTACTAGAGCTTCTGCTAATTGCAGAGAAGATAACTTGACGGTTTTACCGTTTGTATGAATCCTAAACACTAGATTATTCCCAGCCGAGCAGCTTTGGAGCTGCACAGCCGACTAGTAATCTCATGATCATGTTATATTCACCATTAGTTAACGGAACAACGATAGTTTTACCATCTTTGCCGCCCTCATTAACTTGAAGCATGTAGGTGCCTTCGTATTTGCCGGCTCCGGGACGAAATTCTAGGGACTTGACAGTACCTTTATAGTTGTGAAACAAGCGGTGTGCTCGTACGTTGTATTCATCCATGAGGTTGCAGATATCTGCTATATTAATAGCAAAACTGATTTTATCCCCCCAGTTGGCTTGAATGTTTCCATCACTGTCTTTTCCGTTGCACTTGGCAACTTCTACTAGAACTGCTCCTTCTTTGATGACGAATCCTCGATCGTCACGACGACATTCAATAAGGCTGAATTGCGCAGCCCCACTGTTCTTGTAGACTTTTAACTGTCCACTTCTCATATGTTACCTCTTTGTACTTGGTTTTCACTGCTGTAGCCACAACATCATAGTCAGGCCCTGAAGGGCCAGCGCATTGGCTACTGTTTCTCCATTGCTTCGTCGGTCTAATAGTATGATTTCTGCAATGTTATTTGGGTTAATGTTTTCTTCAGCTGACATGTGGTCAGTACCTAAAAACATAAGCACGTTCGCCAGGATTTCAACCTGGTTCTCCAAAGAAAGCATCGAGAGTTGCTTGATAATTTCTTTGGAGATTTGTTCGTTGTTGTTCATAGTTGTTTGATAAACTTTAGGTTTTGTTTGGTTTTGCAAGCCACTCATCAACGTCGGCGATGAGTTTAGTAATAGGACTGCGATATTGTGTAGTCAATTCCATCTGGCTGCTTATCGCAGATTGCTGATATGGGAGGGAGTGAATTAGTTTATATAGACCCGTAGTGCTTGCTGGTATGGTGCATCCGCGACGATCGACAATATCAATTTGACGTAGATCTCCTAAAATAATTAGCGTTGTGCCCTCACCCATACGACTGATAAGGGTTTTGATCTCATGCCATGTAAGGTTTTGTGCTTCGTCAAGAATGAAGGTACAGTTTTCGAATTCACTGCCGCGTACTAATTCAATAGGTACGTACTCTAGATGCTTTTTGCGTTTCATGGCTTCAAGTTGACCTTGAGAGTTGCAACCTAGTAGTCGCTTCATAGCAATTTCATAACTTGCTAGATATGGTGCGTATTTTTCAGCCATGTCTCCAGGCACGGGTCCAAAAGCTTTTCCTTCACCAACCATTGCGGTTGGTTTACTTAGGACAATTCTTTTGTTTTCATTGAACCAGCGGTCAAGCGCATAAGCTAGAGCGATGGTGGTTTTGCCTGTGCCAGCTTGACCAATAATTGTATTAATTAAAATCTTTTCGTGTACTAGACTGTTGATGCATGCTGTTTGTTGAGAGTCTCGACCACGGAGACCGGAGATTGTCAGGTCGCTGGATCCACGGACTCGTGCCCATTTGCCATCACCTAGGTGCTGAATTAAAGCAGTGTGCTTTGGAGTGAATATGTCTCGTAGGATTGCGTAACTGTTAATTGGTCCGGTTGCTTTAAGCTTCACAGTAGGAGAAGCGTAAACACTGTCTACTATTTCTGGTAGAACTTCTAGATTCCTGATATGTAACATAGTTATTACCTCCTTAGTATGGTCTGCAATTGGCCGGGGAGATCTTCCGGCAGCCTCAGTGTACAATGGGCAGGCACTATTTGTGTACTCAGTAGAGAAAGATATTCTAGATCAGCTTTATCATCTCTAGCTTTCAGCTGGCGATACGTAGTTTGAATTGGGGTATTTACCCTAATGATATAACCTGCATTGTAAATGCCACAAGCGCTTTCGGCAATGATAGGCCCTTGTGCATTCTTGAAAGCTCTTCTGAATTTTTGTTCTCGACATCTGCCGGTAAAATTACAAATGTCTAGGTATTGGACATCAGGGTGTTGTTCTAAGAATTTGCGAATATAAGTGGTCTTCCCAGAACCTGGAAGACCAATGACTTGAATTTTGATTGTCATATAAATAAGAATGGATCCCCTTAAGGATCCATTCAGATGTTTGAGTTTGCTAAACTCAGCTGTTGCCCTTGCTGCCTAGCAGTGCGGCCACTTCTACCCTGCCTTCATATGCAAACAGGTCGACAGATTCCCACTGGGCTCTTGGGATTGTGTCACCGTTCAGACAGAGCTGACGGTTTGTTACGCCATTGGCGGCAGCGAAGGATGCAAGGGTGGTTCCGGGTTCGATTTGCTGAACGCTACGGCCAGAGCCTGGAAGAGTGACGAGAGAGATTGTGCGCATGTGCGATAATTCCTTAGGTTGAATAGGTGTCTAGACTAGTGTCACTGAAGGCGAGCACTGTCTTTTTCTTTGGGTTCCATGCTGCATTGGTTTTCTGAGCAGCATATTTTTGGCAGAGTTGCTGAACCATAAAGTTCGCAACCATGCCAACCATGGTGGTACAAATTCGAAAGCCACAAGGACCTTCGGGTATTTCGTCATCACTGAATAAAGAATGTTTCCATTCCTTTATATCTTTTGCACTGGTACAATCTATAATATTGATTGTGCCATGATTGAATCCTAAACGGGATTCGATTACGGTATCGATGAGAATGTTGCCTTCAAAGCAGTCTGTGATTTCTTTGCGGGCTTTCATTGTGTCAACGGTGAGAATGAGTGGGCCTTCCAGGTCATCACCATGTTCTTTGGCGGTGAAGTAACACTGATTGACTTCTACTTCAATCTCGGGGTTAAAGCGTTTTAGCACTGTTTTAAGTGCTTCTACTTTTGGCATGCCAACATGACAGAGGTCATATGTCTGGTTGGGTAAATTATGAGCTTCAACAATGTCGTCATCCCAAATGCGAAATTTGGTAAACCCCATTTTAGCTGCTGTTAGGGCTACATTGGAGCCAGTCGCGCCGACTCCAATGATATTGAGAGTATCAGTAAGACATTCTGGGCTTACAAAGCCATTGTGTCTTTGGAATGATACACGTGTGCTCATGGTAATTTCTCGCTGGTGTTTGTTAATTGCAGTCTTCTAAAAAGACGTAGCCTGAAGGGCTGGCAGAGTTGTGGATAATTTTGTCTAGGCTCTTCTTAAGAAAGCGTACTGCACGGAGTCTGCCTTCTTCACTGTTTTGTTTTGCGTATCGCTTAGAGAAGGTCAAAGCAGAACGAAGTTGTTTACTACAGACAGAATCAGATGAGAAGTGTGTTGTAAGAACGAGTATAGCGTCCTCATCTGATATGTGGAATAAGTCTTCTTGTTTGGCTCGTGCCATTTTTTCTAAGCTTTCAGAAGTATCTACAAGAGCTAAGCAGAAAAGCGTTCGCTCTAATTTTGTAGGCAGCCAGCGACACATGAAGTTCCACAGCTCCATTATTTCTTTGGTGTTGTCGTACTTGCTATTGCAATCTGCAACAAATGTTTCCCAGTCTGTTGGAAAATATTTATCAAAAAAGCATTTGTTTTTCTTGCTGATTAGCTTTTTCTGATTGGTTTTATCAAAGGCATTTTTTACTTCAGAAGTGCGATAAACTCCATCAGAGCAGCGAATGTAAGTGCCGCCGCTGGCGTAATTGAAAGTCTTTTCTTCAATCTTGGTTGCTACTGCATTGTCCATGTAAGTTGTATCAAAGTCTTTATCAACAGTGATAGAGACTTTAACATTTTCATACATGATGCCAGGAGTAAGCGGGTCATATATGCGTGCGTGAATGTTTTCACTAGAGCCGAAGATAAGTGCTACGAACGGAGAGGTTATTGTTTGGGCTATTTGATTATCATAGACCCAATCAGAAAACATTTTGTCGTCTTGCCCACTCGGAGTAGGATATTGAGTGAACGGGTGCGAATGACACCAGACGTGCATAGCCTGTATGTCTTCGTTGGCTTTCTCTGTATTGAATCCAAGCTCACTGCTATCATCAGGATAGCGTCCTTCGATTTCTTTCATGAGTCGATACATTGCTGCTGGGTTTTGTTTGATGTCAGTATCAACAGAACCTTTGCTCACGCTTTGTTCGGGAACGAACATATCTGTGATATGATATGTCCATAGTGAATTGGAATATTGACGGGATCGTTCGCTAGCTGGTGTAACTGTTCGTTTTACTTTTGCGTACCATTGAACTTCGTTTGGTGATACTTGTGCTACCAAGTAGCGGTAACGCAATAGGCTTGCATGATCAATACAGACAGTCACGTCTGGTGTAATGCCAAATGGTATGATTTCAAAGGTTTTTTTAGGTGTTTTATTCATATCTGCTCTTGAAAGAAGGGGCGCTACGCGCCCCCCTCGGTTTTAAGAAGTAGGAGTAGCTAAAGAATCAGTTGGAGGTGGCACATAGGACATGGGGTTCCAACCAGGTGTAGTTCCATCATGCTTCTGTTGAATTGCAGCAAATGGAGATAATACCCATTGCGCATTTGCGCACAATAAAGTATAAGTTGTATTGTAATCGCTTCTTATGTAGTTGAGGTGGCTATTGTTGCTTGTTTCTACAAGACCATTGTCTGTTTTTCTCAGACGCCCCCATCTACAATCACACCCATCAGATCCTTTAGTTACTTCGAAGAAGTAATTACTACATTTGGATATATAATACTTAGGCGCTTCTGATTGTTTGATTACAGTATTTTCTACCCAGTGTGTGTAATCGTTGGGAAGTTTGCTTTTTTGTACATCTTCCCAGAAAGGGAACGTAGTATATGTTTTCCCCCAGATGTCTTTCTTGTTAACACTTTGAAGAAAGCTTAGGATTGCTAACGCCAGCATTTTAGGATTGTTATCATGAAACGCCCAGCTGGCAGTTGCACTGAGCTCTCCCATGCAAACTGTTGGGCTGTGATCCAAGATGTCATTACAGATTGACATAGCAGGCTGTGTTGTATCTATGGAGCAGCTATCCGCATGAGGAGTTATCTTGAAAGTAGTCTCGTCCCAGCCTAGCGCCGCCCAGGCAACCAATGGAGAAATTTTCAGTTTGGGTGTACCCTCTTCAAGCCATACTTTTAACCTATGAGGTCCACTAGCTCTTGGTTTTTCATTCTCTAAACCAAAATGCATCTTGATTGGACGAGTAGTATGCATATAGGCTTTTATTAATTTCCAGTCTCGCTGTACCGTGATGTCTGGGTTATCACTAGCGGTTTTCATTCTGCCTGAGACTTGGTTCTTATAAACCAAGTCGTCTATTACCAGTCCGCTCTTAGCTAGGCCTTCTGCATAGGAGCTAGAGTTCTTAAATTTGTCAGCGCGTAAGAAGTTTCGTTTATTTAGCTCGAATGCTGTTCTTTTCTTTTCTATTGCAGTTTGAATCTTACTGAAAATTGCTTTTCGTGCACTTACTTCTGGGTGGAGTTTTTCTTTCTCTTTCACAAGGGAGGGAATTTTCTCTCGGTTTCTTTGAAGGCTCAGTTGGTATTCTCTAACGCGTTGCAGTTCTGTTATTATTGCTGTTTGTGTTTTGAGAAGTTGTTTTTCGGTAATTTCTAACTGAGCTTCTAATTCGTCAAGTTCTTGTTTTTTTATTTGTGCAAGATCTTCCATGCGCTGAAGCTTGATGCCTTCTGGAGTAGAAAACAGTTCTTCAACTAAAATTAGTGTTTCGAGAATTTTTGAATGACTTTGCTTCTGGTACTGGTCTAAAGTTTGACCTGCTATCTTTTCCCAAGTAGCTGCACTCCAACGTATGCCTTCTGGAGTTTTTGCATTATACCTACTAAGAGGGGTAATGGTTTTCTTAAGCTTTTTAGCTTCCAGAAGACTCTTCATGATTTTCGTAGCGTATGGATGAGTATAAAGATATTGTATGCTCATGCAACTAGCCAGACCCACCCACAGTACAGTTTCGTACTCTTTAGTGTATGGATTGTAGATGTTGAGGTTCTGGCTGTAGAGGAAGAAGTTTCCGGCTTTAGAAACAGTTTTGCCTGGAACGTAGTTGATACTGTATTCTGGTATTTTGCTTTCTTCTAAAGTGTGTCGGTATCCTCTGCAGGTTATTGTTCTTCTGGGGCCTTGGCTAGCAACCCATTTGCGAAAATTACTACCTAAGCAACTGATCATTCCTCTGCGATCTACCCATTTTGCTTCCATCTGTATGCGATATGGAATCAATTCAAAATTTTCATTTGGGGTGAAAGTCAAGCTTGGTGGCAGGGTCGGAAAATGCAAGGGAGAGCCCATGCTTTTCAAAAGTGATTCTGGTAAGCTTGTATAGCCTTGCTTGGTTCTGCGTACCTTAAGCATTCCCATATTGCGTTTGGGTGTAGTGTGATGTCTTCTTATTGAATTTGTATGGAAGGTTGATTTTCCATTAAATTCAATATCGAAAGCAAGAACACTTTCTTGGATTAAGTTGTAGATGTACTCTAGAGATGGTCTGGCAGACCTGTTGGAACGCATCTGGGAGCAAAAGTACGCACTAGACAATGCATAGTAAGCTAATGGACGCAGCTTGCTAAAAGCTCTGAAATGAAAGAGTTGGTCGTTGTGGAAACCTGGCATTTGATTCCTTGGCGCAGCACCACCTCAGCAAGTCTGCCAAGGGCAGTAGCGGTAGTGTCTACAAAGTGAACTGGTTCACGTAAAATGGTGAGAAGGGCGGGTGGAAGGATTAGCGTGCCAAGTTGAGCAAGCTGAAGTTGTTGTTCTCTTTGGAGAATTTCAGAAAGGCCATTTCTTTGATTAAGTAGGGCGATTTGTGCTCGTCTACTTAATTTTAGACCTCTCAAAAGAGCTTGAGAGTCGTTTGAAATTTCGGATCTTGGGTTTGCTACAATGAGTGTAAGTTGAGCATAGATGTAATCATGTAATGCGATTACATCTATTGGTTTATTATTTTTAGTTGCGGCATTTATCAATCCTCGATGATAATAACTTTCTTGATAACACAAGATATTTAATTTACAAATAGTTTGAATTTGCATACTAGTTAGTCGTCCACTACTTGTTCTTTGAGTATATGGTTGACACTGCCCTAAAAACACCCTTTCTCGAAGATACGAGATGGCATTTTTAGATAGTTGGTGTTGTAGTTCTGGTAAGTCGAGGATTTGGTTTTTGATTATATCTTTTACACGATTTTCTGGATTGTATTTGAGCAATGCTAGCTCCTGTTATCTCAAACAAGAGGGGCGGCTACGCCGCCCCTCCTCACAGCTTAGGAATGTGAATCTACGATTGGTTTTTCAATTGTTACCAAACTAAAACTAATGTTCGCAGTGTTTCCTGCTGCGATAAGTTCACGTTTTTGAACACGAGCAAGTCTTCTGCTAGGCCATTGACCTTTAATATCATTCCCACTGTTGACAAACCAAATGCGGTTTGGGATCGTGCTTGTATCTAATTGTGTTGTCATTGTAATTATTTCCTGAATCCAATTATTTTTCGATCGGATTTTGACACATAGTTGTGTTTAATTTTTGATACATCATCATTTGTAATGACGTATTCTTTCTTCCCATGTACATGGACTTGGGTAACTCCTCGGCGAACAAGCTTAGCTAAAATCTTCTCGATTTTTCTTACTTGTGGAATCTTAGCTATTCTAGTTAAAGCTGTATCTTCGAAGGTTACTGGTAGATTTGTATTGTTTTCTTGAGCTTGGATTTTTGGCAGCAGAAATTGTTTTGTAATAATGTCGCGTTCAGCATCATCGTAAGCTCGGAACCTGATTAGTTCCATACGATCTAGTAGTGGTTGTGGAATTTTTTCTTCGTAATTGGCTGTGCAAATGAACATTGCTTTACTTAGATTTACTGGCACTTCCAAGTAGTGGTCTACAAAATGATCGTTTTGTTCTGGATCTAAGATCTCTAATAGGGCTGCTGCTGGGTCGCCCTTGTAGTGAGCAAGCTTATCAACTTCATCTAAAAGGATGAGTGGATCCATACTGCCCTTCTCTTTTAGTTCGGAGATGAGTCGTCCTGGTCTGCTGGCTACGTATGTACGTCTATGCATGGTGTTCAGCGTAGTTCGCTAGGCTACACTCGCTTTCGCTGCTACATGTTTCCATGTAGATCGGACTATATCTTCACCCACGTGGGGGTTCCATGTTTCCAGCCGCTTGGCTGTACTCCCTTTCGGGATAGTCTCTGAACTGATATTCATAAATGCGCTTAATATGATTAAGAAACTCTTCTTTAGGATAGTTTTTCTTTGCATGATTGCAAAAATTGCAGCAACTGACACAGTTGCTAATTGTATATCCTTGAGAGTTGTCTACTCTGTCAATGCCTTGAGCATTTTCGCTACCACAATAGTTGCATATGCTTTGAAGTAGTGTTTGGGTTTGAAATTTTGTCAATTCCCAATCGTAGTTTCTTTCTTTAGCATGTTTTTTGTAGTAGCGGATACGATAATTAGTTTCTTTCTCTTTAGGAGGAAGTCGGAGTTGGCCTGCTACTTTCTCAGGATCGTAGCAGGCTTTACATGTATCGTATCTTTTAAGATCAGCTGGTGAACATATTCTAGTTGCTCCACACTTACATTGAGTTTTCCATTTTCTAGATGGTAATCGTTCAAGTAAGGTGTGGCTGTTAATTGTTTCACCTGGTTGTCTTTGCTTATAAGATCGTGGCGGTGAGCATTTGGGGCAGTTGGTACGGCCTTTTAGTCGTATCAATCTTGTTGACCAAATGTTTCCACATGTGCATTTTGCGGTCCATTTTACTCCATCTTTATTGATGAGTAGAAACGAACCAAGTGTGTCGCCTACATGATATTTCATTGTTAACTCCGTGGTTATAGAGTTAATGTAACATGTGGTGACCACTAATATCTAGCTGCTGATTGTCCTTGACTTTGTCATTAGGATGTTCCAGCAATTAATGGAATTGTTTTCGTGCTGTTGCCAACACGCGAGGCCATTTTGCTTAACCTCGAAATTCAGCAGTATCGCTGAGTCCACCTAGGGCAATTCTAATAAGTGGACGATTTGAAACGTCTGCAATAGATTTTGCGATGGTGGTTTTGCCTGTGCCGGGAGGGCCTACAAAACAAAGCACAGAGCCCGTGGAGCCTTCGTGAAGCTCTTGGACACACATGATTTCAAGCATGTGTTCTTTCACTTCACTTAAACCGTAGTGTGTTTCGTCTAGTTTGCTGTGGAGTTTGCGTAGGTCTGTTGGTATGTAGCTTGTTTTACCCCATGGAACGCTTAGAGTCCATCGAAGGTAGTCGGCTGTCTGAGCATACTCGGTACTGTTTTTTGGAGTAGATTCCAACTTGCTGACTTCGCGTAGTACTTTCTCTCGTACGGCATCAGGCATGTCGCTCTCTGCAACTCGTTCTCTCCAAGTAAGTAGTTTCTTACCTTTCTTTTTAGGTTTGTCTATTTTCTTAGAGACGGGGGGAGGTAGTGCTCTCGCTTGTGCGCTTAGTTTTTTGCTAGCCACAGTTAGTACTTTATTCCATCTGTCAACATTGCTGAGTTGTTGCAAATAGTCTAATCGTTCAATACCTGATAGCATGTGCCCTGCCATAAGATGCATCTTTTTCAAAAGATGCTCATCTGAGCGCAGTGTCTTGATAGTTGAATCAGACATACCTGCCCAGATTTGTTCTTTACGGAGAAATATTCCAATCATATCTTGAATGTCTCTCTTTAGTTCTTCTTCTGCGGGGAGAAATTCTTCTGCTATAGGCTCTTGCTGAACCCAAAGAGTATATGGGTCGTCTTCACTTTTGTTTCTATTGATATTTCTAATCAAGACTCGATGCAGTACCTGAAGAGTATATACCGTGAAGGTGTCTGCAGCTTCTGTTTCTGTGATTTGACACATGACCCCTACTTGTAGCAAAGGCTCAAGGGCAGATGTAGGGTCTTCGAGTATTTCTGTTGGGTCTGGACAATCAGCTATACCAATAATAACATATTGCTTGTTGTATGATTCGACACTGCTGAATAAATGCAGTTTTTCTGTTTGAACATCTAATACGAACGTACCACCAGGCAGTGGGACGCTGTCGTCCAAGTTGATAATATACAATGGTACCTGGTTCATTAACTTTCCTGTGTAAAAATAGAAGAGCGCCCACTAATGGGCGCTCTTGGTGTTGGTTTTGTAAAAATCAGGTGTTGGGAGTTGGTTCAACCTGCATCGGGAAGTATGCCTTTCCACTTGGCGCGAGGCTAGAATCATAGCGTGCGGGGGTCAGGCCGCTGCCATCATCAACTGGAGCCGACGCGACTTCAGGTGCTTTCGCCACACCAACGAACTTGATGCTTTCCATGACTGCTTCGGTCTCTTCCGTGGAGTCAGAGACTGTCTTGACGCTGAGGCTATCACTACTAAAGATGGCAGCGCTTTCTGCTCCCAGTGCTGCGGAAGAGAAGCTGTCGCTTTCAACTGTCTCAGTGAAAGTTTTGCGCGAGATGATGGTTCTTGTGGTGGTTACGGTACGTTGAATTTCGTAGGTATTCATAGTTTTTCCTTAGGTCAAATTTTATCGACCAGTTTTTTGATTGTGTTTTTCAGTTCGGTTGAGAGGCTTTCGTTTCTTTCTCTTTCGAATTTGAGGTCTTTCGCAACGTGCGCGTTGTGTAGTTCTTGTATTTCTTTTGTGTGCTGTAGCTCAAGCTCTTCATAAGAAGGTTTGAATTTCCCATATTTGATTCTGTACCACAATTGTGGCAGTGACCAAAGGATTGCACAGCAGAAGGCAATAGTGCCTAGCATCGACAGAACGATTAGAAGACTATTTGGAATCAGCACTAGTCAGCTCGGGTATCGTTTTGGTTTTGCTTCTTCTGGTTCTGCTTTTTGGTTTGGGTTTCTTTGCTTCTTCTAACTGTTGCTGTAGTTGTTCTATTTGTTCTTCGAGCTTTTGAATCTTTGTTTTTAAAATTAGATTCTTTCTTCCTGCTCTTTTTGCTGTTGCCGTAGCTGTTCTTTCACGTAGGTTTGCGTTTTGCAGTTGTTGTCTTTCTTTAGGAGTCATTGGTTTTTACCTTTAGATAATTATCTAGGCATTTCAAATAGGGTTATTTGACTATAAGATTTGCGTAGGTTCGGTTTCTGTTGAGTCGTTAGTTTCTGTTGAAGTTGACTCAAAAGATCTACTTCCATGCTTGTAATCAATTGCACTCACTACGCCTAGCACTGCCAAGGCTACAGCCACCCAGAGATCAGGTGGTAGCAAACCAAGCGACATTAGTATTGTCGCCGTTATAAATACTAAAAACTTCTTACTTAAAATATTTTCTAGAAATTTTATAGTTGCGTTTTGAAGAACGTGACTCATTCTTTGTAGTGGTTTCATATCTCACCTCAAGCAAGAGGTAAGTATATCAGATTTTTAAAGAGTTTGTTCTACGCTGCTGGTGTTTGGTTTTAGTTTTACCCATTCGATTCGATGAGCAATGATTTCTGTTGCACTACGCTTGTTGCCGTCGCGGTCTTGCCAGGAGCGTTGGTTCAGCTCGCCCTGTAGGGCCACACGACTGCCCTTGGTCAGGTACTTGGCATGGTATTCAGCTGCGGCTCCCCAGACAGTGACATCAAACCAGCTGGTGTCACTCATTGTAGTGTGCTTACTGGTGCGTGATTTATCAACAGCTATGCGAAAATTTAAAACAGGTTTGCCACTGGCGACGTGTCGCAGCATTGGATCTTGACCAAGGTTGCCGATAATATTTACACTATTCATAATGTCTTTGATTCTCCTGCTAATGCAGTTTGCTTCGAGCGTCAATGCTCTCACAAAAGAAGCCCCGCTACGCGGGGCTTTAGTATGAAGTTGTTGTGGTTTGAATTTTTATGCTGAGACGGGTGCTTCACGTAGATTGTGTTGCAGTGGTATTGGATAGCTTGTCATACAGGGCGCCGAATTGGCTTTCCCATTGCATGTGTCTTGATTTTATTGGATTGTCTTTGTTGTTAATACGAGTGATGTTGGATAACGAATGCCACATAAAGTGTCTTTCTTTGATTTTTCCAGATCTATCCCAGCCATCTAGCCAGTGCCAGTGAATAACTATTGGGTAGTCCTCGGCCTTAGGTACGAGGACCTGAGTGCATTCATAGTGCAGCTTCATGTTTTTTCGAACAAGCTTTCTTACTTCGTATTCTTTGGCTGTGATGCTTGCTTCTTGATAGGATTCATAGTTGTTTTTTTCATAGACAAGAGTTCCAGGAGGAACATCAGTAGTGTAGCATCCGAGATAGTTATACAAAGCATCTTCAGACAGACGGACAAATACATCGCTGAGAGCTAGTTCGTCTATTCGAGACTTAACAAATGGGTTGGGTTCGTGTGCACCGTGCTCAAAGCAATCGGCGATGAGATGCAGGTACGCTGCTTCGTTTTCTACAATAAGAGTTATTGGCTGCATATTGTTTCCTTGTATAGTACACCGCAAGGGACTTGAACCCCTATCCTTCGGTTCGTAGCCGAGCATTCTATCCATTGAACTAACGGTGCATGTACTGATGGTTACCAATCGATGTTGATGATGTATTCTCCTGCAGCAACGAGACCTCGTTTATGCAGATCGTTCAAAACCATGTCTAAGTGTGGGTAGAAATTCCTTTCCCAGCATCGTCCTACTGAGCCATAACCAGTGGTTTTTTCTGGGTCTCGCTTAAGCCAGGCATTGAATGAAACCCCCATACTGTTGGCTTCTTCAGAAATGGTATCGTTTTCATAGTCTTCACCAAGTGTGGGGATGGTTACTCTTTCTATCCCCCTGGGTTTGCATCCATTTTGTTGTTGGAAACAATAGGGACGTTCGTAGACTTCTTGCACCATGCAATCTAGGTCATTGCAGCTAATCATTTTTACTGTTTGTGATTTAATCATTTTTATTTCTCTTGTTAATTTAGTAGACCTGAGAGGATTTGAACCTCCGACCTATCGCATATAAGACGAATGCTCTACCGCTGAGCTACAGGTCCGTAAGTTGAATTATTATCAGAATAGTTCTGGAATAATTTTGATGATGTCTGCGTATTCGCTTGGATTCTTCTTGTGTACACCCGTGTCAGCCAGTGGATGTTGTGGATCAGGGTCTAGAATAAAGACCTGTGGGTGGTCATACTTGGCTTTCTTGAAAGGTCTTTGGATGTAGTGGAAGGCAGCAGAGCTGCCCACAAGCACCAGTATATCAGCAGCCTTGCAGGCTGCCTTCATCCACTTTAGCTTCTGTGGATCCAAGTAGTCTCCGAACAGAATGACTGGTTCTTTTTCAGCTCCTCCACCGTGCAGATGAACAACATGCTTGCTGCCCGCACGTTCATGTAAGTCATCGATGTTTTGAGTGTAAATACGTACATCGTGCTGCTCTTGAAGAGCAGCGATAGCATAGTGCATAGTGTTGGGTTCAACTAATGCAATAGCTTTTTCAATTTGACCATGATATTTATTAAATAAATCTGGTCTTATGTTTGCAATTTTTCTACTTAGGATTTCATCAATTCTGTAACCGTCTTCTATTGGCTCATTGCCGTAGAGTCCATTGGCCCCCCTGTATGTGGGGAGTCCAGAGGCTGTGCTAATACCAGCTCCTGTTATAAATACGATTTTCATACTATTTTAGCTCTTATTAAGGGAAATTAAGCTCCCGCCTTATGGCGGGAGCTTGTGTTTTTGAAAAGAAACTTAAAGAACTGGTGTCATGTCTGCAACGATCAAAAATTGACGTGCTGTCAGTTCGCTTCCGTATTTGCCTACAATGCGATTGCCATATTCTGATAAAGTAATTGTCAGAATGTCGCTTTCAGTGTGGTACGGAGTTAATTCTTCTGGTTCGTTGATGAGCCTAATGGCTTCTGCTCTTGCTTCTGCACTTGTACTGGTCTCAGCTACGACACATCTGGTGTCAATGTCAATTAATTTAAACATATTGCCTCCTGTCCTGGCGGACTAGTAGACAGTAGCTGATTAGGCGTTATTGTTCAAGTGCATATTTCCTGCATGCTGCTGCGATTTCTTCAAGCTCTGTTGCCAAAGCTCGAAAGGCTTCTTGTTTGGTTTTTCCCTGACCGCTTGGTCTAAATTTCAAAACTGCGGTAGCGTTGGGTTCGTATTCATTGCCAGGGGGTGTGTAGTTTAATTCGATTGCACATCCTTTAGATGGGCAGGGGCTGATATCATGACTTTCTTGAACGTGTCGTAGCATATTGTTCCTATGGTGAACCGAGTTGGATTTGAACCAACGACCTCTACCTTATCAGGGTGGCACTCTACCAAGCTGAGCTACCGGTCCGTTAAAGCTTACCTGTAACATGCAAGCACAGTTCATGCAAAGGAGCCTGAATGGCCCTCCACTGGAACTGAAAGCCCAGAGGCATTGGCCTGTTCGTACATAGTAGAGGTATTTACCCCAGACTATTTCGAAGTTGCAATCAGGGCAACTTTGGAAGTAGCTTGGTGTTTGGGTGTTTACTTGAGCCTTCTTTTGCATACTCGTGTCAGCTAGTTCCCGCTACTGATGTTTGTATTTGCAGTGCCGGGTTTAAACAGCATGGTGCCTTTGCTTTCGCGGTTAGCATAACCTATGCCTCGGCTTACCCATTCAGAGAAGGATGGCCACCTGTAGTTGCAGACCGTACACCATTTATGTTGGTAATAAATTCCCATTCCGCCTGGAGCACCTTCTGAGGTGCTAGTATTTTCGTGACTGCATGCATCTTTTTTATGCTGAATAGCTTTTTCAAGATATTTTTCAGTGTGTTTTAAATGTTGCTTTGCATTTGAAACTGCTTCTTTAGCAATTTGAATAGCCGAATCGTAATATGCTTGTTTTACTGTTTCCATATTTGCCTTTTGGAGTATTTATCAAAATGTTGTTTGGCTGCCAGGATGTTACCTAGCCAGCCTTCAGCTGGCTTTGGAATTTCAGTCCAGTGAGATACTTGTTCTAAAGAAAGCGCACTGCTGGCTGTTCTCCATTGTTGATGATTGTTCCACTGAGCCAACTCAACAGAGGGTGGTTGGTTGTTGTACGGAATGTCAACAGTAACTAGCACCCATTTTGCAGGAGGTGGCATGTGGTCGCTGCAGCTAATCCATGTTACGTCCATGTTTCTTGATAGATGTGTCCGCCGGGGAGAAGGGCTTTGACTTGTTGTGCCCACTCTTGGACAGTGGTGTTACGTAGGTTCTTGGGTACGTAGATTTCAGGCCACGGATTGGGAGCATACTCAGTTGGATTGGGATTTTCAACGCGCAGCTTGGTGGCGATACCGTACATGATTGGACCCCAGTGTTTTTGTTTCCACCAGGTGTCCCAGTGGTTCCAGCTTAGACCGTAGTCTTTCCAGGCCCAAAGATTAAATTCTGGGTCAGTTAGCAGGTCTTCTTCTAGCTCAGCGAACGTAAGGTGTCGTGGATCTGTACCGCAGTAGACTGGATCATCTTCTACTATACAGTAGTCAATGAAGTCCAGGAGACTTCTAAAGTCGTAGTCACAATCAGTTCCATAACCACCTTCTAGCCAATTGACTCCAGGGTTTTGCAGGCCTTCTGGCTCTTTAGCATGTTTGATAGCCCAGCAGTTATTGTTTTGGTAGCGCCAGAGCATCCAGACCAGCTCTTTAAGAGCTGATTTATTGGTGACTTCTAACCATTGGTATCCTCCATCTGCACCCATTATTCCTCCTTTCTTAAAAAGAATGCAGCCAGTTGGCTGCAGTTTAAGTGTTCAGGCAGGGAGATTGTGTCTCCCTGTTTACACGAGGCTGCAGATCAGAGTATCCTCTGGGACCGCTTGGTCGTGCTAGTAAGTATTGTAGCGCTACTGCTTACATCCTGAACTTGATGGGACCTCAGGGAATCGAACCCTGATCAGAAGGTTAAAAGCCCACTGCTCTACCGTTGAGCTAAGGTCCCGTGGTAATTGTTACTTCAAGCCACTGGTACTTTCGTTTGTACCCATGATTATTCTTTAATGGTTGGGGAACCCCACACGGGGTACCTCTGGATCCACATCCAACGCGCTAAGACGCATTGCTATCTCCGTACTTGGTTCACTTGTCCGTCGACGCATTACTTCGAAGTATTTATGACAGTGTGCGCGCATGCAACTTTTCGCCAATGATCTGTTGGCTACTTCATAGATCATCACAGATGCGCTATTCCCCGTGGTGTGCAATGAGAGTCGCCTAAACTCTCTACCTCCTGCCTTTGCGCAGGTGCTCTATTGGAACAAGATCGAGGTCTTGTTTTGCCGGTAGGCTATGAGTTAATCACACAAGAGCGGGCACCGAGGTTTGAACTCGGGACTTCGGCTTGGAAGGCCGATGTTTTATCGGTTGAAAACTACCCCCGCATTTGTTCTTAGCTTTTTGTTAGATTTTGTTTGTGACCGTCGTCACCACAGCAAGAGTACTCGCACTGCACGTCATCTAATTGACTGCTTAAGAACTGGCTTGAATGTGTATCCACAGTACAAGCCATATAAAGTTGAGGTTAATTATACACAAACCTCAGGATGTGTTCTTTCTCATTGCAGTTCCGGGATGGTGGCCGGGCTACTGCATACCTAGAGATGGCACCAACGTCATTAGCATGACCCGCACATGGGTGATTGCTGTTATTACATGTCTGATTAGGGTTAACTCCCGTCAGGTCAGTGGTTCGACAGATCTCGGACCCTACATTGGCGATGTGCATGGGTGTGGGTTTCTCGCCCCACTTGGTGTATATATTTTTGTTATAGCAGATTGTACAGCTATCTATCCTGCCTTTTTCAGAGCCTGTGCATGGGATCGAACCATGTTTTCAACCGCAGGGTCACCTGGGTCCAGATGAATGTTGTTGAGAAGTTACCCAGTCCAGCCTACACAAGATGCATCCAGGTAGGTGGTAATTGTATTCACGGGCGTGGTAAGAACGGATGGATTCGAACCATCTAGTGGGCTATTCGCCCACGATTCCTCTCAATGGAACCCTCGTTCTTGTGCATGGAGCGGGGTACGGGATTCGAACCCGTGTAAACTATTCGCCTCCGGCTTGGAAGGCCGGCGCTCTGGCCAGACTGAGCTAACCCCGCATAAGAGTCAATATAAGACTGCCGCTGACTCTTGGCAGACGACAGAATGTAGCAGGAAGATGCTACCTAACGAGTAGGGATGTTTTCAAGACCCTTGGAGCGGACAGTGGGCGATGATCCCACTACCTCCTCGTTGGCAACGAGGTGCTCTACCAGCGTGAGCTATGCCCGCAAAGGTGACCGACAAAAGAGTTAGATAACATGTTTGATGCTACCGTTACACCACAGGCCCAAAGTGGACCCACTGGGACTCGAACCCAGACCTTAAAATTTCAAGTTTTACGATGTAGTTATCTAGGGCATTCGGTCGTGGTGGGAAAGGTCGCGACTGGGCGCGACTGCAGTGAGCCTGCTCCTCTCAACTCTACGCGAAGAGTTGCTTTCCCGTGGGGTGTTGGACAAGGAAGTGTAGATGAAGATAAAATCATCCGGAGTGTTTACCATTTCACCACTCACCTAACTCTTATTTCAAGAGCTTTGGTCGGTGAGGTAGGATTCGAACCTACAAAGCCAAAAGGCGCCGGGTTTACGTTGATTCGGTGTATTCTACATGGCATTCCAACATGGTGAGCCCGGTCGTGCTGCCTGGTAGGCACGGGCTCTGAACAACAGGTCGTCGCTTTTCATGGCTCTCTGTCTTCACTATTTAGCAAATTGTTCGTGGCGAGAACATTGACCCACAGTTGTCTCAACTGTGGTGCTCTCTAGGCTAGCTAGTTCTTGGGGTAGATGACGGGGATTGAACCCGTTACCTCCGGAATCACAACCCGGCGCTCTACGACTTGCGTCTCCAAATGAGCTACACCTACCATACTCTATCGAGATGGTGCTCGGTAGGGTCGTTCGCCTGCTTCAAGGCGAGCTAGTTCTTCGTTTTTTAATTCTTCGACACGTTCTGGATCCATGCCGTCGATGAGACGCAAGCGTACTCGTCTTTTGATTTTGGCGTATTGTCTACTTCTCATATTTTCTCATCTGTATGGTTGTTTTTTGTATGAAAAAGGTGATCGACAAAGAAGTGAGAGATTAGTTTTAACGGTGCTCTACCTGATTAAGCTACCTCTCTATAGTAGGGAGACCCGGATTCGAACCGGGAACCACCGGCTCCAAAAGCGATGTAATCTACTCTGGCATTCGATCGTGGTGATTTTAATCAGTACCCACCTGAAGGGTTGCTGTCTTGCGACAGTGAAGACGCGGGGACGTATCCTGATTAAAACCAGTCAAGGCACTTAAGTGCTTTAACGCGCTTGGCTTAACGTACCAAGTCTTCCAGGACTAACCTGACGTATCCCACGATGGTAATGTAGTACTTTTAGGGAGCAGTTGCTACATAAAACAACAAAGAAGTGAATAGATTATTACACGGGAATCGAACCCATTCCTCCCTGATTGGACTCAGGGTGTGCGCCTGTACACCACGTCCCCATATGGCGGGGACGATGTAATCTATTTGGCATTTGTTTATGGTTATTGAGGTGGGTTTGAGCTACGCTCAATTCGATAAAATGTACGACAAGAAATTGTGGGATCAGTTTGTAGGTGCTCTACCAACTGAGCTACTCTCCGGCTGTGCTAACAGCCAGGCCCGTCAAGACCATGGTTGGAGAGACAGGACTCGAACCTGCGACCACCCGCTTATAAGGCGATGTAATCCTCACTGGGCATTCGTACGTGGTACAAGCGAGCTGGTTCAACTACGCGAGTAAGGGTGTTAGACAAGAGGTGAGAAGATGATTTTTTAGGAATCGTGGGCTTTCGATCCACGATGAGCGACCCAACGTCGCTCCTTGTACGCCTTTGCACGTGCGTACATGCTTTCTAGCTGTGGAGTTGAACCACCGGCTCGTAAATTGGCACGATGTAATCTTTCTCTGGCATTCTAACGTGTGTCCTCCGATTTAACGTGTCGAGAACGGTCTCACGGGGTTTGTGTACCCACAAATGTACAGTTTCACTTGCAGGCTTGACCCTTGGGTTGCCTGTAAGGTCTGGATGCACTTAGATGTATTTGTTGTCCTTGGTTGGATTCTAACCGACGACCTCCCTGCTTTTCAGGTTCGGGCGCTCTAAACACTGAGCTACAAGGACAAAAAGTAAATAGGAAATACTAAGTATTCAAATACATAAGAAAGACAAGGAGGTAAGAGTTTCTGCCGGTCGTTACAGGGCTTCAAGAAGCTTATCTGCCGTCACCACAATGCTTTGTCCATGAAGGATTCACATTTTTCCCTGACTGGTTGCCCAGATCTAGGTACCTTAGGGCCGTTATTTTTGCGATGAAAACTCTTGTTCATTCTTTCTTAATATTTTTAAGTTTGTCAGTCATTCTTCTGCTTTTCCCCGGTTGTCCAGCATAGCGTTGTTTTTCTCGCCAGCTTTGCCAACAGGTAACTATAAGAGTTCCTATACTGAAACTAATATAAGCAGCTACATTTCCACTCGCTACATATTGGATGTTAAACCAATACACAGAACTGATAAGAATGCTAAGTACAGCAGTTCGTGAAATGTTTCCTTGAATGACTGTAAGAGTTCTTTCCATCATAGCACCGACAAGAACGATGCCCATGAGGAAAGGAATTATTATATCAAACATTGCATTCTCTAAAGAGGCGGAAGTAGGATTCGAACCTACGTCATACGGCTTATGAGACCGTGCTGGGACCAAACTCCAGTCTACTCCGCATTAAATAGTGTGAAATGGCTATGACAGGATTTGAACCTGTGGCCTTGGGCGTATGAAGCCCCTGCTCTAACCAAACTGAGCCACATAGCCGTGCGTCTGATATTTACAGCCTCAGAATCATGGGCGTGAAGGTGACTGACAAGGATACAAGAGATTAGTTTGAGGTGTCTTAGCCGCTAGACGAACTCGGCATAAAGCCGAGTACAGGATTTGAACCTGTGTTACCCGCGTGGAAGGCGATGTAATCTGCTCAGGCATTCAGTCGTGGTTAACGATTTCTTCGTTAACTAATTGCTTTTACTTAAAGGACTTGCTTAAGACAAGATTTTCTCATCTTCCAGCCTTTTCCCCACTGAGTCTTCTGGAATTTGTAGTAACCAGAAAGCACGTTGGCTACGTACTTTTTCGGGCGACCGATAGCAGTCGCTATTTCTGTGTAGGTTGTTGGCTTGTTGTCATGGATCTTGAAGTATCTTGCAATTTGGATGTGGCAGCTTACTGCTTCATCTTTCATTTTCGCTAGCTGAACCTGCTGGATAGCTAAGTTCACGCTTTCGCTTGCGTTTCTCAATGCTGTTTCGATTGTTTTGTATTCCATTTTGTTCCTTTAGAAAAGGTCGGAGAGGCAGGATTTGAACCTGCGACCCTCTGCTCCCAAAGCAGATGCGCTACCAGGCTGCGCTACACTCCGATTCATTTCAATTGTGGTTTTCAAAGAACAGTCTGACAACATAACCAGATTGTTTTTGTGTGTCAAGAGCTCAATCCACAAGGCGTGCTACGCACGCCTACGGCAGTGAGGAATGGGGGATTCGAACCCCCGACAAACAAGTTTAGAATTTGCTGCTCTACCGCTGAGCTAATTCCTCATAAACGCGAGGTCCAAGCCCTCGCTGAGCCTTTAGATGTCTCGCATGGCCAGCTTGTAATTGCTGGTGCACTTCTTTCCTGTTCGTGTTGGCTCTATGCAGACTGCTGTAAGTCGGTTATCCATGTCAGGCTCCATGAAGGTAGAGTATTGCACATTTTTCTTTTTACAACGATCTAAGAGCTTGGGTAGCTCTTCTGGCTCACAGTTCATGACGACTACGCTGTTGCTTAGACAGTGCCATGTGTTTGATTGTTCAGGATATACAAACAAGAACTCAATGGCTGCATGAAGAGCTTGTGCTATCTGTTGGCCTGGCTTTAGTGTTTGATCTACTACGATACGTAGCTTCCAGTTAGGATCGTAAGAGTGTTCAGACACTGGTGTCTCCGAACTCTTTGGCTAATTGTTGGTAAGTCAAACGCCTGTTGGCTTTGGCTTGTTCGGCCTTTCGTTGCTGTTGTAGCTTGTCAGCTTGCTCTTTAGCAAGCTTGTCAGCTTTTGCTTTAGCTAGTTTTGCTTTCTTATCAGCAGCTATTGTTGCTTCCCAGTTGGGATCAAATAGCAGTGCTACTGGTATTTGGCCTTCATGACTGTCATAGCCACAACAACCGCTACCACAAGCTGGTTCTTCCCAGCTGACTGTGATGAATCCAGACTGGCTTTCCCATTCTGTGAATTCGAAGTCATAGTCTCCACAGATGTTAAGTGCGTTGCTTACTTGTTCTAACCGCTCAAAGAATGAACTGATTTGGCTCTACGTGTATTCCGTTTCCATTTGGTCACTCCTATTGTTACCAAGCTCTTTTAGCAGGCAGCCTGCGGCTGCCTTCAAGCTGGTGTTATTCTATGAGCTCTTTTAAGCTCTTTGCTATGGCCGCTAAGCACATCTTCCATGGCTTCACGATTGTAGATTTTGTATTTGCCATCGCGTTTGCGATAGTTGCTATTCCAGTCTCCCCACGGGTCATGAACAATCAAGTCATTGAAGAGAGTCATACCTACCAGTGTAACAATATGTCCGCTGCTTGTAAAACGTCCACTAATGATCATAGGCCCTGTAGTTTTTCCGAAATCAATTAGATCTGAACGTGAGGTTTTTTCACTGTATTTCCAGGAGAAACCATATTGACGAGCAAGCCATCCGAGCATTCCGTGGATATGTCTTGGTTTGTATCCCATCTTTTTGAGAGATGGGTAGTTTTTGTTGAATTCATCAATTGCGTCTGTTTTTTGAAGACGAATGAAGAGCTCGTCTTCAAGCTGATTCGCTTTTGTGGGAATGACCCCATGGTAAGCAAGCACCATAGCAAGGCTAGTGACATTGCAAGTCCCGCCAGGATGATATTCATTATCTCTCTGAGGATAGTAGGGAGTAACTTTAACCCATTCGATAGGATCGGTAGGTTTATTGAAAAGTCTTGGTTTGGCAAGCAATTCTGACCATGTCTTGGGTCCGACAATACCATCTTTTTCTAGGCCTAATTTTTCTTGTGCAGTGCGGACACCTGCTTCAGTTTGTAGGTCAAATATGTTGTTATGCGTGACAATAAGGCCCGCTTCTTTTAGCAGGCTCTTAAGGCCAAGAACATTTTTACCGCGTAGGCCTCTGTGTATTGTGTTCATTTCCGCTCCATAGCATGGTTGCTTCTTTGTAGTAGCCCGTAGGGGAATTGAACCCCTATTTCCAGGATGAAAACCTGGCGTCCTTCCGTTAGACGAACGGGCCATAATAGAGGAGCTTGTGGCTCCTCTGAAGCACTATACTGAAGGTGCTGTGTTGAAACACTTGGTGTAAGTTTCAGCACCTTTGGAGTATGTGAGATCGGCTGCTGCTGAACGCAGTTTGGCTTTGACAATTGAGGCAAAGTCTGGTGTGGTCTTGCTGCCTTGTAGTGCCGCTGATAGTGCTGCTTCTGCGTTTAGTTTTTCTTGTGCTGCTTCTACCATATAGGCGTCAGCATTGGCTTTGAGACGCTTGTAGGAGAGAGTGAGAGCGGCGCTAGCTTTTTCTTGTGGAGTTTTGGACCAGAGCTCAAGGATAGAGGTAGACATGTTGTTTTTCCTAGGTGAGTGCCATGATGAGCATAATATCATCCATGGCGGGTAAGTCGCAATCGGGTAATCCCATTGCGCCAGGGTTTGCTTTTGACATAATTCGAAATGGACGTTGAAACACCCTGACTGTGCCTCCAGCACTAAAAGTCTGGGGATTTCTGAATCTTCTACCAGGGCCCCAGCCCATTTCTAATGTAATGGAAGTAGTGTGGGGGTTGGCGGAACCATTTCCTTCTAGGATTTTGATTTCCATACCATCTGACCCGTTGCTACCGTTACGAAACACTTTCATTACTTTGGCACTGCGAATGTTACTGATGAGTACTGCAGCAGAACTATTGTATAGTCCGTTGGGGCAAACTATATCTCCAACTTTCATTCTTGATTCCTTTGTGAATGGTAATTGAATTGCTTAAGAATGGTTTTTATCTAACCGTTTCCATTTTGTACCATTGTTCTTTTCGAATGTTGATTCGCCGCAGTAGTCACAAGTGCTGCCAGGGTAAGGATACTTGCTTCTACTATGTTTGCAAGAACTGCATCTGAACTTCATAATTAAAGTCCTGTTGCACCAGTTAATACTGCGTTGGTTAGGTTGATGTTTTGGATATTGGCATTGTTGAAGTCACAGCCTGTTAGGTCACAGTAACTGAGATCTGCATTGCGTAGGTCAGCTCCCTTAAAAGAGCTGCCTGCCAGTGATGTGTTTGCTAAATTTGCTTTGCGTAGGCGTGCGTTCTTAAAGTTGCACCCCTCAAATGAACCTCGAAGTGTGGCTCCAGTTAAGTCAGCTTTTTTAAAGTTGCTGCCCGTCATGTTGCATTTGTAGAGTAGTGCGCCACGCAAGCTTGTTTTTTGCAGCTTAGCAGCCCCAACGCAATGCCTAAAAGTACTGTAGTCAAGCTTAGACCATTTGAATCTAGTGCCGTGAAGAGCACAGCTTAGCCAATTGGTTTGGGTGGCTGTGTTGCCGTAAAGCAGAGAACCTGACAGGTTTAGTTCAGGGTATGTTGTGTTGCTAATGTTTTGATTTTGAATATTCATGTTGTTTCTTTATTGACTGGGAAGGAGAGAATCGAACTCTCATCATGCGGTTAACAGCCGCGTGCTCTACCGTTGAGCTACATCCCATTAGTTGGTTAGATATCAGTTGTGGATTTGTATTTGCGCTGAAGCTTTTCTTTGTTTTTTACTTCAGCTTTGGTTTTGGTAATTGAGCCTACAGACTGGACGGTCCACCATCGGCTTTCCTTGTCGTCCTCTAAGGTGATGCGCACACCTGGCTCTAGGACGATACCTTTTTTCTTTTCTGGCAACCAGCAAGTTGTGCTGGTGTTGCTGTCTTGCAGTACGAATTGTCTATAAAGCATATGATATCCTTAAATAAATTGGGGACCTGGGACTCGAACCCAGAACCAACGGTATCAAAAACCGATGCTCTGCCAATTGAGCTAATCCCCATCGATCTAGTGCTTTTGAGCACTAGTGTATGTAACTGAGTTTAGAACAATTTTCCACTCAGTTATAATTGTTTTTTAGATTTCGACATATTCGATATCGTTAGTTTCACTGATGTAGTACAATTTCCACCAGTGGATATAGCAGTTGCTGGTTGTGACAAAGCGGTTGTCAACAGTATATAGAATTGTCAAGCCGCATAGATTGACTCTTCCCATTTTTTCTATAGGGAGTTTGGTTTCTTGTGGTAATGGAGGCAGTCTGTCTTTGCCTGCTATTGTTAGCAGTTCTTCAATCATATTTATGATTCTTTTACGAAAGAGCATATGTCGTTGCCCTCTTGACCAGACTGTCATGCATTTGTCATCTACAACTACAGGAAGCTTGTCGTTCTTACTGAAAAGAATAGACCCGTCTCGTTTTTGGCTTGGAGATACCGTGGATATTTGTACAGTTCCATTATATGGATTAATAGTTTTGCCAGTTACATTGCACCCATGTGCAATGACTTTGTCATAAAATTCTACCCAATGTGTATCTGCATGATTTTCGGCTAGTAATTCTCGTCTGCGTTGTATTAGTTTTTTAATATTTTCTGACGTTGAAATACGATCAAGTCGATTGTAGGTCCAATAATCATAGTATGTTTTTCTATGTGCAATGATTGTTGGCTTTGCGTCATTTAAATGTTTAGGTAAACTATTTTGGTCGAGCTGTTCGTATCTGCAGTCGTTGCGGTTACGGAATCTTTTTTTAAAGAATGTTTTCATAGCTTCCTTTTTGGCGGAGACGGAGGGATTCGAACCCTCGGTGGAGCGTTTTACCCCACACTTGATTAGCAATCAAGCACCTTCGGCCACTCGGTCACGTCTCCAAAACTGATTTTATGGTTCGATTTCAGTTTCAAGATAGGTTAATGCAAGTTCTGCATGTGCTATCAAAACCTTTAGTTTCTGTATGCTATTTGTTCTTTCCTCTTCTGTGTCGTGGTTTAGTTCTAAAGTAATCTTTCTGCTGCAATCAGCAATTGTAAGATCTAAATTCTCTAAAACTGGCCGACCAGCTCTCCTGATCCAATACGTGGCAGAGAAGAGTACTGCAGCAACAGTATGGTGACTTGGATTGTTTAACCATTGGCGAGAAACATGGTGAATATGATTTTCTCTTTTGACTTTGCTAACAGTAGGTTTCATTTTTGTTTTTAACTCAACATAGAGGTGGGTTGTTGTTTCTGCTACGTAAGGTTTTTGAACGTTTGCATGCATTCATTAGAAAGTCGATAGTACGAATTGCTTCTGGAGTTCCGCAAGAATGCACAGCTTCACTCCAATCAAAGATTCTGCTACGGTAGCCTTTGAAGCTACCATGAGACATGCTGTTGATTTGCTCTTCTGAACAGATCCTCATGGTTACTATGGTTTTGCCAGCTGCGTTCTTGTAGGCAATAGAGCGACTGCCAGTAGAGTTGTGAACAATAGCATACTGACCCTTGGATACGGTGTCTTCTTGAAAATAGGAGGGTAAGGAAGACCACCACTCACATCCACTACTAGGTACACTGGTGTACCCCCAGAAACTCTGAATGTCTTGAAGCTTGGTAAGGTCAATAGGGACGGCTGGAATAAGACTGCCAATTTGGTCAACAAGACCATATTTGCTTTGATATTTTCCGCTGGGATCAATATGGCCTTTTTTCTTTTGGTTTGCCAATGCACAGCTCGCACAGAATAGTTTTTGACTACTCATGAAGATGTTGTACAGTCGCCAGAGTTTACAGCCGTTAGCTCCGCATGAGCATTCGTATTTCATATTTGGTACCTATGTTTTTTTGGAATTAGCTTTTGCAATATCGCGGAATTGAATTAAGAACATTTTCGTTTCCGCGCGCGTGGAATTTTTTAATGTAGTCCGAGAGAATCGAACTCTCTTCCCATCTGGGGACATACTAAGTATATTGTTGGAGTTGAACCAACATTCGATGTCTGCTGTTCGGTCTTCCAAGACAAGACTACATAATTTGATTGTAATTTGTATTTTTGTAAATATGACGGGGCCCTACTGGGCCCCGTCTGCTGCTTATAAATAAGCGTCTGTCTATTCCAGACTGTCAACTTGCTTTTCAAGTTGTCAGGCTATTGTGCTTAAAAAGTTCTTAGCAATTGGTTTGACTTTCACGTTCAGTGTCCCTAGGGATTTTGAATTAGTGTTAAACGCACCGAAGCTAAACGACATTCTAAGTTACAGTATCCGCATTTTTCCAACAAACATTGTTATAGATAGAACTTTCAATCAATAACGTCTTCTAGAGACAATTGAAAGTTTTGTTTCTTTTTAAACATTTGTTTTCAAAGTTTTACTTCCACTATTCTTAGAATGATGGAAAATTTATATTTTAGAGTGCTTGGAGCTCTAGATTTGCAACTTGTTGGTCGTCTAGTAGCAAGACCAAGCTTATAACCTACTCTCGCCCCACAGGTGGCGCTGCGCGCCACCCATGAAAGTGAAAGAGGACCTGTTCTCGCCCCACAAGTGAGGCTACGCCTCACTTATGTACAGCTGCGTTAAGTGTTTTGACTAGTTCTTCTGTGTACTTGCGTACGTCAGTTATAGTCATTGGATCCATCATGACTAGGATTGGGTGAGTGTCAAGAGTATTGTCTTGTATGTAAATTCCGACAGGTACATCAATTGGATGTCCGACTGAGTTCTCAATAGTTCTTGTTGCTGTGTCTCCGATTTTAAATCTTGTCATTGTTTTTCCTTAGTTAGGTTTGCTAAAGTCGATTTCACAGCTATCCGTAGTGCAAAAACGCTCACCAACGCCCTGAGTGGATGCGTTAACGCGTTGAAGTGGAGTCACTTTGGCTATCATCTGTTTATAAGTGTCTTCACTTATAGGCTCATAAGGAGCTTGCACATAGCCTGTTTCTTTGTATTTGAGGAAACTTACTGCTTTTAGACGCTTGCTGTATAGCTGTAATGCATGAGGAATGCTTGCTGCTTCGTGATCTTGAAAGGTTACCGTTACGCTGACGCTGTTGTCTGCCCAGTAGTATTGCATTTGGGCAGCGATTTCTAACTGCTCCCACATGCTTACTTCCTTTTTGCCGCGAACAAAGTGTTCTTCTTTAACAGGGAAGCTAACCACCTTGGTGCCAGGACTGTAAACACAGTCCTCTACATGATAGCCATTGGCAATGAGAGCAGGTAGCATGTCGTTGTCTTCAGAGAACCTGATTCGTTGAATGTAATGTTCTGATTCAGGGTGATGAATGCCGGGCCAACTACCATTTAGCTTGCTAACAGTACCGGAAGGTTTAATAGAGGTGGTCCGCTTGCTACGCGGAACACACAACCAGTCACTGTAAGTGCCGTCTAGCTTTTGAACATAGTCGTAGGCATTGTCGCACCACTCATACATCTCTGTGAAGCTACGCTGGTAAGCAGCTTGGACAAACCCACTCATACTTAGTCCGATACGTCGATTCTTAAGCATGATAGCGTTAGTCTCAGGCCACTGGGTTTTAGCCAGTGTAACTGTTTTAGCGTATAGGTAAGCGATCTTGAGGGTGATGAGGTAGTCTTCGTAGCTCTCGTGCAACCATGGATAGGTTTCCACCAGGCAGCAAAGCTCTGCATCTTCTAGTTGCTGTTCTACGCAGGGGTTGAATCCCATGACGAGTAGGTCGTCATCTCTCTCAGGGTCCTTGAGACGCCCGTGTCTGCGTGCGTTCTCCAAGAAGATATATCCAGGCTCTCCGTTCTTTACGGTGAGCTCAGCGTATTCTGTAAAGTCTGTGACGCCACTGACATCAACGCTGTTGTTACTACCCCAACGGTGATGACGTAGAGGGTGGTTAGTGATGAGTTCCTTGAGTTCAGCTTGACGATCCCAAGCTACTTGGAATTCTGCCAGGAGCTGCGCGATCTTTGTTGCTTCTTCAGCTGTCTGCTCTGCGTACTCGGCTCCCAATGCACCAGCAAGAACTGATGTGTCGAGTGGTACGGGAGGAGGGTATTGCTCAAGAGATACAGCTAGCTCAGCTTCCCACTCGTGGACCTGGGTTGGGTCCTTGAGTACCAGGAAGTGCTTGTCACCTGCTTGTCCCATTGCTAGAGCTGCGGAGCGCCTGACGTTGCCGGCAACCACACACCTACCAATAAGGTTCTGAGTATCTACAATGTTCTCGGTAGTAATCAACTTACCAACGGCTTCAGAGTACATAGCAATGAGTGACTGATGTAGGTCAGCCAGGGGCCCAGAGCCACTGGCAACACCGCCAAAGCCTTTGATGAGGCTACCTGCTGGACGAATACTATCGTAGCAGAAGTTGGGTAGCTCGTAGCCAAAGTAGAATGCGTTCAGGAGAACGCGCACACTTTCAACCCAACCTTCCCTGCTGTCAGCAATGATACAAGTCCACTCACCATTGATGCGATGGTAGGTGTTTTCCATCTCAGGAACTTGCTCTGGGGTAGGGAACTTGCTACCAGGAGCTTTGATTTTGAGGGTGCCGACACCGAGGGTGTCGAAACCTACTCCAATACCCACCATGAGGGCATCCATCATCCACTGGAAGAGATAGCCGCCTTTGGCAGCCAGGTCCTTAGTAGACCTGAACGCGCAGTTAAACAAACCAGCTGCGGTGCGTTCTTGAACGAAGTCTGTGCCCATCATCCATACAGATGGGACTTTCGCATAGCTTTCACCATGCGCTGGACTATACCTTCTCGTGATTAAACCAACGAGGAATGATTATAGTCTCTGAACCTTGGAATTTAATTTCTTGATCGTGTTCTCGTGCTTGAAAATCTCAAGCACGCTTCTTACACCATAATGTAGTCTTTTGTTTTCTATTTTCTTTTTATATTCTTCAGTTGCTAGCCCGTAGTACTCAATGTACAAGTCTAGTTCTGGAAGATAGAAGTCAAAGATATATTTACAATTACCATATGGTACTTCTTTCTTAAATTTGATGTTATTTTTTACTAAATATTTGCCTATTAGGTATTCTTGCTTCGACAAGTAAACAACGCCTTGATGCATGTAAATGTATCCTGTGCCATGTTTCTTGTGTGGAAAGTATTTGATTCCTGTGAGATCTACTATAGTGTAGATTTCTGACCATATTTTGATGTTAAATCTATTTAGATAGACTTCAAAATATGGATAGGCCGGTGATTTGCCATCAAACTCTTCTCTAAGTGGTAGTCTTTGGTTAGTGATTACATGTTGTTTAACCAGCTCAATGAGCTGATCGTTTGACAGGTGATTGTGCCATCGTTGATTCACTACTCCAAAGATTTCTCTTAGGGCATTATTCCATGTGCCATAATATTTCTGTGCTCTTGCCGTTAGAGCTTCATTATCACAAGCTTTTGGTAGCCTGCCCAACTTGTTCTTAAGTTGTAGAAGTTCAGCTTTAACTCTACCAGCATCCCATTTTTGTGGGACTAAGATGTTGTTGTCATTAAGCCACTGTAATAATTTCTTACTTCTACCTACTCGTTTGTAGAGCTGGCGTCTGCTAGAAATCACTCCTTCTTCTATTTCCCTTAGTAGTTGGTTGTTGATCATTAAATTCCCTTGGCTGCTGATTGTCCAATCCTCGTTCTTGTCAAACCTTTCGACTTGCAGTCGTGTGGTGTCCGAGGCTCTAAGGAGTTTCCAGCAATTTACATTCTTTAGCGTGGGCTATGGAGTTAACCCACGACCTGGAGGTGTCCACTTTAGATTGAACAATCTGTCATATGCGATTTGTGCTGTGCGTTGAGCTTTCGCATTGCTCCAAGGAAGACCTGCTTGAACGCAGTGGCGTTTTTGCATGGTGAACATGCCTTCGATCACTCGTCTGCATGTTTGATGCCATTCTTCTGTACCTGCATTTGGGTTGTTGTCGTCAAGACGACGTGGATATGTACGCTTATACGTGACGTATCCTATTGGTCCCCATGGTACGTTTTTGTTTTTATATGGTTCGATAAATTTTTCGCTTAATCGAAATGCTCTTGTACTTCTAGTTTTCATATTATCCTTAGTCGGAGCTACCAATACGTTTTTCTTGTCGAGTGTTTTTGCTTATGAGTTCTGAATACTCTTGTGCGCTTACGACGTTGTAATTGGTTGTTACTTTTTGCACAATAAGCTGAAATGGAGTTTTTTCTCCTGGCTCAAGTACAAACGGTATACTTGAAACATTTATCATATTGATAAAGATTTCTCCAGTATATCCAGGATCTATAACTCCGGCTCGCACCTTCAGGGGTGTCTTTACTATAGAACTACGCTCCATGATGATACCGGCATAACCTGTAGGAATTACTGATCTTATCCCAGTAGGAACAAGTCGTTTGAAAATTGCTTTTCGTGCGCTTTCTGGCATATCAGACCAAGTATCAGGTTTTGCCATTTCCTGATTGAGTTCTAGTTGTGCAAAGTAGCGTAGCTTTTCAACAGGTGGAATTATAATTCTGTCTCCTGCATTATATAGGTCTAAACCAACGCTTTCCCCGCCATATGCCGGGCGATAATCTTCTTGACTAATTCCGTGTGCAGCAAGTGCGTCTTTCAGTGAATTTGATAAAAATAAGTATACTTTCATTTTTGTGGTTTGAATATTAGAGCCCACTCAACGAGTGGGCTCTTTGTTATTTGAGATTCGGAAGAATCTTGTTAAGTACATCTTCCCAGTGCGCGTTACCACGACTGGTGAGGAATTGGCTAGCAACACGGAAGACTGCGTCGCTGAGTCCTCCTACGTTTAGTGTATTTTTGTCATCGGGTGCCTGCGTTGTTGTAGTGCTTGGCTGAATATTGATACAAATCATTTTACAGCCAGGGCTCTTGTGACGACGGTATCTTTCAAAAGCTTGCTTGGTTGCAGTGATTTTGTGACTGTACCACATGTATTGATCAGAGTTCACCCAGCTCTCATTGTCAGAAACAATGATGATTTGGTTGAATTTTGTACTTGTGTGTAGTGCCCATTCAATACCGCAAGCAATATTGGTGCTTCCGCCTGCAGTTGGGAGTTTTTTGATTAAGGTTGCCATGCTATCACGTGGATTTAAGTTCACTGGATGAACTCGGCCGTCAAATGGCAGGATGGTGGTGCTGTCTGGGTTGGCTTTGAGTATGCTGACTGCAAAGTATCCAGCTGCTTCGACGCAACGCATGGTGGTGGTTGCGCCAGCACGGTAGCCAGTTGTTGGCGAGTTCATAGAGCCACTAGAGTCGACGAGAACGAGGGTGTTGCCTTGAAGCACAGGGGCGTTTTGTCCGCTGATTTCCAGTGCATCGACCATAGCGTTCTTTAGAGCTTGTGGAACACTGTCATCTAGATGTTTGACAGTGTTGTATAGACTGAATGGCAAAACCTTGCTGCCAAGCACTGCTTTGGGATTGCGAAGTTTGGTTGCTACTTCGAGAACCAGCTGAGTGTCCTTGAACACACCTTTGCGAGTGAGGTTGTTTAGGTTGAAACGAAGCTGGTTCCAAGTCATTTTGCGCGTGACTTCACCCCACTGGATTACACTAAGATCTAGATTGGTCAGGCGTTGAAATGGTACATCTGGTACTTCGCTGTACTCTTTGCGTTTGAACAATTCGAAGTGCTGGATGTTTTCTGGTAGTTTCTCAAAGTCTTCAGAAACACTTTTACCTAACATGTAGGCAAAGAAGCTGTCGTGTGCTGCACTTTGTGGTCTTACATGAGCAAGCTTGAGAACATCTGCAAAACTCATACCTTTGCCAGTGGCTTGCCAGAAGATTCGACGAGGAGTCATGGTGTTGAGCATGTTTGCGATTGCGCGCTTGCCTGCAGAGCCAAGAGAGCGACGACCACAAACACCACTACGAACCATTTGCACAAAGCTGCGTAGCTGTCCGATGTTGTTTACGACATACGGGAATGCGGCATTGAAGTATTTCTTGTCTTCGATGGAAAACAAGTAGGTAAGCAAGAGCACAGGCATGTCTTTCATCATGCCTTGTTGACGTGAGTATACAGCGATACGTGCAACTGTTGCTGGGCTTACCTTTTTGCAGAGCGCGCGAGCTTGCTTGAGTTGGTTTTCAGCTTTGGTGTAGTAGGTGTTGTTAAATACACCAGTGCATGCTAGCTGTGCAAGCGCATGCATATCGGAAGTTTTGTAAGCACGACCACCTGCGTTGTTGTGGCTGGTGGCTAGTGGCTGGGATGTTTTGGTGTGGAATAAGTTTGGGTTTGGCATGTTTTCATTTCCTTTGTGATTGCACTTGACGTGTTGTTGTTGTTTAGATATGCTGGTGTTGGCTAGTCCGACACATATGGGTGTCCATCTATTGGTTGATGAGAGACTAGATAGCTTAGTAAGCTATAGGAGGTCAATATGCCTAGTTCTTCGATTGTTGCAGCAAGTGCAGCCAATGGATGGGTTCAAGAACGTTTTCTGCGTCAGCGTAGATATATTCCGCAGCTTGTTGCTGCTTCAGAAGCATCTGAAAAGATTGCTGTTACAATCACTATGACTACTTTTCAAGAGGCTCTTAATGATTATGTAACTGCTGACGAAGCTATTACTCTTGAATGTGTTCTTTTAACAGATACTGGTGTTGATGCTTTAGTGACTAACGCTCACTTAGCAGCAACCACTGGTGTTGAGGTTAGTACAACTGCTCAGCCACGTTTAATTGTAACTACTAACTCTTCTGGAGTTGCAGTTATTGATATAGAAGATTTACAAACATCAACTGATACATTTCACCTTATGGTTCGTCCACTCAATGTTCCTGGTTTCCCAGGTTATATTGCTGTGACGTTTGCATAAGATTTATTCTTCTGAGTAATCTTCAAGGTCTTGGTATTCATCGTACCAAGACCTTTTGTGTTTCTGGTGACGCTCACTGCGTTGTGCGCTTTTTGCTTTGTTGCGGTGCGCACCTCCTCCTGCCCCACCGCGTTTACCATGAGCTATTGCGATTGGGTTAGATCCACCGCGTCGGCGGTTTTGGGCTTTTTTTGAGCGTCTTGGTTTTTCGTTGTCCATGTGTCCGCTAAAGTGTGTAGATGTGTATCGTTCTGTTAGGGAATACTGTTTCGATAAGCTCTTCAACGTATTTCCAATTCCCACCGGCTAATCCGCAACCAATGCGTGGGAAGCCTACGATTTCATTATGGTGGGGGTCGTGTTTATCTAAGGCCGAACGCAATTGCAAGAGAGCCTTAACAAGTGCTTCATAATCAAGATGCATTTTGTTTGTTCCAAACCTGTATTGTGTATACAGGTTGAAGATTCTGCGATCAGGGTACGAACACATAGTGTAGGTGCCAAGCTTGTTCGCGTCACCTCTTGTGGTTTCGCAATCGGCTTGGTAGGCTTTGGGATAGCGTGCTTTGATAACACGTGCTATTCCTCCTCCCATTGTGTTAAAGCAATTGCAACCATGTGCTATGACTGTGCAGTTGCTGGCAAGCAAGTCGCCTTGATGGTGTTCTGTTGGCATAAGTCACTCCTTCAAATAAGAAGCCGCCTTAAAGGCGGCTTGTGTGTCTCTAGAATTTGATTTATTGAGTCTGTGCGAGAATTGCATCACTGGTAGTTTTGAAGAATGTGATATCTGTGACAGTCCATCGAGATGGCCCTTTGTCCATAGCGTCGGCCATGACTGTTTTCAGGATGTCACGATAATTTTCAGCGCCAGTAGTTACTTTATTGACATGAACGGGGGAGTTGTTGATTAGGCGAGCGTGGGCGATCTGTCGGCCAATCCTCTTAGCGAAGTTGTCTGACGGAGAGGCCCACGCGGTTGCATATGAGTATGTTTGGTTTTCGTCTTGCCGGACCGCAAATGTACATCGGGTTGTGCGTTCAGTGGGGTCATTTTTATACATGTAAGCAACGAGTGCATGACAAAATAACATTTTGGTTCCTTTAGTTTTTGTAAATCCAAGATGGACTTTTTTGATAGGTTTGTTTTGCTTTGACTACAACGTGTGTAGTGGTTTTATTTTTCTTGATTAGTGCACAGAGGTAGCCTCCGTGCACGCATCCTAGGTCAACCCCAAAGGCATAGGGAAAGATTCTTGGCTTGTTTTCCATAAATGGGTTGTGTCCAAAAACTACTGTTCCGAAGCGTCCATCATAAACGTTAGCCCAGTAGTTGTCTTCTGGTTTTTCTTGACCAAGGGCAATCATTTTGCCCATTTGTACTTTCTTTGTTTTGCCTTTGCTATTTGTGCTAGTTCTGTTGGGTCCAGCAAGGAATCGAACTCTCATAACTTGAGCAAGAGCGCGTTTCTGTTTGCCGCTAGTTGCAGACCACTCGGCATGTGTTATGCATTTGAGTTCTAGCAAATTGCTAGGGATGCCAGCATGTACAGCTACAGTGTTATTGTATTTTTTTGCAATGTAGGTGTTTTCTAGAAGTTCTTTGACTTCGCTTGAGACGTTGACCGATGGGTATTCTTCTACGTGTAGCATTGTGTTCTTAGTGTTTGTTTTAAGACAAGATGCTTCTGTTTTTAGCCAGCGAAGATGTTTTTCTTCATGATTTCCACAAATGATATCAACTTTATATGTTTTCGTTAAGTTGAGAACATATTCAAGAACTCCTGTACTGTCGGGTCCTTTATGAATCAGATCTCCAACGAAAACAAGATGGTCGTTTTGATGTAAGTGTATCTTACAAATAAGTTCTTGAAGTTCTTTTAAACATCCATGTACGTCTCCGATGAAGATTGTTCTGCTCATTGCTTATTCCTCGTAGAATGCTTCTAGTCTGGTACCATAGTCCATAATGACTTTTGGTGATTTGCCAGTTTCGTTGTAGTGATCGAGAATTGTTTTGACAGAGCTGTCTAGTTTGGTTTTGTCTTTAGCTTTGCGTACTTCATATTCTTGTTTTTGGCGAATTCGCTCTCTGTTTCTCGCCCAGTAGAATGCGGAAGTGAAGTACAGCCAATCTGAATTTAGGATGTATTGCTCTAGCCAGAGTAAGAATTTATCCTTCACCGGTAACTCCACCCCAAGTTGTCCAATTGGGTTGCTCTGCGGCTGGTTCTTTAGTTTTTTCAAGTTCCTTAAGTCTAAAAGCATACGCTTTAGCAATTAGGGCTTGAGTTGAAATCACCATGATTTGAGCTAGTTGACTAGCCATTGTGCTTACTTCTAAGTAGTGCATAATGTGGTCATCTTTTTCAAGATTAGCAACATCTTCTTGAAAGCTGTGCAAGCGTTCAAAGTATTTGGTTAAGAATGGTTGAGAAACGTATTTGTCTTGAATTTCTGTAATTAATTCAGACAATTCGGGAGAGTTGATTAATTCTTTTTTGTCTTCTGGAAGAAGTTTTGCGACTTCAGAAAGTGTTTTTTCGTCAGGCACCCATTTACTCATTAGAGAAACAGTTGCTCGAGCTTCTTCAATGAGCTGAACGGACATTTCTTTTAATGTCCATGTTTCTCTTTCTTCTTCTTTTTGTTCTTCTGATAGGACGGAATACCATTCTGTTTCTGATTCTGGAAGTTCTTCACGAGTGGTGTCGGGTGGATCTCGTAGAAATGCTCTGAGGCGTTTCTTTATGTCAAATACCATATGGTTATCCCGCAGATTTGCGATTTTTTAAGGTTGGTAGTAGCCAGAGTCTTTTTGAGAAGATGGCTTCTGTATATTTTGGATGAATTGACGCAAGAAAGTGCAGTGTTGATGCAGTATTGAAATGAAATGCTTTACACATTTCATTTGCAATGCGTTCAACAGGTAGGGATTCTAGTTTATCTGCATATTCACCATGTAGTAGAATTTTCTCTAATTCTCCATATGGTGTGAAACCTTTGGTGATGCAGAATCGAATTGCACGAACAATTCGTAGGTGGTCTTCATCAAGGCGTGCGTAAGCGCTTCCTACCATTCGTAGTCGTCGCATATTGATGTCTAACATTCCTCCATGGAGGTCTATGATTTCACCGGTTGCAATGTTTTTGGCAATAGCATTACAAGTAAAATCTCTGCGAGCCATATCTTGCTCGAAAGTGCCTACCGTTACTGAGTTTGGAGTTCTGCTGTCACTGTAGGCTGATTCGTTGCGCGGGAGGTTGTAATCGACTGGCCCCAGGGGGCCGTGTCCTCGCAAGATAAGCATTTCAGGACGTCGTTCATAGATTTTTGTTAGATGTTGTTCTGCCCATGCTTCTAGTTTTTCGTAGCTTGGCAGGTCAACCATAATGTCGCGATCTTTGCTAGGAATACCTAGGAGTTCATCGCGGACGTAGCCTCCTACGTCCCATTGAGTTGGGTTTGACATAAAGTACCTCGTTTTTAGAAGCTTTAATAAAGTTTCAATTAAAAAGCCCGGCTATGCCGGGCTCTGAATCATGGGTTTTATTCTAATGTGGTTTTTTCGTTAATTGGGTTCACTGTGGGAGTGTGCACTTGAGGTAGGCCAGTTCCACAAGTCTTTTTGGCATGTTCTGGATGTTCTCGTAGCCATTTTTGGACAAACCAAAGCTGTCCACAACCTCCACCAATGTCATCTTGTCCTGCAGGGTCGAAAGTACGAGTACTAAAGCCTCGTTCCATTAAGTGTTTCTCGAAGTTCGTTGCGAGTTTGCGCTGCCGGATGTTGGCTGCTGCGACGCTTTCTGTGCGTTCGCAAATGACAGAGATGGTTGCCTGCCAGACCATGGGACTGAAGAGGTTCCAGAGTCGCTCAGCGTCCTCGATACTGTTGTTTGTTGGATGAACACAGTAGTTGAAAAACGGAGTTCTGCCAGTGGTCATTGCCCAGGCGTTGCCAAGGTGGCTGATCTCTCGAAGAGTCAGCTTGCCTTTGATAGGGATGAGTTTGTTGCGAGCTTCGTCAGTGCTTTCATGTACACTGAATTGCAGTCCAACTTTATTAATCTCGGCTGAGACTTTGAAAATTTCATCGTAGCTAACACGGGGTGCACTGGTGCTGATAAGCAGTGCTGATTCAGGGTACCAAGAGTGTAGCTTCCTGATTGCAGTGGCTAGGTTTTTCTGGTTGAGTGTAGGTTCGCCCATGGACATGAACATGATTTGCATGCTGTCGATGTTAGTACTGTTGATATTTTCTAACAGTTTTACAAGCTGCATGGCAACTGTGGTTTGTTCGAAGATTTCTTCGGCCGTCAGGCTTCGGTTGAAGTATTCACCGGCTCCGCAGAATCGGCAACCCATAGGACAGCCGCTTTGGGTACTGGTGCAGATTACCGTTCGTTTGGCAAAAGAACCATAGCGGTAAAGCACTGCTTCTGCAACTGCATCTTTTTTAGTAAAAATGAGTTTAAATACGTTTGTGTCAAGACTTATAGCTATCTTGACGTGCTCCCAGTAGTGTAACGCTGGTTTAGAATTCATTGAGGTTTTCTCGAACATAGTTAGTTGTCTATTGGTAGTCTGTTTGCTACAGACCAGAACTCATAGTCTAATGCTTCATGTGCTGTTTCGTGTAGAAACCAGACTTCTACAAGCATATAGTTTTCTAGCCATACGCTTGTACCGTCATTAAGTTCTGTAGGAAGCCATGCAAAAACATGGCGTCGTCTAGTGTCACCTAATTTAAGTTTTCTTTTGGTTTTCCATTGCATTGGTTTCTCGTAAAGCAAAGGCCGCTTATAGCGGCCTAGATTAATCATATGAACGTGGATTGTAGATTGGAATATGCTTTAACTTAGTAGGCCAGATTATATCATCTGGATCTTCTTCCTGAAGGATTCGGTTGAAGCACTCTTGCTCTGCGGCTCTAAAATATGCCCAATCTTTGGGTGGTTTTAGGCTGCGCATATCGTATTTATATTTGTTGCGCTTTTTGCGCTTTAACCGCGTATGTCTATGGTTAGTGTGCATTGCTGGCTCCTTTATAAGTAGCTCAGCGAAAGTGCTCTTCCATTTTTTTTGACTCCTTGGGTGGCGGGGTGTACGGGATTTGAACCCGTGTTACCAGCGAGACAGGCCGGCGTCTTAACCAGACTAGACCAACACCCCATTTCTATTCATCGCAAATTAGTTCTTCTGGGTCGCCTGTCTCCAGGTATCGGTCGAAACATTCTACTACAATTGGCTTCATGCCTGCAGTTTCAATGACTTCCCATTCAGCGTACCAGTTTCTGTCCCAGTCGTTAGTGTCACTGCTGGGTGAGTCGTTGGCTGTTGTGACGTATAGGTTGTTGAAGAATTCGTAAGCGAATTGCCAATCTTCACTTAATTGTCCGACAGTGGTCGCTGTGCCACAGTCGGGGCAGAAGTGGCTATTGTGCTTGCCATGAATTGGGCACATTTTAGTTGGCGGTACCTGTGTCATCAAGCAGCGAGCAAAACTTTCGGCAGCTGCCTCTACGGTGTCGAAACCCACAGCGTGGTACCAGCTTGGCAGCATAGCAATCCTACTGCTTTCAACATGCCCCCAACTAAAGTTGAAATAATGCAATTTAGTCATTGTTTTCCTTTGTGTATGTGAGAGGCAGGACTCGAACCTATAATCGGATGGTTAGTCTTCAGGCGAGTTTGGAAAGTTGTTCTCTAAACCATTAGGTTTTCCTCGATCGTCGCGTTTGCCAATTTCGCCACTCTCGTTTAACTAATGTACGTTCCTGAAAGGAATGACAATACGGCAATGAGGGTGGAGGTGAAGGTTTTCTTCATGTTTTCCTTGTCTTTGTGCCGTTGCCGAAGGTGAAGTCTGCACTCAGAACAGGTAACGACAATTGGCTGATTGAGATCGAGGGAGGTGTTTGTAGTCCAGTTGCCTGGAGTTTCCTTTTCCCCGCAGTAAATCCCTTTTCGAGTTAGCAAGTGTTTTCGTTTCATGATGTTCCTTGTGGTGGCCGGTACAGGGATCGAACCTGTGACCCTCCCCGTGTAAAGGGGACGCTCTCCCACTGAGCTAACCGGCCGGGAGGAAGAATATTAGCGTGTTGTTACACCAAAGGCCCAGTATATCTACACGGCCTGCAAAGTTGTCTCTTGTAGCTCGGCGGAGTTTGTTTAGCTGGTCTTTTAACCAGTGTGAGACTTCTTCTTTTGCGCAAGAATTATGGTTCTGGACACAATGGTCCTTTCCCACATTTCCGTGTTCAATACCTTTGTTCCACTCTTGAAAGGGTCTGCAAGAGCTTTAGATGCTACAGTCTAGCTGGGTGTTTCACCAGCCGCAGCTCTTTGAGTTGCAAACGGGTACAAAACCCTGGATACTATTAATCCTACCTACTAACATTCTATGGCGACCGGAAGCGGATTTGAACCGCTGACACCGAGATTTTCAATCCCGTGCTCTACCAGACTGAGCTATCCAGCCATATGTTTTCAAAGATACAGGAGAAACTAATGTTGATTTGGCTACTAGTAGCATGTATTGTAACCCCTGAGAACTCTACAGGCAAATATGATTTTATAAATCTCTGGCTGGAGGTTGAAGAAGCTCCAGCTGTTATTCAATCATACGAAGGTGTTTGTGGACGTTTTAGAGATGACGGAATGGTAGAAATGCTTTTTGAAGATGGGGTTGTGTTGTCTGAATATTGTTTAGATGAAAATCTATTAATTCAAACTGATGGAGTAATTATTGAAATTACTTCAGATGATGGAGTTTGCTGGGATGCTCTTGTGGATTGGAATGGACTTACAGGTGAAGCGCTACTTGTAGCATCGTGCGACGAGGAGCAGGGGCGCGAACCCCTTACTCTGAACGAAGCGCGATTGTTGTTGGCATGTCCTTGATTTAAGGAAGTGCAGGTAGGCCGCCACCGCACCCGGCTATCAGGTACAGGACATAAGCCCATCCCATAATTCCGTGCCAGATGATCCAGCCAAAGCTGTTTCCAAGCAAGTAGCTAGCTATTGCAGCTACAAGGGTTCCGGTGCTAATGCCTGAACTGACAATGACTTTATTTTTTGAGTTGCTCATTATTTATTTCTCTTTTGTTGGTAAATTGTTATCTTGAGTTTCTTCTTCCCATATGATTGATGGGCAGTATTTTTGCATGACTACATCTTTCCAGTAGCCCCATACAAGAGGAGCTCCAGCAACAGTAGCAACGATGGTGGCGATAACGCCACCAACTATTAGCAACCACTTACTGACAAAGAGTAGGCCAGATAGCATTCCACCAGTCCCGATGACAGCATAAATTACAGTCAAGAGCACGCAGGCTATAGAGAACAGCAAGATGCTACCAAAAATTGCTTGATGTTTGGCATTATGAGTAGCTATTGCATCTGAAATGGGCTTGTAGTCATTTTTGTATAAACAGACATCAGTCATTTTTAATGCAGGTTTGACTCGTAATTTTCCTCCAGGAATTGTCTGGTATCGCGTCCAGTGTGTCTGGTTTTCGTCATTGGTGATTTTGATACGATCAGTAATTGTTTTGTAATATGCTGATCGTGTATTGGGCGAGATATCTTTGGCGTTTTCTAAACGATATGCAATGAGCATAGCAAATTGATCGTAATGGCCGTAAAGACGTTCAAGTCTTTTTAGCTCTTGTATTTCATAAATATCTATCAGCTTGCTAATGGTGTTGGTCAGAGTGCGTGCTAGGAAATTTAGAAGTTTGTGTGGAATTAGCCAACAAACGGCCTTGTGGACGCCGCCTAAGCACCAGCCGATGCCATGAGCTGCGATCTTAAGCATGGCAATGCTAAGACGCCAGACGAAGATGAAGCCGATGAGAGCGCATCCAAGTGCAGTTTTCCAAAAGAATGGACAAAAGTTTCTTTTGCTGTAGTCCCATCCAATATAGTTGTGCATTTGAATGTACCAGCCGTTTGGGTTCAGCGTGCGTGGTGGTGCCGTTTTTTCAGTAAGGTTCATGGTTGGGTCTTTGGTTTAAGATTTGTGTTTGTAATTGAATCTTGTTGTACCTACAGTCGGGGTATTTGTTATTCTGTAGATTCTGCAACAGGTTCGTATATGTCTTGCTTGCCGTCTTCCCAAGTAATGATGGTTTGGTTCTTTGGGTGTTGACGTACATGTACGTCTAAGAAACTTTCCCATTTTTTGGTTTGTACATCTCCAGCAGCAGGTGGGCAGACCCACTGCACACTGGCAGTACCATCAGCAAACAAGATGCCTTGAGCGACAATTCCTATTCCACTGACACCGGTTTCATCTGAAGGACGATATATTGTGAACTTTCTCATACCGAGTGGAGCGCGTGGCTTTTCAAACTCGGTTTTTGGGAGTAGTTCTTCTATTGGAGGTGTGCTCATTTTTTTCTTTGGATTAAGATTGTAGAATAAAAATAGTGGCCAGGACGGGATTCGAACCCGCAAGATCATTAGATCACAGGGCCTAAACCTGCTGCGTCACCGTTGCGCCACCTGGCCATCATTGCTCACGAGGAGTGGGTCAGCGATTTCTTTGTTTGAAATCCAACCCCACTTTTGTCCTGTGCGAATAATTCTAGAAATTGGTTGACTTTTTGCTAAATGGGCTAGGTAACCCATTTGAGTTGTATCTTGTTGTGCGAATACGATATTTTTATATCGTATGTAACGAATACTTTTGTTTGTGGTTTCAACCTGATATGTGTTTTCTTCTACTTGTACTGTTTTTGCTTCACTATTATGTAGGGCTGCGTGCATTGTTCTGTAAAGTTGAACAGTATTCATAGGCTTGTGCTCCTTATTAAGTTTTCTTACCTAAAGCGGGGCTACGCCCCGCTCATCTACTCCAGCAAATACACCAAGGGTCGTTTTTGGTACAAATGCACGAGAAGTCATTTTTTGGTTTTGTAAGAAGCTCAATAAGTGCTTCAACAGCTTGCTGTCGCTCGCTCTGTTTAGGAGCGGCGACACATTGGTCTATCAGTCGTTGTACTTGTTCTGGATATTTCACAACAGGGTATTTGTCAGCATGTGAACTGCAAATGCAAAATACATAGCACCTGAAATCGCACCAATGACTGTTGCTGCAATTTGCTTATTCATGATATTTCCTCTGGGTTCACATAAAGCTGATGATAAGCTTTAATATAACCCTCAAGGGTTACACGACCCATGTCTGGAGTGTGCAGGATGGCCTTTTGGTTTGCTATCGACCAGTTAATGCATGCTTTTCGGCATACTTGCTTGTGGGCGTCCCAGTCTAATCCGTACTCTCTTCGCTTTTGATCTATTAACTGCGAAAGCGTTGTTGCTTTGCCATGTGTCATAGTTGGATCCTTTATTGGGTTTGCTTGGCATCCACCAAGTATATTTTAAGTTGTATTTGTGTTTCTATTATTTATGCTGTGCCAGGAATGGTAAGCAACCAGTAGATGCCATAAAAGGCACTGTAAATGAGAGCCATTCTTAAGGGGCTTTCCAATATGTACAAGACTTGCATTGCGATGCCTGCTATTATGATTAAGCCAACTATGTAGTAATTGAAAGCTGTTATAAACACGCCTCCAAAGAGTCCTGCAAGAATGAGCAACAGAATAGGAATTCCACCGGAAAGTAAAGCTGCAATGTCTTTCTCATTCATCTAGATATCCTATGGCTGCTTGTAGCAGCTCGGTCTTGTCTTTAAAGAAGCCTAGTCCTACATTGCAATTTCTGCACAGGATGCCTCTTACTGTATTTGTGCTGTGGCAATGGTCGGTATGCCAAGTTCCTTTGCCTGGGTGCTTGGTCTTGCAGATAGCACAGCATCTGTCTTGAGATTCAAAGAGTGCTTTCCATTGGTCTGGATCTAAACCGTAGACACGTTTTCGTAAATTTCTGAGGACTTGTTTGCTTACACATGGTCGACATCGAGCACCATAGCCGATCTTTGAGCTTTTCTTGTAGAAGTCTTCTAGAGGCTTCTCTTCAGCACAGGCGTTGCAGATTCTAACGGGTTCGTCTTGAAGTGCTAGCCAGTGATTATATGCGCTGAAGTACTTCTTGGGTGGGGCCACTAGTTGAAGTGCTTGTTCTGGTGACCACCCTCTCTTGATTCTTGTGTGGTACGTGCGGTTGTTAATACCGTGGGCCTTGGTAGCCTCGGTAATAGAGGAGTATTCAACTCCTCTAATAGTTATTGTTCCGGTGTGCATTAATGCCCTCTATATGACAAAAGTCGCTATAGGGGTATAGTATCACGCAATGTCTTCTGGATCAACGTACTCATCGTCGTTCTTGGCTATTCCTTCCAAGTGACAAAATGCAAAACCCTTTCGCTTAAATACGTTTTGCATTTTAGGACTGTCGATATGCACACACACACCTTCTCGAATGTGTGTGCTGTCTAAAGTGCTAGGTCCATCACTGATGAGAGCAAGACGTTTGTTAAGAGCCTCTGCGTCACCATCGTAGATGAATTGATCAAGCACTGGAACGGTACTAATTCCAAGCTCTGCGGCACGCTTGGTCATTTGATTCCATCCTAGGCGAATCGCATCACCTCGTTCGTTTTGCATGGTGATGCGATATATCCAGATGTTGTAACTGCCTGGAGCAACCCCATAACTATAGTTCATTTGTTCATCGTATTTCTTTCGAAGACTTTTGAGAACTGTGTCGCTTTTGTTGTTGCCGATTTTTTGTCGGAAGTCGGATACACCTTGATCGTTACACACTACGATTTCGTAATATAGGCTTTCTCCTGGGCGGAGGCAGCTGATTAGTGCGTTGTGAATCTTTTTGCGGTAACCAAGTGGAATTGGAGTACCATCTGGACGAGTTTTGCAGATTTGTTCGTCTTGAGCCACAATCATACGGCGACTGCCACTGAGGTGTTTGAATTCTCGCGTATGGGTGTGGGGTACGTATTTTGGATCGTAAGTCCAGTTGGGCAACAGTCCTCGAGTCCAGTACAAAGCACGCTTCCACCAGGGGTATGGTAGGTCAACACGTTCTTTGATTTTAACAAGACCGGTTCTGCCACTGGTACCATGAATCTTTTCAGATATGGTTATGATGGCATCTTTAGGGATGCTGTTCATCACGTAGCGGAATTTACTGGTTTGTCCAACCTTGGCAAAGTTGTTAATGTCTTTACGAGCTTTACCACTTGCTTTTTGTCGGGCTTGTTTCGTTGCACGGGTTTCGTATTTTCTGCAGATTTCGTTGCCTAGCAGTTCGTTGATAAGCATGCCGGGACGAAGGAGTTCGCTCGGGGGTTTGGCTGAGCCAACGAAAGCCAAGCCTTCGAGTGGAAGCATGAAGCCTTCTGAGATTTCACCACGTAATTTAATGCTGCGTACTCGACGATTTTCACTAAAGTATCCATAGACATTAGGTGTGCGGTTTTCACCTTTGTTTTCTCGGTAGAGGTCATTGTACCAGCAGAGCGGGTGGCTGAGTTGGCCACCTTCGGGGAAGAAAATGACGATGTCACCGTCTTCGTATGCATTCTTGGCGCAGACTAGCTGGTGTCCTGCCACTTCTGCAAGAAGTAATTTGTCTGCACTAGGATGTGGTTTCAGCTTGACTGTGGTTATGATGCCTTGGTAGCTCATTTGGAAATCCTTTTATAGAAGTTTCGTAGTTTTGTAGTAAGATTTTGGTGGTTTGTAATGATGTTGACCGAGAAGAATGAGACTGCAGCTAGGACACAGCCAGCTCCACATTTTTTGATTTAAATGTTTTATTTTACCAGTCCAACCACATTGACAAGAGATTCCAAGGCTTTCGAATTGTAAGATGTATCTTTCTTTATTGTCCAATTAGAAATGCTCAGAAGTTGAAATGCCTGCCATAGCCATTAGCTTGGAACTGCTGATTTCACTCATAAGTTGGCCGGTACTCATAGAGCGTTCTGCTTGTCCTTGATTCCATGTAGTGAATTCACTAAAGGGCAGTGCGGCTACTTTGGTAGCGAGCGCATAGGCAGCTTCGTGAATTTCTTCTACATCCATGGCGTTTGACATTTGTATGTTTAAGGCTTTTGCCATACTGTGAATGGAAGTCATGTCTGTCATGTTTATAGAATCTTTCTTAGGCTGCCATATTCGAAGATGCTTTATCTTAAGTTCTTGGAGTTTAGTCCATGCTGCTGTTGTTTCTTGTAGGCTCATAGTTTTCCTTGAATTGCTCTATAACATAGAGATCTGGCAACTTTTCGTACAAGTCCACGGACTTGTGTTGCTGTAGTGCGTCTGTGTGCTTTTGTTGAGCGAATGCAAATAATCTCACTTCTTGGTCCAAACCTTAGAAGCCCCCAGTGATCTGGAACACCTCTGTTTTTCATATCTACTAATATTTGACTATTTGTTTTATTACCATAGGCTTCAGCAGTAGCAGCTAGATAGCAGTGGGTAGATTTTTGTTCATATTTGCGGTATTTGCCGGCACGCAGATCTTGCAAAAGATCTGAACGAGTTCTTTTGCATTCGATAATAGTAATACGATGTACACGTGCTCTGGGTTTGCTGAGTCCAATAGCATCAGCAAATCCTCTTCCTACCTTAAGTTCGTAACACGCGATATCGCACCAAGATTGCTTAACTAACCAACCTGTTGCTAATTTACATAAATCTCTATGAGTGTTTTCACTTGTCATTTTGACACCTCGCCCATTAGCAAGATGGTAACCCTGCTATGAATTTGGCGTCAAGGAATTATGACCAGTCGTATTCTCTAAGATATTTAATATCGATATTGTCTTTCATTAGATCTATTTTAAGGCGTTGGCGGTCGTTGGACTCTGCATGCAGTGTATCGACTAGACTCGTCATATAGGTTTTTAACCATTTGGTTTTCACGGGAATTTCATCGTAATGCCAAGGAGTGTCATTATGAGGAATTACCAAATCTTGGTGACAATGCATGCATTTTGCATGATATCCGATTTGAGTCATTGAAGGGTTTTGAATTACTTTTTTGAAGATGTCGTTGAAAACGATTTCTGATTTGGCACCACAGCCAAGGCTGTGCTGGCCGCAAACAACTGTGGTTTTCCATTGTCGTTTTTTCATTTCGTTTTCTGAAATTGGCCTTCCGTTTTCATCTATGACTAGTTTTGGTCGCTCAAGTAGTATTGGCATAAGTTTCTCTTTTTTTTGTGAGAGTAGTGCTCCGACTAGGACTTGAACCTAGGGCCGCCGGCTTAGAAGGCCGATGCTCTATCCAACTGAGCTACCGGAGCGTAAGCATGCTGCTGTTAGCAGCATATTCAGTTTAGGTATCTTGAAGGGACGCTGGAGCAAATTTGGACATGAGGTCTTTTTGCTGACTGGTCATTTGCTCATAGAAATTCGCCCACTGCTTGCGTTCAGTTAGTTCTGCAGCTTTGGTTGACTTTTCTTTGTATTCTGCGATTGAAGCGCTTGTGTCAATTGGCACTTCAGTCACGACGCCACAAACTGGATCGTTGTCTTTTGAATAGCCTGTAAGGCTCTCGGCCACATGTGTGGCTACTTCTATACTGCTAAAATAGCCATATGAATCTTTTTTTCTTGGTGAAACTTGAAGGGTAACGTGAAACATAGTTTTCCTTTAGGGATTTTTATTGCGCTATCTACTGTGTTAATGCTAGAACATTTAGAGCTTATCAAGATTTGCTTGAGTTTGCTGGTGTTTTTGACCGACGGTCAAATAGAATGGAGCCAAGTGTCGGATTCGAACCGACGACATCCTGCTTACAAACCAGGTGCTCTGGCCAGACTGAACTAACTTGGCTGAGATTGATAGATTTCTGAAGTCATGATTTTGCGTTTTGACATTTCGATATGAAGTTCTTGCATTGACCATGGGTGAAATGCGTGACCGTCAGTGCCAACATCAATTTGCTTCCAGGAACTTATTGGCCATTGATTATGGGAGTGACCATGGAGATGCCATGTTCCTCTGAATGCTCCATCCCATTCTTGTAATGGGTAGTGGCAAAGCACAATGTCTTGTCCACCTACTCTTATTTTGAGTAGTTCTTTAAAGCTAGTGATTCGCCAGTGAGCAAATGTTTCAATGTTTGGATTTTGATCATGGTTGCCGAGAATCAAATGAATTTTGCCATTTAATTGTGCTAGGATTGGATCCAGTTGTTCAGCTGTACTGTGGAACCCAAAGTCGCCTAGGTGATAAACAGTGTCGTTAGTGCCTACTGTTTCATTCCACCGACGAATCATTTCTTTGTCCATTTCTTCTACGCTGGCAAAAGGTCTCTTTGCCCAGCGCATGATACCTCTGTGGCCGAAGTGGGTGTCGCTTGTGAAGTATGTGCTCATTTTTGTACCTGTTGTAGTATCCACTCTGCGACAGGTAGAAGCAGAGCAAACAGACATAAGTAGATGCCATAATGAAGAGGTACAGGACACTCCAGGATAGTTCCTTGAACTTGCCACTTGATCGTGGCCATTGTTAGGGTTCCTGCAAGTCCTGGTAAAAACAACTTGCTGTTTAGCATCCTTTGCCGATAGTTAGATGAAATGGTGGGCTTGGTCTAGGTGGCAGATCTAGCTCTGAGCGCAAATTTTCTAATCTGCGGGATTTTACTGTTAGCCAGTGGTAACCTGAACGGTTTTTGCGAATAGTGTCGCCTATCTCAACTTCAAATTTCATTCCGTCTAGCATATGCATTTGAGAAGCTTCCCAATGGCTAAGCTCTCCGCGAATTACGGAAATGTGTGGACCCCAAACACTGGTGTTTATACGAACACCAGTGTTTCTGATGCTTTTAAGATATGGAAGGATAGTGCTTTTGGATACATTAAGAATTGCCCATCCTTTATCTTGTCTGGTAAGGACAAGACTACTGTCTATCTGTTTGATAGTGTCTTGCAAGATTTTCTTAATTTCTGGATAGTTGTTTTGAGTTTGTGCAATCTCACGAGCATGCTCTAAGAGGCTTTCTAGTTTGTGAGCTTCACTGATTTTTCCTTTGCGGCGAATCCAGTAATTTGGGTCATCAACCAGTAATTGGTCTAGTTGATTTGCTTTTCTTCGTGTACTGTTTTCGAGGTGAGGAACATATGCACGAGCACAGATAGCTAGTTGCTGGCTATGGCGTCTGATGATCCGTATGCGGGTTTTGCCGGTGGCAAGTACCTGTGGATCTAATTTTAATTTTCCAGTGATTTGCATTGCTTTTCCTGTGGTTGCAACGGGTGGATTTGAACCACCGACAAACCAGGCGTTGTGCGCGAGCTGCTCTACCGCTGAGCTACGTTGCATTGTTGTGCTACACTATTTGAGGAGGTGTTTTGTGTGGAGTAAAATTACAAATGTGATAGCAAGTGTGGTGTTTCTTGCTTTGGCAGCATGTCATGCTCAAGCAGGAAGACGTGTTGATCATGTGTCAGCACTGGTAAGTCAAACAGGCTATATTCAGTTTACACCTGACGTTAGTGTGCTTCCAGATTTGGCTTTTCCTTCTCAAGTAATTGGATCTGCTTGGGTTGTCAAGGATGGTTGGCATTACAAGATTGTGACTGCGCAGCACGTTGCTTTGGGTACGATGACTTTACCTGGAGTACTTGAAGTGTGCTCTAGTGAGCACAATTGCATTGCCTTAGATCGATTTAATGCAGTTGGGCCAATTGTTGGAGAGAGCCTTAGGCACGACTGGGCGTATTGGCAGGTAGATGCGCTGCCTGTGGGACTTAGGCCAAGCAGAATTGCTAGCAATACCGTTGTTGGTGATTCTGTTTGTGTTGTTGGTGCGCCACTTGGACGAATAGGTGAAGTTACTTGTGGAGCTATTACTAATGATATTGATGGATTCATATACATAGACGCAAGAGTCTTACCTGGAAATAGTGGTGGCCCTGTTTTTGATAGTAGGGGGTGCGTTCTAGGTATGGTTGTTGCAATGGACGATCCTGAAAACCACAGCATGAGTCCTGTTAGTAATAGTGTTCTGGTCTTAGGGACAGATAAGCTTTGGTTTTAACAAAGTACGAGTAGAGGGAGTCGAACCCTCACGAGGACAAGCCCCTACCGGTTTTAAACCGGATGCGTATACCATTCCGCCATACTCGCATAGGTTTACAGTGAGGCCATCAGATGAGTATGTTCATCTTTCGCCTTTGTATTTCAGATTTGGGCAAAGAGTAAAGTCTCTAGGGCTTTCTAGGCCGTCGTGACTCATTGCGTAACACTCTGGTCTGCTTTCCCCATTGGTACGAGCTAGCACGTAGGCCCCCCAGGGAATACCTAGGAGGCTTTGGTTTGCTAACGCGCAGACAATGAGTTCACCGCAAGAGTCGTTATTGTCGTATTTGGCTCTGTAGTCAGGATGAATCCAAACCCAGATGCCTTCTGCCATATCTCCTGCTTCTAGCATGAGACGAATCTTTCCGAGCTGAGACTCTTCTGGAGTCCAGTCTTCGAATGTGACGGTTTCGCCTTCGTATGTAAGTTTCATTGTGTATCTAGGGGGTGTGCGGTGGGTGAGCTATTCGCTCTGTAACTAAACTCTTTGCCGCAGGGGCGACTACGTCGCCCCATGGCGTGGTTCTTAGCGATTGAGCTTATGGTAAATCGCACTGCCAGCCCCGCAGCCAAGAATGGCACCGAGAATACTTGGCCAGTCTCCAGGACTGAAAAGACAGATTGCTGTTGCCCAACCTACAATATATCCAAAATAGAATTTCATGCATTACCTCATGTTAGGTTTGTCCAGTCTTGTTTTACTAAAGTGGAAAGGATTTTCCACCCCAGCTTCTTCTAGCAGGGCTTCGAGACGTGCAATTTTTTGAGATGGACTTAGTCCGTCTACAAAATAAACATCTACTACTACATCACGACCTTCGTCATGCAGCAGGTGGAATGTTACATGGTTTGAAACAGGTCCAGAAATTAGACCGAGGGCTAGTGTTTTGCATGCGTCTTGAATTTTTGGATGCATATTGGGGGAGTTGTCTACATCCATAAGTTCATGTGGTTTTGGTGCGAATCTTTTTCTTAGTTCTGGTTTGAAATAGTATAGTATTTCAAATGGGAGCAGTAATATTTTGGCTAGAATAGAAAGCATGTTTCCTTATTGATTTTGTTTCATTATGTATTGTATTTGACTAACTACCGAAGGAGAGTGTGCAATAGCTTTTAGTTGATCTTGGTCGGCATTTGCTATTGTTTTCATTTCTTCTAGGGTCGTCTTTTTAATCATTGCAACCGCTGGCAGTAGATAATATTGCCCTTTATTAGAAAGGACAATATCAATGACACCACTATCATAAGGTTCGGTAGACAATGCAACGCATGGTATTTTAATATTGTTTTTAATAGGGTAAAGTACTAAAAAGTATAAAGTCTTTGCCTGGATAATAGTTCCTGGAGTCATTAATTCTCTTCTGTTTGTGTTTCAATTAAGAAGTGGGACGCATTGTCCCACTTTAATATTAGCTAAAAGCAATGTATGCGATATAGCTTAACCAGCTGAAGTACATGCCAAGCATTGTGTAGCCAGCTTTTTTACCAACTTTACCTTTGAGAAATACGGCAAGGACGACCAGGGTGAAACCAAGCATTACCCAGCGGAGAACTTGTATTTCCGCTCCGCCTTGAAGGTGTACAGGACCGTAGACAATTGTGTAAAGTGCCAGGGGCAACCCTAGGGAAAAGCAGACATCAAAGATATTGCTGCCAATGGCATTGGCAACAGCATCTTCGTACTCGCCCTTGAGTGCATCCTTGATGCTGATGATTGTGTCTGGAACGCTGGTTGCTGCTGCTGCGAAGACGACTGTTGTGATAAACAACGGCACTTCCCAGATAGTAGCTAGACTAACGGTGGCGTGAGCCAGCAGGTGACAGAATGCACCAACTGCGCTGGTAGCCAGGCTTAAGAAGATCCATGCACGCAAGTCCCCGTGCAATGCACTGCTATCGGGGCCTTTGTCAAAGCCAATGTCATCCTTGCCGGTGGTGCCGGTCCAAAGGTCTTGCCAGAATCCCAGGGCTACTAGGTGTTCGTCTTCTTTCTCATTTTCTTCTTCGTGGTGTAGGTTTTGTATCATCAAGTACGTGAAGTACGCACCGTAGATGCTCATGAGGACCAAACCCATCCAGGTAGTTAGTTCAGCTGCACCCAGGAAGAAGATCAGGGCAAGCTCGGCTACGATGACGAAGAAGCCGTCTCGCAGGAGGACCGGTCGACTAATCTTGATATCGCTGGTAGTTGCTTTCCAGACTGTGACGGCTAGAATTACACTTGCAGGTATGAGAACAGCGTTAAAGACTGCTGAGCCTGCAGTTGTCGCGACTCCACCAGTAAACCCATCCATGTCTTTGTAAAAGAAGAGCAGAATGAGTGTAGTGAACAGCTCTGGAAGAGAGCTGCCAATGGCATTTATGGTCGCGCCTTTAACACCAGGGGCCATATTTCGGCCAAGGTAGTCAGAGGCTTGCTCGAACAGGTTGCAGGCATACATGATGCCGACACAAGCGATAAGAATCATAAATAGAGGATAGAGTGCTTCCAAGTGAACCTCAGTAGAAGGAAGTTTTAAAAAAGATGAGTCAGGCTGGATCGCGCCTACGCCAGCTATTTATCGTGTCTGACATGTGATTACATGTCTACTACAGCAGCTTAGAGATATAGCCCATAGGACCTTAGGGCTCTCTTCTGACTCAATTAAGAAGCCCGCCTTAGGCGGGCTTGAACTACTGAGCTTCAGGTGGCGTTAGCATGAATTTAGGACCGAACATTGGCTGGATGAGGTATCCCCAGCCAGCCATTTCAGTTAAGTAGCCTGTGATGTTGGCTGAGTTCTTATAGAACTCGTTTTTACCATCTGGCTCCAGGATGACGCCTTCGCCATCTTCAACCCACCACTCTTGGTAATCAAAGCACAGCCTGGTGACTGTGCCATCTTCGAAGGTGAATTGTATCTTCTTGACGGCTTTCTTCTCGGGCACCTTCTCCACAGTAGCTTTAGCTTCTGTGGTTTCTGTATTCATTTGTACCAGCCTTTGTTTGAGGTAGCCCGAAGCCAGTCGGGAAATTCGTTTAACATGCCGTCAAACAGTTGTTGATCAGTGATATTCAGGCTGGAGGCCGTGAAGACTCCAGCATTGTCGACATAGCGACCTTGCATGTTGTCAATTTGACTTAGGGTGTGGAAATCCCTTCCGAAGCCTGCAAACTGAGTGAACATCGGCAGCTTACTGCTCTTGTCTACAATGGCTAGAGAGGCGTTTCGGTCTGCGCACTCGCCGTCGGTGACGAACAAGTGAAAGACCGGGTTGTCCAAGGGGTTCTTGACACTAGGGCGACTGCTCTTGGTTTTGCCGAAGCCAAAAAGCCCTTTGGGGTTGTTGAGTGTTTCCCAGTTGATGCCGAAGGCGTCTTGAAGTACAGCTTCGAATACTGGAGCGTAGTTGGTGCCGGTAAGACGGATATTGGTGCCGTTGATGGTGACGCTACGACTGGGGTTGTAGACCACGCACTCGTGGTAGTTCTTCATGGTGACTACGCCACAGTCAACAGGCTGTGTACCAAAGGCAAAGATACGAATTTCTTTGTCATCATCAAAGTTTAGGGCGATGGCCAGCATGCGCTCGACGATTTCTTGTACGCGTCCACTACGATAGTGGTCGCGCATGCTACCACTGGTATCAATGCTAAGATAAACTTGGGCTTTGCGATTGAATAAGCCTTTTTTGGCTGCAGTGGTTTTGGCTTGTAGAACCATGCGGTTCATGTTTTTATCTTTTGCTGTCTTTGATGTAAGTTTCATAGTGGTCCTTGGGGTTGAAGCTGGAAAGAATTCACAACAAGAAGCCCCTGCCGTGGCAGGGGCTTCAGGTTTGATTTGATACAAATCAATCAGGATGGTTCACGATGCCGCTGGCCCAGCTCTTGAAGTCGTCGGGCATGCTGGCTCCGGAGTTCAAGATCTCGTTGAGGATGCGGATCTCGAGATCCGAGTACTCACCGTCGGCTTCGATGAAGGAGCGGAGGTGGGTGGCTTCGCTGGCATCGACAGAGCCATCGGCGTAGGCCCAGTCGCGCACGGCGCGACTGACGAGGTTCTCGAAGTTGGAGTCATAGGTGCAGTTGTCGGCGATGTCGAAGAGGACAGCGACTTCTTCAGCATCGACAGACCCGTCGGCGTAGATTTCGCTTTCGAGGGAGTTGACTTCGTCGGCGTCGACGACACCATCGGCCTTGACAGAGGCACTCAAGGCGGTCAAGGTTGCACTTACGAGGGAGAGAAGGGTCACGATTGTCATTGTGAGTCTCAACTGTTGGAGGAAGTTGTAGGAGATTTAATTCGAATGGCTTTAATCAAGCCCGAAGAAAAGGGGGTGCTACGCACCCCGGTTTGTGAGCTATGTGTTTCGACTGAAACTAGTAGCTTTAGGCGAGAATGCCTCTGGCCCAGTTTTCGATGGCTGTACCGTCGAAACCCTTCAGAAGGGTTTCTTCGCTTACGACCTCGAAGCGGGTGACAGGGCCACTGCGGGTGAGCTTGGCCACCGCATAGGCATTGCCATCGAGTGTTCCACCATCTGGGCGTGCCAGGTGGTCAACCACCTGAGAGCCACCAGCATCCATGCCCATGACCATGACTGTCGGGGTGTCGGTGTCGAACCGTCCGTTCTGTCCGGCGCTGACGTTTGGATAGTCGATGATTCCGACCAGTGCTTTTTCGTAGGTGTCCCAGAAGCTGGCATCGATGGTGGCTTCTTCGTTGTTGCTGTCTCCGGAGTCACCCACACCAGCATCTTCGCCGAGCTGAATACCCGTACCGGTTTTGTTGCCGAAGTAGAAGGCGTGGTGGGAGCCATCGGATCTCTGGCCGATGATCAGCAGGTCGAAATCGACTGGCTTCTGCCAACTCAGGAAGATGTTCAGACTGGCGACGTTGGGAGGGATGTTGGCGCTGGCGCCTTTTGCTGTGAGTTCCATTTTTCTCTTTCTGTTGGGGAGAATAGCAATTCGTGGCAAAGTTGATGCTTTACTACGGTTCCTGCTGGGATGACTTTTGATTGCATTTGCTTAGATTGAACAAATAATGATTTGTTCAGTTTCCAAGTTAGACTTTCTTGGTCAAGAGTCGCTTCTGGAAGAAGATCACTAAACGGAAATGCATCCGTTATGTAGGGCATGTATCCCAGAAGGTGTTGAAGCGTTAGAATTACGATGTACTTGGGTGCGTCGTAATCGAACAAAATGTGGAAGCCGTTGGGGAATCGATTTGTTGGATCATATCCAATGGCTTTCCAGTGGAAAATTGTTATCATTGGGAGCTCCTGTTGCAGCTCTCAACTAAGAAGGCGTGCTACGCACGCCTAGTTTTGCAGAATCTACTCTTCGTAGGGGTTTGTATTCACTCGAGCTGCGTATTGAGCAGGTTTGGGGAATGCATCGACGGCAGGAATCTCGGGATATAGAATCCCCCAACTTATCAGCTGAGCGCGAGTTGCGTATCGGTAGGTTGTTTGATTCAGCATGTGACCCCATTCGAATTCGGCAGTGCGGACGTTGCTTTGCACGTCGCGTCCCATGCCAACACCGACACCCTTTTCGGTGCTGCGAAGAGATTCGAACCTTCCGCCCATGCTTTCAAGCCCTCCGCCCATGCTTTCAAGCCCTTGACTCATGCGGGTACGTGGAGTCAGGTATGAAGGCTTGTTCGGAACAACGTATTCGCTCCAGCTGATGAGTCCAATACTGCCTTTGGCGTTGGTGCTGCTTCCAATTGCAGTTGCGTAACTGCGTGCTTCTTCAGTGAAGACGAATTCGCCTTCGGTGTGTTGGCTGGTGCGGATGCCTTTGACATCTTGGCTGCGATGTTGATCCAGTAGGTAGGCTCGACAGTCTTGGCGGTAGTTAGTCCAGTCTGTGTTGCCGGTCTGAACACAGACACCGTCCATAGACATAAAAAAGGCAACGCGGCCATTATGTTTGTTGGTGACACGAGCCACGAAGGGCTTTCCACGCATGTGTTCTTCAACGACGAAGAAGGTGGTTCTGCGGTGAGTGACTGTTTGGAGAGTCTTGTCGTTGCAGATGAGAGAGAGGTTCATAGTGTACTCTGGGCAAAGGGAGTACCTAGGTGGATCCACCGGTCCATTTGGCTCGAGCTGAAGCGTGGCAGCTTCTGTTTGAGTTACTCCGGACTAGTTTCACCACCAGGGCAGGTGTCGCCACAACACCTGCTTTTTCGGTTGTGCCTGAAAATGTTAGGTTGTCGGCGTTATGCCGCTCACAAAAGAAGCCCCGCTAAGCGGGGCTCTAACTCCAAAGGAGTTTACTTGACAGCGGTGATCATACCTGCACCGATGGTACGGCTGCCTTCTCGAACTGCAAAACGAGTACCTACGTCCATGCCTGCATCTTTCATCAGCTCTACGTTGCAGGTGATGCGGTCACCTGGGGTGCAGATCGGCTGTTCAACACCATCTTTGTCGATGGTCTGGATGGTGCCGGTGACATTTGTTGTGCCGAAGAAGAACTGGGGCTTGTAGCCGGGTTTGAACGGATGAACTCGTCCACCTTCTTCTGCTGTTAGTGTCAAGAAGTCACAAGTGAAATTCTTATAGCTTTTGATGGAGCCGGGGAACGCCATGACTTGACCAGTACTGATTTCGTCCTTGGCGACGCCACGGAGAAGTAGACCGACATTCATGCCGGCTTCGGCAGCAGGGATGTCCTTACGGAATGCCTGCGTGCCCGTTACCACGACTTCACGTTCTTCTCCAAAGCCGATGATTTCGACTTTGTCTCCGACTTTGACACTGCCGCGATCGACACATCCAGTGACGACGGTTCCTCTGCCTTTGATGGAGAAGACGTCTTCGATGCTCATGCGAAATGGGCTGTTTAGGTCTCGCTCGGGCTGTTTGATGAGATCGATTGCATGCATCAAGTCCAGGATGCATGCGCATGCTGGATCCGTGTGGTCTGCGCCACCTTGGATGGCTTCCAGGGCCTTGAGAGCAGAGCCGAAGACGAAGGTGACGTTTTCGAAGTCGTTGCTCTCTAGGATCTCTTCGGCTTCCATCTGAACAAGCTCGAGGATTTCAGGGTCTTCTTGCATGTCACACTTGTTGACAAACACAACCATGTGCTTTACGCCGACTTGACGCGCGAGCAGGATGTGCTCGATGGTCTGGGGTTCAGGACCCTGAGAGCCATCGACGAGCAGGATAGCGCCGTCCATCTGGGCTGCACCGGTGATCATGTTCTTGATGTAATCGGCGTGACCTGGACAGTCCATGTGGGCGTACTCACGCGTGCTGGTCTCGTACTGGATGTGTGCGGTGTTGATGGTGATACCGCGAGCCTTCTCTTCAGGGGCGTTGTCGATCTGATCGAAGTCAACAGCTTTGGCGCCGTTCTGGCTGGCCAGGGTTGCGCTGATCGCCGCAGTCAGCGTGGTCTTGCCATGGTCGACGTGACCGATGGTGCCGATGTTGAAGTGGGGCTTATTGATGGTGGTTTCGGTTTGCATTGTTATTTTTTCTCTGTCTTTTTAAGTGTTGTGAGTTTTGGTTAAAGAAGAGGGCACCAGGCAGGCGTAGAGCATTCTTTGCGCTTGTTGTAAGGCCTGCAGCTAGTGGTAATAGGTCGGTGAGGGAACAGAGTTTGGCTTGCCCAGCTTTTGGAATCGGTTGTGTTGGCTGTGTGGGCGCACAAAACCGCCTTGTCATCTCTGCAAAAGCTATCAGTTGGATCTGGATCGTGTACTACGCGATGCGCAGGACAGTCCATACAATTGCTAGGAATTGCTATCTTTGAATTTGCGGACTGCTTGGTGTTCATAGAGTTTTGTGTCATTGGTTCCTCTTGAAAAACAGTGGGACGGATGGGATTCGAACCCATGGTGCAGCATTATCTGTGTCAGATTAAAAGTCTGGTGCCTTCAACCACTCGGCAACCGTCCCTAGTGTCAGGTGATAGATTCACGATCTACGAGCCCAAGGACCCCAGGGGCTCTACGGCTATCTATCTTACGGCTCCTGCAGCCGGCTTTTACAGAGCTGTATAGTTTTTCCACAATAGTGTTTCGCTTGACTGCTGGTGATCACTGCAGTTTTGGCTTACTGGTATTGCTTCATAAGGATATCACTCCTTTTCTTCGTCAGGGACTACAGTCCTGACTAGCTAGAGATAAACTAGCGCGTCTTGAGTTCATCTGGAGAGATGTAGAACATTCCGGGCAGATAGTCCGCGTAGGAAACTGTTTGTACTTGCTCATAGATTTTGGCATTGCTGCCGTCTGTTGGGATCATCCACCAGTATTTGATTGGACGTCGAGGCGTCCCTCTCTTTCCAAACTTGTCCTTAATGGCACTGTGGATGATTTGTTCGGGTGTTATCTCCACATAGGCTCCATAATCTCCTATGATTATTCCATTATAGCCATTGGAGAGTTGAAGTCCGCTTTTGAGAAAGAGTTTTCGACCGTCGCCTTGTTCAGGTAATGGCAGCTCGGAATGATAGTGATGGCGCAGCATATTGCTGACGCCTTCTTCAAATGGCCAGTAGTATTTTCTGTGAGGCCATATTTCTCTAGCTTTTCTTTCTGCTAGTGCTTGTTGTAAGTTCATTGTACTCCTTAGCGGGTGCTTTGAATAGCGACCCGATCAAGGGGAGCCACGCAAGTGGCTAAGAAACTTGAATTTGTACTGAGGTTGTAATTCTTGCAGGAATCGCCTTAATGGCTGTGAATGGCCGTGGATTACCGTATTTGGGTTTCATCAGGTCTGCAATTGCACGTTCCCATTTCTGCCGGTCGGTAAACACCTTGTAGTTGATGCTTTCGACTGTATGAGCGGGGTAGCCGTGACCTGGGTTGGTTCGACTACGTTCGTCACCAGGAATGTGCGTGCTTACAGTGGTGATAATTGCCCAGTGTGGTTCGTTTGGAATTGACATGGTTTCCTGTATGTTTTTAGAAGTGGAACCCCTGATGAGTTTCGAACTCATATCCCCCTCACTTTCCACTTAAGTGTACTTGTTGTGGGTGCACGGTTTTGAATCGTGTGCCTATGCCGATTAGGCCACAGAGGTAAGGGTGAGTGCAGTTCTAATTCTGAACTTTCCGTGCATGCACTCGTTGCCAGCAGAAAACATAGGACTGTATTCTTGCAGTCTACCTTAGGGCATTGACCGGTATAGAAGTACCTAACTATGGCTTACATCTACTTGTATATCAGCTTCGAATACCATTCGATTGCCGTTTTGGCTAAAATTCTTCAGGTACAAGGATGCTTGATTATTTCCTTGACTTACCCTACGTACTTTCGTACTTCGTGGCTTTTCAACCAGCGAACCCCTTATGTTCCTGCTTCTAGCTTCTGGAAGCTTGCTATACTCCCTTGGTGGGCAATTTGCTAGAATTCGGCAGACGCGTGAGATTAGGGGACACGCCAAGAACTGTAATTTTAGTTTAAAGCCTCTGCGCCACGTCAAGGCAATTACTTGCAGAGGAATTGGGGTGACTAAGCCACTCAATATAAAAGTCCGGCTAAGCCGGACTCAGTGCTTACTTGGGCACATTTAAAATGTTTGTGAATTGTTGCGCTAGACTGGGTTTGCCGTAGAGCTCACAATACTGTCGGTGGCTTGACCAACCGGCATTGCAGGTACAGGTAGGTGGTTCTTCAAAGAGAGCCTTTTTTTGAAGGCTCTTGGTGAGGGCGGTTTCTTCTTTTTCTCTCAAAAAGTTGATTTCTTCTTGAGAGAGGGAGTCGGGGGGTTTTGCCATCAAGTTTTTGTATTCGACAGCATCTTCTTCACTCAAGGTTGCGCAGACCAGGTTTGTGACTCGTTGTTCCATATTCATGAATTACTCGTGTTGCGGTGTGAATACTCAATTTAAAAGCCCGCTTTTAGCGGGCTCTGGCATCAAGGATTTGGCAATGGCTTTGTAAAAGCATACCAAATGGCCTTTATTATTGTTGCTGGTTTTCTGAGTTTGGAATCTTTCTTTAAGTTTGATTCGGGATCAACAATTGGATTTGCTTTTCCAAACATTGGAGCCAAGCCGTTTTCGAGTCGCCTCTTTTCCCACCAGACGAGACCTTCGAGACCAAGGCTGACAGCCAGGGTAGCAAGCGTGCTACCAATGAGACTGATGACACTCTTGCTGATGAAGGTCAAGAAGGCAGTGATTCCGAGGAATACAATGACGTCTGTGATGAGTCGGTGGCGGATAAGCCACGCCTTCATCCAGGGTGGCAGTTTGTGAACGGTTGCAATCAGACTGATTACGACACTGAAAGCTAGCGCAAAGCCTGCTGAGAAAATGTCCATGAGGATCTCCAGGGGTGGCGTTGGAGGGTGAGTAGTTCGTCGGGCTGACTTCAAGAAGATTGCTCGAGCTCTTCTGACGTTACCAAGCCTGTACGGTTCAGTGGTGTACCGTAGCGACATGAGCGATGCATCGCTCAGAGGTTTAGAATGCTCCAGAATTCTTGCTCAACAGCTACAATGCATTTAAAAGCTAACATTGATAGTGCGAAAATAAGCAAGATTGCGAACAAGCAACCTGTTCTTTCTAGCCAGTCGCAAACTTTATTTAGAGCAGCATATACCAAGATGGCAAGGCAGGCTGAAATAAACATGGTTTGTCCTGATATAGAAAATTAGAGGGTGGTTTTACCCACCCTCATAATCTGATTTCTCTTTTGCAAATCAAGATTACAAAAGAGAAGGAAGAGAAGACTGAGATTAAGTCTTCTTGTGGTCATTCTTTAATTCCCGTACCGATTAGGCTGCGAGGCCTAATAGCTAAGAACGTGTCCACCTGTGTTGCCACAGGTACATGCCACAGCCACTGGTCTTTTGAGGGTTCCAGTCTCCCTTACTATGAGCTGATCGGCGCTTTCTTGCATTTGTGGAATTGCGGGTCCACATATGCTTTCTAGCTACCAAGTATTTTGTCCTTGCGGGACTCCATACACCAAGGACCTCTTGAGGCTTGGTCTTAGGCTGCTTTCACTTCATAGTCGTCAAAGACTTTTGCGTTTTGATTCCGTTGTTTAATTTGGAGTGCTCGATTTACTCCGAGCGTGAGCCCAGACTGAGAGAGTGCTTTGACGAGTAGGTTCGCAAACTTTTGGTTTGCAAAGTCCCACACTCTCTCGTGGCATTCGGCGTAGCCGCCTTTACCGGTGTCATTGGATTCCAGGTTTGTGACCTTTCATCCTCCGTACTGCTGCGTGCCCTATGGTTCTACCCAATTGGACTATTTGGGAGCTGGCTTTGCTCCTTATGAACGCAACTTCTCTTGACTTTCCTCGTTCGTTGCATGGATTTGGATGGAGGTAATCCTTCCCAGGACCTCTTCACGTGCTTCCTTACGAATAGTATTGCTACTGCTCCGGGTTAGACATCGCTTATCTCTCCATCCTACAACTTACCGACTATCCCACCACTGAAGTGATAGTCCAGGTTTTAACCTGAAGTCTGAGATTGCTTAGCTGGACCTTAGTGCAAGCACTAATTGGCGGGAGTTTGTCTGTTCTCCCTTTCCTGCGTTACCGCAGATTATCCTAATGGACGCTAAGCCGCCCCAGGGCCCTGTCCCGAAGGACCAGACACCTGGCTTGGGTATGATCTGTAGAGCCTCGTCCTAGACTCCTTTTTGGAGAACAGTGTCTAAGTTTCAGATCAATGTACTTTGCTCATGTGGTCAGGCTTCTGGACTCTAGGAGTTGCAGTACCTTTGGACATGAAGTCAAGCTTGAGTAGGTAACCACCTACTCTCGCCCCACAGGTGGCGCTGCGCGCCACCCATGAGTATACGTTTGCATTAGCGCAACTGGTCGAAACTGGTACCAATTTCGTACGGAAGTTGCTTTTAAATGCATGTTGTATAAATGTACCTCTACAAGGAGGGTAAGACGGGTCCACCGGCCATTTTAACCGTCGGTCTTGTTTGGTTGAACGGACTCGGTGATTCTCGCCTACGGCTACACCTTGTCACCCCACAAGCAGCGCTACGCGCTGCTAAGATGGTGTGTTCTCTCAATTTAAGACCCTCCTTTCGGAGGGTCTTAGGAATCTTTCAATCCCGGCATTTGTCGAATTAGGTCTTTGTTCTCTTATTCAAGAGCAGTTCAGACCTTGAACTACTGTTTGTTACTGGAGATAGAAAACTCATCTCCCCTAGTCGTCTATTTAGGCCCTGCTGTGTACTTTTGCCGGGACTTATTTGAGCCGATTAGATTTTTGGTGTTTTTAAGATATTGATAATTCGATAAATATCAGAGTGGATCCTACTTAATGAAAACACTCGATTGTGAATTTTAATGTTTCTGATTTTTCCGACACTCATGCCAAGCACTTGTTTCATTGCTGCAGGAGTGAATTTCAGAATGGTTATCAATGCCATTGCATTTAAACATGAGCCTTCCAGGCTTGGGAAACCACAGACTCCCCAGTTGATTTCAGCTGGGTTGTTGATTGTTGGCTCTATTTCGTGTTCGCAAAAGAGCATTCGTTCTTCTGGATCTTTAGTTAGTATAAACCAACCAGTTCCAGGAGCGTGTCCAATGGCAATTGGATTTTCGTTACCATAAGCATGTTTTTGCAAGAGATTTGATGGGACCCAGGACCCCCAGGTCCTTGGATCCAGGGTGTATGGTGCGAATGCTTTGAGATTCATTCTTTTTCCTGTTGGTTAGGGTGATTTAGCATTGAGTAAAAACACTTGCTAAGATCATCACTACGCAAAGTATTTGGAAAAAGCAATATACTGAATGCAGAGGGTGATCTGGACTGTGCACTATCTAAACCAAAAGTACAAACTTGCAGCGATCGTTAGAAATCCGAAACCTCCTATAAGGATAGCAGGAAAGGTGTATCCGGCTGCATATAGTGCTATGCCAAACGGTATGGTGCTGGCGACCATAATGCCAGCACTAATGAAGTAGAGAGTTATTGTGGCTAGCATCGCCATAGCTCCGACTCCACTTCCAGTATTGCTACTGGGCAGGCGGGCTGTAAGGAATAGTACCGCCAATCCAAAGATAAAAAGTAAGATTCCAATTGTGGTAGCAATGGTTACCATAGTCGTCCTGATTGTTTGTTAAGAGTGGGTGATCTGAAGGGGATTTGAACCCCAAATCCAGATAGTTTTTCCTGTGTTTTATCCATGATTCCCCAAGTGAGACTTGCTGGAAGGTTATCTCCATGAGTAGGTTGCCGAAACGCTACTAACTTTAAAGGTCTCTAAACTACAGATCACCCTTAGCTCCTTTTAATATGGGAGCTTGTAGATTTCAATTGAGTTAATTCGTTCACTTGTAAGTCTTGAGGAAGTGATTCGACCTGACTCCCAAGCGTCTTTAATCTCTTGGATCAGGGAAGTTGCTTCTTCAAGGGTCGCAAGTTCTAGTTTGCTGTAGGCGGAACGATACAGTCTGGTTCCTGTCCATAAGCTAATATAGGCCCAAGCACCTGGCTTGGTGACGCTTTTTAATCTTAGTGCATACAAGATGTCTCCTTGGAACTTTATGGCAAGTTCATGTGTTGCAATCTGTTCAAATTCTCTAGAAATTGACGGAGAAACTTACGCACTTTAGGCACCTTCATCGCCTTTTAGCATTTGGCTGTAAGCTAAGATCCATGGAATGTCTCTTCTTGCTATTTTACATCTAGCTTCTGTAACCAGGGAGCCGAGAGCTTCTTCAAGCTCTCTTTTTTGTTTTTGCTTTATTTGTTTTGCTCGTTGTGCTGCACTGCGTCTAATTGGTTCGGCCAGGCTGGCATCTACTGCCCTAAGAGCAGCGCGTTCGTACATATGTGAGCGCAGTGCAATGTCTCTTCTTGTTTGGCTGACATGCATAGCCATAGTTTCCGTAGAGTCGGTATATGCTGCTTGATCAGCGGTTCTTCTACCGTCTTCTTGAATTGCCCCTATGTCGCTGACATGAATGTGCGATCCTAAAACTTTTCCTAGGGTTGCAGTTGTAAAATTCTTTCCTAGGAGTTTTGTTGTGAGTGGTATCATGGTGGTCCTTTGTTGGGAGGCGCAAAGTCCTCAAAGAGAAGCCCCTGGGATAGGGCTTCTCTAAAAGCATGTATGGACCACCACAAATACTCACAATAAAAAGCGGGCTACGCCCGCTCTAGCTTCAATTGGTTTGCTTCTTACTCCAGGCTCTAACAAGGCCTTTTGCATGGCGATCGTGATTGTTGTAGAACCAGTTTTTGCATGATTCACAATATTCATTGCCATTAAGGCTGTTGATCCAAGTATTTTCTGGGTCAAGTGGATTTTCGCAGCGTGTAACTGCGCAGCAGCCATGTCGATTTCGCTCAGCGTAGCTCTGATATTTTGGCATTGGTGCGCTCTTGGTGGGTTTTGACACATGCACGGACAAGCTGGATAGCCAGCTCTTCGTTAGCAAGCGTTTCGCTTTGAATGACGCAGGCTTCACTATCATGAAGCATGATGTGTCCTTTGATTTCTTCTAAATTGTCATTGATAAGCTTAAAGCTATAGCCATCGATACTGGCAGCAGCCAGGAGTGCTATCAAGGCTACTGAGATGATGCCGAAACGGACATTTGTCATGATTAGGTCCAGGGCGTATGGTGTGTTGGGTGCTGAAGCCAGAGTTGATAGCAGATTTTATCAAGGCGGTCGAGTCTGAGAACCCGATTGTCACGCTCACACCAAAGTTTGTTCCCTTGGCGTGAAGCGCGTTTTTGCAGTTTTTTGCTTCTGGAAATTCTACGTATTTCCACTGGATCCACAGAGCTCTTAATAAGCTTTATTTCATCGGCTTCTAGGAGGTAGAGAGAGTATGTTGCCATGTGTTAACCAGGTGCAGGATAGGTGTTTTTGGTCGGCTTCGTGTTGGCAACCAAAACTTTTTACGTACAGGGTGTTTTATACGTTTTAAGAAATGAATTAGTGGACACTTTTTATAGTATACTATTTCATCAGGTTTCCATCCTGTTTGACGAACGGTGTTGCAGTCATGACATGCAACGCGATAGTTGCCATCACTGTTTTTGCCACCCTTGCTAAGTGGTATTACGTGTTCAAGGGTAGCAATGCGATGTTGCTGGTCAGGAGTATATTCTGTGCGATTGCAAAGCAGGTACCCACACCAGCAACATCGTGAACCATCGCGAGCTTGAATGCGTTCTGTTCTTCTTCTGTTGCTCATCAGTATTTGTTGCACGTCCAGCCGTGCCATGCTTTTCTGCTGTTGAAGCCTTCAGTGCTGGTGTCAGCATAAGCAAGGCCTGTTTCCGTGAGAAACATCTTGCCGCCTTTTACGTTAAGAAGCCCCATAGTGGCAGCGTCTCGAACCAGCTGGAAAGGTGGATCGAGTTTTGGAAGTGTTGCCCATATGGCCATACCATGTTGATTCAACTTCTGGCATTGGCTTTTGATGTACTCTAGGTCAGAGAGTTTGTTTAGCAGGTCTTGTATTTCACTAGAGATTTGTTCGAAACTGTGCTTGTGTAGGAGTGCAGCTCCATTGTGTTGTTCACATAGCAGTTTGTAGGAGCCACCGATGATAGGCTTGTAGTAGACAGCCCAGGGGCTGTCTACTTCTTGACCTTTGGTACTAAACCATGTTGCGATCATTTGTCCACAATGGTAGACATTCCCCTTGTATGTGGGGCTGCAATGCCATGTACCTGCAATGAGGATTTTGCCATAGGCGCGATGTGTTGACTGCTGCTTAATGTTGATGCTGATGGCAGTGCAGCAAGTGCAGCCGATGCTGATTTTAGTACCATTGGCGCGCTTAAGAAAATAGGCAGTATTACCACCGCAAGCACAGCTGGTGGGTAGAGTAACGATGCTGTCATTGACTTGAAGTTTCATGGTGACTCTTGTGAGAATAGAGTGGAAATACTCAATAAGTAAGCCCCCTGATGGGGGCTGGGTTAGTTTGATTGCTACTTGGTGTTTCTGTCGTTGAAGCCTTCAGAGAAGTTTGCTAGCCAGTATTCACTGCCTTTAAGAGTCAGGGCGAACTTGTCATCTTCATGTTGGATGACATATTCGTACTTGATGGTGCATCACCCAGGGCTTGTATGGTGTGTTGAATGCCACCTACTGTCCATGCTGCTTCCCATGCTTCTGGACTTTCAGCAGGCCAGTTATTGTCCATGGCGAGGCATACCATTTGTTGGACGTTCAAGGGTGCAACCTGTATGGGATGTTGCCGCTATCGATCCATGCTCGGCACTGTTCTTTAGAGGTGTAGCTGGTCCATCGGGCGTAAGGCATGCCTTCGGGGGTCTTGGTGCCAATGTAGTAGCCAGCTCGGCTTTTAAGGATTTGTGGTGGATATGGATCTCTGGAGATCCAAGTAGGTACGGGGTTTGGCATTGGTGGTTCCGTGGCGAATGAGTGTAAGTACTCATAGAAGAAGGCCCCTTACGGGGGCCTTAGTTACAATAGCTCGTGTAGGTTCTTGTGATATTTTGCGCGGGCATTTCTGCATTTGAACCACGTATCGGCTGTGCCTCCGAGTTTCAACCCAGCTGTTGCAGGCTGTACATACCCAGGTGTACCTTGTGTGTAGTAGCCACTGCTGGTGCCAAAGGTCATGGCCAGCATATAGTCTGCATCATGTGCTACTGGTGTGTTTCTGGCTTTAAATCCAGGAATGACTTCAATTTCTGCACCTTGGTCAATGGCAGCTTGGATGTCAGAGAGGGTGTTGTACCCGACCACGTCGCTCATGAGTTTGTGGTAATAATTGCTGATTCCTCCTGGACTACGATATCCTGTACTTAGGTACTTGCAGTCTTTGAAGTAGGCAGGCAGCACGAGTTTGAGTGCTTGTGCGTGTCTTTGTAGGTATAGCTGAACGGCTAGATGGTCAGCCCACGCTGCCCCACCGCTAATAAGTCGAGTGGGTTTCCACTGGTACATACGCAGTCGAGTTGCAGCGTACATACGTCTGTAGAGTTCTGGACTCATGTGTTGCGCGTCGTCTTTTCTGCCGGCACTACCAATGATTGCTATTGTGGTCATAATATCTCCTGTTCCACAAGGGAGGCTTTGCCTCCCTAGTTATCTAGCTCAGCATATGCAGCTAGCATGTCATTGGTATGTTTAGCAGCAAGTATTGCTTGCATATTTACTTCTTGTGCTATTTGGTCTGCAGTTACTCGTATTGCTGATTTTCTGAAAGAGTTTTGATAAACTTCAATGGTATGCTGGTCATATCTAGGAGTTTTTTCATAAAGGTGTATGTCAAGATAGTCTTGATGGACATCTTGGATAGTGACATATCTGTTTTCAAACAGGTAGTGTTCTTGTGGATAGATTTCTCCTTGAAGCCCATTAGGAGGTATGGCTTTATTCTTTCTGTAGAGCAAATAGCTTTTGAGAAAGTAGCCAGCTGCACTAGCGCTGGCTGCAAAGAGAGTTAGTTCTTGTGGGGTTAGTTCCATAGTTGCTCCATGAGTTGCAGTCGTACTCATAGAAAAGAACCCTTTCAAGGGTTCTTATTGGCGTTCAGCAAGAAGTGCTTTTACTTGAGCTTCTAAGATTGCAACTCTCTCTCTGAGATTTGACGGCTTTAACTGAGTGTACGTGAGTTCTATGTCGTCGTTGTTTTTTTCTAGAGAAACTTTTGCTTCTCTTAGACTTATGTCTACGTTGCGGCACAAGTATCTTATCTTTGCTATTTTCCCTACTGGGCTTCTTCCGGTGATGTCCTTATAGGCTGCTTCTGTGTCTAGGTAGTTTCTTTCCAAAGCTGCCCAACAAAGAGCTTCTCGCTCATTCGTCAGGAACATAAGATATTGAATCTTTTCTTCTTTGTTCATGAGTTCTCCAGCCAGTTGTCAGCAGCTACTCCAACTGTCACAAAACTGAAGTATGGCAAGTACAGCGTATTGCCATTAGAGTATGTCAGCTCAATGCCCGATGGGTAGCGTGTTGTTGAGATGGTATTTAGTTCGATTAGGTTCATGGTAGTCCCAAGATTAGTTTGCTCATAAAGAACAGGCACCCAGTGGGGTGCCTTAATTACAAACTGCGTATGTAGAGAGCAGGTTACTTGCGCTCGTCTGGTTCACCGCAGTACGAACACTGGTCTTCGCCATGTAGTTCGTAGTTGCAAATCGGTGGACCTTCGCCTCGGTAGTTTGGGCAGTGCCAACCAAGTACTGTGTCACCAAGGACAATGCAGCCACTAAGGATTGTCCAGACGGGCTTGGGAGGGTTGGTGTGTTCTCTTAGCTTGTGGATAAGATCTTTGTCGCAGCTAACGCCCTGTCCGTGATTCCATTGCGCGAGGGCTTCAGCGGCTTCGAGCAGCAGCTGTTTTGTAAGTTCTTTCATTGATTCTCCAGAACTGTTAGTGCTCAAAGAAGAAGGAGGCCTGTGGCCTCCTGTTTTCAATTGTATTTGGCGCGAAATAAGCGCTTGATGAGCTCCCGCTTGCCTGCACTGTGTTCGCCAGGAAGACGCTGGACTGTGTTTTCAGTGCCAGTACGAGTGAACAGGTAAACAACGTCGTTGACACGGCTGAGGTTTAAGATATCTTTACCGTCGCGCGCACCACACATCCACATGCTTTCTTTCTGTAGCTTATTGTGCTTGTCAGCTTGCTCTTTGATAAAACAGGTTGAGTAGTTGCTGTAGGTTGCAACAGCAATTAGGTTATCGAATGGATTCATTGTTCTCTCCTGAGTCTGAATCTCACAAGAGAAGGCACCCTACGGGTGCCATGGATTTACGCGGGAGAATATCTTGTAGCTCTGTTTTCCACTTCTTTTACATTCATAAGAATAGCGCCAGCTATTGGACATATGTGAATTTTGCCAGACGGATCTATGAAGGTAAATGTCATGCTGTCATGAAGCATGACTGTGCCACTGGCTGGGTAGGAACTTGGGTTGCTTCCATGCTTGATACAATTGTAGCTATGGATAGCCATGCCACAGTAGTTTGGTATATGCATTAGGTTCTCGTTGAGGTTTGTGTTTTATTCTGCTTTCCAGAACAGTTGGAGCCAGGAGACAGGAACCTGTTTAGTTTGCATTTGCTTGCATGATAGAGCAGGGAGGTTTCGTTAGCTTCGTAGCCGGTGACTTTGTCATCCAGTACTTGCACGCTGGTGAACATACCGAGGGCTTGCATGTCCTTGAGTTCGATATTCTGTTTGTGAATGCACTTTGTGCATTCTTGGTTGAGGGGCCACCACATGATGTAGTTGTTCCAAGCCCTTTCATAGTTGCTCATAGTTCTTCTGGGATGGTGCTGACACCACCAGTCAGCAGGGGAGTGAGAATGTAGATTATGAAAGAGATTTCGTGGCCATTGAGAGCTGCGAGCAAGGCGAAACCAAGAATTGTTGTTCCTGCTACTGCAATTGCTCTAAGTAGAGGCATGAGGTGGTCCTGCTGTTGTTTGGATAGTACAAGCATAGCAACAGGTGCTAGTGGACGGAAGAACGCACCCGCACCTACAGCAGAGAGCGTATCCTCGACGCCTGATACGTCGAGGAGTTTGTTTCTTGAGTTTCATTGTTCCTCTAGTTCTTGTATCCTGGCTTCTAAGGCCAGGATTTTGTCGATTAGGATTGCAGTAAAGTTCCTACTACCTGTTTGCAGCTGGGTAGTAGCAGCCTGTAGGTTGTAGTGATGAAGTCGTAGAGCCATCATGCTTTCAGAGAGTGAGCATCCGGTACGACGTCGTAGTTCCTTGACCTTTTGAATTTTGGTCATTGTTTTTTCCAGTGGGTTGTAACGGTGTTGAGCTTTTTCTGCTTGCGAAGCCAATTCATGGATCGACGGATGTTGCGATCGCCTCGTTTGATCCAGCATCTTGTCCATCCGTCTGAGTGTCGACGTGCCACGTAATACGGCATGTCATTGACAGTTCCTCGTTCGATGGTGGTGAAGTTTCTCATCGTTTTTCCTTAGTGAGCATGGATATGAATTTGTCTCGCTCAGAGAGAAGTTTCACAAGGCTGGTTTGTAGGTCGTCTGCTTGTCTGTTGATTTCAGTAATCTCAGCGCGAATCCACTTGTTGCTGTTGATGATTCGCAGGTTGGTTAATTTGGCAAGTTTGTAGATATCGAAGGTTACAGTTCCATCGTCGGTTTTGCCTTCGATCTGCAGTTCTTCGTAGTAGAAGCTGAATGCCTCGTGATACCAGGTGACACCAGTGGCCTGCGCTAGGGTGTATGCTGTTTTGCGAGTAGCCGAGTCGGCAGGGCAGAGAGTTTCGTTCCGGATCTTCCAGCAGCCCTTTTGAAGAAGGTCGACGAATGCTTTGCCAATGAGTGGTTTGGCTTTCGTCCGGAGTTTTGCAGCCTCGACCTCAAGTCGAGTTGCTTCAGCAAGCATTTCTTGGAAGTTCATCGTTTCCTCGCGTGTTTGTAGTTCGCGGGCACCTTTATCCCCTCCACAGGCTTATGTAGTTTACGTCCATAAGGACTAGCTTCTACTTGTAGAGTCTGATTACCAGTAGAGAGATTTCTCCGGATAGCAAAGACTCGTACTCGGATTGTAGTTCCACTTGGGTATTGGATGTCGAGTTCATCACGAACTCGAGCTCTGGAGAGCCTGGAGGCAGGTACTTGTGTACGTACTTGCCTGTACCAGTGTCCCCGGCTGTGCTGGGGCGGCCAGCCGTAGATTTCGATGCTTGTGGACATTTTGTCGCCATGGTGGTAGGTGCAGTTCCTTACTTGTTGAAAGCGAGGTTCTAGGCCCTGTGTGGAAACGCAGTAAGTACAAGTACTTAGCGTCAGGAACGTTGGAGGGAGCGGAAGGAGTGCTTGTATGTTCGTGGAATTAGGTGAAAAACAGTTTGTGATGGTTTATGATGGTTCGTGGTGCTAAGCCCTATTTCAAACTTCTCCTACTTGTATCACTTCTAAGCAAAAGAGACCGGTTTCTAACACTTTCGTGCAGTTTAGAACAAGAGTCTCCCAGGGAGACTCATTTCGTGTCTATTTCGACAAGTTTTGTTTAATATGAGATTTCCAGCATCTTGAAAGTTGACTTATGTCTTTAATTCGTTTACGGTGAGCTTATGAAGACTAGTACAAGACACAAGACGATAGACGGAGTAGCACTCAAGCAATGTTATGATTGCAAGAGGTTTAAGCCTGTGGGGGAATATGGTCGGAATAGCGCAGCTAAAGATGGCTTGATGGGAAAATGTAGACCTTGCGCCAAGGTTTCTCGGGCCAAGTACTTTCCTCCTGAGAAGAGACGAGAGTACAACTATACCTATAGGAAATCCGCAGTGGGGAGATATAAGAAGTGTAAGCAAAGTGCTTTAGATAGGGGTAAGGATTGGAGTCTTGCCTTGGAAGAGTTCAAAAGTTTCTGGCAAAAACCTTGTGCATACTGTGGAGATATAGTGGAAACCGTGGGTCTTGATCGTGTGGACAATAATGTGGGTTACCAAGTCGACAACCTGGTAAGTTGCTGTTGTTTCTGTAACGTGGCCAAGAACAACCATTCTAGGGAGTTCTTTTTGGATAAGGTTAAGAAGATTGCATCGAGGGTTTAGAAGTCTCTCACTGCGTTCGAGTCATGCTCAGATAAGCTAAAAAGAGTGGAGTGGACTCCGCTCACCCCCTATCGGGGGTTCGCCCCCCGTTGGGGGGCTGGCTCTATACACAGGGCAAGCTTTGCTTGCCTAGGTAAATAAAAACCCTCCCGAGGGAGGGACATGCTTAGTCGGTCGGCATGTTGTTGGACTCTGCAGTCTCGGTTGTAGGTGTAGGTGTAGGTGCAGGGACGTCCTTGGTCATCGAGCTGGCGATGAGTGCCCGCAGACGAGCCCTGGCAAGGGTCGTGAGCTTGCCATCGGCATTGATGCTGGACTCCTTCTCCAAGATGGCATCGGCCTTGTCAGAGTTGATGGCCAAAGCATTGGCCATCAGGTCTTCATCTGTAGCGGCTGGAGCTGCTGTTCCGGCACTCTGTGCGTTCGGGATGTTAATCCACAACTGCGTCGTTGCGGTCCATCGTCGGTTCCCATCGGCATCCGTAGACTGACGGGTATCGCGCGGCGCGAGGTGCTTGCCGAACTCCAGGCCGAGCTTGGCGAACTCGTTGGTCAGGGCACCCAGGAGTGCGAAGCGCTTCCCGACGGCCTGGCTGCGACGACGATCGTTCTCTTCACGAGGAAGGTTGCGATTCACCCCGACGAAGAGGCTGTTGTCGAACGACAACTGATAGTTGCCGTTGGCTTCGTTCCGGATGATGCGGATGTCGCACTGCAGGCTCTCGTGGAGAGAGTCCCTGACGCGCTCTAAGATTGCTTCGAAGGTTTCTTCGCCGACTGTGAAGCTCTTCTCGGTGGGGGTGATGACTGGCATGATAGCTCTCCAAGTAGTTGTAAAACCCAGGAACGGGTCTCATAAAAAAAGGGCCCTTACGGGGCCCTCAGACTAGCTGTACATTGTGTTGTCGACTGTCGCCTCTGGGTTCTTCTCCAGCACGCTTGTCCAGTGCTTGATTTGCTCGTCGAGCTTGCCTTTCTTCACTCCCTGAGACAGCATGTCCCAGGTGCTCTTGGTGACGAGGCCTGTTCCGATGAGGATTGCGCTGACCGGCAGGAGGATAGTTATCGTCCAAGTCATCAATTCCGACAAGGGAACGACGGTGAATGCTACGACGGTAGCTATCATACCTCCGCCAAAGATAAAGCTGGCAATGGCGAATGCAAGGCGGTTGCTGTCTGCAGGGTCTGACATGGTGGGCTCCGGTTGTGAGGGACGAAATGTCTCAAATAAGAGGGCTCCCTGCGGGAGCCATACAAAGGAGTGTGGCGATGAGTTTCATGTATTCTCCGAAACGTTGCAGAGTGGGGCTCAGTGCTGCACGTTAACTGCGATGCCGTTGTTGAAGATGTAACCCATAATGGTTACATCTTCGTTTGGTGCCTGACCATACAAGCCGTGCTTCGCTGCCAAGTTGCCGAGAAGCTTAGCAAGGGTTTCTGGTGAAAGCTCAATGACTTTGAAGTTAGTCATTGAGTATGGTGAGTGCAGGTTGTGCGCGACTTTGATGGGCATTTTCCCTCCTGGACTGAGTCATAAAATAAGGGGTCCTACGGACCCCATATTCTTGTAGCTATCGGCTACAAACGTATTTATCTCGCCATTGCTCGCGAAACTTGTACTCACTCTTGTTGAGTCGGCCACGTGGGTGCCGACCCGTTGGGAATTTCAAGCGTACGTTCCGGAGTAGACTTTGGAACACTTTATTCCACTCGGACTTGTATTTCTTGAATTGTTCTTGGCCCGTTTGGCTTTCCCAGGCTACGAACCTGTTTGCCACGGCTGCTCTTATAGCCTGACGAAGGTAGTCAGGCCCCCATGGTTGAATACCACCCTTTTGACGCTGAGTCATTTGGTAGAATCTGTTCCCGCATGGAATTGTGTAATAGTAGGTGTTTCCCTGCTTCTCAAGGTCCATATGTCTTTCACTTATTTCTGCTGCGCAGTACTTCTCGGCCTCTTCTGCAGAGAGTTCTACTACGATGACGTTGAACGTCTTCTCGTAGGTTGCTCTCATTGGTTCTCATTGGTTGTAAATAAAGAGGGGGCCCGTTTGGGCCCACACTCAGGCTGGAGGACGAGCGGCACGACCCACTCGCCCAATACGGCGTGCTACGCACGCCTAACCGTATGGATTGTCATCTATGTACACTTCTACGTACGCAGGCTCTTCTTGCTGGGTGCCTTCCACAGTTTCGTGTGGAAGCTTATTCATTGCGCTGATGAGAGTCTTTGTCTTCTCCTGTTCGTCTGCCGTGCGGTCACTCCGGATAGAGCGAACCAGCGCGGTTTCGAGCCGAGATGTGCATTCTTTGCACTCAGTGAGATGCAGATGCTTGCCGTTCTCATCGTGGACATCCCTCAGATGACCCTTGTTGCCTCGGATAATCGTTGAGAGAGCCTTGTAGCTGTCAGGTTGGGCGCGGCACCACTTCACGTACGACACTAAACGCTTCTCGTTGGTCCAGCTGCAGGCTTCTGAAGCTTCCATGCCCAAGACCTTCATGATTGCCGAGTGTCTGGAACACAGGGCCATGAAGGCGTAGTTGGGCTTGTTTGCTGTGTAGAACTTCACTCCTTCTGGAATGGACTTCTTGTCTGTTGTGTAACACTTAGGCTTACCCTGCCTACCGTAGTACCAGCAGTCCGTCAGTTCCTTCTCCCATACGGTGAGAAGCTCTTGGGGACTAAGGTTGCTGAGCGCTAGCTCCAGGTGAGCCCTGATGTTGTCAATCCTAGCCATTCTCGCTGATTCGTCGACTGGACCAGTGAGGTTTCCCTCATCCTTGGTTCCCTCGGTACGAATCCGCTTCATATCAGCGCCATAGGCAATGATGCCAGCACGGACCCGGAGGGGGTCAGGATTACTCCTGTGCGACTTCTCTGCGTATTGCTGCCACGTGATTGGTAGTGGCTTGAGCGGGGAGCCCAGGGCAGTTAGAATCTTGTGGAGGACGTCCTTGGTAGGTACTTCCTCTGACACTTTGAAGCTGTCGTGCCATTGGCGCCAGCGAATCATGGCCAGGTCGTGGGCCACGTGGACCCAGTTACTGAACTCACCATCCTGTTTCTCGCGCCAGGACTTCCAGTTGTCTAGAGCCACTGCCTTTCGGATAGGGTTTTCACCCTTCTTGCCGTCTCCGAGCTCGATGATGCGAGCCTGGTTACGCCAGCCAAGAGGCCAGCCGGCGATGACTTTCGTCCCGCCACCCTTGGTCTTTACGACTCTGCTGCAACCCGCACTAATGAGGGCGTTCTTGTAGACATCCTCAACTACGTCCATGTCGAAACCTGGCTCTTCCTGGAGCCAGTTGTCCGTCAGGTAGCCGCTATCCTTATTGGGACACTTCCCATCCACTCGCTCGGTGCAGAGACAGTTTGCACTGCCGTTGCACTTGTAGTGGATGTGATACTCACCATTACGATTCTTGTACCAGTTGTTAAGGTTGGAGGCCTTTAGGGGGTGTGTCATGCGGACGATGTTCTTCTGCATGTCAATGGCCTCTTGGATGAGGACACTGAAGGCACGTGCCAGTTGATAATCGCCAACGGCGAGCAGAGCTGCACGCCAGATAGTGATGCGACCAACTGGCCCCATTGGGTTCTTTCGTAAATATTCCTTGCCCTTTGGCTCCCTGGCTAGGTGAACGAGCTTCTCAGACGTGGGCTCGATGTGGTAGACACCGTTGTCGATCTTATGATTGAACAACTCGATGACTCGTGGGTCATCGGAGATACCTACTTCATCTCCGTCGTCGTCACCCTGCTGACATGTCGTGATGTCATGCGGGTTCATGTATATGAGGTTGCGAACAACCTTATCATCCACGCGGTGATGACGCTTGCCACCAACGACCTCGAGAACCAGCAAGGACTGGGCGAGAACGGTGGGGAAACGCCAGCATGCGAGCTTGGTGCCGGTCTTGTAGCCAGCGATGACGCAGGTCCCTGGCTTCAGGGTTGCGTCAATCACGACCATCGGGTACTTGCCATCGATACCTGCACCATTGGCAGGACCCCACATGCGACGACTCAAGCTCTCCCGCAGCTTAGAAGCCAGCAGCGGAATGCCGAGCGGGTTGATGCCCGCTCCCTTGCCGTTTGCCAGAGCGATGAACTCTGCCAAACGACGCAGGTGAGGATCGTCACGGGTGGCACGACCGAGCAGGCCTTGTGGGCCAAGCTCACCAATGGCATTGACTGACTCAGCAGTCAGACTTGCGATGAGTTTAGCCACACGAAGCTTATCGCGGATGTACTTGGCACTGCCCTTTCCCTTCTCATAGTGAGCAGGGTTAGGGCCAATGTTCTCCAAGGTCTCGAAGCAGCCCGAGACTTTACCGATCGTGGTCTTGGCCTTCATGATGCCGATGTGAACACCGTCAAGCATGAATGCGCCGGCCAGCAGTCCGCGAGGATCAAGTTTGGCAAGCGTCTTGTGGGCAGCCTTCTTGGCGCCCTTGACCTGCAGATGGTCGAATTGGATGGCCGCAGTGTCTTCACCGCAGTCATTCATACTCTCCATTGGGTATATGATACCCTTGAAGAAGTGACCGGTGATGGGGTTGACGGCAGTGTACTGCAGTCCGACAGGACCGTACTCTGCCATGAGGTCAGCCATGTCCTCGTGGTGAGGATCATACCACCCACTACCATCAGCCTGCATGGACTTGCCACGCACATGCAGTTCGCCGACGCGGACGCGCTGCGCAGCCAAGAAGCCGCCGGGGATGAGTGGAGCACGCATCCGACGATGATAGCTGCTTCGATCAATTGCGGTAGGAAGGCAACGTTCGAAGATGTCCCACAGTTCGGTGATCTTCGAGTTCCATAGGGTCTTGAGCTGGTATAGCTCGTAACCACAGGTGCCGAAGTTCTCAGCTTCACTAATAGGAACATCATGCTGTCTGGTAGTTTCTTTACCCTTCTCGTTCTTGACGAAGGGGAGGCGATTAAGTAAATTCAGAACCACAGGCTCTTCTTGAGAGACACCCTCGTAGTTGAGGATTTCTGCCATGAGGCCCATGCAGGCCATGGCAGTATCGAAGGAGAATCGCACGGTGCCATCACGACGACTACTCGCCTTGATCTCCGAAGCGTCAGCGTATGCGGCGCGACGTGCAACACGCCGCACCTCCTTGGCCCACCTCTTCTCCAGCTTCTCGGCCTTCCGCTGCTCCCACAGATCGCTTACGTGATTAAGGATGAGCTTACCCATGGGGTCATGCTCGAGAGCCTCTACTTCAAAGTCCTCTCCTAGCGCTGCGCAGTATGTCCTGACACTTGGTGCCAGGTCGAAGCCAACCATGATGCCCCATACGAGGTCCATGTGGTTGCTGATGATGTTGTTCTTGGCGAACGCGTTATAGCGCTCTTCGTTGGTTGGTCTGTCCATGAATTATGCCCTCCAGCATGTTGGACGTTAGTGCGCGAAATCCTTGAAGAAGGCGAGCTGCGCGAGCCACGCCCCTCCTGATGGTTGGTCCTCTAGTCATCTCGGACAGCGGAGTCCCGGACCATCAGGTCCAAAGCGGAGTACCATAAAAGAGAGGGGAGCCCGAAGGCCCCCGCTCAATGTTATCTCAGTACTTGCAATGCCAGTCACTGTCGCCATAGCTGTATACGCTGATCAAGCTGCGGCCACGGACGATGGTGCAGTAGAAGCTGATCTCCATCCCAGCTGCCCATGGCATGAACTGCTGCTTGATGTGCTTCATCAGCGGATTGACGTACGTAATGACTTGCTGGTCCAAAGTGACGCCTTCCAGCTGAGCCATGAACTCTGCCTTTGTGCCCTTGAACGCACGCCACTGATTGGTGATCTCTGCACCGAGGCGATCTGTTGTACTGTTACGCATAATGTCCTCCAGGACATGGCAGGAATTGCCATAAAAGAGAAGGGCACCTTCTAGTGCCCTTCCAATGCTATCTCTTGAAGATGATTGAGTTCAGCTTTCCGTAGAAGTGCGGGAACATCTCCCGAACCTCTTTGTAAGCTTCCTTCCAGCTCGTAGCTTTCAGGTCAGTCTCTTCGTCGTACTGATTCACGACGTAGAACATTCTACCTCCCTCATGTCCTCGCAGAAGCCTTTGAGGTCATTGAAGTGTGTGCGAGTACACCAGATGATCAGCTCATCCCAGGTGTAGGTCCCACGCCCATTGAATGTATCGTTAATGTGTCCGCGCACATCCTTGTACATACTTGTGGATGTAGGAGCCTTCCTCTTGGCGGCCCTCTTACTACGAACGAAGTGATCCTTCGCATCACAGTAGAGGCCCCATCCCTTAAGTGTGCACCACTGCTCACACCTGCAGTGCGAACAGTACTCGCGGACATGTCTTGTACTCACGAATCCTTCTTGTCCCCCAGGTGGATCTCATATGCCTTGTAGAAGCATATGAGCCAACCCAGGAGACTGATGATGACGATGCCGGGGATAACATAGACAGGAGCCCACATTATCCCCAACAGCTTGAAGAACCTGGGGAGAGGTCCTTCATCGCCGAAGACCCATCGTACTGCCCTCCACACCCAGTACCAGCCTGTAAGTGCGATGAGCACAGGCCAGTAGAACAGGGAGCCGAAGAGCAGTGCTGGGTTGGGCTTGATCATGTCCACCACGAACATCCAGACAGTCAACTGAACGTCGACCATCATAGGGGTGAATGCAGGCATGAACAGCAGACACCCTGCGGCAAACCACAGGACAGACCTGCTGTTCCTCACTACATCACCTCACTGAGCCAGAGGGCGAGCTTCCAGAAGTAGCCGAAGTACAGGCCGTCATCAGTGGGAATCCCGACGAACAGGAAGAAGAATGCCCCAACAGCGAGGGTTGTAGCGATATCGGTCTTGGTCATAATGTCCTCCAGGACATGGCTTGATTGCCATAAAAGAGAAGGGTGGCTTGCACCACCCTTCAACTGCCTACCGTTCAAGCCAAACGATCTCCACGTTGGCTTCGCAGCCTTGAAGCAGAACGTTTCCGTTCTCACCCTCCCACCAGCCTCCTATCGGCTCTCGAAGTCCGTTGCTGGTCCAGTGGGTAGCACTTATGATTAGCGTGCTATCGTAGCTTAAGTCTATCAAATCACACTGAGTGCTTAGCACTTCGACCTGGACTCTGGATTCGTCGACTTCCTTAAACGAGTCTTCATATTTGCCATAGGTTGCATCGCCGCAACCAGTGAGGGCTAGGGCGAGGGTAATGTTCTTTGTCATGTTGATCTCCTTGATCATGGCGTAAGTGCCATAAAAGAGAAGGTAGCCTCCAGCGGGCTACCTTCTCAAGGCTTAGAACGTAATGTCACCTTCTATCACCATCCTACACATGCAATCTTCTAAATGTCTTATGCACCCACAGCTCTTCTGCCCAAAGGGCACAAAGCCTACGATCGCGTTGGGAATAAGCCCACCACGCTCACGCCACATGCGGATGTGCAGGTCAGCACGATCTTGCTTGAAGACTTCAGCCTTGTTCCAGGCCCGATTGCACTCCGCGCATTCGCCGCAGGCACGCTCGCAGTTTGAGTCGTAGGCTGCACGCCTGTCTACGATCTTGACTGTGTTGTTCCGAAGAGATCCGGCTGTGCGCCAAGGCAGTGTGTTGTTGGTTGTCATAATGCCCTCCAAGGCATGGACTTGAGTGTCCATAGAAAAAGGGCACCTCCTGTGGGTGCCCTTTCAATGTTCAGCTACTAGCCGAGGTGCATGTTGATGTACACGTGCGATGCCTGCACCTTGCAGTACCAGTTGTTGGCATCAGCAGCCTTCTGGAACACGCCTTCCAGGGTTTTCTTGCTCTTGGTGCTGAAGTTGGCGAACCGGATCTTGAAGCGACCCTTTCCCATGTCTTCGAAGTGGATGCCCTTGTAGCGGTTGTTGGCACGCAGCCAGGTCTTCTGCTTGGCCGAGAGCTGGGCGTTGTAAGCTTTGCTCAACATCTGCCGAGGGGTGAGGGTCTCCGCCACAGGGGTCTCCACGTCCTGAGCGTTGACGTGCTCGTTCTGCCAGGTAGCGATCTGTAGCAGCATGCCCTTGGACAGGTTTGGGAAGTCCTCAGCCGTGATTGTCTTGTCAGCGAATGCCTTGTCCATCTTGGTAGTGATCTCGAAGCTTATGCCCATGTAGGACAGGGTGGCGGTCTTGGTGGTCTTGGTCTCGATCATGGTGCTCTCCTGAGCGTTGTTGTTGTCAGTGATATGCAGCTCTGCGACTGCATGGTTGTTGCCTGCGAACAGGCGGCTGTAGGACCCCTCAGTCAGCATATCCTTGATGATGTCCTCAGGGGCTTCGCTGTCCTTCATGCTAGACATCAACTCCCTGTCTGCATCGTCGGTGATGAGGGCGAGAACGGCGTCGGTCATGGTGATGGTGCGCATTGTGCTTCCTTTGGTATGGCCCGAACATGCGAAATGCATATCCTTGTGAGGCCATAAAAGAAAGGTAGCCTCCAGTGGGCTGCCTTTCAAATGCCCTTACGCTTGGCGCCTGTACTGCTCGACGCCCTCATCTTCACTCACGTCAGCATAGAAGTCAAAGTCAAAGTCGAAGTTGTTCTGCTTCAGCTCGGCGATCTCCTGCTCCAGCTTGGCTATACGAGCAGGTGCTTCTACCAGAGCCTTGACGAACTTGACCGCAGACAGGATCTTCCGACTCACTGTCCACACTACCATGTCCATGTTCTGCTCGAGCGTGATCTCCTGCTCTTCTACCTGAGCGTCTTCCTCAGCCATGTACTCCTCATCAGAGTACACGGGCTCATCCACCAGGGTCAGATAGGCGGTCTCTACTACCACCACCGAGGCATCTTCCATGTCCATGTACTCCTCAGCGCTGATGCTCTCCAGGCCTATGCAGGCGATGACCTCTTCCTCACAGACCTCTTCCTCAGAGGGGGCCTTGTACTGTGCCGTCTTCTGTGCGTGCATGATCTTCTCTGCGATGCCTGCACACACAAGCGCTACTAGGGTAGCTAGCATGAATGCGATACCTGTGTTCAGGTATGTGGTGAATGTACTGACGATCTCGATGATTGTGTTGCTGGTCATGGTGTCCTCCAGGACATCTATGTGCTTAAGTGCACGGGTTGTACAGTGTGTACATGTGGGCATCTCACCCCACAGCGAGCACGTATAGGACGTACTGTTATCCTTGCATGTTACCTAGTAGCAGTGCCATCTCAGTGTAGGCATGCCTACCTACCTGAGCCCATGTCCTACTAGGTCGTACCTGTGTACTAGCGCTTGTACGAGCGCTATCGTCCCTGCTTTCAGGTGCAGATTACCTACCACTTCCTTATAGTGGCCTAAGCAGTTGCATCCGGCCACTATACGCATGCACTAGGCATACGTACAGCTCCAGTCCTGGGTGAGCAACACACCAGAGGTATCCGTGGGCAGTCCCCACCTTCCCTCATACATCCCCTGTCCTAGTAGGGGCTACACTATCCTGCATCCTAGTCGCAGGCTGACTAACGTACATCGGTGGTACTGTCACCTCCCGCATCCTAGTGGCGGGCTCACTAACTCCTTCCTTGCAGGAGCATAAGCAGGTATGTATTGCCAGGCACATGCAGATGTCTTACATCTTGCGGTTGTGCCCTTTGTGAGTATCCCCATACCGGGTCATTGTTGTGTAGGGAGAGAGCTTACTGCTGGTTGCCTACACACCACACAGTAATCAGGACTTAAGGCTTCTCAGCCGACGCTCACCACATGTACTCACAGTACACATGGCTTCAGCACGCCATAAAAAGGAGGGGAGAGCTTGCGCTCTCCCATACCCGACTTACATGTCGAATATATCTCCCCGCTCTGGATCACACATGTGTCCCTCCGGTATGTACACATGGGCAACATTGCCCACGTGCGTAAAAAAGAAGGAAATGGTCTCATACTTAGACCGGGGTGGGCTCCGAACACAAAGGGACCCTACCTACACTGCCTTAAATAAACCAGGTACTGCAGTCCTGTATGTGTTTTTACTCTTCTGTTCCCGAAATTTTCATTTCACTCAATTCTTTTCCTGTGTTTGAAATTTTCATTTCATTTGGTTGCCCTGTACACGTAGGCGTTTATACTACCAGTATGCAGCATGACCGTATGTACGAATTATCCAATCTACTTCATGGACTTCACCGCCGCTACGGCCATGATGTTTTCATGAGTTTCCACAGTTATAGGTATAAGTTTTTCGTTGACAGTAGCCCCCGAGGGCGTCACTGCCGATACGGTAAAGCCTGTATTAAGTTATACTACGTAGATAACGAGCAACAGGAATTACTTAAATTTCTCAAGACTCTTGAGCCCGTTCCACCCAAACTTTCCCAAATTTTAAAATTACTCAATGAAACTTAAAATCATTAGCGATGGGACTGCCGATGGCACCAAGGTCATCAACGCCAGTACCGGCGAGCCCATTCTGGGCGTACAGATGATTAACTTCATGGCCACTACAGACGGCGAGTGCGAAGCACTTCTCAGTGTAGTTGGCGTACAGTGCGAGATCGTATGCAGCGCCCGCAGCACACTACTACAAGACTTCAATCCCTATGAAGCAGAGGACCTACTTGATGAAAATTCCAGCAACTGAAATCCAAGCCCTTGAATTTGAGGCACAAGGCCAACCAGTCAACCCTACACTTAGTTACAATAAAGGCTGGTTCTGGGAGACTGAAGATACTATTTGGCCAGCTACTGATGCCCAGGCAGCAGACGCGCTGCTAGAGCGCGTACTTGTCCTTCAGAGCGAACAGATGGATTTACGCCATCGTGCCCAGCTAGGCGATGCACTCCAGCAGGCTCTGCAGACTCAGGAACTGTTTGACGCCAGCTCTCACCTAAAGGCTGGTGATGTTTCCGATTTTGGAATTGAGGCACCTACTGTGGAGTTGAGCCTAAGATGAGCAAGAAGCAGGAAATACAGGAGAAGCAGCAAGCATTACTTCAGGGGCTTCAGGAAGAGGAAAGCGCCTATATGGATTTCCTGCAGCGTATGGCTCCGGAAAAACGTCAGCGCATTACCAACTCTCTCAATCGTATGCGCCATGGCCTGCACACAGTTGCTCCACTCACGTGCCAGGGGCCTTCGCGCTGTCCGTTTGTAAACCACTGCCCTATTCCGGATGTAAAACAGAAACAAAAACGAGACTATGGTCCCGACAGCAATTACCCCATGATGATGCCTTGTGTGCTTGAGACCATGTACCAGCGACAAAAAATTATAGAGTATTGCCAACACCTAGAAGTTGATCCTGCCAACCCTGTTGAATTAGCCTTAGTTAACGAATTGGCTATCATCGACATGTATAAAAACAGAGCACTTATGATAACTAGCGAAGGTGACCGTGATGGCGAAGGGCGTGACTTTCTTCGTCAAGATAAAGACGTCAAGGAAGCTGGGGACGCTACATACGAGGTGTTCAGCACACAACTTCACCCTGTTTTTGAAGTGCTTGATAGACTTGAGCGCAGGCGCGAACGACTTCTTGAGCGCCTTATGGAAACACGTGCTGCTAAAGCCAAACACGAATTTCAGACTGGTGGACAGCGCGAAGACAGCAACGTCCTAAAAGAGATTTTAGCTGTCCGTAAATATCTTGAAGAAGCGGCTCGGTCTAGCCTAACTGGTGTTCCTGATGAAGATCGGGCTATTATGTTAGACGACTAACAGGTTGCTTACTGTTCACGAGGAGCCGTATGGCTCCTTTCTTTGTATATGGGATTTGACTAGGAGTACAGGTGTCTGAATTACTTCGTCGTGCAATTATTCTTGACACTGAGACCCTTGGTCTCGAACGTGGTGCCGGCATGCATGAGCTGGCTTTTATGGATGTGCAGTCGCGCAACTTGCAAAGTTTTGTACTGAACCCAAATGCAGTAACCATCCAGACTATGCCACAAGAGCATACCAAGCTGGCAAGTACATCGGCTGACCAATACACTGCACACAAGTACAGTAACTGGATGCACGCACTTCATGCTCAAGTCGAGAGGCAAGCAGGAGCACCAGTTCCTCGTGGACAGACAATGGCGCTATTGCGTGAGCAGCAGCCATGGCTTGCAAGTATGATTCAGCACTACCCGCACTTACTAGGAGCGTCATCAGCCGAGATAAATGCTCAAAACGCTGCTCGTACTACCAGGTTTGAAAAACTTGGCATAAAAGCCAACCTGGGGAAACAGGTTGGTGTTGAAGATGCTCTTGGAACTCTCAAGCAGGTAATGAGTGGCAAGACCGTTTGGATTGCCAATGCTGTTTTTGAAAGCAAGCAAGTTGGCGCACAGCTTGGGGCGCTGGGTCCCGAAGCTGCTGAGCAGTTCAAGTCCGGATTAGAGACATGGAATCCGCAAAGCCCCGACCCGTTCTACGTAACTGGTTCAGAAGTTACTCGTGCGCGTACTCGTGCTCAAGCAAATGGAGACTGGACTGGTGTTTGGAAAGCTTACCTGCAAAACCAACCCAAGGCGGGGGAGACGGCAGTTCGTGATATTCAGGATGTGACGCGCGCACTCCATTCGTACGGAAAGAAACTTGGCTTCACAGAGAAGGACTTAAACTACCTTGGTACAGGTGTAGATATCTCTCACAGGCTCCACGCTCTTGCAGAGGGCAATACCGAGCGTATCGGAATGAGGGAAGTTCACCGTGCAGCAGAAGATGTAGCTATTCATGAAAGCTATGTTCTCGAAAGAGGGGTAAAGCTTACTAGTGCTCTTCAACACGTAGCAGAGGGTACTGAGCTAGGTAAGAGATATTTGAAAGAAGGTAGCGATGGTGTCTTAGGGCAAGTCAGTATGTATTTCCAGGCTCTGGAAGAACACTCACCGATCCTGCAGGAAGAGCAGGCTCTGAAACGACTGCAACGCGCTCAGCAGGATATCTTAAAACAAGGGTTTACTCAGCAGCGACAAGGCGGTTTGCCTTTCGCTCAAAGCCAACTTACACCCAAAGGGCAGTTTACTCAGGTTTGGCGCACAAGAAGTACGCGTACAAATTACAGTACAATGGATCAGGTCCTTGGGCACGTGCGTGCAGAGGGACGTTACGACCAGGTTGATTTAGATGCGCTTTGGCAACGCATGAGTCAGCACTCTCAGGACGAGCAAGGTCTTAATCGATATGTACACGATCGTCTTTCTCAGTTGCGCAACCAGTATTCTCAAATTCAAGTTGGCGGTGCAAGTGCACGCTTAAGCAAGGTCCTGCAGCGACCGAAGGCTGGTGTTGGCCTTGAGCTTATGGAGATGGGTGTTAGGGCCGCACGAGGGCGTGCAGGCGTATTTGCAGGCGCTGCTGCTGCATTGTCAGCTATTGGAGCGACGGCAAGCGTGTTTCAACAACAGCCTGCACGCCCAGAATCCATTCTGCATTATGGTTATGACGAATGGGTTAGCAGGCAGCAAATCGAGGGAATGTCCGAGGGAGCCGTTGCGAAACAGCAACGCCATAGCATGACTGACTTTGGTTCACCATACCGTGGACCTGTTGGGGTTCAGCAAGTTTTCATCGACCAAGAAATGCTCCGCGAGCGAGAGAAGTGGTTGCGTGTCCAGTACGGAGCACAACACTATCAAAACAAGGTGCCTTCGCTGCCTACCTGGAGTCCATTTATTGGTGGTGGCTATGATTTTGTAAAAAGTGGACAAACAGTTGCGGGTGCTGATTACGGCATGAGAGGAGATCTGAAAAAGATCAATATTAAAGATGGGAACTGGAAACTTACGGCAGACGATGCTGATACTGTAACAATTCGCAGAGGTGGGCTCACAGGTGCATTGCAAGATTTCTTTGGTTTAAATAAGTCTTATAGTTTCCGACTGGCTGGCCTTGACTCTCCGGAAGTTGCACACGGAGATAGACCGGCACAACCATTTGCCAATCAAGCAACGCAGGCTTTCCAAGCTATGCTTGCTGGCGCCAGTGATATTGATTTAATCTTCAACCCAAACGAAATAACATATGGTCGTGCACTGGGTGCTGTTTACGCTGATGGGCGAAACCTTAACTACGAACTTGTGAAAAGAGGAATAGCTAGCCATTTGCCTTTTGGAAAGGCACAATACGCAAGTATTAATTATGCTGCGCTAAAAGAAGCTGAAACAAGAGCCTATCAGACTAACAGGGGTATGTGGAGCCAGCCATGGGCTCGTAGTTTTTATGAGCATACAGCTGCTTCTGGAAACAGAGTGACATTTAACCAGTTGGCCAATCCTGAATCTGTTGTGAAGAACGCCGGAACAATGATGATGGTAAGCGCAATGAATGCTGCCCAAACATCAGGGCAGTTTACACCAGCTTCGGCTGCACTTGCTGCGGATCTAGGTAGTCGTTACAATGTGGGGGCAGACCATGTTGGCCCACAAATTATGTCGGCTGCAAGTACCCCGAGCACAAGTTATATGCAGGAACAGCTTCAAGATCTTGCTGGCTTCATCAGAACAAAAGGACGTAATGAAAACAGTAATAAACTTAGCCATAGAAACGGATACGGTCGTCTTGATGCCGTTATGGCTCTTGACACTGTTGGTACCAGCAACCAGATTCACAGCAAACGTCGATCAGCTGCTTTTAAACAGTATGGTTCGGGAAAGGCTCTTTCTAGGGCAAGAAAGGCCCGGATGGCCCTTCACCAAAGAAAAACATTACAGGCTCTAAGTAGCAGTAGCCCAATTGGCCACCATAGGATGTGAGAATGTGGGAAGGACTTAAAAATACTATCGGAAAGACCTGGAACAATCCATACGCAAGTGGGTTTCGGAATTACGCTCAGGCAGGAGGTATGCTTGCTGGAGGTTTTGAGCCTGTAAAGGGTTTACCTAATGGTGTTAGGTGGCACGGGTACAATGCACTTCTGGATGCTTCTCCTACAACAGTTATGCCAGATATTGCCCGAAGGATGTTTCCTAAAGGCGTGGGAAGACGCATGCTTGGAAGCGCAGCAGGTGGGGCTTTTAGTTTTTATAATGTTTACTCGGCCGGTCAGGAAGGTGGATGGACTGGTGCCAAGGATGCAGCGGTTTGGGAAGTGGCAACAGCTAGTGCTGTAGCACGGTTTGCATATGGGGCGTTAGGCACAAGTGGTCCTAGCGCAAACATTGGATTTATGTCTAGGATTGCTCAAACTGGAGTAAAAACTGCTGGTGCTAGGATTGCATTTGGTGGTGGGGCAGGCATAATTGGCGGCATGGCTAGGTTCGCTGGAGCTGGCATTGGAGCTTCCATTGGTCAAGCAGCTTTAGGTACTCCTGGTGCTTTTATTGGTGGTTTTATTGGAGCTGCGCCTTTGCGTTTTGCAGCTACCAATCCGCTAATTGCAGGTGGCATGGCTGCTGTTGGAGTCACGGCAGCTGCTAGTGCTGCCGTTGTTAAAGGCAGCACAGCCATTCTTCGACAAGGGTATCAGCATCGCCAACGACAGCGTGGTATTGACACCAGTGGTAGCATGGCAGCTTTTATGACTCAGAATGCGATGACTATGCGCTCCAGAGCTGTGCAAGCAATGCACAAATCACACTTAAACGCACGAAGTGCCTTAGGGCAAGAGGCAGGTTTTATGCACATGCCCAGTAAAAATTATCACAGTAGGTACAGATGAATAGATTAGGCAGGTTGATCTTCCTTCTTGACCAACTTAACGAGTTGGTCACAGAGCAAAAACCCTCTCAGCTTCTTGTAATACAAGAACCCAAAACAAACTCTATTAAAAACGGAGCTGTGAAAAATATAATGATAGAGTACACTTGTCATACGGTTTGTGAAAAGGAGGTGGAAGATGAGTAATCAAATTCAACCTGCCCAGCTTATTGCGGAGATCAAATTGTTATTACAAACAGAGCTTAGCGAAGTCAAAGACAGCATGAATGATATTCGTCTTGAGATATCTCATCTCAGGGGGGAGACTGTTATGCGTCAAGATTTTGAAAATGCTCTGGAAGCTGAGAGAAGAAAACGTGAGGCTCTGGAAGTTCGTACTGCCGATCTTGATAAACAGATGATAAGTCTGCAACAGAGTACCAAAATTTACATTGGAATTGCTTCAGCTGTTGCGTCTCTTATCGCCAGCGGGATTGCAGGATTGATTTTTAGTATGTTTTGAGGTGGCTATGCTATACGAGAGCAGACTTAGGCTTGCAACACAGCTTCTCAACGAAGCTGCCAAAGAGAAACAAGATTTAATTTTGTTTGGCTCTGGTGTTTGGTTCGATGCGCTAGACAGAGCTTTAGTCAGGGAGCTCGCGTATCATCTTGACAAGGTCTCAGTTTCCCAAACGAATCCACTTGTTCGTGTTTCGTTTGAAAATGGTGGCTCTTTGCAGTGTGTTAATTTAGAAACTGGACAAAACTTGCATGTAGTAAGTGGGTCGAAAAACAGAGTTCCTTCAAAGGCTTACCTTGTCGAAGACGCCCATGGTGTGAATGCTAAAGCTTGGAAGACACATGTGCGCCCGTTCTTGAAGCTAGGCAATTGCACAGTGGTCTATTTGGGGAACGCACAGGATGCCGAATCTAACTGAAATCAAGAAGAAACTTTATGTTAAAAATGAGTATGGGATTGAATATCAAAATCCTGACGCTCGATTAGATATCCAAGACATAGACTGGCTATCTAATAAGTATGGAATTCGTACAGATGTCCACAGGTCTTGCATCAACTGCCAAGCAAGACAAATGATAAAGTACGCAGGAAGACGAGATGATGATGGTAACATTATCAACGAATTCAAAGTGCCCTGCAAAGGTATTGCAAAAAGCCTACCTCCTGGCAGTGCTGGCACTCTGCGAAAAATGATTGTAGAAAACAACATGGACCCAGAACGGGCCCAGTTGCTGCTTAAAAGTACCATAGACCCAGTTGCTTGGGCGACCTTGATGTTCGGTTTTGACGATGCGGACCCTACATGGAATTTGCGTTCATATCAGAAAGAACAGCTTCGGTGTACTAGTGAAAAATTAGTCATCAGGGAAGGTCGTCGTAGTGGTAAAACTTTTATTATTGCATTGAAGCTACTGTACCTGGCGTACAATCGAGAGGTACAGCGCGGCACCGATAAAAAGACTGGCGAGAAGATTATGACCGGTCCAGAGATTATGGTTGTTACTCCATTTCAGTCTCAGCTGCTTAATATTTTTGACGAGATGGAGAAACTACTTAAGCGTAAAGAAGCTTACGAATTGAGTAAACGAATCAAGACCGCGTCAGGTGGGTCTTATTATGTTAAGACCCCGTACTTTCATATGGATATGGATAATGGAGCTGTAATTAACGGCTTCGTCTCTGGTGTTGCCACCAAAGCCGATGGTTCTGGTGGTGGTACCATGCGTGGGCGTAACGCTAATATTATTTATC